>JGI12316J15310_10000194_pt6 | contig 45848 bp, 36 predicted proteins | sample MarCyaLeptolynsp_FD_15310 | JGI IMG/M metagenome (IMG submission 15310) | reverse complement strand
ATCGGGAAGCAAGCTGTCAAGGTCGAAAGACCGTAACTCGATCTGGTCTCTTACCGGAGCCCGCAAACGAGGCCGCCCCTTTCCCGTCCGCTGCGGGCCCAGGACTTCAGGCAAATTGCCGAAAAGATCATCATCTTCCATCACAAACCTCGAGCCAAATCAGGGACCCATCGAATCATGCAAACACGACGGACGCAATCAGTTCGAAAACAAGCACAATAGATTCACAGGCTCTGAGGTGCGGAGCGAAGCGGAGCCTCGAAGGACGATCCGGAGGGTGTCACAAGCCGTGGCACGAACACCGCCCACACCCGTCACTCCGCCGCGATCTTCTTGGTTTCATCCTCGGACGCCTGCTCAGGCTCGTCTTTGTCGTCGGGCATGACCAGCCCGGCGGAAATCACCAGTTTTGCCGCGTCTTCGACAGACATGTCGAGCAGTTGAATATCCTTCTTGGGCACGAACAGCAAAAACCCGGACGTCGGATTCGGCGTGGTCGGCAAAAACACGCTGACCATGGGCTCCCCCTCGTCGCCGGCCTTGTCCAGGATTTCCCCCTTGGCGTCCGTTGAGAGAAAAACGATCGCCCAGAGGCCCTTGCGCGGATATTCGACCACTCCGGCATGTTGAAAGGATTGCCCTTTCTGGGACAGGGCGGTCTCGAAAATCTGCTTCAGGCCGCGATAGAGATTGCGCACCACCGGCGTCCGGTCGACAAGGGATTCGCCGTAGCTGAGCAGCGAGCGGCCGATAATGCTCGCGGTGATGAACCCGATGACGATCAGACCGAAAAGCGCTGCAATCAGGCCAATACCAGGCACTTCCACGGACACGTAGGTTTCGGGATTGTACGCGGCCGGAATGAACGGCTTGATGAGCCGGTCGATCCACTGGATGATCGACCAGGTCACATAAAGCGTAATGCCGATAGGCCCCGCGACGATCAGACCCGTAAACAGATAATTTCGCAACCGTGCGGCAAAGCCGAACCGTTTCGGATGGTGGTCGCGACCATCTGGATCCTGAACTTTTTTGGGCGACATTCCGTTCTCGCTGCGATAATCAGGCCTACCGCTTGGCCATGACAATGATACCAGGAACCAGCCTTGATATCTGGCCATAACATATACCGAATTGTCGGCAGTTAAAGAGGAGAGTTTGCATCACCCTTGCCAATTTCATAAGGATGCAGGCCAACCGGTACGGCACTCGGATTCCGAGTTATCGCGGATGAAACTCACCAAACGCTTCGTAAAATCTCTTTATCTCGCCGCCGGCTTTCTGTTCCTCGCACTGGCGTTCATAGGGGCTTTGCTGCCGGTTATGCCCAGTGCGATTTTCGTTATATTGGCCGCGGCCTGTTTCGCGCGTTCGTCGCCGCGGTTCGAGGCCTGGCTGCTGAACCATGCTCAATTCGGCCCGAGTCTGCGCGCCTGGCGCGAATACGGCGCCATTTTGCCGCAAGCCAAGGCCATGGCCGTTGGCGGCATGATCGTCGGTTTCACCCTGTTCTGGTTCGGGGTGCAGCCCGGTCCGATTCTGGCCGCCGCCGTGGCGGCGTTTTTCATTGCCAGTGCCGCCTTCGTTCTCACCCGGCCCTCGGGACCCGGTGAACCGTGACGGTCATGGAAGGCCGGAAACACGGCATCGGATGTGTCTTAGCCGGCTCACAGTCGCACGCGATTGTGAGCAATCCTTACTCCACGGTGACCGATTTCGCCAGATTGCGCGGCTGGTCGACGTCCGTGCCCATGAACACCGCCGTGTGATAGGCCAGCAACTGGATCGGCAGCGAATAGACCAGCGGCGTGATGAAAGACGGCATGTCGGGCAGCACCAGGGTCTCGCTGGTGTCGACACCGGAGGCGTCGGCGCCGCGCGCGTCGGTCATCAGGATGATGCGTCCGCCGCGTGCCGCCACCTCCTGGATGTTCGACACGGTCTTTTCGAACACCTCGTCGAAGGGCGCGATGACCACGACCGGCATGGTTTCATCGATCAGCGCGATCGGCCCGTGCTTGAGTTCGCCGGCCGCGTAGCCCTCGGCATGGATATAGGAGATTTCCTTGAGTTTGAGCGCGCCTTCGAGCGCCAGCGGGAAACTGGTGTTGCGGCCGAGATAGAGCACGTCCTTGGCCTTCGCCAGGGATTTCGAAAGTTTTTCGATCTGCGGCTCCAGCTTCAGCGCTTCCACGCACAGTCGCGGCACTTCGGAGAGCGATTTGACCATCGCCGCTTCCTGTCCCGGTTCAAGGGTCCCGCGTTCCTTGGCCGCCATCAGCGCCAGCGACGCCAGCGTTGCGAGCTGGCAGGTAAAGGCCTTGGTCGAGGCCACGCCGATTTCCGGTCCGGCCAGCGTGCGGAACACCACATCGGATTCGCGCGCGATCGTCGATTCCGCGACGTTGACGATGGACGACACCGTCTGCCCGTTCTGCTTGCAATAGCGCAGCGACGCCAGCGTGTCGGCGGTTTCCCCGGACTGGGAGATGAAGAGGGAGAGGCCACCGGGATCCAGTGGCACCCCGCGATAGCGAAACTCCGAGGCGACGTCGATGTCGACGCCGAGCCGGGCATATTTTTCAAACCAGTATTTGCCGATGACGCCGGCATAATAGGCGGTTCCGCAGGCCGACATGGACACCCGGCTGACGGACCCGAAGTCGAAGCCGCGATCGGCCGGCGTGCGCACCGTCCCGTTGGCGAAATCGAGATAGTGCGCCAGCGTGTGCCCGATGACCTCGGACTGTTCGTGGATCTCCTTGGCCATGAAGTGGCGGTGGTTGCCCTTGTCGACCAGGATCGAACTCACCGAGGAGCGGGTGATCGTGCGCTCGACCGGATTGCCGTTCAGATCGTAGAAATCCGCGCCCTTGCGCGTCAGGACGGCCCAGTCTCCGTCTTCGAGATAGGCGACGGCGTCGGTGAACGGCGACAGCGCAATCGCATCTGAGCCGAGATACATTTCACCGTCGCCGTAGCCGACGGCGAGCGGGCTGCCGGTGCGCGCGGCGATCAGGAGGTCCTCCTCGCCCTGGAACAGGAACACCAGCGCAAAGGCGCCTTCGAGTTTTTTCAGGGTTTGAAAAACCGCATCCTTCGGCGACAGGCCGTTGCCGATCGCCTCATCGACGAGGTGGGCGACGGCTTCCGTGTCGGTTTCGCTCTGGAACCGCGCGCCGCGCGCCTTCAGGTCGTCGCGAAGCGCCTGGAAATTCTCGATGATGCCGTTGTGCACAACCGCCACGCGGCCGGCATTGTGCGGGTGCGCGTTGGCTTCCACCGGCGGTCCGTGCGTCGCCCAGCGCGTGTGGCCAATGCCGATCGTCCCCGAAAGCGGCGACGATTCAAGCCTGGTCTCCAGATTGCCCAGTTTGCCTTCCGCCCGACGGCGGGTCAGGACGCCATCCTCGAGCGTGGCCACGCCCGCGGAATCGTAGCCGCGATATTCCAGCCGTTTCAGAGCATCCACCAGTTGCGGTGCGACCGCCTTCGATCCGAGAATGCCGACAATTCCACACATGCGCGCGCCTTTTGATCCGTTTCCGAACGATTATGCCAAGGGTGAGAACTATACCGGGGATCGTTAAAAACCGGCTTAACCGGGAAACAAAATCAATGTCTGTTTCGATTCGTGACAGAAACCGGCGATCCGTCACCGGGTGAACACGAACTGTTTCATTTCTGTTTTTTTTCCGCATTTTTTGTTGCGCGAAATGTCAGAGCCCAGTCCGCCTTGGTCTTTTGCCGGCCGCGGGCGATCGCCAGTCCGTTGTCCGGGATGTCGTCGGTGACCACGCTGCCGGATCCGACAAAGGCGCCGGCGCCGATCGTGACCGGCGCGACCAGCGCGGAATTGGAACCGATGAAGGCCTCCGCGCCGATTTCGGTCCTGTGTTTGAAGAACCCGTCGTAATTGCAGGTGATCGTGCCGGCGCCGATATTCGCCTTCGGCCCGACCGACGTATCGCCGACATAGGCCAGGTGATTCGCCTTGGCGCCCGCACCGAACACGCTGTTCTTGACCTCGACGAAATTGCCGATCCGGGCCGCCTCGCCGATCTCCGCTCCCGGCCGCAGCCGCGCATAGGGGCCGATCTGCGCATTGGCGGACACCGTCGCGCCCTCAAGGTGCGAGAACGCCCTGATCCGGGCGCCGGCCATGACATGCACGCCGGGGCCGAACACCACATTCGGCTCCACAGTAACGTCCGGTTCCAGGATCGTATCGGCGCTGAAATACACACTCTCAGGCGCAATCAGCGAAACACCGGAGGCCAGCACCGCGTCGCGCCGGCGCTCCTGAAAGATCGCTTCGCAAACCGCAAGCTGGGCGCGATCGTTGACGCCCATCACTTCGTCTTCATCGGCCTCCGTGGCCCGGACCTTCAGACCGGACCGGTGAGCGATTTCAATCGCGTCGGTCAGATAATATTCGCCCTTTGCATTATCGGTTCCGATCGCATCCACAAGCTGCATCATGTGCCGGCGTTTGAAGGCCATGATGCCGGAATTGCAGAGGTCGATTGCGCGTTCGGCTTCGCTGGCATCCCTGTGTTCGCGGATCGCGGTGACCTGGTCGCCGTCGACGATCAGGCGTCCATAGCCGAACGGATCGGCGGCACGGAACCCGACGACAACGACATCCGCTCCGTCGGCAAGCCGGGCCCGGGCCGCGGCAATGGTTTCGGCACGGACCAGCGGCGCATCGCCCAGAAGCACGACAACGTCGTCGAATGCGTCGGTCACCGCTTCGCGGGCGCTCGCCACCGCGTGGCCGGTGCCCAGGCGCTGCATCTGTTGATAGGAACTGACCGCCGGCGCGAAATCCCGGGCGACCTCTTCCACCGCGTCCATCTCCGGCCCGACCACGAGCGCGATGGAATCGACCCCGATACTGGCGGCCGACGAGACCACGTGGGCGATCAAGGGCCTGTTGCCGATTTCCTGAAGCACTTTCGGCTTCGAGGACCGCATCCGGGTCCCCTCGCCGGCGGCAAGAATGATGGCGAGCGCCTTGGTCATGGGCCGTTCCTATGATTAACCGAATTCTGACGGAATTATTCGAGAAGTCTTAAGATTTATTAACCAATTACCAGCAAGATTGCGTCGAAGAAACCGATTCAAAGAGTGGCCGCGCAATCATGGTCTGGAACCTGCCCAAATCCGACGGCAATCGTGTCACCCGCATGCCGTTTTTGACGCTTGCCGGCTGGGGCCTTGTCGCCACGAGTTCGTTTGTCGTGGCCTTCATGGCGCTGCAATTCGCCCAGTTCGATGAACCGACAATCGTTGCCAGTGCGGGCGATCCCGCCGAGATTACCGGATCCATCAATGCGCCGTCCAAACCAAGTATTGGCATCATGCAGCGCGGTGGCGACCCGTCCAAACCGTCAAAGACCCAGGAATTATCCACCGACGTCGATCTCCTGCGCAAGGAGCTGATCGCGCTGCGGCGCACCGTGTCGTCGATTCGCGAATCGCGCAACGATCTGGCCGTGCGTTTGAGCCTGGTGGAAAAGAAATATGAAGGCTTCTCCACCACGCTGGCCCAGACCAGGCAGACCGAGGTCCGGGTAAAGGCACCGATGATTCCGTCCGATCCGCTGCCGCTGACCACGTCGAGCGTTGCCGAAGCGCCGGATCTGCCGCCCCTGCCCCCGGTTCCCGTGGCAGCGCCGTCGGTCAAGAGCGAGGTTGCGGCCAAGACGAAGAAAACCGCAACACCGGCCAAGGCGACCAAGACGCCGCGGCGGGTCGACGCGCCGTTGACGACCGCCAGTATCCCGAAGAAGACCGAACCGGAAGCACAGCCCAAGACCATCGACAAAACCAGCTTTGGTGTCGATCTCGGCGGTTTTTCATCGCTGTCCACGCTCGGCAGGGGCTGGAAGGAGTTGAAGCAATCCGATCAGAAGACCCTCATCGCCAACCTCGCCCCGCGCGCCAGCCTTTCGGACAGGAACGGCCGGCTCGAGGTTCGCCTGGTTGCGGGCCCGTTCGACAATGCCGCCCACGCCGTCACCCTGTGCGCGCAATTGCAGGCCAAGGGACGGCCGTGTCAGCCGACCCTGTTTGTCGGGCAACCCGTCGTCACGCAATAGGGCCGGCCCATCGCAGGCAGGCCGCTGTCAGCCGATCGCGGCCAGGGTCGGAAAGGTTTCCAGAAGCCAGAACGAAAAGCTTGCCATGTGTCCGGTGATGAACAGGACGCCGGTCGCGACCAGGAACACGCCCATGACCCGTTCGACGGTTTGCATGTGGCGGCGGAAATTCTTCATGAAACGCATGAACGGGCCGGCGAACAGCGCCGCCAGCAGAAACGGCACGCCCAATCCGGCCGTATAGAACGCGAGCAGGATGACGCCCTGATAGACCGTGTCCTCGACGGCCGCGACAGCCATGATCGCGCCGAGGATCGGGCCGATGCACGGGGTCCAGCCCAGCGCAAACGCAAGCCCGATCAGATAGGCGCCGAACAGGCCGGCCGGCTTCTTCTCCACATGAAACCGGGCCTCCTTGAACAACATGGCGACCCGGAACACGCCGAGAAAATGCAGCCCCATGATGATGACGATCACGCCGGCGACGGGCGCGAGGTAAATCAGATATTCCCGCAGCACCTGGCCAAGCAGGGTTGCCGCCGCGCCGAGCGAAATGAACACGGTCCCGAAACCGAGAACGAATGCGATCGCGGAGCGAAACACCTGGGCGCGGGCCGACTTCTGATCGTCGGTTCCCGTCAGTTCGTCCATCGACACGCCGGCGAGAAACCCGAGATAGGGCGGAACCAGCGGCAGCACGCAGGGCGATGCGAATGACAGAACGCCGGCGCCGAACGCCGTAATCAAAGTCGCTTCTGCAGCCATTCCGTCACACCTGTCGCCTGAATATGAACCGGCACGACGCCGAACCGGCGCGCCCGTGGAAAAACAGTGTAGAGCGGTATAGTCGGAATCCAGTTAAAATGGGATCACCTTTTGGCGAGGAAGCGCGCGGCCAATTGCGGCATCACTCCGCCGATGCGCGCTCGATCGGAAACCGGGTTGCCAAAACGCTCGGGCGATCGGCCACGCGTCCGAACCAGGTCTGCAGCGCATCACAAGACGCCAGCAATTGCTCGCCCCAGGGAACCTGGCGGAAGTAACAGACAACCGGGTAGACAAAGGCGTCGCCCGCCCCGAACCGGTCGCCGGCGAAATAGGTCCGGCCGGCAAGGCCCTTGTCGAAAAAGTCGAGGCAGGCCCTCGTTTCGTCCGCGACGGCCTTGAAGTCGATCGCCGGGCGCTCTTCCTGCGAAGCCCGCGACCAGGGCACGTAGACCTGCCAAACAAGCACGGGATAGGCGTAGGAATTGACGACTTCGATGGCCTGTTCGGCGATTGCCAGGTCGGCCGGCGCGCCTGGAAACAGGGACGGTTGCGGGCAATGACTTTCGAGGTAGCGCAGGATCGCCGCACTTTCGATCACCGTCCGTCCGCCGTGGATCAGTGCGGGAATCTTGCCAAACGGATGTAACGGACGATGGTCGCGCTTCTCGGCCTCGTCAAATATGTCTATTTCCCGAAATGTGTACGCAACCTGCTTCTCGCTCAAACCGATGCGGACAATGCGCGTATAGACGGAATAGTCGGCTCCGATCAGGGCGACGTCCGAGAGACCGGCGGCCATCACGCGGCCTTTATCCGTTCCAGGGAACCGGAAATCGCCGTCTCCAATCGGTCGGCAATCATGTGAAGATGCTCTTCGTCCACGATATAGGGCGGTGCGAGCAACACGTGATCGCCGCGCACGCCGTCAATGGTTCCCCCCGTCGGGTAACACATCAGGCCGCTCTGCATGGCGGCCGCCTTGATCCTTGCATGCAGTTTCAGCGACGGGTCGAAAGCCTCCCTGGTTCCGCGGTCGGCGACAAGTTCAAGGCCGATGAACAGGCCGCGGCCGCGGATGTCGCCGACATGGGGATGATTGCCGAACCGGGCTTTCAAGAGATCGGTAAGCGCCCTGCCCTGCTTCTGCACGTTGGTCATCAGGTCGAGCCGGTCGATCTCCTTCAGGACCGCCGCGCCGGCCGCGCACGCCGACGGGTGACCGATATAGGTATGACCGTGCTGGAACGCGCCGCTGCCGTCGGCGATTGCCGCATAGATCTCGTCGGAGACCAGGAGCGCGCCGATCGGCTGATATCCGGCGCCGAGCCCCTTGGCGACCGCGATCATGTCCGGTTTGACATCATCCTGTTCGCAGGCAAACAGGGTTCCCGTGCGTCCCATGCCGCACATGACCTCGTCGAGAATGAGCAGAACGCCGTGTGTGTCGCAGATTTCACGGATCCGTTTGAAATATCCCGGCACTGAGGGCACCGCCCCCATCGTCGCACCCACCACCGGTTCGGCAATGAACGCGGCCACGGTTTCCGGCCCGAGATCCAGGATCCGCGCCTCCAGTTCATTGGCGACGCGCTGGCCGTAATCGAATTCGCTTTCGCTTGCTTCCTTCCAGCGCCAGGCGTGGCATGGCGCGATATGATGCATGGCGCCGACCAGAAGCGGTTCGAACTGGGCCCGCCGCCAACGATTGCCGCCGGCCGACAGCGCCCCCAGCGTATTGCCGTGATAGCTCTGCCAGCGCGCGATGATATGGCGCCGTTCGCCCTCGCCGCGTTCCAGATGAACCTGCCGCGCCAGTTTCAGCGCCGCCTCGGTGGCTTCCGACCCGCCGGACACGAAATAGACCCGGCCAATCCCCTCCGGCGCCCGTTCAACCAGGAGATCCGCCAGTTCTTCGGCGGGTTCGGACGTGAAGAAGCCGGTATGGGCAAACGGAATCCGGTCCAGTTGCGCCTTGATCGCGTCGATCACCGCGGCGTTCGAATGCCCGAGACAGGAAACGGCCGCGCCGCCGCAGGCATCCAGGTAGGATTTGCCCGACCGGTCGACGATGAACGGCCCCTCGCCCGACACGGCAACAGGCATGTCGGCAGCGGTGCCGCGCGGAAAAACATGAGCGGATTTCATGAGGTCTGGCCTTATCGATGAAGAGAACACGTGCCCGTCAACGCACCGCGACCCGGCGCCGACAGAGCTGGTTCGCGAGAGTGTGCGCCATTGCGAAGCGCATTTCAATATGGTGGAAACACCGGCAACCGGGACGCTGCGGGAAGCAATCAAGGACTATACCGGCAAGCCGGCCCTATGCGGCGTTTTCAAGCGCTTCCTTGTCAGCCTCTTCCGCGCTTTCGCCCTCGCCTTCGCCGTCGGCCTCTTCATCGAAGAAGTCGTCGTCGGCATCGGATGCGGCATCGGGCTCGCCACCCGCCTCGTCGAACAGCGCATCCTCGTCGGCTTCGCCGGCGGCGTCGATCTCTTCTTCCTGCTCGGGCGCAAGCTTCTTGGTCAGTTCGATGAACACGTCCCCCGGCAGGGCCGGCGCAAAGATAAACCCTTGAGCCGCGGTAACCCCCAGTTCCCGAAGACGTTCGATCTGCTGCAGGGTTTCGACACCCTCGGCCACGATACCCATGCCCAGATTTCCGCCGAGCTCGACCAGCGTGTCGACAATGGTCGACGAAGCATGGTCGGTTCCCAGCGCGTCGATGAACATCTTGTCGATCTTGATGATGTCGATCCCGAGCTGCTGCAGATAGGCAAGGCCGCCATGACCGGTCCCCGCATCGTCCAGGGCGACGCGCACGCCGAGCGCGTGAAATTCGGCGATCAGCTTGCGCGCCATCTCCATGTCGCGCAGCGGCTGGCGTTCGGTGACCTCGAACACGAGCTGTTCATAGGAAATGTTGGAATTGCCGAAGATCGCCTCGGTATCCTCGATGATCTTGCGGTCCTCGAAATGTCCGGCGAACAGGTTGATGGAGATTTTCAAATGCGGATATTGTTTGCAGAGATCGCCGACTTCCTTGACGGTCTTTTCCATCAACTGTTTGGTGATCTCGAAAATCGCGCCCGAATTCTCCGCATATTGCATGAATGCACCGGGCGACACGATGGTCCCGTCGGGCTTGATCCAGCGCACCAGCACTTCGCAGCCCTGCACAAGGCCGGTTTCGATATCCATCACCGGCTGGTAATAGGGCACGAATTCCCGGTTCTTGATGCCGATGGCCACTTCGTCGGCGGTCGTGTCCTCCTGGCGGAACGACACCGCAAAGGCAATCCCCGAAGCAAGCAGGAAAAATCCGACCGCGGCCGCGATCGCCCCGTGTTCGAGGGGCGCAACCAGGGATCGCGCCGCCGATCTTGCAACCGAAACCGATGTGACGAACGGATATTTCTTCGACGGGATCTCCACGCTGATCCGGCTGTCGTCCCGTGTGGCCTCGCCGGTCGAGGCGGGATCGGCCTCGTCCGCCGTTTCGGCCTTGATCGGTCCGCCGACCGAGTACCAGAGGCTGCCGTCGGCCAGCTGGACTTCCACCCTGCGGGTGCGCCGCAGATAGTCCGGGCCGGCATCGATGTTCAGGTTTTCCGCCTTGATGCGCGCAACCAGGCGCACCCCGTCCTCAAGGGTCCAGCTGACCAGGGGTTTGCGCGCCAGGATGCGGCCATCCCCTTCAATGCCGATTTCAATCACCGGGCTTTCCGGTGTTCTCGCGGGAAGAATGGCGCCCTTCTGGATCAGCGCGACCGGTTCGCCGCACATGACAAAGCCGTTCTCGTCGACGAGCCCGATGAAATCGATCGTATCGCTTTTCCAGACGATCCGGCGCAGGGTCATTTTCACGTCGGGAAGACAGGTCGTGATCCGGCTCGTATCGATTTTCTGAAGCAGGTTTATGGCCTCGTCGAGCGTCCGCTCCGCACGGGTCGCATAGCGCTGGGCCGCGGCCTCGACTTCCGTCTTGCCGCGCAGATCGGCATAGGTGTTGAGCGTGAACTGAACCGCCACGAGCGGACCGAGCGACAGAATGACTGCCGCGGCAAAAACCGCTTTTATCGTTTGACGCCGCCGCACGCACTTACATCCCGGCCAGAACTGAAAACACTCAAGCCGGAGTTTCGTCCAAAAAGGATAACAAAACGCTACGGGTCGGGTATTTGCAGCGGCAACACCGCAAATTCCGGAAAAACACAGGGCGGTTTTCGGATCCCGTAAAGGAAGACGGTTTTTTACCCTCCAAATCGCTGCCTAGTGCCCCTATCTAAGGCGCTGTTCTTCAATTCGGAAATCATTGGTGAGGAGATGCTTTATGACTGTTAGACCTCGAACGACCTCCGCGTTTGTTGCGATAAGCGCCATTGTCCTGGCAACCGGCGCATCGGCATTCGAGCCGACGGGGAGCGAAGTCGGCGATCACATGCTGAAATTGTTCGAGGCCTCCGGCGCAAAGGATCTGGCCTACGGGTCGGTAACGCATGCGCCCGGCTCCGTCGCCTTTGTCGGACTGACCGGCACATTGACCGACCAGGGCGAACAGTTCGCGATGAAGGTCGGCAACATGAAACTCGATGGTGCCGCCCTGCAAGCCGGGGAAAAACTGAAGGTCGAAACGTTCGAGCTCTCGGGATTTTCCGTGACCTCGCAAAAATTCTCCCTGTCCGCCGATACCCTGACAGCCAGGGGAACAATCTTCCCGTCGCTGTCGGCCGTCAAAAGCGGCACAGGCTCCTATCGCTCGGGCAGCGTTTATGAATCATCGACGGTGAGCGGGCTGGCGATTTCGACAAGCGACGGCCTCTACCTGCCGGTTTCCGAGTTCAAGGTCACGAACGCCAACTATCTCGACACGATTCCCCGCCAGACCAGGCTGAGCGCCACGAATGTGGAATTGTCGACCAAGAACCTGCCCAGCGGACCGTTTCAGCAATCCCTGAAGGATCTCGGTTACGAGCAGATCCGGTTCGATCTGACGGCGCAATCGAGCTGGGACGATGCGACCGGAATTATGGAATTGCCGGTATTCAGGATCACCGGGACCGATCTCGCCGACCTCTCGGTGTCCTTCAAGCTCGGGGGCTGGACCCCGGACCTGCTTGCAAGTCTCACCACCCTCGACCCGAACAACGATCAGCAGACACAGGAGCTGCTCGGCAAACTTCAGTCGACATCCATCAACAACCTGGCGATCGAGGTGGCCAACAAGTCCGTGGTCGACCGTGTGCTCGATCAACAATCCCAGAAAGCCGGGATCGACCGCAGCGACTTTGTCGAAAAGACCATTACGTCCCTGAACGTCCCGCTGACGTTCCTGAAAAACCCGAAATTCCAGCAGATGATTTCATCGCAGCTGAAGGCCTTCCTCTCGGATCCGAAATCGCTGCGGATACAGGCGGCGCCGGCCAGTCCGATCCCGGTCGCGCAACTCGTCGGCATGGCCATGGTTTCGCCCCAGGCGATACCGGATATGCTGAGCGTCACCATCGAGGCGCTGCAGCAGTAGGCCGGCAACATGCGCTTTCCGGACCTGACAGGGTTCAGGTCCGGGCAAAAGCGCGGGTCTGCGCACATCCGGCTGCGGCATGAAACGAATTTGCCAATCCGTTCAACGATGCGTCGGCCGCCTGTTGGACCAGCGCTGTTCCGTTTTCACGATCTCATCCCGAGACAACCATTGCCGCCACTTGTTTGCCGAGGCAAACGCAATTGAGCCTAGGAAGGTCCCCAATCGGGGCAGAATTCTGTGGGCCTTCCAATCAATATGTTTATTTGATTAGCCGTATCTTGGTGTTTGTACTTATTCCTTGCGGAACCGGAATATCCGAAGCCGCATAATCAGACTTCAGTTCTACTTTGGAACCATCTCTGATTTCTATTGTGTTTGCTACAATCGCCGTCCATTTTGATTCCGTGCCGATTTCACTTTCGTTTTCGACAATAAGGTGGCCTCTTGGCAGATAAACAGTGCCCTCAAATTTTTTTGCATCGCGGCTTAGAATTTTGAACGTTCGTCCGTTTTTGTCATTACGATCCTGATAGAATAACAACCCCGCCAATGGTCCGGTTTTTGGTGCGGTAAGTCTGACTTTGGTTTTCGGCCCGAAGTGAAAACCACCGCCACCGGTAAAGTAGAAACCGACATTTTCCCCAATGATCGTGGTTTCCCCCATTATCCGCAACGGACCGTTTTTCATAACATAAACGCCGGGCTCCAGTATCAGTTCAGCAGTCTGTTTGAGTGCTATTCCACCACAGTAAATGCCAGGCTTCAGTCGCGTTATTTTAGCAACACGCTTAACTTTTCTGGAATCACAGAACCTGGCAGCAGGTGGCGCCCTATCTTTAAGCGGGTCTGCAATAACCGGACTATCCTGGATGGGTGAAGGTCGATAGCTGCTGACAGGTCCGCCAAACCCGCCTGCTGTGTAGGTGTTGGATGTTATCAGGTCTGCACTTGCCGCAAGATTAATTCCCGTCGGAGAGGTCGAGTTTGAGTACACCGCACAACCGTTTGCAGATAGTGACGAACTCTCCTTCATAAAAAAAGTGTCTGATTTGCCTTTGTTTAGGGTGATCACACAGATTTTTTCACTACCCACCAATGATGCAGTTGCGCTCACCTCAACAGGCAGGGCCTTTGCGTTCAAATACTGAAGCAACATTGGCTTCCAAACATAGGCGAGGGAAACTGAAACGTCCTTTCGTGATTTTGAAATCGTTGTAGCAATGTCGACGGAATTACCGCCATGATCCAGACCCAGCTTATTGAATAAGATCGACTTGACGTAATTGACAACAACACCTTCGATCACATCGTCCTTGGCAGTGGCAAGCGCCGGGTCCTTGGCGCTTGCCAGCGCGGCGGCATCAGCAGTGTTTTGGAGCACAGATCCAATCCGGTAAAGTCTGGCATAGTCGACCGCAACACTCACACCGCCAAACAGCGGCACTGCAAAGATAGCGGTCAGGAGTGCTACATTACCGCCTTTGTTTTTTATGAAGCCTCGAAGCATTGATTGTTCCGGTCGAAATTAATTCAGGCACGAGAATAACATCTGACCCTGAAAACAACCTAAAACGACTAGATAAACTTATGGTTTTTGGTTTACGAAACGTTCAAATATCTCAGAAAAGTGAGAAGTTTCAATTGACGCGAAGGCGGACGTGCTTATCGGCGTCGCGAGGATTAGAGAATAGCCCCTGGCGATCCGAATCAAACGCTCGAACCCCTGCTTCAAAGTCGCGAACGGTTCCACCCGCTGCCCCGGGGGCAATCGATCAGGCATCCGTTTGCGCGCTTAACAAGCAAATCAGAAGCAACAGATTTGCAATGCAACCGGCAAGCGGTGTAACGCCGTCCAAAGGAAAATAATTTCACACCCGGATGTGTCCGCGTTGGATAGCAAAAAGTGCAGCGTGCCTCGCCAATCTTCGCCTCAGGGACGATGACCTTTCCGGAACTGGTTGGGCGTCGACCCATGCCATTTCTTAAACGCGCGGGAAAATGAGTTCGGTTCCTCGAATCCCAACATGAAACAAATTTCGTCAAACAAATATTTTTCATCCCTGAGATACTGGATCGCAAGATCCGATCGAACCGTTTTGAGCAATTCACTGAACGTGACGCCCTCCTGTTTCAAGCGCCTTTCAAAGGTACGCTTGCTCATTCCCAATTCACGGGATATTCGGGAAGCCGTTACATTTCCGGAAGGTAAAAATTCCTTAATACAGCGCTCCGCTTGTTTGCATATTGCTTTCGAAGATTCAGTTTCTGCAAGGAAATAGTCAATATTGGAATCAATTAAACTTGAAATAGAATCGTTTCTTGAATAAATTTTTAGATCAGCCGCATTTCGATCGAATTCGAGCACATTATAGGTAGACACTTCAATACTGCATCCCAGATCCTTTTCTATTTCCTTGATGTAGGGAACTTCGCAGGAAATAACCAGCCGTTTGGGAACTACAGGTTTAAGAGTGCAATTTCGGCATGTTTTTACGATCCAGATAAAAGACATGATCTGATCATAGCCATTTGACGTAAAATCCGGACTAACATCCAATATTCTAAGTTCGATACCCTTGGAAGAATTAGTGAGCTGCCATTTCGTCGGCGTGGAAAGCGGTTTGATTTTTGTGACACGCGCAATACCGTCGGCAACGTTTTCACTCGCAACCAGACCGATATGCACAAGTCCTACTGGAGCCGTTACGAACCCATTTGCAAGTTTTAGGTGAAAATCATCCTTGCCATATTCATCAAGGATCGAATGAAATACGTTTGAGCTTTCTTTCGCTGTTAACTTCAGTCCTTTCAGTCCGGATTCGCCAATCGAAATTCCTTCTCTTTTGAAGATGCGATTCATGTCAACTTCAAGAATATTGCAGCAAAACTCGATTTCACAGCCGTTATAATACTTCTTTTCCTTTTTATTTGCCGTGAATGCGGATTGACTGTGTCTGTTCATCTCGTTTCCTGAATTGCGGATTATTGCCAATCAATGGAAGCGGTCAAGGTTCCTCGCTCCTGTGAATGGCAGAGACTCGATTTGGAGGTGGGAGCCGTTGTGAGGTGTAAAGGCAACGGGAAGATCCGGGTTTGACGCCCCTTTCTTGCGATTCCGCCGGCGGACATTCTTCTGCAATCCCGTTTTGGAGATTGTCGAATGGTCCACTCAGGCGATGGAAATTATCCTGCGGCATTGCCTCGATAGACCGCCATCGTGATCGACCGAGATCCGAGACAATTTTCTCACGAAATAACATCGCTTCCTTCTGATCGCCACCCTGGCTCGAAATTATGGCGGGATCTGATTTTTTTTGGCGGAGTTGGATGCGGTCTTTTTCCGCGAACATGATTTTTTGCGTCCGTGGTTACCGGTTTTACAACCGGCGGATGGTTTTTTGATGCGATTGGAAACCGGGCGACAGACCGCGCCGCGAATTCGGCGCGGACAGGCGGACGGTCGAGGCGAGGCGGAGACATATGTCAGGCGATATCTGGGGTGGGATTTTGGTGGGTTGGGCCATATATCGGCGAGCCTGTCTTTGGGCGGCGTTGACAGCGGTCGCGCTGATCTGCCTTCAGCCTAAATCCGCCACCGCGCAAATTGCGTGCCCGGCCAGCGGCCCGAACGGTTTCCCTACGAGCTTACCTGTCGTGACTGCTCTTGGACCACCCACGCAACTTTCACCAACGTGCTTTTCCCAATTATTTAACGCAACAGTCTATGGGGCCATAGACACCCTTAGTAGTGGGCAGATGGCCCTGATGGTCGTGATACCCGACACGGCCCCTGTCAACCACAACTTCTCCCCAGTAGTAATCTTCGGTGTACCGAGAGATGGAGTGGGTACCGACCGCGTGGCGATAAGCGCAACGTGCCCAGGTGGGGTGATCGTCGACAATAATACGATTTCCCCTGAAGTCACATTGGCCGTGAACGATTCGTGCCAACTCACAGCGTCCGGACCCATCGGAACGGGCGGAGCAACAGTTACATATCAAGCGACGCTTTCTCGCGCGGCAAATGGCTATTCTTTATCCGCTGGAACGGTATCCGGCGATGCTTTTAGTAGTTCTGAAATCGACATCAGCGGCAATGGCACCTCGATCGCCGACAACGACACGACGCCTTCGACGGCGGACAATACGGATTTCGGCAATGCGGCCGTCGACGGCGGAACAGTCGCGCGAACCTTCACCGTCACCAATTCCGGCCTCGCGCCGCTGAATTTGACCAGCACTCCACGTGTGAACATCACCGGCGCCAATGCCGCCGATTTCACCCTGACCACGGATGCGACAACCCCGGTTACGCCGGGTGGCGGAACGACCACCTTCACCATCACATTCGACCCGGGCGCCGTCGGCACCAGAACCGCGACCGTCACCGTCAACAACGACGATGCAGATGAAGGTACCTATTCGTTTGCCATCCAGGGCACCGGTGTAGAGGCGAGCGCCGTTGTCACTTCAGCCACCGTCACGATCATAAAGAAAACCAGTCCAGTTGTGGCCGGCGACGGGACCTTCACCTTCGCCTCCGATGCCGGCGGCCTCAACGGCCTGTCGCTGGCCACATCGGGCAATTCCGCCACGTCGGCGGCCATCACCGTCAATGCCGGCAACGTGGCCGTCACCGAGGACGTCATCCCCGGCTGGAAGCTCAGCACGATTGCCTGCACCGGCGATGCCGACAACGGCTCCGTCGTCGATGTCGCCAACCGCAAGGTGACCATCGATGTCGACGCCAACGAGGCCATCGTCTGCACCTTCACCAATGTGCGTGATCCCGATTCCGTCATTCGCGAGACCCATCGGGTGATCTCCAACTTCATGTCGGAGCGCGCCGACGTGATTTTGTCCAACGATCCCGACCTCGCCGACCGCTTCCGCACCGGCGGCAGCAACGGCCAGGGCAATCCGCTCGGCTTCGCCGCGCAAGGCGATGCGCGCGACATCGAACTGTCGTTTGCCACCAGCCTGCGCGCCATACGAAGGGCGGCGAATGCCGGGGCGAAGCGAAGTGTGGAAGGCATTACTGCCGATCCCGGCGTCGAGACCCCCGCCCGGTTCGATATCTGGGCGCAGGGCACCTATGCAAGGGTCGACAGTACCGACCGCAAGAGCGATGTCGGCCTGTTGCATACCGGCTTCGACTATCGCTTCAGCGATAATCTCCTGTTGGGTCTCATGGGCCAGCTCGACTGGACCGATCAGCGCGAGCGCTCGACCAACACCAGGACGTCGGCCGACGGCGTCGGCTGGCTGATCGGGCCCTATCTCGCGGCCCGCATTCACCAGAACCTCATCCTCGACGGCCGCGCCGCCTGGGGGCAGTCCTACAACAACGTCAATCCGCTCGGGCTTTACGAGGACGATTTCAACACCAACCGCTGGCTGGTGCGGGGCCAGGTCACCGGCGACTTTTCCTGGGGCAACTGGACGTTCAATCCGTCGGCCGGGATCAGCTATTTCTCCGAAACCCAGAAATCCTATGTCGACAGTCTCAACATCACGATCCCGAGCCAGACGATCACGCTCGGGCGGGCCGAGGCCGGGCCGGAGATCCGCTACAACCTTCAGACTAAGGACGGCTGGCAGTTTGCGCCGCATATCGGGGTGAAGGGGATCTGGGATTTCGATCCGGCGAATATTGTGACGGCACAAGGGGTGACAATCGATTCAAGCGGATTGCGCGCCCGGGCCGAGGGCGGGACGGTACTGATCATGCCCTGGGGCTGGTCGTTGAACGGGACCGGGTTTTACGACGGGATCGGGGCGAAGGACTTCCAGTCCTATGGCGGCAGTGTGAAGGTGAAGGTGCCGTTGAATTGAGTATCGGAACGCCTGGAACCGGGAAATGGCAAACGGCGCGCTCGCCGTTTCACACCGCCATCCCACCCAAAGTGCCTCGCCGGACCTGACCCGGCGCCCAGGAGATCGAAGCGCGACACGGAGGACAATCGCGATACAGTGCGCCCTTCATGTGGATCCCGGCTCGCAGGCCGGGACGGCATCTGGGATTGGTCCGGGCGACCAATCGCCTGGCGTGGCAGGCTCCGCATTTCGCGATTTTAAACCCACACCGACCCCACCCACGTCATCGCCGCGCCTGTCGCGGCGACCCACCGGGCCGCCGCTTCCGGGATCGTGATTGGCCACGTCGGGGTGGGTTCCCGCCTCCGCGGGAATGACGTGTGGAGGGATGGTCGGGCCCCGGGAATGGAGAGCGGCGCGCTCGCCGTTTCACACCGCCATCCCGCCCAAGGTGCCTCGCCGGACCTGATCCGGCGCCCAGGAGATCGAAGGGCGACACGGAGGACAATCGCGCAGCGCCGCACCCCGCACGTGGGTCCCGGCTCGCGGGCCGGGACGGCATCTGGGATTGGTCCAGGCACCCGATCGCCTGGCGTGGCAGGCTCCGCATTTCGCGATTTTAAACCCACACCGACCCCACCCACGTCATCGCCGTGCTTGTCGCGGCGACCCACCCGGCCGCCGCTTCCGGGATCGCGATTGGCCACGTCGGGGTGGATTCCCGCCTGCGCGGGAATGACGTGTCGGGGGGATGGTCGGGCCCCGGGAATGGCGGGCGGCACGCTTGCCATGTCACACCGCGTCTCCCGCTCAGTGCCTCGCCGGACCTGATCCGGCGCCCAGGAGATCGAAGCGCATTCCAGTTGAACAATCGCGCAGCGCCGCACCCCGCACGTGGGTCCCGGCTCGCAGGCCGGGACGGCATTGGGGGTGGTCCGTGCACCCGATCGCCCGCCATGGGGTCCTCAACAAGTCCCGATTTTCCACTCGCGCCCCCCACCCACGTCATCGCCGCGCCGGTCGCGGCGACCCACCAACCCGCCCCTTCCGGGACCGTGATTGGCCACGTCGGGGTGGGTTCGGTTGGTTCACGATACAAGTGCAACACCCTAAACTGGGTGCTGCTATGGGACAGAGCTATTCACATCTTTCACTGAGCGAGCGGATTGAGATTTATCATCTGCATCGCAACCAAACATCGGTGCGTGCCATCGCCCGGGCTTTGCACAGATCACCGGGCACAATTTCCCGGGAGCTGCGACGCAATGCCAAAGCCACCAAAAGCTATCCCGGAGGGTATGAAGCGGTTCGCGCACAAGGCCTCGCAGAGCGCCGAAGGCGCTGGGATGCCCGCTTCAAACTGCAGCGCCAGCCTGCCCTGCAAGACCATGTGCGCGACCGTCTTGCTATGGGATGGTCGCCCCAACAGATCGCCGGCAGACTGGCTGAAGAGCACGCTGTCATGAGGATCAGCCATGAGTCAATCTATCGGTTTGTTTATCACCGCAGTGCCCAGAAGGATCACTGGCACAAGCTGCTGCCAAAACGCAAACACCGCAGAGGACAGCTGAAGCGCGGCGGGCTTGGAAGTGTGGATTTTATCAGACACCGCAGAAGCTTAACTGAGCGCAGCCCAGAGGCTAACCAACGCTGTGAACCCGGCCATTGGGAGGCCGATCTGATGTGCTTTGCAAAATATGGCCGCTATGTTCTGGTGCTCCATGAACGGCTCTCCCGCCGGCTTTACATCACTCGCCTTGCCTCTAAAAAGGCCCTGCATGTGGTCGCCAAGATCATCAGCTTCCTACGCTCAATGCCAGCGCATCTGCGGCGCACCGTCACCTTCGACAACGGCACCGAGTTCGCTCATCACTACAAGCTCAACACCGCTTTGAAGGTGCAGACCTTCTTCTGTGACCCCCATGCGCCCTGGCAAAAGGGAGGCGTGGAAAACGCTATTGGACGAATGAGACGCCAGCTCCCAAGGAAAACCGATTTAACGAAGCTATCAGCTTACAAATTGAAAAAGGCCGTCACGGAATACAACACAACACCACGAAAATGCCTCGGATACAAAACGCCAAACGAAGTCTTCAACCGTGTTGCACTTCAAACGTGACTCCACCTTCCCGCCTGCGCGGGAATGACGTGTCGGGGGGATGGTCGGGCCCCGGGAATGGCGGGCCGCACGCTTGCCATGTCACACCGCGCCTCCCCCCATGTGCCTCGCCGGACCTGATCCGGCGTCCAGGGGATCGATGCGCATGCCAGTTGAACAATCGCGCAGCGCAGCACCCGCCATGTGGATGCCGGGTCAAGCCCGGCAAGGCACATCGGGGTTGGCGCAGGAGTCCAATCGTCCAACGCGGCGCGCTCCATATCTGAAAACCCTGCTCGCCCGCTCACCCCACCCACGTCATCGCCGTGCCTGTCGCGGCGACCCACCAACCCGCCCCTTGCGGGACCGGGATTGGCCGCGTCGGAGTGGAGTCCCGCCGGCGCGGGAATGACGTGTGGGGGAACCTTCTGCACAGCTCGCGCGTTGTTGAAATGGTTCGTGAAATTGTTTTGCGACGCCGTCAAACCACCCCAAACAGAAGCGCCAAGTCCGTCGCAGGAGGCCTGCCGTTTCCATTGGTATCGGCATACGAACGACGCGCGTCCCGCCATCTATCGGGATCACCTGACCATTGATGAAACTCGCCTGTTGTGATGTCAACAGCGCGGCAGCCTGTGTTGACAATCACTTAATAATCGTCAAAATCATATTATGAAACGTGATAGTGTCAGATCACCGTCCATTCCACGGGTTGCGGTGCTTTCCGACAAACTCCGGCGTGATATCTGTCTGGGTCTGCTGATGCCGGGGGCGCGGTTGAACATAGAGGCGCTTAAGCGCGAACACGATATTTCACATCCTTCCGTCCGGGAGGCCTTGGCGCTCCTGGTGGGCGAAGGATATGTTGTTTCCGATGCAAACAAAGGTTTTGCGGTCGCCGAGACCAGCCTCGACGAACAACGCGACAGCGCCAGGGTCCGGGCCGAACTGGAGGCGATGGGCTTCGAATGGTCGGTCAAAAACGGAACAACCGACTGGCGCGCGCACATCGTTGCCAGTCATTATGCACTTGCTCAGGTCGAAACCGAGATGGTTGATGACCCCCTGGGCCATGCTCTGGAATGGGACGACCGGAACAGAGCATTCCATTTTGCACTCATCGCGAATTGCGGGTCGCCCAAGCTGATGGAGATAATCGGGTCTCTTTATGACCACAGCAAGAGATACCGACTGGCGGCGCATTCCAACCGTGCGGCGGTGACCGATCGGGAAATGTGGGTTGCCGGCAGTTCGGCGGAGCACAATGCCTTGAAAGACGCCGCGCTCAATGGCGATATCGAGTCGGGCCGGGAAACGCTGAAGAAGCACATTACAAAAGCCATCGCGGAAATGCCCACGACACTCGGTGTTCTGGGGCAAGAAAGCCAAAATGCGAAAGGCACAAAACGAGTTCGATAGACGACAACCAACCAGGGAGAAGAAAATGTCGAAATTTATCAAGGCAGTCGCCGTTGGCGCTGTGATGTCACTGGGGCTGGTCTCTGCACCGTCCGCTCAGGATATCAACTTCTTTACCATCGGGACCGGCGGAACATCCTTCACGTATTACCCCGTGGGCGGAGTCATTGCGAATGCGATATCCAAACCGCCGGGATCGCGCGAGTGCGGCAAGGGCGGAAGTTGCGGTGTCGACGGGCTCATTGCCTCCGCCGTTTCGTCACGTGGATCAGTCGACAACATCAACGCGATCATGTCGGGCCTGCGCAATTCAGGCTTCGCACAGTCAGACGTGGCCTATTGGGCCTATACCGGCACCGGCACGATGGAGGGGAGCGAGCCGGCAAAGGACCTGCGTACGATTGCGGCTCTGTTTGAAGAACATATTCACCTGGTCACGCTTGCAGGCTCCGGCATCAGCTCGGTTGCCGATCTCAAGGGCAAACGCGTTTCTGTCGATGAACCGGGATCGGGCACCTATGTCGATGCCGGCCTCATCCTTGGCGCGTTCGGCATGACCCTGAAAGACATTCAGGAGGAAAACCTGAAAGGGTCCGCTGCGACCGAAGCTCTGCGCAACGGGAAGGTCGACGCTCTTTTCATCGTCGCCGGATATCCGACCGGCGCTCTGGTCGAGCTTGCGTCCGCGGCGGATATGAAGCTGGTGCCGATCGCTGGCGAAGGTGTCGAAAAGCTGACGTCCGAGTTTGGCTTTTTCTCAACGTCCTCGATCCCCGCAGAGGCCTATGAAGGTGTTGGCGAAGCTGCAACGGTGGCAGTCGGCGCTCAGTGGTTTACCCATGCCCGCGAAGATGAAGAGCTGATCTACAAAATCACCAAGGCACTCTGGAACGATGAATCCCGCCGCCTGCTGGATGTCGGCCATGCAAAGGGTGCCACGATCACAGCGGAATCCGCGCTGGCAGGTGTCGGTGTGCCGCTGCATCCCGGCGCGGAACGTTTCTACAAGGAAGCCGGCTTGCTGAAATAATCCCGGGTTCCCTTCACCATCAACAGACGAATCTGGGCCGCGCAAACCGCGGCCCAGCCTGCCCGGGGAAGCGTCCATGTCCAAACAATCCGAACTGACCGAAGAAGATCTTGCCGCGATCGAGCGCAAGTACGATCCTGAACTGGCGTTCAGGACACCCGGCCGGATCATGTCCGTGGTCATATCGGTCCCGCTGGTTTCCCTGGCAATCTACCAATATTATGCATCCGGCTTTGGGCTGATCCGCGAGCTTTTGCATCGCGGGATCTTTTTGGCTTTCATGCTTGGTCTGTTGTTTTTGCTGTTTTCATGGCGTCGGTCCTTGACGACGGATGTTGCGCCGAAAACGTGGTGGCGTTTTGACGGTGTCGCAATCATCGACATCGCACTTGCACTTCTCGGGGTGGCGGCAGCCCTGTATCTGCCACTGCTCTCCCCAGCTGAAGTTGCCCAAAGGGTGGGCAACCCGGCACCCTCCGACATATTCATGGGGACGGCGCTGCTGCTTCTGGTGCTGGAAGCCACGCGCCGGACTGTGGGGTGGACGCTTCCTTTCATTGCGTGCCTGTTCATCGGGTTTGCCATTTTCGGGCCCTGGATGCCCGGGGCCTTGAAACATGGCGGGGCGAGTTGGACGGCGTTGATCAACCATCTCTACATGACCAACCAGGGCATCTATGGCGTGGCCATCGGGGTCATGGCGAAATATGTCTTCCTGTTCGTTCTGTTCGGCGTGCTTGCGATGCGGATCGGGCTGGGTCAATTGTTCATCGATCTCGCCATGGCCATGGCCGGCCGGTACGCCGGCGGGCCGGCAAAGGTCGCCATCTTTTCGTCCGCCTTCATGGGGACGATCTCGGGCTCCTCCATCGCCAATACCGTGACAACCGGCTCGCTGACCATCCCCGCCATGAAGAAGATCGGCTATCCGCCGCATTTCGCCGGAGCCGTCGAAGCCACGGCCTCGACCGGCGGACAGATCACGCCTCCGATCCTGGGCGCTGCGGCCTTCATCATGGTGGAATACCTTGAAATTCCGCTTCGGGACGTTCTCGCCGCGGCGCTGTTTCCTGCGTTGCTGCATTATTTCGGTGTGCTGATCATGGTGCATCTGGAGGCCAAGAAACTCGGTTTGCGCGGCCTTTCGGCAGCGGAACTCCCCCAGGTGGTCCAGGTTCTTCGCGCCCATTGGGCGTCGCTCATTCCGCTGATCATTCTGGTCTATCTGATCCTTTCAGGCCGCACACCGGACTATGCGGCGGTCTGGGGGATAACCGCCTGTGTGGTCGTGGGCCTGCTGAACCCCAACAGGGGACACCGCATGAGCCTGAAAGACCTTTGGCAGGCCATGTCGGATGGATCGAGAAGCACGCTTGCGGTGGGGGCCGCCGCTGCAACCGTGGGCGTTGTCGTGGGGGTGGTCACACTGACGGGTGTCGGTTTCCGTCTCGGGTTCGTGGTGGTGCAGACGGCCAATGACTTCGGCACATTCGTGGGCGGCCTCTGGCCGTTCAGTTTCTTCGACGTGTCGCAATGGGCGCTGTTTTTCTCACTCATCCTGATTGCAATCGCCTGTATCCTGATGGGGGCCGGAATCCCGACGACGGCGACCTATATCATCCTGGTCGCGGTTGCCGCGCCTGCGCTCGCGCAGTTGCAGGTTCAACCGCTTGTTTCCCACTTCTTCGTCTTCTACTACGGAGTGCTGGCGGACATCACGCCTCCGGTCGCCCTCGCGGCCTATGCCGCGGCAGGCATTGCGGGGTCGAACCCCTTCAGGACGGGCAATACGGCGTTCCGGCTCGGGATTGCCAAGGCGCTTGTGCCATTTGTCTTTGTTTATTCACCGTCGCTTCTGTTGGTGGCGGACGGCTTCACCTGGGCCGCGTTTACCGTCACCCTTTTGGGGGCGATGATCGGGATAGGGCTTCTGGGTGCTGCGTTCTCGGGCTATATGCTCGCACATCTGAGCCGGGCCGAAAGAATTTATATCGGTCTGGTTTCGCTTCTCTTCATTGCGCCGGGGGTGATGACCATGGCGATCGGGCTCCTTCTGGTCAGTCCGGTATTCGTCCTTCAAATGCGCCGGAAGTCGGTTGCGCAAACCGGATGACCCGTGCCGCCTCCCTCAACGGGATCGCGTTCGAGACTCCGAGGCGAAGATCTCGATCCTTGACCGTGCCGTCCCATTTGGCGATGCGGTCTGCGAGGTCACGGCCGTAACCGATGGTACGATGCTGATTTTTCAGCCGTAAAGGGCGCGGTCTGCTGCCGGGGTGGTGCGTCTGACGGCAACGACGCGCACTTGAACAAGTGCTCGCTGGTTATCGCACATGACACGACAGGAATTCGACCACGCTGTTTAAGGCGGATTTCGTCGTATTTACAGAGGCTTGAAACCCAACGACCTCATCCTGACGCGCGGAGCGAAGCGGAGCCTCGAACGACGGATGGCGTGCACTGGATCGTCCTTCGAGGCTCCGCTTCGCTCCGCGCCTCAGAGCCTGTGAATCTATTGTGCTTGTTTTCGAACTGATTGCGTCCGTCGTGTTTGCATGATTCGATGGGTCCCTGATTTGGCTCGAGGTTTGTGATGGAAGATGATGATCTTTTCGGCAATTTGCCTGAAGTCCTGGGCCCGCAGCGGACGGGAAAGGGGCGGCCTCGTTTGCGGGCTCCGGTAAGAGACCAGATCGAGTTACGGTCTTTCGACCTTGACAGCTTGCTTCCCGATGATCATCCGGCTCGGATTTTCTGGGCTTACGTTGAAGGGCTCGATCTTTCTTTTCTGTACGGTCTTATCAAATCGCGCGAAGGAAGTCGGGGCCATCCGGCAACGGATCCGCGATTGCTGCTTGCCTTGTGGCTTTTTGCCACGAGCCAGGGGGTTGGAAGCGCGCGGGCTCTTGCCAAGCTTTGCAGCAGTCATGACGCGTATCGCTGGCTTTGTGGAGGGGTCAGCGTCAATTATCATGGTCTTTCGGACTTTCGCACGGCGCATCCGGAACTCTGGTCCCGGCTTTTGACTGACAACGTGGCCGCCCTGCTGTCTGCGGGGCTGATTGATCTGGACCAGCTTGCGCAGGATGGTCTGCGGGTTCGCGCGGCGGCCGGATCCGGTTCGTTCCGGCGCCGCGGCAAGCTGGAGCAAAAGCTGGCGGAGGCCAAAGCGCTTGTTGAGCTTCTGGACAAGGAACTGACTGACGATGCCGATGCCAGCAACAAGCGGATCGTTGCGGCGAAGAAACGAGCGGCTCGGGAAAAGCAGGCCCGCGCGCAACAGGCGCTTGAGCGGATGGCGGAGTTGGAGAAACAGCGTGAACAGCGCGAAAAGACGCATAAGAAGGATACCGGCAAGCAAAAAGCGCCACGCTCGTCCACGACCGACCCTCAGGCGCGGGTGATGAAGATGGCCGATGGCGGCTACCGGCCGGCGTATAATGTACAATTGTGCTGTGTTGCCGATCACCAGATTATCGTTGGCGTCGATATCGACACAACGGGTTCCGACCGCGGTTTGATCCGGCCGATGCTGGAGCAAATCCACGGGCGTTATGGCAAGAAACCGCGGCGCTACCTGGCCGATGGAGGCTTTACCAAGAACGGCGATCTGGACTGGGCGTTCGATCCGCGAAACGGGGGTACGGAAATCTATGCACCTCCTGCCAACAACAAACACGGCAGCGATCCCTTCGCACCGAGAAAGGCCGATGCTGCGGGCGTCGCCGCCTGGCGCGAGCGCATGGCAAGCGAGGCCGGCAAGACCATCTATCGCCAACGTGTCGAAGTCGAATGTGTCAATGCCCGGGCCCGACAATGGAACATCCACCAGTTCCTCGTAAGGGGATCAAGAAAGGCCAGTTGCATTGCGTATCTCTTCGCACTGGCCAACAACATCCTGCAAGGCCGCCGCCTTGAATTGATGGCAACTTGAGGGGACAGGTTTGCCACCCCAAACGCGCCAAAATCGCTAATCCGTCCTCAAACAACCTGAAACAGCAAAGAGCAGGGACGCTCGAAAAAACTCCGAAACCTGATCCGATCCTGGAAACACAGACCGCATCCTGGCTCGGAAAGCGAAATCCGACCAACAAAACCTGACAATATCCAATTTACTCACAGGCTCTCAGGATGAGGTTGAGGAATATCAAAATCTCGGGACCTTTTTGGGCAGTTCGCGTGAGTTTAGATTGTTGGCGAACTTGTTTGTGACGCAGTCAACCCGCAGCCTGTTGCGCAAATCGCTTTCGCCTGATCCGAGGCAAATCAAACGTGACATGCGTCAAAGCCTGCCGCCCTCTCCAAACTCTGGGCCAAAAACGGTACCCCAGACGTCCAGCCAGTGGTTGGACGACGGCACGACCACTGCGAAGACACCATCGCGCTCTTCCATGGGAACAAACATATCACCGTTGACACTCACCTGGGATGCCACGTGTTCGCGCGGGTTTACGATCCCCTGAACATGGCCATCTTGTTTCAAGGTCCGGTAGCCGCTTGTCTGGATCCGGTCAGATTTGTAGCCTTCCATCGAGAGCACGGCAACATAGCGTGTGCTGGACTCATTGCAGCGCCCCTGAAATACCGGATACGTGTCGGTTTGGGCCGGCCGCGCGGAGCGGCGAACGGCATATTGGACTTGTCCTCGATCGTTGATGAACAGCGCAATGTCACTGGGCTGATACCAATTCACCGAGAGCACGAAGCCGGCCTTGTTATAAATGCACTGCTTGGCTTGAGCCGTATTGAGGCCAGCGTCCGCGAACAGGGAGATGCACATCCCTGCCAAGCCGGCGAGACCAAGGGTTATCATTAGACTTGCAGATCGTATTCTAAGCATACCGGCATCCATGTTGGTGATTTAACTGCCAGGTCACTATCATGTCCTCCTGCCTTTAGGGAATGAATCTGCTGCGCGTTCAAAGACGCACCGTGAAAGTGCGGCATTGGGCGTGGCGCTCCAGTCTTGTTGAATAGAGCAAGTGTCCAGCGCGTAACCGGAACACGCCAAGTTCCGCGAAGAGCGCCATGACAACCAACTCAACGGGAGCGCCAAGCGGGTTGTCGCGGGATCGATCAGGACAGTTTCGGCTCCGCCCTGCCCATGACGTCACTGCAAACGAGCGTCTGGTAAGGATACACTGCCGAAGAACTGCCGTCCTGCGCTCCTCGGCAGGTTCAAGTCGAGCTTTTAACAAATTCATATAGTGAATAAATTTCCTTCAATATTTGAATTATTCCAACAAACTCAAACCCCCTAAAGTGCAACATGCATTTTTGAACAAATCGCAAATGCAAACGACAAGTATTTATGTCCGATTGTCTACAATCAGCGGTCAGCCGCTTCCTGAGGCGCAGCGTCGAGTTCGGCGGCACGTTTGAGGATTGCGACCGGGGGATCTCCCGGGGCTGCGCGCTCAGTCCGCTGCTCGGCGCCTTCTATCTCGGTGCACTGGATGCCGAGCTGGAACGCCAGCCCGTGTTCGCCACCCGCACCATGGACGACATTCTGATCGTCGCCTCGAACCGGCACAAGCGGCGCCGGGCCGTGGCCACGGTCAACCGGATCTTTACCGGGCTTGGCCTGTGCCAGCATCCGGACAAGACCTTCATCGGACGGGCGTCAAGGGACTTTGAGTTCCTCGGCTACCGGTTCGGGTTCGACGATGCCGGCGAGGTCCGCCTCGGGCTGACGAAAAAGACGATCACAAACTTCAGAACAAAACTGTCTCGGCTTTACGAGCAAGGCCGCAAGGCCGGCAGAGACCGGCGAGCGGTCGAGACACGGGGGGAACCATATGTCAGGCGACGGTTGGGGTGGGTATTTGGGGGGCTTCCGTCTGTATCGTTTGATACGATACTGGGCGGCCGCCGTAGTGATAGTCTTGTTCGTGCAGGCAATCGCAACTGATGACGCCATAGCACAACAGAACTGCACCAACACCGCGAACAACCAGAACGGAGTCACGCTAGCTGCCCACTTCGTTACGACCACACCCGTTTGCCTGACTGCAGACACTGGGCTACCCTCCCTTCACACAGACATCGCTACGGCGAACTATTCACTTAACGTACGCGTTTCGACCGCGTTTCCGGACGACGCGCCCGTTGACGGCGCAACAAACGGTGTCCGTGCCGCTATGATGCCTATGGGTGGGCTCACCAGAACGCCCGTTACAGCAACGTGCCCGGGTGGCACCGTTGTTGGAAGCGGCAATAACGTGGTGGAAATATCGCTGCCGGACGGCGGGACCTGCCAACTGACACTAGTCGGACTGGCCGGGAACAATGGTACCACGAACATCTCATTCACGGGAACGATCACCCGAGTCGGCAACGTCTACAATGCGACCGGAGCCTCAATAACAGGTGGTGAATTTGGCGGTGCGCTCGCTCCGGAAATCGATATTAGCGGCAATGGTCAATCGATAGCCGACAACGACACGAGCCCGACGGCAGCGGACAATACGGACTTTGGCGATGCGGCCCTCGCAGGTGGAACGGTTTCCAGAACGTTCACAATCGCGAACTCAGGCACGGAAACGCTCAATTTGACCGGCAATCCGCGCGTGGCCATCGGAGGCGCCCATGCCGGGGATTTCACGCTCACAACAGATGCAACCAGTCCTGTCGCGGCGCTGACCGGCACAACCACTTTCACCATCACCTTCGACCCAAGCGCCGTCGGCACCAGAACCGCAACCGTCACCGTCAACAATGACGATGCCGACGAACCCGCCTATTCCTTCGCCATCCAGGGCTCCGGCACGGACGCATCGGCCGAACCGCCGCAGACGGGCACAATCACGATCATAAAGACCACCAGCCCGGCCCAGGCCGGTGACGGAACCTTCACCTTCGCCTCCGATGCCGGCGACCTCAACGGCCTGTCGCTGGCCACCTCCGGCAATTCCGCGACATCGTCGGCTTTCACTGTCAACGCCGGCAGCATTGTCGTCACCGAAGACGAAATTCCCGGCTGGAAGCTCAGCACGATTGCCTGCACCGGCGATGCCGACTCAGGCTCCGTCGTCGATGTCGCCAACCGCAGGGTGACGATCGATGTCGACGCCAACGAGGCCATCGTCTGCACCTTCACCAATGTGCGCGATCCGGATTCCGTAATCCGCGAGACCCAGCGCGTGATCTCCAACTTCCTATCGGAGCGCGCCGACGTCATCGTCGCCAACGACCCCGACCTCGCCGACCGCTTCCGCACCGGCGGCTCCAACGGCCAGGGCAATCCGCTCGGCTTTGCGGCACAGGGCGATGCAAACGACATCGAACTGTCGTTCGCCACCAGCCTGCGCGCCATGCGAAGGGCGGCGAACGCCGGGGCGAAGCGAAGTGTGGAAGGCATCGGCGCCGATCCCGGCGTGGAGACACCCGCCCGGTTCGACATCTGGGCGCAGGGCACCTATGCAAGGGTCGACAGTACCGACCGCAAGAGCGATGTCGGCCTGTTGCATACGGGCTTCGACTACCGCTTCAGCGATAATTTGCTGTTGGGTCTCATGGGCCAGCTCGACTGGACCGACCAGCGCGAGCGCTCCACCAACACCAGGACGTCGGCCGACGGGGTTGGCTGGCTGATCGGGCCCTATCTTGCGGCCCGCATTCACCAGAACCTCATCCTCGACGGCCGCGCCGCCTGGGGGCAGTCCTACAACAATGTCAATCCTCTCGGGCTTTACGAGGACGATTTCAACACCAACCGTTGGCTTGTGCGCGGTCAGCTGACCGGCGACTTTGCCTGGGGCAACTGGACCTTCAATCCGTCAGCCGGGATCAGCTATTTCTCCGAGAAACAGAAATCCTATGTCGACAGTCTCAACATCACTATCCCGAGCCAGACGATCACGCTCGGGCGGGCCGAGGCCGGGCCGGAGATTCGCTACAATCTGCAGACAAAGGACGGCTGGCAGTTTGCGCCGCATGTCGGGGTGAAGGGGATCTGGGATTTCGATCCGGCGAACATTGTGACTGCGCAGGGTGTGACGATTGACTCAAGTGGCCTCAGGGCCCGGGCCGAGGGCGGCACAGTGCTCATCATGCCCTGGGGCTGGTCCCTGAACGGGACCGGGTTTTATGACGGGATCGGGGCGAAGGACTTCCAGTCCTATGGTGGCAGTGTGAAGGTGAATGTGCCGTTGAATTGAGTATCGGAACGGCTGGAACCGGGAAATGGCAAACGGCGCGCTCGCCGTTTCACACCGCCATCCCACCCAAAGTGCCTCGCCGGACCTGATCCGGCGCCCAGGAGATCGAAGCGCGACACGGTGGACAGTCGCGATACGGTGCGCATGTCATGTGGGTCCCGGCTCGCAGGCCGGGACGGCATCTAGGATTGATCCGGGCGACCAATCGCCCGGCGTGGCAGGCTCCGCATTTCGCGATTTCACACCCACACCGACCCCACCCACGTCATTACCTGGCTTGTCCAGGTAACCCACCATACCGACTCTTCCGGGACCGTGATTGGCCACGTCGGGGTGGGTTCCCGCCTGCGCGGGAATGACGTGTGGAGGGATGGTCGGGCCCCGGGAATGGCGTGCGGCGCGGGTGCCCAATCGCCCGCCATGGGGTCCTCCACAGGTCCCGATTTTCCACTCGCGCGCCCCCACCCACGTCATCGCCGCGCCTGTCGCGGCGACCCACCGGGCCGCCGCTTCCGGGATCGCGATTGGCCACGTCGGGGTGGGTTCCCGCCTGCGCGGGAATGACGTTTGGAGGGGATGGTCGGGCCCCGGGAATGGCGTGCGGTGCGGGTGCCCAATCGCCCGCCATGGGGTCCTCCACAGGTCCCGATTTTCCACTCGCGCGCCCCCACCCACGTCATCGCCGTGCTTGTCGCGGCGACCCACCAACCCGCCCCTTCCGGGACCGGGATTGGCCGCGTCAGGGTGGATTCCCGCCTGCGCGGGAATGACGTGTGGGGGGATGGCGGGAACCCGGAGTTGGTAAGCTGCACGCTTGCGATGTGACACCGTATCCAACCCGACGGACCTCACCGGACCCTTCAAATCGCCCCGTCGTCCGGACCGCGCAGCAAGCGCCAGATCCGCACCGTCCTGTAATAGGCAAGGATCGCCGCCACGCCGAGACCGAATCCGCCGCCGGTAAACTGCCGCCGCATCACATAATATTTGAAAAACGACATCGGGAATTCGATCAGCAATCTGGCGACGAGGTAAAGCGTCGGTTTTTGCAGTTCCCGGGTCTGCAGCTTCGTGTATCGATCCTGTTTCCAGGCGAGATGGGACAGGGAGCGGTAGCAATAATGATGCACGATGTGGGTCAATTGTCTCGGCCGCACGGCGCCGGGCACGACCGAATCGTGCACCAGGCTGTCGCGAAAGCCGCCGGCGCGGCGATCGTAAAGCCGCAGCACGTTGTAATAGTCCGCCCACAGCCGCGGCCGGTCGCGGCCGGGATAGACCGTCACCACCTTGAACCGGAAAAACGGGTGGTCGGGCGGCCCGTTGCGGAACAGATCGACAATCTCCTTCGCCAGGTCCGGTGTCACGACCTCGTCGGCGTCGAGGTTGAGCACCCAGTCGTGCCGGCAGGCGCTTTCGGCAAATCGCTTTTGCGGTCCGTAACCGGGCCACGGCCGGGAAATGACCTCCGCGCCCAGGGATTTGCAGATCTCGACCGTTCCGTCCGTGCTGCCGCTGTCGACGACGAGAACCTCATCGACATGGGGCATTATCGCTTCAAGCGTCCGCCCGACCCGGTCGGCCTCGTCGCGAACGATCAGGAAGCAGGAGATCGGCGCTTTCTCCGCACGCTCATTGGCCACACGATTTTCGGCCGCGCGCTCCATCGGCGCCAGCGGCGCCAGCGGCGCGGTGCGATCCCGTTGCGGTTTTTCCGGCTCAGACAACCAGCTTCCCTCTGGCAATGCGGCGGTCCTGTGCCCGCACGCCTTGCGCGAAATCCCGCCGTCCGCGAAAGGCGCCGGCGGCCTTCGCCCGCTTGAGCATCTTTCCAAGGAGGCCGTGAAACAGCATTTTCAGGCCGAGATACAAAAGCGGCGCGACCATGGGAACAGGCATTCCGTGTTTGGTCCTTGCATAACATTCCGACCAGGCAATGTGCCAGTTCTTGGCAAACACCAGATCCGCCGTCACCGGACTGGATTGCCCGACCGCATGCTGGCAGAACGCGTCGGCGACCAGCGCTCGCGCCCATCCTGCGTCGCGCAATCTGCGACAGAAATCGTCGTCCTCGTAAAACAGGAACAATTCCTCGTCGAAGCCGCCGATGGCGTCGAAGGCCTTGCGCCGGATGAAATAGGCCGAGCCGAGGAGGAAATCGACCTCCTGCACACTGTCCGACAGGGCAATTCCGGTTCGCTCGTCGGGAACCAGCAGCGATGTCGGCTTGTCGTGGTCGACCTTGACGCCGGCATCCTGTCTGAACTGGCTCGGGCCAAGCAGGCCGACATTTTCATGGGCTTCGGCCGCAGCCAACAGCACGTCGATACAATCGTCCTGAAGCAGGATATCGGGATTGAGCAGGAAGATGTAATCCGTGTCGGTATGCCGGGCGCCGATGTTCGCCGCGGCCCCGTAGCCGACATTCGCCTCAAGCGCGATGGTCTCGACACCCCTTTTGCGGCACACGTCGAGCGTGGCATCGTCGCTGGCATTGTCGACCACCAGGGTCCGCGTCCCCGCCGGGACGGAGTCTATCGCCGCGCCGATGACCCCGGCGCTGTTATAGGTGACAAAGAGAGCCGTAACCGCAGGCAGCGCCATCGCTCTGGATTTCTATTCCGGCAGGTTGAGACGAATATGCAGTTCCCGCAATTGTTTCGCCGACACGTCGGACGGTGCGCTCATCATCAGGTCCTGGGCCTGCTGGTTCATCGGGAACAGGACCACTTCGCGCAGGTTCTCCTGGCCGCACAGCATCATCACGATCCGGTCGATGCCGGGCGCGATGCCGCCGTGCGGAGGCGCGCCGTATTCCAGAGCGCTGAGCATGCCGCCGAACCGCTCTTCGAGCACGGACTGGTCGTATCCGGCAATCTCGAAGGCCTTGCGCATGATTTCCGGCTTGTGGTTCCGGATCGCACCCGACGACAGTTCGATGCCGTTGCAGACGATGTCATACTGGTAGGCGAGAATGTCGAGCGGGTTTTTTGTTTCCAGGGCCTCCAAACCGCCTTGCGGCATGGAGAACGGGTTGTGGGAAAAGTCGACCCGTTTCTCGTCCTCATCCCACTCGAACATGGGGAAGTCGACGATCCAGCAGAACTCGAACCGGCTTTCATCGATCATGCCCAGTTCGCTTGCCGCCCGCTGCCGCGCGGCGCCGGCGAAATCGACAAATTTGGCGGGATCGCCGGCAACAAAGAAAACGGCATCGCCGTCCCCGAGCCCGAGCTGTTCACGCAGGGCCGCGGTGCGTTCGGGACCGATATTCTTGGCCAGCGGGCCGGCCCCCTCGCCTTCCCGGAAGAAGATATAACCGAGGCCGGGCTGTCCCTGCTTCTGCGCCCAGTCGTTCATCCGGTCGCAAAACGCGCGGCTGCCGCCGCCCTTTACCGGAAGGGCGCGGATCTCCGTCTTCGGATCGGCCTCGATCATCCGGGCAAAGATCTTGAAGCCGGACCCTGCGAAATGCTCGGTCACCGTCTCCATGACGATCGGGTTTCTCAGGTCCGGCTTGTCGGAGCCGTATTTCAGCATGGCTTCCCTGAACGGGATCCTCGGAAACACCGGCGTCACATGTTTGCCGTCGGCGAACTCCTCGAACACGCCGCGCAGCACCGGTTCGATCGCGTTGAACACGTCCTCCTGCTCGACGAAACTCATTTCGATGTCGAGCTGGTAGAATTCGCCCGGAGACCGGTCGGCCCGCGCGTCTTCGTCGCGAAAGCACGGCGCGATCTGGAAATAACGGTCGAAACCGGCGATCATCGTCAATTGCTTGAACTGCTGCGGCGCCTGCGGCAGCGCATAGAACTTGCCGGGATGCATGCGCGAGGGAACCAGGAAGTCGCGGGCGCCTTCCGGGCTCGACGCCGTCAGGATCGGCGTCTGAAATTCGAAGAAACCGTCCTTGATCATCCGCTGGCGGATCGAGTTGATGATCGCGCCGCGTTTGACGATGTTGTTGTGGATGGTCTCGCGCCGCAGATCCAGGAACCGGTATTTCAGCCTTATGTCTTCGGGATAGTCCGGTTCGTTGAAGACCGGGAGCGGCAATTCCCGCGCCTCCGACAGCACTTCGAGGTCGCGAATGAAGATTTCGACCGCGCCGGTCGGCAGGGTCTCGTTGACGGTCTCCTCGTCGCGGTTCTTCACGCTGCCCTCGATCCGGATCACCCATTCCGCGCGCACGGTCTCGGCCAGGCCAAATGCGGCCGAATCCGGATCGACCACACACTGGGTCATTCCATAATGGTCGCGGAGATCTATGAACAACAGTCCGCCATGGTCGCGAACACGGTGAACCCAGCCGGACAGGCGTACCGTTTCGCCAGCGTCGGACGCGCGAAGCGCGCCGCAAGTATGGCTGCGGTATCGATGCATTTCAGATCTCCAGAATTCGAATCCCGGCGTCAAAACCGGGAATTGGGACAGATGGTACAAATCTGCGGTGACGCGGTGCGGACAACGTCATGTCAAAGGCGTTTTGTCAAGCCGTTTCGGCTGACAAACGCGGTGTTCCCGCCCGTCTTGCAGCAACGTCCAAAACCTTGCATTCGTCCCGCCGATGTGAATTAACAAGAACTGCCGAGAAAGTCCCCGTTCATGGGACAAACATAAAGAGATGGTTTATAGAACGCTTCGCCATGGACATAATCAAAACAACAGACGCCCTCCAATCCGCCTGCGAAGCCTTCGCAAAATTCAAGTTCGTCACCGTCGATACGGAATTCCTGCGCGAAAGCACGTTCTGGCCGAAACTGTGCCTTATTCAGATGGCGAGTCCGGAGCACGCCGTCATCATCGACGTCTTGTGCGAGGATCTGGATCTGACGCCGTTTTTCGATCTGATGCGCGACGAGACGGTGATGAAGGTGTTTCATGCCGCGCGTCAGGATATTGAAATCATTGTCCATCTGGCGGGCTTTGTGCCGCACCCCGTGTTCGATACGCAGGTCGCGGCAATGGTTTGCGGCTTCGGCGACTCCATTTCCTACGACCAGCTGGTCGGCAAGATAACCGGCGCGCGCATCGACAAGACCAGCCGGTTCACCGACTGGAGCCGGCGTCCGCTGACGGACCGCCAGCTCACCTATGCGCTGGCCGACGTCACCCATTTGCGCGATGTCTACAGCTTTCTCAGCGCCAACCTTGAAGAACAGAATCGCTCCGACTGGGTGCGCGAGGAAATGGAGGTCCTGACCTCGCGGGAAACCTATGAACTGCATCCGGAAAACGCCTGGACCCGGCTGAAGCTGCGGATCAAGAAACCCCTGGATTTCGCCGTGCTGATGAAACTGGCGGAATGGCGCGAAATCTCCGCGCGCACCCGCGATGTTCCGCGCAACCGCGTGCTCAAGGACGACGCGATCTACGAACTTTCGACCCAGCAGCCTGCCGACCAGAAGGGTCTGGCCGCGCTGCGCTCGATCCCGCGCGGCTTCGAGAAATCCAGAACAGCCGGCGAGATCCTCGCAGTCATTGCCGACGCCAAGACGATCCCGGTGGAAGACCTGCCGAAACTGCCGCGGGGAAAACCGTCGCCGGACGGAACCAGTGCGGCCGTCGATCTGCTGAAGGTCCTCTTGAAAATGACCAGCGAGGAAAACGGCGTCGCCGCCAAGGTGATCGCCACCGTCGACGATCTCGAAAAGCTGGCCGCAGACGACGAAGCCAATGTCGTTGCCCTCAAGGGCTGGCGCCGGGAATTGTTCGGCAACGTCGCGCTCCAGGTCAAACACGGCACCAAGGCGCTTGCCTTCAACGGGCGCAAGGTGGTTCTGTTCGACCGGCAGTAGGGATTGGCTTGGGTCCTGCAGCGCGATGCATTGAACCGGTTTCACCGACGCGCCATCGCCTTGAGAGATTCCAAGACACAACGAAGTTCATTTTCCTCAACCTCATCCTGAGGTCGCCAACACGGGTGTTCCCGTGTTGGGCAACAAGAGTGCCATATCGGGAACACCCGATGTGGATGCGAAGCGGAGCCTCGAAGGACGGATGGCGTGCACTGGATCGTCCTTCGAGGCCTTGCTCCGCAAGGCACCTCAGGATAAGGCCGGCGGGTTTCATCCCCGCGAATTCGGCTGCAAACCGCAGAAATCAATGTTGTTCGGCTCCCGTCGCGGGGGTAATTGGTCGAATTCGACAGCCAAATCCTGACCCCGTGATGCAGCAAAATCAACGCGCCGCAATCACCGGCTCGCCCTCCATGCCCCGCAGCCGTGCGAGCTGCAAAAGCCGTTTGCGCAGGCGTTCCCCGTCCAGATTGGCAAACATGTCCGGCAGCCTCAGGACAAGGACGTTGCCGTCCGTCTCAAATCTCGTGTCCGGCAGGATACCCGGCATCGAGGCCGAAAGCAGGTAGGCAATCCGAAACGCGATGCCGATCAGCTTGGCGTGCTGGATCTGATTGTCGTCGATCAGGAGGCGGACGAAGGGCGCGAGATCGCTGTCGTCCAGCCCGACATGGCGAAAGAACACACAGGCCGACAAAAACGCCCGCCCGGGATGGTCGATGCCGACAAAGTCGGCATGGGCGATGTTGTTGAAACTCTGCTCGCCGCGATAGTCCGGATGGGCGCGCCAGCCGATGTCCGACAACAGGCACGCAGCGGTCCGCAGGCGCCTTGCCCGTTCGGTTTCCTTCACGCCCAGGACATCGAGCAGGCTTTTGGTCCACGGGATCAGTTCCAGATCGTGGCGCGGCGAGCGGGCGCGCAGATATCCCAGCTCCTCGGCCGCGGCCAGCAGCGGGTCCTGAGCCTTGACGCTGTCATCCAGCAGATTGAACAGCAATCCTTCCCGAACACCGAGGGCGGACAGGACAATGGAGTCCGGCCTGGTCGTGCGAATCACCTCCGACAGCACAGCGGCCCCATAGGGCAGCAGCGGACGGCGCTGGCGCGAGACATTCTCCGCCCCTTCCATCATCTCGACGTCGCTCGACATGACTTCGTCGCAAAACTGCAGGGCCGTCTTGGCGGTCATGCCGTAATGGTGCATCACCTGCATGGGATAGTTCGAGCGCACCATGTGCAGGCGCGCCAGCGATCGCCAGGTTCCGCCGATCAGGTACAATGTCTTGCCGGTCGCGTCCGGAACGTGTTTGTTTCCGGACAGATGTTCCTGGGCGATGCGGCGCGCTTCGCGCATTGACGAACCGGCCTCGTCCTGCAATCGCAACACGCCAAGCGGCAGTGTCGTGCCCTTGCCGAGCGACGTTTCGGAAACCGAAACGAGCTCAAGACTGCCGCCCCCCAGGTCGCCGACAATGCCATCCGGATTCCAGACGCCGCAACTGACGCCCAGCGCCGCGAAACGTGCTTCATCGCGGCCGGAGAGCACCTGGACCTCCGTCCCCAGCGCCGCTTCCGCATCGCGGATGAATTGTGCGCCGTTTTCGGAATCCCGCGCCGCCGCGGTGGCGATCACGTGCATTTCGGTCGCACCGGCATGATCGCTCAACGTCCGAAACCGTGCGAGCGCCTTCAGCGCCCTGGCAACGGCCTCATCGGCCAGACGACCGGTTTTGGAGACACCCCGGCCAAGCCCCGCCAGAACCTTTTCGTTGAACAGCATGGTCGGCGTTCTCGCCAACCGTTCGTAGACAACCAGCCGCACCGAATTCGATCCGATGTCGACGATGGAAATCGGACCGCTTCCGTTCAGTCGACCGGGTGCGAAATCCTCCTCCTTTGCCCTTTCAAGCCCCTTTGCCCTCTCAAGCCCCGTTGCCCTCTCAAGCATGGTCTCAATGCTCCGTAATCTTGCGTGGGGAATGACTGTCCAGCGATTTTCCGCGGCCCGACAATGACGGATTGGTCATGAAATAGTGGTGAGCGTTGAAGGGAGCTTCGGACGGGTCCGGATTTATGCGGCGGTGCCCGCCGTCGGGCAACAGCACCCAGCTCTGCTGATTGTCCTTCAGATTCGCCACCATGATCTGGTTCAGGATCTGCTGGTGAACGGTCGGGTTGGTGATCGGGGCCAGACACTCGACTCGCCGGTTCAGGTTTCGCGGCATGAGATCGGCCGAAGCGATATAGACATAGGCGGAGTCGCTCGGCAGGCCGCCGCCATTTCCGAAACAGAATATCCGGCTGTGCTCGAGAAACCGGCCGATGATCGACTTGGCTTGGATGTTCTCCGACAGGCCCGGCACCCCCGGCCGCAGGCAGCAGATGCCGCGCACGACAAGCTCGATCCGGACCCCGGCCTGGCTGGCTTCATATAGCGCATCGATAACCATCGGATCGACAAGGGAATTCGTCTTCATCCAGATCTCGGCCGGACGGCCGGCCCTGGCATGAGCGATCTCCTCGCGGATATGCTGCATCAGCCGCGATCGCAGCGTTACCGGCGAAACCGCCAGTTTCTTCAGTTCCGCGGGCCGGGCGTAGCCGGTGACAAAGTTGAAGATCCGCGACGCATCGAGCGCATAGTCCGGGTCCGCCGTGAAATAGGACAGGTCGGTATAGATCTTCGCCGTGATCGGGTGATAATTGCCCGTTCCCATATGCACGTAGGTCACCAGATGGCCGGCCTCGCGCCGCACCACAAGCGACAGTTTGGCGTGCGTCTTGAGTTCCAGAAACCCGAAAACGACCTGCACGCCGGCGCGTTCCAGATCCCGCGACCATTGAATGTTGGCTTCCTCGTCGAACCGCGCCTTCAGCTCCACCAGCGCGGTCACCGACTTTCCGGCCTCGGCCGCCTCCGACAGCGCGTGTACGATCGGGGAATCCTTCGACGTCCTGTACAGGGTCTGTTTGATGGCAACGACATCCGGGTCGCGCGCCGCCTGATGCAGGAACTGCACGACCACGTCGAAGGATTCGTAAGGGTGATGGACGAGGATGTCCTTTTCCTTGATCGCGGCGAAACAATCGCCGCCATGTTCACGGATCCGCTCGGGAAAGCGCGCGGAATAGGGTTCGAATTTGAGCTCCGGCCGATCCAGCGCGACGAGTTCATCGACGTCCGACAGGCCGAGGATCCCGTCAATGACCTGCACTTCCTCCTCGGATACCCGAAGCGCCGATGCGAGGAAGTCGCGCAGCACCGCCGACGCGGCGACTTCCACTTCAAGCCGGATGACCGATCCCCGGCGCCGGCGCTTGATCGCGCTTTCGAAATAGCGCACCAGATCTTCCGCCTCTTCCTCGACTTCGATGTCGGAATCGCGAATGACCCGGAAGCTCGCCATTTCAATGACTTCGTATCCGGGGAACAATTGCCCGATGAACAGTCCGATGATGGTCTCAAGGCTGATGAAGCGGGCGCCGCCGTCGGAACCGGCGGAAACCGGCAGGCGCAAAAATCTTCCGAGTTGTTGCGGGACGCGCAGGAGCGCCGTCATCTTTTCGGTGGATTCGGCTTTCTGCAGGTTCAGAACCAGCGAAAATCCGAGGTTCGGAATGAACGGAAACGGATGCGCGGGATCGAGCGCCAGCGGTGTCAAGACAGGAAAGATCGTCGACAAAAACCGGCTTTCAAGCCATGTGAGGTCGTCGGCGGAAACGCCGTCGCGTCCGATGATATGAATCCCGGCCCGGGCCAGTTCCGCTTTCAGTTCAAGCCAGGCCCGGTTCTGTTGCTTCTGCAATGTCCAGGCCGCGGCCTCGATTTTTTCCAGCTGTTCGGACGGCGTCAGACCGTCATCGCTCCTGGTTTTGATGTTCGCCGCCTGCTGTCCCTTCAGGCCGGCAAATCGCACCATGAAGAACTCGTCCAGATTGTTGGCCGATATCGACAGGAACCGCAGCCGCTCCAACAGGGGATGTTTTCCGTTCCCCGCCTCTTCAAGGACCCGCTTGTTGAACCCCAGCCAGGAGAGCTCGCGGTTGACGAAGCGGTCTGCCCCCTCGTAGGGGACCGCAGGCGGTTCAGCCGATGCCGGCTGGTCGCGCTGATCGTCGCCCTGGCCCGGCTCTTGCAGGTCGTGTTCCGCCAATGCTGATTTGGTTCCGTCCATGAACGTTCCAATCGGAATACAGGGTGCCATGACCCGTTGATGCGTTCGCTACAGATACTACGATACCGCGCTCCCGAACCCCGAATTCAGGAAGCCGGCTCATCCAGGGGCTGTGGACAGTTAGCTTGTGTCGTCGGCGTGGCCGATTTGGTCGCTGGTTAGGAGCGAAAACCGCCGAAGTGCCAAGCACTTCAAGGTTTTTGCAACGACACCCAGCGACCAAATGGGCCGCGTCCCTTCGGGATTTGGTCAGATTGATCCGGTTTTGTGCAGTTCGTCGTTGAATATGCCCTGCATGTCCTTCCTCCTCACAACACAAAACCGGAACAATCTGATCAAACCGACGACGCAATCTAACTGTCCACAGCCCCTAAAGCGTATAACGCATCCGCCGCGACATTCTTCGTAATTTTTCGCCCGGAGCGCAGTGCGATTTCGTCGCAACGCGCGACAAACAGGTTCGCCGCCTCAAACGACCGTTCCAGCCGCAACAGGGCGTAGTCCAGCACGCTCCTCTCGATCGGTGTCTGCCGGTCGGCAAACAGTTTCACGATGACCTTGCCGAGAAGATCGTCATCCGGCGCGCCGAGAACACAGGGCGGGATCGCCCGCATCCGCGACGCGAGATCCGGCAGGCACCGGCACCATTCGACCCAGTCTTCGCGCGCGGTGAGAAGCAGGTCGGTCCGCGCCTGTCGTGCGGCGTTCAGGACATGGAAGATCGCGTGTGCGTCGCGGGTTTCGCCGTTTCCGATCTCGAGGGCGACCGGGCGGCCTTCCTCGATGGCGCCAAGCGCTTCCGCGACGATGAACCGGTCGCGCGCGACGTGGGCGTTGCTTGCCTGGGCCCATATTTCGACAAGATGGGTCTTGCCCGATCCCGGCGGTCCGAGAATCAACTGGATCGGGTCTCCCCAATGCGGCCAGGCGGCGACCAGCGAAAAGGCATCGCTGTTGGACGCGCCGACAAGAAAATCCTCGCGCCCCATCGCCGTTCGCGTCGGGAAGGAGAGCAGCAATTGTGTCGGTTTTTCCGGAGCCTTGGCCAGCATGTCAATCCTCCTCGCCCTCGACCGCGGCGACACCGGACCCCAGATAGACCTTGCTCTGCAGATATTTTTCAAGCCCGAACCGCGCCAAGACCCCGACGGCGGCGGCGGCGGGGACCGCGATCAGCATGCCGACAAAGCCGAACAACAGGGCAAACGCAAACAGCGCGAACATGAGCCAGACCGGGTGCAGGCCGACGGATTCCCCGATCAGTTTGGGCTGCAAAATATTGCCTTCCAGGAACTGCCCGGTCGCAAAGATGCCGAAAACGATAAGAATCAGCGCCGGCGATTCCGGCCAGAACTGCGCGATTGCGACGCCGCCGGCCAGCAACAGTCCAACTGCCGAGCCGACATAGGGAATGAAACTGATGACCCCGACAGTCAAACCGATGAGAATTCCGAAATTGAGGCCGACAAGCGCCAGTCCGATGGCATAAAAAGTTCCGAGAATTGTCGACACCGTCACCTGACCGCGGACAAAGCCGGACACCCCGTCATCCATCTCCCGGGCAAGCCGCCGGATCGTGTCGCGATGATCGCGCGGCAGACAATTGTCGATCTTTTCGACGATTTCATCCCAATCCCAGAGCAGATAGAAGGCCACCACCGGCGTGATCACCAAAAGCGAGACAATCGACAGGAGCGCCTGACCGCCGCTCCACACCGATTGCAGCACCTTGCCGAGCCAGGTGGCGCCCTGTTTGACCAGATCGCCGATATTGTCCTGCAACTGCGCCTGCCCCATGTTGATCGCTTCACCGAACGGCGTGCTGGCCAGTGCGACGAGTTTTCCTTGGATAAACTTCACATAGCCCGGCAGTTCGTTCAGCAGTCCGGCGATCTGCTGGCCGACGATCGGCAGCACCAGAAGCAGGATGGCCAAAAACACGAAAACCGAAAGGACAAGGATCGAAATCGTCGCCCAAAGCCGGCTCATTCCCAGCTTTTCAAGCCGATCGGCGACGGGATCGAGCAGGTAGGCGATCGCCATGCCCGCGACAAACGGCAACAGGATCGAGTGAAAAACGACCAAAAACAGCAGCAGGAATGCCGCCGACAGGATCCAAAATACAAATTGTCGCTGAACACTCATCCTTGCAGGCCCCGAATTTGTACGCTACCGCCATACTCGCATTGTTATGTAGGGTCTGTATCACAGGCGCGTCAAACAATGGATTAAGGTTTTACCGGCAATACACGGTCTTCCCATGGTCACGACACCTCCATCGCAACCGCCTGAAAACGGCCTGACCTATGCCGCATCCGGCGTTGATATCGACAAGGGCAATCAATTGGTGAAGGCGATCGGGCCGCTGCTGCGCGCGACCGCCCGGCCCGGCGCCGACGGAGCGATCGGCGGATTTGGCGGCCTGTTCGACCTGAAGGCCCTGGACTATTCCGACCCGCTGCTGGTGGCCGCAAACGACGGTGTCGGCACCAAGCTGAAGCTGGCGATCGACACGGACAGGCATGACACGATCGGGATCGACCTTGTCGCCATGTGCGTCAACGATCTGATTGTCCAGGGCGCCGAACCGCTGTTCTTCCTGGACTATTTCGCCACCGGCGCGCTTGATCTCGACAGTGCCCAGGATGTCGTCAAAGGCATTGCCGAGGGCTGTCGCCAGGCCGGCGCCGCCCTCATCGGCGGCGAGACCGCCGAGATGCCCGGCATTTACGCCGAAGGCGACTACGATCTCGCCGGCTTTTCCGTCGGCATCGTCGAACGGTCGCGGCTCCTGCCGAAATCGCAGGAGATCGCCGCCGGCGACCGCCTGATCGGATTGACGTCGTCCGGACCCCATTCAAACGGTTATTCGCTGATCCGCAAGATCGTCGACCTCAGCGGCATCGGATATGACGACCCGGCCCCGTTCCGGAGCGACACAACCCTTGCCCAAGCTCTGCTCACGCCGACCCGGATCTATGTCCGCCCGGTCCTGGACGCGTTGAAGGCCGTACCCGGCATCAAGGCGCTCGCCCACGTGACCGGCGGCGGGTTTACGGACAATCTCCCGCGTGTGCTGCCGGAAACGGTGTCGGCATCCATCGACCTGTCGCGTCTGCCGTTCCAGCCGGTCTTCGACTGGCTGCGCAAGACCGGTGGCGTTGCCGATCCGGAAATGTTGCGCACCTTCAATTGCGGCATCGGCATGGTTCTTGTCGTCGCGGAGGACGCGGCGGACGCGGTGTCGGCAAATCTTCGGGCGTCCGGCGAAACGGTCGTCGATCTCGGCGCCCTCACCCCGGCCGGCGACGACGAGGTTCTTTATCGCGGCGCCCTGTCTCCGAATGGCGCCGCGCCGACCGGGGCACCTTCACGATGACCGACCGGAAAAACGTTGCGATCCTGATTTCCGGTCGCGGCAGCAACATGACCGCGCTTGTCGAAGCCGCCCGCGATCCGTCCTATCCCGCGCGGATTTGCGGCGTGCTGTCGAACCGGGCGGACGCCAGGGGGCTGGACATCGCAGCGGCCGCCGGAATTGCGACCGCATCCATAGACCACAAGGCGTTCTCCGACCGCGCCTCGTTCGATCGCGCAATCGACGTCCAGCTGGCCGAATGGAACACCGAACTGGTCGCGCTTGCCGGGTTCATGCGGATTTTCGATGACGGGTTCGTGGCGCGCTGGCAGGGCCGGATGATCAATATCCACCCCTCGCTTCTGCCCTTGTTCAAGGGATTGAATACCCATCAGCGGGCGCTCGACGCGGGCGTGTGCATCCACGGCTGCACGTCGCACTTCGTCAATGCCGGCGTCGACGACGGACCGATTATCCTGCAGGCCGCGGTCCCGGTTCTGCCCGATGACGACGCCGACAGCCTCGCGGCCCGGGTGCTGACGGCCGAACACCGCCTCTACCCCGAGGCCCTGCGCCTGGCCGCGTCGGGAGCGGTCAGGCTGGAGGGCGACAAGGTCGTCGTGCGGCAGTCGAGCTACGATGCAGGAGCCTATCTCGGGCCTCTATCACCCGCGGAATAGGGTCACGACGCCTTGCGGATCCAGACCTTGTTGTCGTGGAACGCCGCCCCGCCGAAGGGCGCAACCGTCTCGGCTCCGACAAGCGTGTTGATGCCGTTGCCATCCTCATAGGCGTGGTTCGGCCAGATCCCCTCGGCGATGGCGACGCCCCGCACCAGACCGTCGAAGAATTTGACGAACAGGCGCACTTCGCCGTGTCTGTTGCCCACAATCACCCTGTCGCCGTCGACAAGGCCAAGAGGGGGCCCGTCGTCGCTGTGGATCATGATTTCCGGCCGCCCCTCCTTCTCGATGGAGCTGCGGGTTTCATTGAACGTGCTGTTCAGAAACGACCGCGACGGCGATGTCGCCAGGCGGAACGGATGCGCTTCGTCGGCCACGTCGTTGACATTCCAGTAGTCGGGCAGCGCCGGGATGTCCTCAACCGGGCCCTGCGCCCCGTATTTGCTGCGATTGGGCGCCTGCAGGTCTTTCCAGTTCGGGCTGAACCGGAATTTTCCGTCCTCGGTGTCGAAGCCGTTGATATAGTGTGCGGTATCGAAATCCGGCTGGCAGTCAATCCAGGCGTTTTCGGCAAGACCGGCAAGGGTGCCGTGGTTCGATTTCCGCAACATCCAGTCGATATGCTCGTTGGCGCTCATGTGAAAGCCGGGATGATCGATATCGAGGCGTTCCGCAAGTCCGCAATGCACGTCGTGGTTAGAGCGGGATTCGCCGATCGGTTCGATCAGCTTCGGTCCGAGGATCACGTATTGATGGCCCCCGCCCCTGTAGATGTCGTCATGTTCGACAAAGGTGGTCGCCGGCAGCACGATATCCGCAACCAGGGCCGTCTCGGTCATGAACTGCTCGTGCACGGCGACGAACAGGTCTTCGCGCTGAAATCCGCGTTTGACGCGGGTCTGTTCCGG
>JGI12316J15310_10000085_pt51 | contig 45979 bp, 43 predicted proteins | sample MarCyaLeptolynsp_FD_15310 | JGI IMG/M metagenome (IMG submission 15310) | reverse complement strand
CGCTTTCGTACGACGTAGAGGATGGCCTAATCGGCGATATCCTGATCAGCCTTGGTCTTGATGCCGAAGACATCCCAGACTTGCTGAAGACCAATCTTGATGAACTCGGTGAAGATGCATCTGACTGGCAGAACTATCTTGTCTCAGCTGGTACTGAAGGTGGTCTGGCTGTTGTAGGTGGTGTGCTCCTAGCTGGCATCGGCAAGATCTTCAAAGCCAAGAAGGTTGTCTCTGAAGGCGCTGAAGGTGCCGTTGAAGAATCTCCAAACCTTGCAACTGTCGCTGATGAAGTCGCAGCTCGTTTGAAAGACCTTGAGGCATCACCTGCTTCGGTCAATGACAACGTCGTGCTCGATACCGCTGTTGAAGGTGCTCCAGTGACGAGAGCGCTGAACCCAGACGAAGTGCGATCCAATCCTGTTCTTCGTCAGCAAGCTGAACAGCTCGAAATCCGTAGCCAGCAGATCGACAATGGCATTGATCCGCTTCAGGGTGTTCGTCGTGGTGATGCTGAAGTCAAACAGACCTACACGTCTTATAGCCCTTTGGAGGCCACCAACATCGTCGCCGATGTTCCAAGATCTCCGATAGAGCCGGTAGTCATCAGCAAGGGATCAGACCAAGCCGCAATCCGCACAGCTGCCGCAGACACCATCCAGCGTGTCCGAGAAGTCCTGATCAAACGGACAGACGCACCATACGGATCAGATGCGAAGTCCAATCAGCTGCTGAAGAACTTCCTTGGTCGTCCTTATGCTCTCAGACAGGCCATCAGGGGCACTGAGGTCGCGTTCAGCCTGATGAAGGCCGGTCGCGAGGCCGATGAGGTTTTCGATGCTATTCGACGAGCAACAGACATTGAAGGTCTTGATGACACGTCAAAAGCGATAATGCAGCGGATGATCTCCCGTCGCATGTCCGAGATGGCATTTGAAGACGCGAAGGCAATCTACAAGGCTATCAAAGAAGGTGGCTATGTTGGCAGCACCCGCGAGACTGCTGAAAAGCTTGGGATTGAGCAGGTCGATAACTGGATGAACCTAATCGACGAAAGCAGGTTCATCGGTCGTGGTTTCTCGCTCGGTCTGCGTAACACCGGTTCTGTCGCTCTTAAAGAGGTCGACAGGGCTATTGATGATGCGCTTGACCAGGTGAAGTTAGATGCAACAGGGAAAGCCAAAACAAGGAAACAAAAGCTAGCGGATCGGTCTAAGGACCTGACCCGTGAAGGCTTTGAACGTGCTCGTCAGCGCGGCTTTGACATTGGCGAGTCCTTGGAGATGGCTGAAGATTTTGCTCGTGATCTTTCGCAGTTTCCTGATGTGGCAGGACGGAACATCGATCAGGCTGATCTTGAGAGAACGGTATGGGAAAAGATCTTCGGTCTCGCCAAGGAGATCTATGTAACCAACATCCTGTCTAATCCTGCGACGATCACCATCAACATCGTCTCCACCTTGACAAACTCAATTGCCCGTCCGGCATACAAGATCATTGGCGGTGCAGCTTCAGGCAACAGCACACTGGCTTTGAAAGGTCTGCGAGAGTTCGCAGGACACTTCTATGCCTTGAAGGCTTCTGCAAAGATGGCGGCTCTGTCTTGGAAGCAACGTGATGGTGTGCTTGAGGCCTTCCAGCTTGCAGACCTTCGTTACAAGCCTTTGAACTCAGTACCAGGACAGCCAGTCCGTAACTTGGCAAAGAGGATCTACACAGCCTCAATTGATGCCCAGACAGCGACAGACGAGTTCTTCAAGCAAATGCGTTACCGTGGTGTTCGCTATGCTGAAGCGCATGAGATTGCAGCCCATCGGGGCCTGAATGCCCGTGAGACAAAGAAGTTCGTTAAGCAGTACATCAAAGATGGCTTCAACGAACATGGCTTGGGTACAGACCCTGTAACGCTTGCTGAGGCACAGCGAACTGCCTTCCAGACCCCTTGGGGTGGTGAAAGTGGTCGTGGGGGTGCTTTAGGAGACGCTATCCGTGGTTTAGAGCAATCGAGGCGTGGTGATGATCTGAAGGGATTATTGGCGACCATGGTGTTTCCGTTTGTGCGGACACCGACAAACCTTGTTGCCGAGATGTTCAACCAGATCAACCCAACCGTCCTAGTCAATGTTCTTCGGAAGGCTGATGACAGTGCGCTTGCTGCGGAGCTGCGCGTTATGCGACGTGGTCAATTCATGTTCGGGGCGACGACCGGTGCTGCATTCTATACTGCTCAAGAAAATGGTCTCGTTTTCATCACCGGATCTCAGGAAAGCTATTGGCTGAATGCGAAACAGGAACGTCAGCTCATTCCTTCGAATTCGATTGTCCTTGGAGACAAGGCTTATTCGCTGGCGACCTTCGCGCCATTCAGTGCCCCTTTGTATCTGATCGGTGCATACAATGATGTCATCAGAAATGCTGACGCTAATGCTCGTGTCGGAACGCCGAATAACCTCAACGCAGATGCTGTCGAAACAGCTGCAGCTCTTGGAGGGACACTTTGGGGCTTTATAGGTCAGGCCCCGATGCTGACTGGTCTACAGTCGATTGTAGGTCTGATCGACGTTACAGGCACTGGAGACCCTGACAGGATCAGCAAGAACCTTGGTCGTCTGTCTTCAGGTTTCACCAACCCCGGTCATCTCAAGTTCGGTTTGCGTCTTTGGGAAGATGATATCTATGAGTACACCGATGCGATGGACTACCTGTTCGGGGACTATAAGAGACTGCTGCCGGATTTAGGCACAGCAGATCGGGATGTCCTTGGAAACAAGATGACGCATAGCTCGAACCTTCTTCGTGCTCGTGATCTGCCGTCTGAACCTGGTGCCTATCTGCTTTATGCGCTGCTGAAAGATCCAAACACAGACAAAGGATTCCTACCTCAAGGCCCAAGAGCTGTCTTCAGAGGCAGCAAGCTGGCCGATGGGATAAACCTGTCTAAGCTGGAAGGTGAGGGGACGATGACCGCTTGGGAGAACTACAAGGAATTCTTGTACGACTCTGAAGCAGAAGCTGATGTTGAACACGGATCATCAGGTCGGGCAGCATCAACCGCTGTCGGTGTCCTTGCTGTCAAGAAAGGTGAAACGTGGGGCGAAGCTGTCAACAGACTTGCGACCGACCCTGTGTTTTCTCGTTTCGATCCTGTGACCCAGGCAGATGTCTTGAAGAAAGCTCAAAGGCACTTCAAGGAAATTGCGAAGGACAAGACCAAGGAACTCCCAGCAGTTAAAGCAGCTCTAGAAGAGCAAGACAGCACTAAGGCTGGAAAGCTCGCTGCGGCCAGGGAGCGGACACGTCAGCTAACGACGGTAGGTGCCGACCAGGTTTCCCTGTCACCTCTTAAGCAGACACTTCAGGATTTCGGTCTTAGCCAGAACTGACCTGCAAAATCTTTAAGCCCTTGTGGGAGACTGCAAGGGCCTTTTCGACATGTTCGAAAGGAAAACGATCCAGTGCCAAAAGCAACTCGCGAACAGCTGATCAAGCTGGACAAGCTCTTACAGAAGGCCCTGTTTGAGAAGCTCCTAAAGCATAAGAGTCCCGACAGCCGCTATATGCGTGAAGGGATCGCTTACCTCAGGCACGCTGGTGTCGTCGCCGACAATCGTGGTGGTCATGGTAAGACGCCGAAACCGAACCACGATAAAGTCATCTCGCTTCTGTCGGTTTACACAAAGCCGCATGGAAGCCAGGACGACGACTATTGATTTCACTAATTCGCTTGAGCCTTTTTCAAGCGGACACTGGGCGCAACTGCCCTTCATTTCTCAACAAAGACATATTCAAGAAAAGGAAATTTCCAACAATGTCACGTTTTGTAAAACCGACCGATCTGGTCACCATCTCCTGTCGTGTCAGCACTGCTGGCGTCATCGAATATCCGTTCACGCCAAAGTACGCGGACGACACTGCAGCTAACGCTGATGTCGATCTGAAGTCTGGTGAGATGTATTGGACGGATTCAGGTGGTCTGAAGGTCAAAGCCTAACAGCTGAGATGCCCACTTATGCCCTGCATAGTTCTGTAAGAGCTGTGTGGGGCATTTTTTGACGAAGCTTAGTGTTACCGCTCATTTTTCTTTCGATCGACAGGTGCGGTGCACCGGAACTTACTGCAAATAGTTATGGTGTAACTGTTGAGAGATTGGCAAACCAACCGACAAGCTGAATGATGATGTAGATGCATGCTGCTAGACCAAGCGTCACAAGCGCCAACAAGATCAAAGCTACCCACCTAGAATATTGTCGGTTTGTGGTTAGTGGGATGAACTCACCTTGAGTTTCCCTTGAACGAACGCTCAATATTTCCGGGACCCTGTCACTAAATGTCAGCATGTTTAGTGATAATTGTTCTTTCGGCGAAATACTATCGAACTTGACAATGAATCTTCCATTTGGATTCACACCCTGCTGAAATTGTCTTTGGGGCCAGACTTCAAAGTTCTTAGGTACCCAATTGAACGTAACTTCAACATCTGTTGCTGCTTTTCTCCCGGTGTTGGACAATAAGTGGTAACTAGTTCCGACTAAAACATGTTCAAATTCTTCTTCAGTTCTTTTTTCTAGATCCACGTTGTGAATAAATGAATGAGACAATCCCCAAACAAGCTTTACTCGTGCTTGTAGCAGCCACTTTGCGACGGCAATGAGGATTGCCAGCCCTGCAGCAACTAGTTGAGCACCATATTGACCAAAGAAATCCATCTTCATACCTCAGAGAAGGAAAGAGTTTCACTTCGGATTAGAGGTTAGTGCCCGAGTTGTGTTCCGTAAACATTTCACTACAGACAATACCCAACTTGCTTCCAAAAAAGAAATCTCAGCTAATGAGCGAACTCAGCGTGGCAGTTGGAATAGATCGAAAACCCTGAGTTGACGGGAAGACGCTTCGCCTAACAAGATGCATTCTAAAGGTGGTTGGCGCTCAACAAAGGGTGTGATGGGTGACAGACGACAAGATCAAAACGAAGGCATCGGCAGCTGGCGTCGAGATAGAAGCGGCCGGAGGTGGGGCTGCGCGCCTGACCAATGCATTGGCGGACGCTCTCAGTCCTTTTACTCAGCCAATGGGCCTTTTGGGTGATGAAATTGAATCGTTCCGTATTCATCGACGGATAAAAGCTATTGAGACTTTGAAACGAGCAAGTGAGCTCCAAGAAGAGATTGGCATAGAACCTCACCCCGTCTCACCTAAACTACTAAGCAACTGGATTGAAAAAGCTTCGCTTGAATCCGATGATGATCAAAGCTTGAGTGAGCTATATGCCTTGTTGCTTGCAAAATCTCCTGAAGATTTTTCTCCTATTCATGCGCTATGTATAGATATACTTGGCAAAATTGGTCCATTGGAAGCACGCGTTTTTCAAAAAATATGCGAAAACAAATCTGATAAAAGCTGGCCCAAAGAGGGTATTTATCCCGGCATCATACATTTTAAAAGAAGTCCACAGAGTGTGTTTCTTACTGCTTTGCTTGAGAACTTCGAAGTGGCCGTGGACATAGAACAGTTTTTACGCGATGCCGATTCCTTCAAATCTAGTCTGCAAAGAGAACTTTCTGTATCAGGCTGCGCAATACTAGACTGTCAAGTTTATAGGGAGGGCGACATTAGTAAACATCAAGGTAAATATGAATATAGGTTTGGTGATGGCTTATATGAAGAATTTGGACAGTCTAAGATTTTGAATACAGTTGAAATATTGTCGCACAATGGTTTAGTTTACGAAGGTGTTTATGACTTTAATACCAATCATAAAGCATTAAAAAATAATCTCAATTTCTTTGTCAATGGGGTGAGTCTTACTAGGATTGGAGTAATGTTTGCTAATAACTGTTTTGTCAAATCTATGGTAACAGAAAAAAGCAATGACTAGAGTTTAACTGGCAAAATTGCTGACTTTGATAGGTGCATACTTATCTAAAATCCTAGAGCCCTTTTGGGGACATGCGGACGTGGTAGTCATGTTAGGTGGAGAGCCTTAAAGCGCATCGACTGTTTTATTGGTTTCAGTGAGTTGGAATTTCGATAGCTCTCGCAGCTTCGACAAGAAGAGTGCTTTGTTCACTGCCCACATACGCCTTTGCAGCGCCTTCAAGCTCGTGACCAATGAAAATGCTTGAAATCCCAGACAGAACACCTGCGTATTCCATTTTCGTGCGCGCACGGTGACGCCAACCATGACCAGCTACTAATCTTGAGTCAGTGGTTACTTCTAACCGTAACAGCCTGCTCAGTCGCTTTGAGACATTGTGTGCCCTTCGATCCAGCTTGTCAGTCTCAAGGGTGGTGAAAATGTAGCCGTCATCGTCGATTGCAGCTTTCCGCGCTAGAAGCCGCTCTGATACATCAGCATCAACAATAGGGACATACCGGATGCCTGCCGGGGTCTTTGATTTCGAGACAGTGATCCAGAGTATGTCATCTTTGACTTCAATGTTGTTGGCGGTTAGCCAAGCTACTTCATCCTCGCGCATGCCTGTTGCGGCCATCACTAACGAGAATAGATAATCGTCTGGATGCCGGTTTTCGGTTCGACGAACTGCCGCAAGCATTTGAGCTGCTTCCTCATCCGTGTAACCTCGACGCCTTGCTTCCTTTTGTGCGTCTCGTTTTCTTGGCTTCAAACCAGACCACGGATTTGCAAGTTGATCATCGACGTAGCCGTTGTTTTGCAGCCACTTCCAGTAACCCATGTAGGCAGACAGCTTCTTCCCGACCGTGTCCGGTTGCCTTCCAACAGCCAAGGTACTTCTGACGTACTCACCAGCTGATCTTTTTGTAACGTCTTCTATGTGAGGGAACTTCTTTTCGAGTTCATCGATGTAACGTCGATACTCATATTCGGTCTTCGCTTTCACGTTCTGAAAGGTGATCCAATCATCGACATATGTTTTCAGGGGAGTAAGTTGGCCGGTGGCTATTTGAATAAAACGCTTCGCCTCAGGGGTCTTGTCGGTTTCGTCGCTGACGTCGGGATCAATCCTTTTACCTTCCGCTTGGATGGCTTCAGCTTTTTGGAAAACAAAATCGTAAAACCCATCATCGTCGTCTGTAGACTGCTTTGAGCGCATGTCGCGATAAACCGCTGCAAGTGCAGCAGTCTTATCTTGCCCTCTCAGTTTTCTAAACTCTTCCCTCCATATCGATACCACAGAGCCAACTATAAGCTTTGCTTCGGAATGATCGCGGGTCTTCAGGCTCTGGATGAGCTTGGTCTTCCCGTAGTGCTCTCTTAGGTCCTTTGGGACATCTAAGACTGCGTACCAGGTTCTTCGGCGGAGTTGGAGATGGTCAGGCATGTTTTGATTCGTACCACGTTTTCGTACCACATACCCCGTTCAATTTATTGAAATGTTGTAAAAATTCAAGAAATTCGTTTTTCTAAACCCCTCCTGCCGGGGTCGCCATCTTCCTCCTGTTGTTGAATTAAATCAGTAACTTAGAGATAATTTCTTCGCATCTAGATTTTAAGGTGCGGGGAAAATGTTCTGTTTTCGGTGCGGAAGGTGGTTTCTGCGTGCCCTCGGTTTCGCTCACCCAATGGGAGAGGGCAGGGTGAGAGGGCAAACGTCCGCGGCGCTGAAGGCCTTGATTTCTCACTTGGCCTTTCAGACCGGCCCCTGCCTCCGTGAAAAGTGTTGGAGCCTGAACTCTGCCGACGGGCTTGCATCGTTTGCGTCAACACCGAACTGGGTCTGGCTAGTTTGCGTTCGTGGGTTCGGATTTTCTCCTGCGGAAATTCTCTGGCCTCCTGTTTTTGGACGCGTGTTGAAAACGTCGAGTTATTCGCGTTGGTGTCCTGGAAACTGTGGCTGGGATGGGCAATGGCTGTCGTCTGGGCGCCGCATGGGATAGATTTGAAGCTGTCGCTTGGACTTTGGAGAGCAGGGGAAATGTACAAATCGCGCTACAGGCTGCGGCTCGTTTTGGGCGGATGCCTCATTGCCGTTTTGTTGCTGCCTAGTGGCATCGTCATGGCGCAGGAAACGCCCAGCACGAAAAACCTGAAACCGCCGCGAGAAGGCGGTGTCCGTCGCTGGCAGGTCGCAGCGGCGGAGGCAGTAATTTTTGCAGCACCGAAGGAAACGGCGGAGCGCGTCACGACGCTTGAACAAGGGGCTGTTCTGCAGAACAGAGGCTGCTCGGAGAGTGCCGGTGAGGTGTGGTGCGATATCCGTTCACTGCGTGGCAGTGTCAGGGGATACGCTCTCGCTGCATTTTTGAAACCGGCAAAAGGTCCGGACGGCATCGTCGCGAGAGGCATGGACGACAGCCGCGTGCGCGCAGGCAAAGGGATTTTCGACGCCGAAACCATTCTCCCTTGCGCACAGGAGCAGGGGCAGACGCTCGGCAAATGCAATGCGGCGGTTTCTCGCGGGGTTGGCGGCGATGCGACCGTCGTTGTCACGTTTCAAAACGGTTTTGCGCGCAAACTCTATTTCGTGCACGGTGAGTTCGTGAAAGCGAGCGCGACAATGTCAGGTGTCGGGACCGACATGGACTGGCGGCTGGCAAATGAAATTCATCTCGTACGCGTGGACGATCAGCGTTTTGAACTTCCCGACAGGTTCGTATTTGGAGACTGAAGCCTGAGGTTGGCCGGCCGCGCCTTGCAGCGTCGCTTGAACCGCTTCTGCCGAAACGGTCAGGCAGCGCTTGAGTATCTTTGAGCCTTCAGGGCCGCGAGCGCCAGCCGGGCGGTGGTGTCGACAAAGGCTGGAGAAAAGGAACCCAGCAGGTCTGGGCTTGCGAGCAAGTGCAGTTCGTCTTCCCGACAGATGTTTACTTCATCCAGGATCAGAAGACTGTTTTCCGGCTGGTTGACACGGTGCGCCTCATTGTCCGGCAGAACGATATAGATGCGGGTCCCGCGCCCGACGACGGGCGGAGGTATGGTGGAGGTGATGGGGTAAAGATAGGCGAGGGGGTGCGCCCTTACGAGCAGGCACGCGCTGGGTCTTTTCCGGCCTTTTGCTTTCTCGTGTCGCCACAAATAAGGGATCCGGACCACGTCACCCTGGTGCACGAGATCTGTCCCGCTTGAGCAGATGCTGTTCGAATGCGTCGGTCAGTGTGTCCTTGTGCGTGTCAGGCAACTGACCGACGAAATAGGTGTCTTTTGTCTGGTCCAGTGCAGTGAGTAGCTTGGCGTAGTCGTCCGCCCGGATAAGTACCAGTGCGTCCTTGCCATGCTTTTGAAGGATGACCGGACCGCTCATGGCGGTTTCGATCACCTGCTTCGTCTGATGGCGCAGCTCGGAAAAGCTGTAACGTTTGCCGATCGTTGTCGTCATGGTGGGTCTAGGCCGCCTGTCCGGCAATCGGAGCATCGGCAGAGGGCGTATCCATCACGATTTGAATGGTTTCGCCCATCGACTGCGTATCGAACATCATATCGGCAGCGACGCTCGCCGAGGGGAAATTGACCGGTTCATCGGTTGGCTGCCCGATGTCTGCTGGCGGAAAGGCATTGTCCAGGAGATCGCCCAGGTCTGGCGAAGGGATCTGGAGGATCTCGGGAGCCAGACCTGCGTCCGCAAGAGATGTAAGCACATCAGCCGCACCTGTCGTTACCGTGTCGGCAGCACCGGGCAGGGATTCGGATTCCCAGAAACGGGTGTCATAAATCGAGCCGGTGGTGCCATCGTCGCGGGTGAATGAGCCTTCACGGTCAATGATGTTGTCATTCACATCTTCCCAGGACCCGTCATACTTGCTGTCCTGATCCTCGTAGAAGCTTTCGATATCAATTGACGAAATGCCAAGGTCGGTCAGGGTCTTAAGTTCCCCGTCATCCGTGACACCATCACCATTTTCGTCCACCCACACGCGCAGCTTTTGGTAGGCTTCATCATTCGCATCGATGACACCGTCACCGTTGCTGTCCATCCAGGTCATCGCCTCATGCGCGCCTGCGAAGTATCTGCCAATATCGTCAATGCCGTTGCTGCCCCCCTGAAAGTGTTCACCGACAACTTCCGAGGCATCGTTGATGATCCCGTCATTGTTCAGATCCATCACAAGAAGGCCGTCACCCGCGCCCATCCAGCCGACCTCTTCCGGAGTACCGTCCAGATCCATGTCGAACTGGATTGACTTGTCCATTTCGAGCCCGTTTCCGTCCAGATCGAGAACAAGTCCGCCCCTGAATATTGTCAGGATATTGGTGATGACGACCTCCCCTTCCTCCGTGACTTCGTAGTCGAATTTGATGGTCCGGGGGCTGTCATCGTCATCGTGCGGGGTCTCTCCCTCCACGTCATAAAAGGCAATGCCGTTGTCAGTGTGATCGACGATCGGTTCCCGTTCATCCCCTTCTTCCTCAGGCGGTCCGACCTGCATGCCAAACCGGTAGCCCTCACCGCCGCCGCCGTCGTTTTCGGGATCATCCTCTTCGGTGTTGTTTTCAACCCCGCCTCCAGCGTCATTGTCAGGGCGATTTTCTCTCTTGTCGAAATTCGAAAAGTTGAAATCGATCCGTATTTCGCCACTCTCCGGCAGGTCGCCAAGATCGCCCAGGTTCAAAAACATCTGCCGGCCGTCCGGGCCGTCCAATGCGTAGTCGCCTTCGTCCGCCTCCGGACTTTCGTTAACGCCCTCAGTCAGTGACTCAACCAGGGAAAAATCAACCGGTTCGCCATCGATCAACACAATGAGGTCTTCGAATTCGATAATGTCTCGATAGTGGCTTGGAACCCAGCCACCGTGATTTGGCTGATCCAGCCAAAGAAGAAGATCGTTGCTCCCGGGCAAGTCGCCAACCGGCTCCTCGTCCACAGGGTCTTCATCCACAGGATCTTCGTCCACAGGGTCCTCATCGACGGGGTCTTCACCCAAAGGATCCTCAGGAGCGTTGTCCAACGCCGCAAGGCCCGTTTCCTCATCGAAGTCACCATCCAGTCCTGGAAGGAGGTCTTCTTGGGGAAGCAGATCCTGTGTCTGGAGCGCACCTGGCCCGAGAAGATCGAGAATACTGAGGCCCGGGCCAAGCGCTCCGATGCCCGGCTGTTCAAATGACGGTCCCGACCCGTCTGCCCGGTCCGCCCATTCACCGGGAATGACGGCATCGCCAGCCGCCGTCTGGATCGTTTCAGCGGCGGTGACATCCGCGAGCGCCGTGAAGTCTTCGAGCGTTAGGAGCGTCGTGCTGTCACCCTCGACCAGCACGGCATCGCTGGTGCCTTCAAAAAAGTCCTCGACCAGCACTGCGCCGCCATTCTCGAAGATCATCTGCAGGTCGCCATCGATCCGGAAAAACGAGATCGGCTCGTTCAGGACCTGGCGCAGGTCGAGAACGGCGTCTTTCTCACGTGTGAGCACGACGAATTGTTGCGGCTCGGGGATTGCGATCACAAGGGGAGCAGTATCGATCGACCCCGGCAGAGCGGGTGCTGTGGTTTCGGCTGCGGCCGGTGCGACTGTTGCCATGTGCGTTTCTCCTGCACTCGGGAAACGGCAACGCAACCCAATGCATGGTCTGTTTCAGCTCATCTGGAACAGCTACATGGTTACCGTTTCGGAATGCCGGGCATTGTGTCAGCCGCCGGGAATGCGCCGTTATGGCCGTATCGCAGAGTGGCGGACACGGTTAATGGGCAAAAATTGGCTAAAACTTTAGGTAAATTTTCGCGATTAGGCTGTTTGCGCAAACGAGAGGAGGTTTTTTCCGTGCAAGGCGAGGCTCCGCTCGGCCTCCGGTTCCGCAACCAACTCGGCTTGTAAGCCAGATCAACAACGTCAGGCGTCGCGTCCAACAGGGACGGGGGTCTTGAAAACGAAGTCCAGCTTGCGCGCGTCGACGAGCAGCGTTTGAACTTTCCAGCAGTTTTTTTCTGGAGAAGGAAGCTTGAGGGCGGTCAGCCGCACCATTTGACCCGGTGCGGCTGATCATGTTTCTGCGTCTTATGGCGTGAGCTTGTGGATCATGCCTTCGTCGACTGCCGCGTAGAGGCTGCCGTCCGGGCCGAACACCAGAGAGCGGAACCGTCCGGATTCCATCGGCAGGGTCATTTCGGTCACGTCGAGCAACTCCGTTCCGTCCTCGGAGAGCTGCAGGACATCGATCCGTTGACCAAGCGGCGTTCCGCCGAAACCGATGCCCATCAGGCCGATGACCATTGCGCCGTTCCAGTCACCCCAGTTGTCGCCTTCAAGGAATGCTGCGGATGACGTGCCCTGCGACCAGCCGTTGTTGTTCCAGATCGGCGCCATGGCGCTTGGATAGGTTTCAAAGTCTGTCATGGGCATCCAGGCGGCACGTTTGAACCGGTTTTCACCAACCATCTGGTTCGGGCTGTAGCCGCAATAGTCATCCGGACAGGCACCACGTCCCGCCATGTTCGGTCGCGGATCCCAGCCCGCATTGCCGCCGTTGCGCAGAACGGTGATTTCATCGGAATGCCAGGGGCCGTGTTCAGCCGTGATCGGCGTACCGGTTGACGGGTGGAAGGCAATACCCTGAACGTTGCGGTGGCCATAGGTGTAGGTCCGCTTGTCGAACCCGACGGGCGGTGTGTTGCCCGGTGCGGCGGTTCCGTCCGTATCGATCCGAAGAACCTTGCTGCCCATCAGGGTCGGGCTTTGCGGTACGGCGCTGTTGTGATTGTCGCCGGTTGTCAGGTAAAGGAAGCCGTCGCCGGGATTGAACCTCACGCGTCCGCCATTATGGGCGCCGGGTCCGCCAAACGGGTGATCGGAGGCCTTCATCTTGTAGGGGACGTCGTCGACGATATCGGTCCTGTCAGACACGTTGGAGAAGTCGTCGGCAACCACCAGGCGCATCAGCCGGTTGGTGTGCGGGTCGGACATCTTGGAAGTCGAATACACATAAATGCGCCGGTTGTTGGCGAAGTCGGGATCAACGGCAACGCCCATCATGCCCGCCTGGCCTTCACAGAAAAGGTCGTCGGCCGTGGACGCATAGCCCTGTACACCGCCCATGCCCAACAGCGCCTTGGTTTCGCCTGACGGCATGCGTACCGAAAGACCCTTGCACTTCTCGGTGTAGAACATCGTCCCATCGTCAAGGAACGCCATGTCCCACGGGTTCTCGAGGTCTTCAATGATGACCTCGTGTTTCAAGCTGGTCGTGTTCTGTGCGAATGCAGGAGCGGACAAAACGGTCGCGCCCATCAGGAGCGCCACAAGACTGGTTGCTTTCCCAATTTCCATAAGATCCTCCCAGGTTGGTGATGCCCGGGAAGGTATGAATTTTGTTGTGTTTCTATCCCCGGACGCAACAGAGACTAAGCCGTATTTCCGGTCACATCAATTAAATTAACCCAGCGTAAGAAATAGTAGTCTCTAGTTCGCAGGTGCACAAAAAACATTCATTCAAATGTCACTGTAATAAAAGTGACGATATTCGTAATGTCTTCGTCAGAAAGAGACTTGGCGCGCGGCGCCATAAGCGGCGTATTTGGTCCAAATCTTTCGCCAGCGCGATATCGTTCAAGGCGATCTGTAAGATATTCGGGTGTCTGTCCTACCAGTTTTGGATAGCTTGCGAGGCCTTTTGCTGTCGGGCCATGACACTGCCGGCAGTTCTTTTTGTAAAGATCTTTACCCACCTCGACATCCTGCGCTTCTGCTGGAACGCCGGATGCAAAAACCAATAAAATTGCCGCGCAAAATGCCTTGGCATTCATTTCATGTTCCTCCCCTGGAATTCTGATTTTTGTTGTGTTGACTTGCAATGGATCCGGTCGCCGGGCGGCAGTCCGGACTTGGCGATCTCTACTTTCCCGCAGCCGCTTTTCTTGCGACTTCGGGCGCGCCATGCGTGTTGGGTATCGCCTCCTTGAACACCTGGATAAGTTCCATGTCCTGTTCTTCGGCGTCGCTTGTGGGCGTAAGCGCCAGGTCCGTGTATGACGTGCGGTTGTCATCTGCGAGGACACGTTTCATGGCTGGCCGGAACCGGAGAAACAGCCGCGCCCAGGAAATACCAACCCAAAGTGCCTCAGCAGCACGCTTGGGGTAGAACACGAGCGGATTTTCCAGCTTCATTCCATGCCTGCGCTGATCGCGATGCTTGCGCCGCACGATGCCGCATTCGAGCGGATGCACCTTCTCGATGAGGATCGCGCCAAGGAAATGGATCATCGATGAATAAAGCGCCTTGGTTCTGGCACCTCGCGCTGCATCGCGCCTTAGAACCGTTTCGACATGTTCCGGCGTATAGAACTGTTTCCAGCTGTCGAAATAGACCTGCTCCCAGTCCGCGTCGCTCATGATCGGGTGATGGGTGACCCGGTGATTGAGGTCGTATTTGTTGAAATCCGGATCCATCCAGACATTCTTCGAGGCAAGCACCTTGTGGTCCTCGGAACCAGGCAGGGGGGTCAGGAAGAAAAACTCGATCAGGTCGAGAGGCAGTTCCTTCTTGATGATTTCGATGTTGCGCCGGATCTTTTCTGGCGTATCGTCCGGAAAACCGAGGATGTATCCCGCATAGGTAATCACGCCGGCATCCTTCCAGGCCTGAAGCATCTTGCGATATTCCCAGATCTTGTTCTGGCGTTTCTTGGCGGCCGTCAGTGCATCAGGGTCAATGTTTTCAAGCCCGATAAACACCCGGGCACAGCCGGCACGTGCAGCCTTCTCGATAAAGCCGGGAAGGCGGTAGCACAGGGTGTCCACCTGAAGCACCAGCTTGAACTTCAATCCCTCTTCCTCACGCAACCAGATCAGCCGGTCCAGAATCGCTTCCCAGTTCTTGTTTCTGGCAAAGTCATCGTCCGTTATGAAGAAGCGGCGAATTTTCTGAGCCGCGTTTGCGCGGATGATCGCCTCGACGTCATCTGGCGTCCGGAAACGGGATTTTCTTCCCTGAACATTGATGATCGTGCAGAACGAACACTGGAAAGGACATCCGCGGCCGGCATCGAAGCTGGTATAGGCGCCAGCCATCTTGCGAACCGCGTCCGCGGGCAGGATCGGCTGAACAGCCCCTTCCAGATGCGGGAGATCCTTCATGAAATTGTAAAGCGGCTTGAGCTGTCCGGACCAGGCATCGGCAAGAAGCGCGTCCATGCGCCCCTCCGCTTCGCCCGCATATATGCTGAGACCCATGTTCTGCGCTTCGACGATCTCGGGCGGAATGTCCGGCAGCATGGAGATGCTGCCGGCCGCATGAAAGCCACCGGCGGCGATCGGGATCCCTTCCGCTATGAAGTCTCTTGCAATATCGACAGCGCGGGGAAACTGGTTGGTCTGAACACCCACAAGACCGACAAAGCATCCGTCGGCCTGCTTCAGCGATTTTGCAAGTTTTCCGACTTCCACCTTGGTATTGGTTTCGTCGATCACCTCGATTTCGATCGACACGTCGTCTCCGAGCGTCCTCCGCTCTGCGCAGTCCTTGATGAGCCCGTAAACCGAGGCCAGTGAATTGGAAGGGATTGGCGCGCGCAACCACTGGATCACGTAACCTTCATCATCATAATGCGAAGGCTTGATAAGCAGGACTGCAAAACGCTTGGGCATATATCTCCTGACTCCGGTTGAATGCGCATTGACGATGTGTCCGCGACCTCAGGTATGCGGTTTCATCTTTGCGGAACGGGCGATCTGCCGCAAGGGAATAATTGGTGGGCACTTTTCGATGTGCAGGAACACCTTGCGAAATTTGGTATCGCAACTGTGAAAGCTTTCCGAGACAATTCGCGCAAGCGAGTTGATCGCAGTGCGAAACAAAATTTCCTTGAGAATTCAAAAAAGAGTGCTTGGGAACTTGTGCGGTGCAGTAATAATGAATTAAAATTATCAACAAGTTTTCAACAGACTTTGTGTAATCTGTTGAAATACATGAGGTCTACTGGACAAAGAGAAGTATTGTAGGCACTATCATATTCACTACTGGTTCGGTGCTGAGAGCGGATTGGCAAACGAATTCAAGGCCCAATGACCGGTAGCCCATGCCAGGGATTGGTGAGGGATCCGTCTGACGGGTTTTTGAGCCATTTCTGGGCGCCACGTGGGGAACGCCGGACGCATTCACGTGAAGCGAAGGGCGTCCCGGTAAACCGGTAACGGCGGGTAATCCGTTTGATCGGCGCGAACTTGAGAGCTTATGTTTTCGTGTTCGTGGGCCTGGGGTCCCTCGGGAGGTCAGGTCAGTGTAAAAGTGGAGAGTTTTGACAGGCGGTGACTGCTCAGCGCTTATTGTCAAAGCAAAATCTTCCTTTAACGCAGGGGGGCGCTGGTTACGGCCAGCGTCCTTTTTCGTGTCTGTTTCGACCCGGACACGATCCCTCAGCGCAGCAGACTGGGTTCACTTGCGTGTTGTGGCGAGTTTTCTAAGGTTGGGAGGTGGGCGCTTAAGCCCCTTTTTGCGCTACCGAGGAGCAGGGTCAGGCTCGGTACGGGCGCTTTTGCTCGAGATCGAACTCAAACAAATCAGACGAAGTCACGGAAAGAACATTCGGCCTGCCTCTTGAATGGAACACCGGCTCGCTCGGGGCGAACCGGTATTTCCATCAGCTATTGCCGACTAACGCGCGTTTTCAGGACTTGCGTTGTTCCGAGTTCGGCTGACCAACCATCAATGGGGTGATTTTCGTTTTGAGAATCATGTCGAGTTCTTCAGAGCCGTCTTCAAGCGACTGAAGCGCCATATCGAGGCAATAGGAACAGAAAGTGCGACCGTCTTTGTCGGCCTCTTTCTTGGTGTAGCGGATCATCCGTTTGATCGCCTCGACCGCGGGTTCCTGCTCGTTTGAAATGCGTTCAGACTTACTGACTGTCTTTGACATTGTTATACCCACCAGTATTCGAATTTCCAATTGCAGCGGAGCTGCCGTAACCATCCAGGAGAAGCATGCTGTTGCAGCGTGATACTAGCGTGATAAAGTATTGTTGTATATCAGGTTGTGAGACATTCGCTCGCGAGTGTTGAAACAAACGACAACGCGTGATGTAAACACGGGGAATGAATGGCAAACGCGTCATGCTTTGCATGTCTAGGGCGTCCTTTGCTTTTGAGCGAAAATGGTGAGCCCGCCGCGGTCAAAACTCGTAAAGCCCTGGCAATCATGGGCTATTTGAGCCGTGTGGGCGGCATGAGTTCTCCTCGGGAAACTCTCGCAGATCTCCTGTGGAGCAATGCGGAACGGCCGAAGGCGATGCAATCCCTGCGCCAGGCGCTGCGGCAATTGAAAACTGCTGAACAATCGGTTGGGCATGACGTCGTTCACGCATCCAGCAATCACGTCAAGCTGGATGCGGAGAATTTCGTATCTGATTTTTCACAGGTCATGAGGCTGCTCGAGCAGGACAATGCCGAGGGATACCTGCAAGCCGGTGAGCTGTGGCGCGGAGAATTCCTGACGGGATTTGATGAACTCGATCCGGAGTTCACGGACTGGCTCCAAGTCGAGCGTGAGCGCGTGCGGTCAGACATCGTCACGGCGGCTTTCAAGCACCTGAATGATGTTTCAACCTCGGACGGCGGACGGAAAACCGAAGCCGGAGCCAGATTTCTGCTGAAGATCGATCCCGCGCTTGAGGCGGCGCACAGAGTGCTTATCCGTCTGTATCTGAAACTTGGGCAGCGTGAGAGGGCAGAACAGCAACTCAAGACATGCGAGCGGGAAATGCGCCTGCATCTGGATGCAGCGCCCGATCGGGAGACTTATTCGCTTCTCGAAGAAAGAGACGATGCCGACACTCAGAAGAAGGAATTCCTGCAGCCTGGCGTCGGTGGCGCGGTTCAGCCCCCCTTGTCGAACGCCGATGGCATTGTGCGTCTTCCGGAAATCTATGTTGTCTCTGCATCGCTGGCGAAGAGAAACGCCAACGATGCGATCTATCTGCGTGAGGAGATCGTATCCGGTCTTTCTTCGTTCCGGTCCTTCGAACTCTTCCAATCCGAGTATTTTGGCGAAGCCAATGCACCGCAGGCGGCTCTGGTGGAAGGCTACGACATGGGAAGCTACCTGTTGAGGTTTCGACAGGATGAGCGGTCGGGCAAGGTCGTGGTCCAATTCGAGGATCGGGAAAACGGTCAAATCGTTTTCAATGAAATCGTTGACCTTGCGATGTGGGACGGAATTCTTCCGGCAGCCAGCCATATCGTGAGCCGCGTGAATGCGCACGCGATCGAAAAACTCCGAAACCCGACGAACACTTCTGTTTTTGCACGCTGGTGCCAGGCCGATGCGTTGTTGTGGGAGTTCACGCCCCAATCCGACGCCAAGGCAATGCGGTTGCTGGACGAACTTGAGAAGTCGAACAGAAGGTTCTCCAGAACCTATGCAGGCAAGGCTTCCATAATAATGAAGCAGGCGCTGCATTTTCCCATGAATGACAGGACAACCGCACACGGTTTGAACGATTTGCTCAAGTTGGCTGAGCAGGCGATCATGCTCGACCCGTGGCAGGCGGTGAACCAGCGTGTCTATGGATGGGCGCTGATCCTGTCCAACATGCCGCTCGAAGCGAAGAGAGCTTTCCAGAACGCTGGCAGACTGAGTTCGTCAGATCCCTCGAATCTGATGTCTGTTGCCGAGGGGTTGGCTTTTTCCGGTGATGTTGTCAAAGCCCGGGACATAGCGGAGCGGGCTTACGATTTGTTTAGCTACGTACCGCGTGTATTTTACGAATACATGGCAAACATATCCTTTGCCGAGGAGAACTATGAAGGCGCGCTTCAGCATATCGAAAAGAGCGCGGGGACCAGCCTCAAAGGGTTGACCACGCGCGTTGCCGCCCTTGTGTGCCTCGGACGGCACGCGGAAGCCATACAGACATTGCGCAGGTACGAGGAGCACCGATTGTCGCTTCTCAGTGCATCCAAGGTCGGCATGCGTGACCCGGAAGATTGGCGCAGGCGCGTAAACTTCTTCCAGAATGAACGGGTACACGCCAGCTATGACAGGGGCGCGGAGCTTGTGAAAAGGTTTCTTTTCGAAGGCGAGCTGTCAGTTTAGGCGATGGCTGGGGAACATCCCGGACAAAGCGCCCAGGTACTCCGCATCTTCGTTGGCCACTTTTGCCGCGTTCAATCTGTAGGGCAATGTCACCGACTTTGTTGACGTGTCTTCTGAGACCACTTTGAAGTTGAAGAGTTCAGTTGTTTCCGGCGGCAGTCCGATTTCCCTTAAAAACGAGGCCGGGTCTCGCATGAACGCCGTTTTTACGCTGGCATCTGTTGCAGCGCGCGCGAGCAGTTTGCCCAACTTGGCGGCATTGCTCTTGTAGTGTGGGAAACGAGCCATTTTGCACCTCAGTCCCGAAGCAGCCGCCTGAGATTTGGGCTCAGGCGGCAGATGTTTCGATGGATATGACCTATTCCGGAAGGTCTTCGTAGTAGCAGCTGCCCAGGGCCGCCAGGCCGAGTTCTTCGAAGTAAGCTTCATCGTCTGCCGCAAGGCGAGACTTGTCCACGTCTGCCGGAATGACCAGGTGCACCAAGTCGGCGGTATCTGCGTGGATCGTGACGTCGGATTTGGCTCCGATTTCAGTCAGGACAGTCTCCGGGCTTTCAATCAGCTGCTCACGTGCGTTAGCATCTTGAATAATGGCGCCAAGCTTCGCGCCAACTTCCATTTCTTTGCGAGAGGTAACAGTAGCGTGCATGATGAAACTCCTGCAGTTAAAGTTGAAATTTGACACGGTGGGGTTTTGGATGGTCACGCGGTCAAATCGAGAGCAAGTAAAAGAACGAGTAAATTCTAAGTTTTTTCAGATTTACTGATCGTTTGCTGCTTTCGTTGAAAAATATAGAACGAAGAAAAAAAGTTCTTCAATAGAACAACATGTTTTTTACATAATATGCAATTTATGGTAGAGTGGGTGTAGTGTGGTGGGCCTTGATGTTGATTCAAGGCAAGTCGGGTGAGAGTGTTTGAAGGTGTCGAGGCCTACATCATCTGAGACGGGTCTTTCCGACCAATGCTGGTCGGATCTTCTGCGTGTCGGACTCGCTTCTCCAGTCGGGAATGCGAATGATGGTGGGCATCTAGCTGCGCACCCTGAGCTGGATTTGTTCTTGCCGCTTTTGGCGCGGTTCGATGTCCGGCTTGTTCCGATGGCGTTATGTCAGGGCCCTGTGAAATTTTGCACCGGCACGATTAAATTTCCCGCCGGACCAGGGAAGCAGGACGACGGTTCGGCAACAATAATACCGGCAGGTGGACAGGCAGATACATCCTCGTATGCAGCTTTAAGTTGTTTGGGGGAACTATCTGAGCGATTGAGTCTTTGTTCTCTCGGAGGGCAGGATGAAAGAGTTGAAATAGACTTAAAATTGCAATCACAGATCGAGTTGCGTAACGTGCTTGGATACAGTGCGCGGCAATTGAGAGTGCATGCGCGCCAGTTTGGTTTCGGTGGCGTGGGTCAGCGTGGTCATAGCTCCGGTTCAGGTGGCTTCACTTCAAGAGCCGTGAACGTAAGGCGTCTGCGCGACGGGGCGCGTACAGTCTTTCCAAGTGCGGGTGTTCTCTTTGGGGAATTCGAGTTGATCACCGGTCGCTCTGGCGGTTTTGCATCAACGGTTGGCTGCGCGGTTTGGCGTGATCGGGGTGGGGCTCGTCAGCGAGCGCTTTTGGAACTTGTTGAGCGGGATGCTGTGGCTCAAGCGTGGTACAACCGCCTGGGGATAACAAGAGTAGAGGAGGGGCTTGTCAAAGCTCTTTTGCCGCTGCCTCTGGTTACTCACCTGGAGGAAAACAGGCGGTTTTGGAGGCTATTTTCGGTTGCAACCGACCTGAAGGTTCATATCGTACTGTCTGTTTCTTGTGAACCCGATGGTCGAAGAACCGCCTTTGGCTCCGCTGCCGGTTGGAATCTCGCATCAGCAAGCAAATCGGCCGTTACCGAAATGCTTCAGTCTGAGAACGCATTGAACCTCATGGAAAAGGCTTATCTAGGCGAAAGTACCGGATCGGGCCAGAAACGTAAGATTCCATCGCATCTGGTTTATGCGCAAGACACCTCTCTCTTTACCGACCTCCTGTCGAAAGCGGAGGGAGGCAGCGCCCCGCCAGAACCGGCGTCCGTTTACACGTACAGCGATCTCCTGGAGAGCTGCGTGCACAAGGGTATCGACATTTGGGAATTTGATGCGACGCGTTCCGATCTTGGGATACCGTGCATCAAACTGTTTTCCGAGCACCTGTGCAGCTGGGAACCGCGTTTCGGCAAGGACAGACTGTATCAGGGTGTCGTCGATCGCGGGCTCCGCAAGCAGAGGGCAGCAGAATCCGAGTTCGAGATGCGTCCATTTCCGTTTTGAGCCCGGTTTGACATCCCAGAAAGACTGGGATAACAAAACATGAGTGCAGAACTCATGTTTTGTGCTTGTTTCGGATGATGACTGGGTCATTCGATCTCTGGAAGAGACTGGGCGGGGAGATCCCGCCCTTTTTTCATCTGACGTTGGGGCGTCCGTCTGAAGTCGGCCGTGCAAGCGTCAGCACCCAGAAATTGCGCCATTTACCGGTGTTCCGGTTCGTTCTGGCTACACCAACACGCGTTACATAGGGATTGAGTAGGTTCTTGTTGTGGCCTTCCGAGCCCTGCCATCCCCTGAACGCAGCCGGCAGGTCCGCATATCCGGCCCCGAGGTTCTCTGCCCCTGCGTAGTTTTCGTAATTGGCCTTGCCCAGTCTTTGCGAAAGACCGAATGAACTGTGCTGCCATGTGTCCATGCTGTCGCGTTCGGCAATGTGACGCGCCATTTTCTGCGAAACCTCGTCGAGCACGGGATCATGTTTGAGTGCGGGCAAGCCGTTCTGGCTTCTGTAACTGTTGATGAGGGAAAGCAGTTGGCTTTTGTTCACAGACTGGTCCGTGAGCACAACTTCATCCTCAAGCTCATTGCTGCCGGGCAGGGCGCCGCAGCCGTGAAGGATGACGGCAAAAGCAACGATCAGGAAGAGTTTCAAACCGGGAGCGAATACGCGCAGCGCTCTCATCTGGTTTCGTCTCCCGGCCAGGTAACACCTTCATCAGCGAAAAAATGATACGGGCCGGGAAAGCTCTCAACATAGGCCATATGGGTCACCAGGCCGGTTTTTGCGGTGTGGTAGTGCACGAAATAAGATGGCGGCTCGAACCGGAACATTGCTGCTCCTTGCGGGGAGAAGTCCAGTTCGACCTGATGACCGGTGCTTGGAGCAAGCGTCATGATCTTGCCGGCGAATTCGGCAATGATCGGCCTGTGCAAGTGTCCGCACAGGATCCGTTGAACGTGACTATGCGGGGCAATCACCTCCGCCAGTTCCGGCGCATCGAGGAGACCCATGGCATCCATGTGCATTATGCCGGAGAGTGCGGGCGGGTGGTGCAGAGCAATGATGGTTGGCGCGGTGTTGCCGGAAAGCTCTGCTTGCAGCCAGGCAAGCTGATCCCGGCCGAGTTGCCCTTGGGGACGGCCCGGCATATGTGTGTCAAGGGCGATGAGGCGCACATCATTGACCATCGCTGAGTAGTGGATCTTGCCGTCGCTGGTTTCACCCATGCCGGGAAAACCGGCCATCTCCCGGCGCATTCCCTCGCTGCTGTCATGGTTTCCGGGCATGAGGAACACCGGCACATCGAGCCGCTCGAGCAATGCTCGGGCGACGGCATATTCGCGAGGATCGTCACGATCCGTGAGATCTCCTGTCATGACGACAGCGTCCAGTTTGGGCGAAAAGGCAAGCAGCGACCTCACGGCGCGCTCTGCCATCATGTTTGTATCGGAGACCCTGTAGCAGGCCAGGCCTCTCGGACGAAGGTGCAAATCTGTAATTTGTGCGATCAGGGTCATCTTGAATCCCGGGAATCGGAGGTGTTGAAAAACCTAGCAAACGATAGCTTAGCTCTTGATGAGAGCAAGCACTTGTTTCCCTTTTCCGAAAGCTCATGTAGGAGAAGCGTGGTGTCCGTAGCACACAGGTTGTTACGTGAACGAGTCTGAAGTTTACCAACCGGCATTTGTGGCAAGCATGAGCGACAATTCCAAGCTTAACACACGCGATGAGGCTGATCCGGCGCAACAGGAAAGTGTCGAAGTCCCGCAAGGTGATCCCGCAGAGTCCAAGGAAGGCGCGCCGGCTCAAAAGAGCGCGAAGGACCTTTCGGGCGAGATGCGCAAACCGGTGTGGCTCAAGATCTTTGGCCATGACCTGACCGCGCCGCTCCTTCTTGTGCTTCTGTCGCTGCTGTTGTTCGTCCCGGGCCAGTGGACGGTGCCGCCGCTCGACCGGGACGAACCTCGCTACACCCAGGCCACCAAACAGATGCTGGAAACCGATGACTACATTGACATCAGGTTTCAGGAGCAGGCGCGGCACAAGAAACCGGTCGGTATCTACTGGTTGCAGGCCGCGGCCGCGAAGTTGACCGGGCATGGGGCCGATGCCCCGCTTTGGGTCTACCGGCTGCCTTCCATCATCGGAGCCACGATCAGCGTGCTGGCGGCTTTTTGGATGGCACGGGCGTTCATGGGGCCGGCAGGCGCTTTGCTCGTCGGCGGGTTTGTTGCACTTGCAATCATTGTCGGCGTGGAGGCCCGCCTTGCCAAAACCGACGCAATGCTGTTCGCAACCGTAATCATAGCGCAAGGCGCTCTTGCCCGAATCTGGCTCAAGGACACGGAACAGCGGATGTGGGGGCTCAGCTTCCTGTTCTGGACCGCACTTGCTGCTGGTGTCCTGATCAAGGGGCCGGTCGGGCTGATGGTGGTCGGCTTTACGGTTGCCGGTTTGATGATCATGGGCAGGCGCGTGAAATGGTTCAAGGCGGCGTCTCCTCTGATCGGGTTACTCTGGTTCGTGTTGCTCGTGTCGCCCTGGTTTGTGGCGATCTGGATCGCAACAGACGGAACCTTCTTCACAGAAGCGATCGGCAGGGATCTCCTCGGCAAGGTCGGGCAGGGCCAGGAGGGGCACGGAGCGCCGCCCTTGACCCATCTGGGGGCCATGTTCGGCATTTTCTGGCCTTTGCCGGCTTTCTTCCTGTTGTCACTACCTTTGATCTGGGCGGAACGCTCAAGCCCACTCGTGATCTTTTCGATTGCCTGGTTTCTTCCGACCTGGATCGTGTTCGAACTGGTTGCGACGAAGTTGCCACACTATACGCTCCCGATATTGCCCGCACTGGCATTGCCTGTTGCAGCTGCTCTTTTGGAAGGCGCGGGACAGATTTCCGGGAAATGGCCCAGACGGCTTGCCGCTGTGCTTCTGGCGCTACCGCCCGTCGGCCTTGCGGTCGTTTCGTTCGCAGGCCCGTTCGTGCTCGGAGTTTGGCCGTCACCTCCCGGAGTTGTTGTTGTGGCCATCGGCGGCGTGTTCGGTATTGCAGCCGCTTCCAGACTGCTGCAGGGAGCCGCGCTGCACGCGTTTCCGTCTGCCGCGCTGAGTGCCGTTTGCGTGGCAATCGGCGTGTGGGGGTTTGTCGGTCCCGCGCTGACACCGATCTGGGTCAGTCCACGCCTGGTCGCCGCGCTCGACGAGATACCGGGCTGCGCTGACAATGACACCAGGCAAGTCGTGACCTCAGGCTTCCACGAACCGAGCTTCATCTTCCTGGAGGGCACGGGTACACGCATTGTTTCTCCCAAAGATGCGGCGGAGTTTCTATCCGAGCCACAATCAGCAAACAGCAGTGGTTGCCGGGTTGCCGCGATCGAAAGCAGGGAAGAAACAGCGTTTTTGGAGGCTGCGAAGGAGATTGGTCTTGTGCCCGAGGTCAGAAAGAGGGTAGACGGCCTCAACATAAATGGCGGCGACGACGTTGATATAGCTCTTTATCAGAAAGCCGACACAGCAACGGGTGCAGAAGAAAACGGCAATGTCGAACAGCAGTAACAACGTCTGGCGGGTTCTGGCGCGCATGCGCGGAAACATTCGACGGGCGCAGATGCTGTTCTCCGGGCGCAAGGAGCGTGCACGCCACAGCTTGGACCCGTTGCCTCCCGGACAAAGGCCGCAGGATATCTTTGCCATCTTGTTGCTGACTGTCGGGATCGCCGTTGTGGTATTCGATGTTCCAACCTATCCCTGGCTGCGTTCATTGCCGAACGAATACCGCAATGCCTTCCGTGCATTTACGGATTTCGGGAAAGCGGACTGGATCCTGATTTCAACGGGACTGACCTGCCTCTTTCTGCTGGCGCAAAACGCGGGCCGATATGCCTTCCGGATCCGCATGGCGATCGGTTCGCTGTTCACCTATGCAGCTTTCATCTTCTACTCCGTTGCGGCAACAGGCCTCCTTGCGATCGCTTTCAAATGGTCGCTGGGGCGGGCGCGGCCCAAGCTTTACGAACAGGTCGGGCCAGTGCGTTTCGATTTTCTGGCGTTTGACGGCACCTATACAAGTTTCCCGTCTGGTCACTCGACGACTGTCGCAGCGCTTGCCACGGCACTGGCATTCATTTTTCCGGCTTATCGCTGGCTGATCATCGTTGCTGCCTTTTGGCTCGCCTTCAGCCGTGTCATGGTCGGCGCGCATTATCCAAGCGATGTGATCGCGGGAACACTGTTGGGCGTGACCTTCACCTTTTTCACCGTAAGGGCGATGGCGCGCCGCAGGATCGGATTTCATCTCTCGTCTTCGGGAAAGATTGAGCCGAATATGAACGCCCGGTCCGCGCGGTCTTGCGTGCGCGCAGTCTGGAGGGTTATTCGCGGCCAACGCGGTTTGTACCGTGTCCCTGTTGAACCTGCACGGATGGAAGAGACAGATCGGATAACTTCATGACTGTAAGTTTTGTTGAAGGTCTGGCGGCCGCGACCGGGACGCTCGCCGTAACAGTTGTCGTGCCCGCAAAGGATGAAGCCCAGAACCTTCCGATCCTTCTCGACGAGATAGAGGCAGCGCTTCAGGGGCGCAGATTTGAAGTTATTGTCGTGGACGACGGGTCGTCTGACGGAACCGATATCGTCCTTCAGGACTATGCCGCCACACATGACTGGTTGCGGCCCGTTCGTCACCAGACCGCCTGCGGTCAGAGCTGCGCCGTCAGAACCGGCCTGCACCACGCGCGTGGTGATGTTGTCGCGACCATTGATGGCGATGGAGAAAACGACCCGGCCTATATTCCGCAACTTCTGGACGCGCTCGAGCAGGCGGGGACTTCGACGGCTCTTGCCGCAGGACAGCGGCTTGGCCGCAAGGCAAGCCTGGCAAAGCGGTATGCATCGAAATTTGCGAACAAGATCCGGGGCGCCATCCTCAAGGACAAGACCCGCGACAGTGGCTGCGGATTGAAAGCTCTGCGGCGCGATGTCTTTCTTCAACTGCCGTATTTCGACAGCTGGCACCGTTTTTTGCCTGCTCTTGTCATTCGCGAGGGCTTCGACGTCGTGCACATCGATGTGCAGGACAGGCAAAGGCGTCACGGGTCGTCGAAATACGGGATTTTTGACCGCGCGCTGGTCGGTGTGCTTGATTTGTTTGGCGTTTGGTGGCTCAGGCGCCGGCGCAAGAAGGTGCCTTCCGTCCGACCGCTGACGTGACGGATTTCTGAAACATCATAGACAACGGGTTTCACTCCCGACCGGACCAATTGGACCTGCCAATGAGTGCTCTTTACGACTGGATCTACGCTGTTTTCGTCGAGCAATTCGATTTCTGGATCATCCTGGGGTTCTTCGCCCAGGCCATGTTCATGATGCGGTTTGTCATACAATGGATCGCGTCGGAACGTGTCGGCCGGTCGATTGTTCCGGTCGCTTTCTGGTTCTTTTCCGTCGCCGGCGGTTCGTTGCTGCTGATTTATGCCATTCAGCGCCAGGACCCGGTCTTCATTGCGGGGCAGGGACTTGGTCTCATCATCTATTTCAGAAACCTGTGGCTGATCTTCAAGGAGAAGCGGGAAGATCCGACGATCTGACGCTGTACGGCACAGGCAGCAATGGGTTTCCGGCCACATGTTGAGGCACCCCATATAGGTCGGCGAACGGCGCAGCCGCGCTTTAGCGGCGGCGCCTGAAGTGTTATTCGAATGCCTTGTCGAGCGCCTGGCGCAGGTCGTTGATGAGATCCTCTGGGTCTTCCAGGCCGATATGCAGCCGTACCGAGCACAGGGTCTCGTCGATCGGCGTCACGGAGCGACTGCCCTTGAGCTTGACCGGAATGGCGAGGCTCTCAAAGCCGCCCCATGAATACCCGAGCCCGAAGAGCTTGAGCGCGTTCAGGAACGTATTGACCTGATCGCGCGTTGTTCCGGCGGCAAAATCGAAAGCGCAAAGGCCGGACGCGCCGCTGAAATCCCGTTGCCAGACTGCATGGCCGGGATCCGTGTCCAATCCCGGATATCTGATGTGCGCGATGTGGGACTGGTCTTTCAGCCAGTCCAGGACGTCGAGCGTGTTGCGTTGATGTCGCTCCAGGCGAACCGACAGGGTTCTGAGACCGCGAAGTCCAAGGTAGACATCATCCGGCGCGACATGGCTGCCCATGGCGCCGTGCAGAGTGTGCAAATCCTCCCACGCCCGTTCGCTCGCCGCGATCGTGCCCAACATGACGTCGGAATGGCCGACGATGTATTTGGTTCCGGCCTGGATGGACAGATCGACACCCAGTGCAATCGGCTGGCAGAAAAGCGGAGTCGCCCAGGTATTGTCCATAAGCACGACAGCCCCGGCCTTGTGGGCTGCATCGGCAATTGCTGGTACATCCTGCATCTCGAAGGTGAGGGAGCCTGGCGCCTCGGTGAAGATTGCGCTCGTATTGGGCTTGAAGAGCGCCGCGATATCTGAGCCAAGCGACGGGTCGTAGTAGTCCACCTCAACGCCGAATTTCGGCAGCACGGTATCGGCGAAATGACGCGTTGGATGGTAAGCGGTGTCCGTTATCAGGATGTGCCCACCCGATTTGACGCAGGACAGGATCGCGAGCGAGACCGCGTTCAGTCCGGAATTGGCAAGCAGGACACCGGCAGCACCTTCGAGTTCCTTGACGGCTTCTTCAAGAGAATCGGTCGTTGGGTTACCGCGCCTTGCATAGGTGTATTTCTGACCGCCCGGGCGCATCGTTTCCACATCGGGGAACAGCACAGTCGATGCATGAACAACAGGCGGATTGACGAAACCATGAAAACTCGCTGGATCTCGGCCGGCATGCGCGAGCTTGGTGTCCGTTTTCAGGGGCGTTTTGGGATTGGTATCTGACATGAGTGGAGGATTTCAGATTTGAGGGGGAATGATTTCAGGGTTGTACCCGCTCAAGCGGGCTTGTTCCAGCTGTGTCTGACGAGTGTGAACTAGCCTTTCCGGGGGAAGTCAAGGCGCCACTTCACTTGATAACCTTGTTTTAAGGTTAACGGCGCGGGGCGCGCTCTGAAAATGCGATGAACTCTTTTTGAGCATTGAATGATTTCGAAATAGCCATGTTCGCTATTTGTGCATAGCAACCCGATCAATTTGGACGTTCGGTTGCGAAATTTGACGAGATAATGACAGCAAGTACTTGACCCGAACAGCCAAATGCCATCGTATGGGCGCGTTGGGTGGAACGGGAGAAATCTGGAGGAAGTCGCGCACGCGACAAGCGCTCGTCCGCAAACGAGACGCAGAAGAGGTCTCCCGATGAGTTCCAACACTAAAAAAAAGTATGGGTAACAAATAAAGGCTGCATATCCATGTCCAAAAAAATCCTTCCACTCGTTCTCGGCGCTGCAATGGGCGTCGCTGCATCGTCAGCTGCGGGTGCGACGACCTTGGAAGATGTCAAGGGGAAAGGCTTCATCCAGTGTGGTGTGAGCCAGGGTCTCCCGGGCTTCTCCAATCCGGATGCTCAGGGGAACTGGACCGGTCTCGACGTTGATCTCTGCCGCGCTATGGCCGCTGCAGTATTCGGCGACGCTTCCGCTGTTAAATTCACTCCGCTGTCCGCTAAAGAGCGCTTCACGGCTCTGCAATCGGGTGAAGTCGACGTCCTGTCGCGCAACACCACCTGGACGATGTCCCGTGACACTCAGCTGGGTCTGAACTTCGCTGGTGTAAACTATTATGACGGTCAGGGCTTCATGGTCCGCAAGGACCTCGGCGTGACATCCGCGCTTGAGCTGTCCGGCGCCTCTGTCTGCACCAACACGGGTACGACCACCGAGCTGAACGTTGCAGACTACTTCCGTGCTAACAACATGCAGTACGAAATCGTTGCCTTCGAAAAGGCCGACGAAGTTGTCGCAGCATATGATGCCGGTCGTTGTGACGTTTACACCACGGACGCTTCCGGCCTGTACGCTCAGCGCCTGAAACTGACCAACCCGGGCGATCACATGGTTCTGCCGGAAATCATTTCCAAAGAGCCTCTTGGTCCGGTTGTCCGTCAGGGCGACGATGAGTGGTTCAACATCGCAAAATGGACGCTCAACGCGATGATCAACGCCGAAGAAATGGGCGTGACGTCTGCTAACGTTGACGAAATGAAGGGTTCCGACAATCCTTCGGTCAAGCGTCTGCTTGGTGTTGAAGGTGCTTTCGGTGAAGGCATCGGCCTGTCCAACGACTGGGCTTACAACATCATCAAGAACGTCGGTAACTACGAAGAAACCTTCAACGCCAACGTTGGTCCGGACACTCCGCTCGGCATCTCCCGCGGTGTGAACGCTCTGTGGAGCGACGGCGGTTTCCTCTACGCTCCGCCGGTACGCTAATCCTCAGTTTTTCTTGAGGAAAAAGGGGTTCCGGCGCACTGCCGGAACCCTCAATAAAACAAATCCGCGCAGGACAAACCGGAGAACCGGTGAACGCGTGGGGGAACACTGCTTCATAAGCCGATAGGGAGCGCGCATCAGCGTGTTGCAGAAGCAGATAAAACGAGAAAGAGGAGAGGCTTCGAGCCGGGCTCTTTCCGTGAACTTGGGCGAGGTTCTATGTCAGTAATGGAGCAGGACTCGGCGGGGGCGCCGGCGCGTGCTTCGCTGATGAACGATCCAAAAGTCCGCGGCTATTTCTATCAGATATTGCTGGTAGTGCTGCTGCTGACGTTCGGATACATCATCGTGACGAACACCATCGCCAACCTGGAACGGCAAAACATTGCGTCCGGTTGGGGATTTCTTGAGAATACTGCCGGCTTCGGCATTATTCAGTCGCTTGTACCATACGCAGAAACATCAAGTTATGGACAAGCAATCTTCGTGGGTTTCCTGAATACGGTTCTGGTTGCGGTTGTCGGCATTTTCTTTGCGACGATCATCGGCTTCCTCGTCGGTATCGCGAGATTGTCGAACAACTGGGTCATCAGCCGCATCGCCTACTGCTATGTCGAGCTGATCAGGAACGTTCCACTGCTTCTGCAGATCTTCTTCTGGTATTTCGCGGTTCTGCGTGCTGTTCCCGGCAAGCGGGAAAAGTGGTCTCTTTTCGACACGTTCCATCTGAACATCGCTGGCCTTCGCGGTCCCAAACCGATCTGGGAGCCGGGAGCGGAGTTCATCGGCTATGCGCTGATTATCGCGATTGTCGCGTCTGTCTTCGTGTCCAGATGGGCGCGCAAGCGTCAGGAAGCAACGGGACAGCAATTCCCGGTTTTCTGGACCGGTCTCGGTCTGATCGTCGGTTTGCCGCTGATCACCTACTTCGTGACGGGCATGCCCGTGACGCTGGAACACCCGAATTTCGTTGAAACGGGTCCAGCGCTGCGCAGGGGATTTGAACTGGGTGTCGGTATCAACCTCATTCCGGAATTCCTCGCCCTGACGGCGGCGCTCGCGATCTATACCGCTGCCTTTATCGCGGAAATCGTGCGTGCGGGCATTCAGGCGGTCAGCCATGGTCAAACGGAGGCCTCGCATGCCCTTGGTCTGCGTCAGGGGCCGACGCTTCGTCTCGTCATCATCCCGCAGGCGATGCGGGTGATCATTCCGCCGCTGACCAGCCAGTACCTGAACCTGACGAAAAACTCGTCGCTTGCAGTTGCGATCGCCTTTCCCGATCTCGTGTCCGTTGGCGGAACCGTGCTCAACCAGACCGGTCAGGCAATTGAAATCATCGGTATCTGGATGGCGGTCTACCTGTCGCTCAGTCTGATCACTTCAGCCTTCATGAACTGGTACAACCAGCGCATGGCGCTCGTGGAAAGATAAGGAGCGCGGATCATGGCCAACAGCAATATTTTTCAAATCAGAACGGAAGAAGCGCCGACATTGCCGGCGCCGGTTTCCACCACCGGCGCCATCGGCTGGATGCGCAAGAATCTGTTCTCGTCAATATCCAACACGATCCTGACCGTCATCGGCGTTCTGCTCGCGTATTCGATCATTTCACCCTTCATCCAGTTTGCGTTCGTTGACGCCGTCTGGACGGGTGAGAACCGGGAGGCTTGCCTGCCGCAGGACGGCGGACACGGTGGTGCTTGCTGGGCATATGTCGAGGCATATTTCCCGCAATTCATCTATGGGCGCTACCCGTCCGCCGAGACATGGCGCGTTGACATAGTCTATGCGCTCTTTGCGCTCCTCCTGGTGCCGCTTGCCATTCCGAGTGCGCCATTCAAACGGACCAACGCCATCCTCTTTCTGGTGGTTTTCCCGATCGTGGCCTATTTCCTGCTCACCGGTCTTGTGATCGGTGACACGGTCATACTCCCGATCGTCGAAACGGCTGTCTGGGGCGGTTTGCTTGTGACGCTGGTGATCGCGGTGACCGGGATCGTCGCATCCCTGCCTCTGGGGATCGCGCTTGCGCTCGGCCGACGGTCGCAGATGCCGATTATCAAGCTGGTTTCGATCATCTTCATCGAGTTCTGGCGCGGTGTCCCGCTCATCACCGTGCTGTTCATGTCGTCTGTCATGCTTCCGCTGTTTCTTCCGGAAGGGGTGACATTCGACAAGTTGCTGCGCGTTCTGATCGGCGTGACGCTGTTTTCTGCAGCGTATATGGCGGAAGTTGTGCGCGGTGGTCTGCAGGCCATTCCAAAAGGACAGTATGAAGGCGCGATGGCGCTGGGATTGCGCTTCTGGCCGATGATGTATCTCATCATTCTGCCTCAGGCGTTGAAACTCGTGATCCCCGGCATCGTCAACACCTTCATCGGGTTGTTCAAGGATACGACCCTGGTTCTGATCGTCGGCATGTTCGATCTTCTCGGCCAGATCCAGTCGTCCTTTACGGATCCCACCTGGTCAACGCCAAGTCAGGGCCACACCGGGTATCTGTTTGCGGCGATCGTATTCTTCGTGTTCTGTTTCGGCATGTCGCGATACTCCATCTTCATGGAGAACAAACTTCACACCGGACACAAACGCTAACGAACTGCTGCCGGAGCGCGCGGACAGCCGCTGCGCTCCGGTCCTTCGAAATTTTGGAGTGAACCCATGAGTGAAAATGCAGTAAACGCGGAAGAGCTCTCCGCCGACCGTTCGAAAATGCAAGTGTCCGACACGGACGTTGCCATCGAAATCAACAACATGAACAAATGGTACGGCGACTTTCACGTGCTCCGCGACATCAACCTGAAAGTGATGCGCGGCGAGCGGATCGTCATCTGCGGGCCTTCGGGCTCCGGCAAGTCAACCATGATCCGTTGCATCAACCGGCTGGAAGAACACCAGGCCGGCCAGATCCTGGTGGACGGCATCGAGTTGACCAACGACCTGAAGAAGATCGACGAAATCCGGCGTGAAGTCGGCATGTGCTTCCAGCACTTCAACCTGTTTCCGCATCTGACGATCCTGGAAAACTGCACGCTGGCCCCGATCTGGGTGCGCAAGATGCCGAAGAAGGAAGCCGAAGATATCGCGATGCACTATCTGGAGCGCGTCAAGATCCCCGAGCAGGCCCTGAAATATCCCGGTCAGCTTTCCGGTGGTCAGCAGCAGCGCGTTGCGATCGCCCGTTCGCTCTGCATGAACCCGAAAATCATGCTGTTCGATGAGCCGACCTCGGCACTCGACCCGGAAATGATCAAGGAGGTTCTCGACGTGATGGTCGGTCTTGCCGAAGAAGGCATGACCATGCTGTGCGTGACCCACGAGATGGGCTTTGCCCGCAAGGTCGCAAACCGCGTGATCTTCATGGATGCCGGACAGATTGTTGAACAGAACGAGCCGGAAGACTTCTTCGTGAACCCGCAACATGAGCGCACGAAGCTGTTCCTGAGCCAGATTTTGCATCACTGATCTCGCAAACTCAGCAAGAAACGCAAAAGGCCCTGGAATGCCGGTTCCAGGGCCTTTTCTGTTTTTCCAAGGACGCCTACCGGACGGCGCGCCTCTAACCAGGCATCATGGTTCTCCGGTCACGACCTCCGTATCATCGCGACCACCCCATTCGGTCCAGGAACCATCGTAAACGCTGACATCCCGTACGCCGAGCACGGTCAGACCAAGGGTCAATATGGCTGCCGTCACACCGGAGCCGCATGTTGTTGTGATCGGTTTCGACAGATCAACGCCAGCATCCTTGTAGATCGTTTCAAGCTCATCGCGTGCGCGAAACGTGCCGTCTTCGTTGATAAGATGGGTAAACGGCAGGTTGAGCGCATTCGGCATATGGCCCTGCCGAAGTCCGGCCCTCGGTTCCAGTGCGGTTCCGGCGAAACGATCGGCTGACCTTGCATCCAGCAATTGACGGTCTCCGGTCTCCGTTGAGCGTGTCACTTGTGACAGATTGGCCACCGCACCGTGATTGAGCCTTGATGTGAAATGGCTTTGCGGTTTGCGCGGCACATCCTCCGTTACCGGCCGTTCTTCAGCGCGCCACTTCGGAAACCCGCCATCGAGGACGTAGACACTGCCGGCGCCCATCGTGCGCAAGCTCCACCAGACCCGGGGAGCGGAATAAAAGCCGAAGTCGTCATAGACCACGATCGTCTGTCCGTCGCCGATTCCGAGCTTGCGCATGGCGGAGGAAAAGACATGCGGCGCAGGGAGCATGTGTGGCAGGTCGCTGTTCTTGTCGCAGATCTCGTTGACATCGAAGAAGACCGCGCCGGGGATATGCGCGTTCGGGTAAACCGGTGGCGCATCGGGATGCGTGACCGGTGGCATCCAGGCGTTGACGACTGCCAGATCAGGGGAGTCGAGATGATCGGCCAGCCATTGGGTCGAGACAAGCGGGTGGTCGGACATTGAAACTCCTCAACTCAGGTAGAGCCCTTTGGATTTGTGCCATTCCTCAATGGACAAATCGGGATAATTCTTGAAGTGGACATGACCGATGCCGAGCGGCACCTCGATCCATTCTGGCTTGTAGTCAAGCATGATATGGACGGTTTCAGGCGGCTTTGGCAAGGGGGTGTCTATGACACCGGCATGCGGATGAATGAGGTCCGGCCAGCGTGGATCCCAAACCCAGAGATGCGTTCCGCATCGTTTGCAGAAGTGTCGCTCGGCAGGACTTTCGGCCCCGTCGATCTGCGCGTGATAGACAGCTTTGGCGTCTGCTCCTTCAGTCTTCAGACTGTTGGCATCACCCATGAGGTTAATCGCATATCCGGCACTGCCGCCAACCTTGCGGCAGATGGAACAGTAGCAGCGCATGTAGGGGGAGGGGGTCTTGCTCTCCAGTTCAAAACGGATCGCCTTGCAATGACAGCTGCCGGACAGGTTCATGGTCTTGCCTCCAACAGGACGCCTAGTCGCCGAGACGAATACGGACACGCCTGTTCTGTTTGCCTTTCTTCTCGGTTTTCCCGATTGAAAGTTCGCCGATTTCCGACGTGCGGGAAACATGGGTTCCACCGCACGGCTGAAGATCGACATCCCCGCCGATCCTGACAAGCCTCACCTTTCCGGACCCTCTGGGTGGTTTGACGGACATGGTTTTGACGAGCGCCGGATTGGCATCTAGTTCTTCGTCCGTGATCCACTCCGTGGTCACCTCGTGATCACCGCCAGCCAGATCATTGAGCACCTGATGCAGTGTATCCTTGTCAACGGTTTCATCGCCCATATCGAAGTCAAGGCGTCCTTCCGTGTCGCCAATCTGGCCGCCGGTGACGGGAAAGGGCAGAGCAACAGAAAGAAGGTGCAGCGCCGTGTGCACGCGCATCATCTTGTATCGCCGCCCCCAGTCGACATGCGCGATCACCTCGCTGCCCGGTTCAGGCAGGGACTGGCCTTCAGACGGAACATGGACAATGGAAACGCGGTCGTCGTCATAGACCGTAGTCGCAATCTCGACCTGTGTCCCGTCGGCAAGTTCCAGGCGTCCGCTATCGCCCGGCTGACCGCCACCTGTCGCGTAGAAAACGGTCCTATCCAGCACGATGCCGCCCCGCTCGTTCACGCCGGTCACTTTTGCTTCGCAGGTGCGCAGGTAGGCATCATCGCGAAACAGGGGAGTGGTCATTGTCGTCTCCAGGTCAATAAAAATGAGGCCGGGTTTCGGCCTTTTCGGAATCGTGAAATATCCTTCGCAGCCTATAGCAGCGGGATGTGATCCGTCGACCTTTCCAAAGGACTTATGATGATTTGCCGAAGCAATGATCCATCACGATGCTTGCGGCAGCCATATTCCCCATATGAAGGGCTGTCGGCGTGTTCTGATGCCCTGCGTAGGTAAGGTCGCCTGCGGCATAGACATCCGCCAGCGAAGTGCGAAACCCCTCATCTACCGACACATAACCCGCATCCGTCATCGTCAGACCCAGCGCATCGACAAGGCCGGTTTGACGTTGATGGGGAAACACAAGCAGGCAATCAAGCTCCACCATCGTGCCGTCAGCCAGTTCCGCTTGTTGCAGATCACCGCCATCCGCGTGAAGTCTGTTGGGAAGGCCATCAACAATGACGGCTCCGAGGCCTTCGATCTGCTGCCGCCGATCCGGCGTCAGAGTGAGCGCGGGATCCACGAAATAGGTGAGGTTCTTCGTCCAGTTGCTGTAGATTTCCGCTGCATCGAGAACTTCCGGCCGATGGGCATAGATGCCCCAGCGGGCGTCTTGCCATTCAATTCCGTGACAGAAGGGACAATTGATGACGCTGCGGCCCCAGCAGTCTCCCAGGCCTGAAACGTCCGGGAGAATGTCGACCATTCCGGCAGATAGCAGCACCTTGTCTGCCGTAACCGATGACCCGTCATCGCGACGCAACGTAAATCCGCCTTGTGCACGCTGAATGGCAGCGATCCCTGTTTCTTCGATGGTGGCATAGGGATAGGAGCCGATATCATTGCGAATGGCTTTCCGCACATCGCTTGGCATTCTTTTGTCCAGGCCAGGTAGTGCTGCCACGAAGGGTGAGGCTGCATTGCGGGCTGGTTTCGGCGAATCGAAGACAATTGACGTCATCAGGGACCGCGACAGCGTCAGCGCAGCGGCAAGACCCGCCGGCCCACCGCCCACAATGGCGACCTGTGTTTTATCCATGTTTTCCTCGTTCGGTACAGTTGCTCCTTCTCGACAAGGAGCTTCGGCCCGCACTATGCGTGACAGCGGTGAGCGACCGGTTGCGTGCATATCGTCGCAAGAGTATTGGCCTTCGACAACCGGCAAGGCGCCTGCTTCTACAAGCATAACAATGCAGATGTGGATTGTGTGCGCAACGAGACATCACCTCTGGTTTCCACTCGCACTGTGCTTTTCCGGGAGGAACCTTGTGAAAGAGCAAATCCTTAGCTTGAGAAAGCGTGCCCGCCTGATAGGCCTCCGGCATTCCTCAGGATGGGCCGGGGGAAGGCTTGTGAACCCGCATCATGACACCTGCTGAAAGGTTTGACAGTCGGGGTGCCCTTGATCCCCGCGTCTGCGCTCCGGTTTAAAGAATAGGAGACAGAAGTCGCGCACCCTGGGCAAATACGCGGAAGACGTAGCTCCGGGAGCGGAACGCGTCCGGCCAGGTCAGCCTGGCATTTTCGAAATCCGTTTCCAGCATCGATTCGACGTTATGGATCATTCGCTCGTGGGTAAACCACAGGGTCAGCTCGAAATTGATCTGGAAGGACCGGTTATCAAAATTCACCGTTCCGATCGAGACGAGATCATTGTCCAGCAGCGTTACCTTCTGATGCAGGAAGCCATCCGTATATCGGTACACCTTCACGCCGCGCTGGACGAGGGTGTCCTCGTAGGCATGGGTCGCCAGCCACACCGTCCAGTGGTCCCGTTTTTCGGGCAAGAGAATGCGCACGTCCACGCCGCGCATGGCCGCTGCCGCGAGCGCCGTCTGCACATCAAGGGATGGCACCAGATAAGGCGTGGTGATCCAGAGCCGCTCCTTCGCCCTTGCTGCGGCCTCGACAAACGCAATTGCACATTCCTCGAGTTTGTCGGCGGGTCCTGTCGGCATGACCAGGACCGACTCGTCGCCCGGCATCGGAATGTCGCGAACCTGAGGCAGGTCAATTCGTTCGCCGCTTGCCCACAACCAGTCTTCAACAAACGAAAGGGCGCACGCCACCGCCGCAGGACCTTCAACCTTGACATGCGTGTCCCGCCAATGACCAAACCAGCGATCCCGGCCGACATACTGGTCGGCGACGTTGTGGCCGCCGACAAATGCGGTTCGAAAGTCGATGACGACCAGCTTCCGGTGATTTCGGTAGTTCAAACGCATTGGGCCGAGAAGTCGCAGGAATTTGTGGTTTTCGTTGAAACCACAGACTTCGACCCCGGCATCCTTCAGACGCTTGAGGAAACTTCGGGAAAGGGAATGACTGCCGACATCGTCATAAAGAAACTGGACCCGGACGCCGTCTTTGGCGCGCGAGATCAACGCATCTGCCATTTCGCGCCCGAGTTTGTCGTCATGAATGGCAAAAAACTGAAAGAAGATGCTGCTTTGCGCGGCGGCGATCGCATCCTTGATGGCGGAAAAGGTCGCATCGCCGTCAATCAGAAGCTCCGACGTGTTTCCGGCAAGGAACGGAACGCCGGCGACGCGGGTCAATACGGGCCAGTCCCGTGTTTCCTCATGATCTGTGAGCCCGAGTTCATCGGCGCGCCTTGCTCTTTCGGCGCGCCCCAGCGAGGCCTGGATTTTCGCGTAGTCCGAAAACGACCTCCAGCCGAATACGAAATAGAGCGGGACGGTCAGGTAGGGCAGGAAAAACAGCGACAGCAGCCATGCAACGGACCCTTGCGAGGTCGTTGAATTCATGACTTCCCGAATAGCGCAGATAATCGCGGTGAGGTACATGAGCGCCACAAAGGCGGCGACCAGACCGAGATTGTTGGCCATCATGTCGAGAATGCCGACATCGGTGACAGCATCCTGGATCACGGCCTGAGCGTCGGCGCTGTCCTTTGCAAGGGTCGGGTCATCCTGCCCCATTGGAAGTCAAACCATGCTGTTTAGGCTCACACGAAGGGAGGCTGAAGCGTTACCTGCCGCTCGAGCCAATCGGGAACCGGCAAATTCTTTGATCTGAGGAAATCCGGGTTGTAGAGTTTGGATTGGGACCTCGTGCCGTGATCGCAAAGGATGGTCACGATCGTTTTTCCAGGGCCGATTTCCTTCGCCAGCCGGCGTGCACCGGCAAGATTGATCGCACTCGAACCGCCAAGCAGCAGGCCTTCGTTCTCAGCAAGGTCAAAAACCAGAGGAATCGCGTCTTCATCCGCGATCGTGTACGCGTAGTCGACCTTCACATCCTGGACGATCGGTGTTTTGCGGCCGAGCCCGATTCCCTCGGAAATCGATCCCCCCTCGGAGGCGACAGCTTCGCCCGTGGTAAAAAGAGATTGCATGGCCGCGCCGCGCGGATCGGCGCAACCGATCACGACGCCCGGTTTGTTCTCCTGAAGATACTGGGAGACACCGGACAGCGTGCCGCCGGATCCGACAGCACAGATAAAGGCATCCACGCGGCCACCGGTCTGCGCCATGATTTCCGGTCCGGTGGTGACGTAGTGGGCCTTCTTATTGTCGAGATTGTTCCACTGATCGGCAAAGATGACACCATTGGGTTCGCTCTTGGCCATCTCTTCGGCCAGTCGCCGTGCGACGTGCTGATAGTTGTTGGGATCCTTGAACGGCTTTGCCGGCACTTCGACGAGTTCTGCACCGCACAGGCGCAGCATGTCTTTCTTTTCCTGGCTCTGGGTTTCCGGGATAACGATCACGGTTCGGTATCCGCGTGCACCGGCGACAAGCGCAATTCCGATGCCGGTGTTGCCAGCGGTACCCTCGACGATCACGCCACCTGGTTTCAGATCACCTCTGGCTTCGGCTTCCAGGATCATCTGCCGGGCCGGTCTGTCCTTCACCGACTGCCCCGGGTTCATGAATTCGGCTTTGCCAAGAATTTCACAGCCTGTTTCCTCCGAAAGGGCTTTCAGGCGAATCAGGGGGGTATTGCCAATCGCGTCGACAACAGAAGCGGACACTGTCATGTTTTCATTCCTGGCTGATCTGGCCACCGAGCGGGAAAAGGCCAAATGGTATTCATAGGACCGGGACGCTAAAGGCAGCAGCATCCAGGATCAAGTTTGCAATTTAAGTGCTTGATCGTCGAATGCCAGCGATGGAAACCGTTTTGCGACGGATTTTCCGCTAATCCATTGAAAGTGAGCATGGAGTTGTTCTGCAAAACCACTGGATGAAATTTTAAATTGGAATATTTTTAGTGTAGAACATGATCCGAAAAACATTGCACAACGTACCGGCAATAAAGCAAATCAGGTGCTTGGAGTTAAATGAGAGCGGAAATGGAAAAAAACGTGACCGGAATGGATGAATTGCTCGCTGGCTATGCCGCTGGCACGCTGTCCTACCCGGCGCAGGCGCTGGTGGGAGCGCATCTGGAACTGAGCGACCAGAACCGGGGCTATGTCTCGTCTCTGGAAAGTCTCGGCGGCGTCAGCTTGAGTGATGCCGATCCGGTTGCTTTAAACGACCGGGATTCCATGCTTTCGGCAATCTTCAGTGATGACACACCTCTGTCCAACGATAACGTACCGTTGGCGCAAAACGGCACCAATGTTCCGCACTCCTTGCAGAGCATAATTGGCCGTTCGATGGAGGGGTTGCCCTGGAAAACGCTTCTTCCGGGTGTGAAGGAGTGCAAGTTCGGCGAGATCGATGGTTGCGCAAGCAGCTTGCTTTGGGTCCGCGCAGGACGTGCCATGCCATCTCATACTCACCATGGCACGGAACTGACCCTTGTCCTTCAGGGCGGGTTCAGCGACGAGGACGGGCACTTCGTGTCCGGTGACCTTGCCTTTGCTGATGGTGATGTTGATCATAAGCCGATTGCCGATGAGGGCGAGGACTGCATCTGCTTTGCGGTGACGGCGGGTCGTCTTGAGTTGACCGGCCCTGTTGGCCGCTGGTTCGCGCCTTTTATGCGATAACTACAAATCCGCACTCCGGGGCCTGTGCGTATAATGAACACAGGCCAAGGAGACTGCATTGCCTCACACACAGTTTGTTGCCCAACCTGAACATGGAGTTGCCTGGATAACAGGCGCTAGCTCCGGCATCGGCTATGCGCTTTCCCTCGCACTGGCGAAGAATGGCTGGCGCGTTGCTGCAACGGCGCGCTCGGCAGATGCATTGAAGGCTCTTAGCGAAGCTGCCGAGGATCTCGCCGGAGAGATTGTTGCCTATCCTGGTGACGTAACGGACACGGCGCAGATGGCGCAGAACTGCCGTTCGATCGAGACAGACATGGGTGCGATTGCGCTTCTCGTCGCAAATGCAGGCATTTATCTGCCGCAGGACGGACTGGACGCGCATGTCGACGCCTTCCGCAAAAGCTTTGACGTCAACTTGATGGGGACCGTCAACGTAGTTCTGCCGGCAATTGATGCGATGAGATCGAGGTCCCGCGGGCAGATTGCAATTGTGTCTTCCGTGGCAGGATACCGTGGCTTACCGACATCAGCCGCATATGGTGCTTCAAAAGCCGGTCTCATCAACATGGCGGAGTCGCTCAAGTTCGATCTCGATCGGGCGGGCATCCGCATTCAGCTTGTCAGTCCCGGCTTTGTTGACACCCCGGCCACCCAGTCCAACCCGTTTCCGATGCCGCATCTGATCACGCGAGAAGAGGCGGCGCAGGAAATCATCAAGGGTTTGAAACACCCCACGAAATTCGAAATAGCGTTTCCAAAAGCCTTTGTCCGGCAGTTGAGAGCGCTCAGGCTGCTGCCGTACCGTGCCTATTTTGCACTTGTCGCCAGATCGACTGGTTGGAACAAGAAACAGCCCGCACGCGCGAAACGAAAAAGGCCGGCTAAGGAGCCGGCCTGATTGTCGCGAATATAACAGGCTCCTCAGGAGGCTTTGACATAGACCATCTGACGCACGTCGATGTTGCCGGCACGGAACCCGGCTTCACAATAGTGAAGATAGAACTCCCAAAGACGCTTGAAACGTTCATCGAAGCCCATTGGCCGGATCTGAGGCCATGCCTGACGGAACCGTTGCCGCCACTCGGCCAGCGTGCGCGCATAGTCCTGGCCGAAGATTTTCTGCTCGGCAAGATCAAGACCGAGCGACTTGCCTATTTCGACAAGCCGGCCGGGCGGAGGAAGCATGCCGCCGGGAAAGATGTAACGTTGGATAAAATCGGTGCCGCGCCGGTAGTCCTCGAACATCGTGTCCTGGATCGTGATGATCTGCAGCCCGGCCTTGCCGCCTGGCTTGAGGCAGTTGGACAGCTGACCGAAATAGGTGGTCCAGTATTTCTCGCCAACTGCCTCAAACATCTCAATTGACGCAATCCGGTCGTAGACGCCGCGTTCATCGCGGTAGTCCTGAAACACCACGTCGACTTTCTCATTGAGGCCGGCATTGAAGATGCGCTCGCGCGCATAATCGTATTGTTCCCGGGAAATGGTCAGAGCCTTGACATGAGCGCCGACCGTCTTTGCAACATGTTCTGCAAAACCGCCCCAGCCACATCCGATTTCAAGAACCGAATGCCCCGGTTCGATGCCTGTCTGTTTGACCAGTGACGCATATTTTTCAGCCTGGGCCTGTTCCAGGTTGTTGGTTTCATTGCTGTAAATCGCCGACGAGTAGGTCATCGACGGATCCAGCCATTCCTTGTAGAAAGCGTTGCCCAGATCGTAATGCGCGGAAATGTTCCGCTTTGAACCCCGGCGTGTGTTGGAATTCAGCCAATGCCGGACGGACAGCAGAAGACGGGTCAACGGCTGTCCCTGAATCGCTTCAAGCGTCGATTCCTGATTAATGCAGAACACTTCCAGGAACGTGGTGACATCCGGCGATGACCAGTATCCGGCCATGAAGGCTTCTCCGACGCCAACATCGCCTGCCTTCACCACCATGCGGAAAAACCGCCAGTCGTGGATATCAAGCACGCCATGCGGGCCGTCCTCGCGGCCACGGATACTGAACTTCCTGCCATCGGGAAAACTGATTTCCAGGGACCCGTAGCGGATGCGCAGCGCAAGGCCGGCAGCCATGCGTGCGAGGCGAGGGGCGCCCTTCAGTTCTTTACGCAAGTTTTGTTTGGTCAGTGCAACAGGCTCACGCATCGCAAAACCTCTTGAAATATCACTTGTCCGAGGCCAGTGAGACTGGCCGGTCTCCCAACCGGCCCTGGCTTGGACGTTCAACGGGCCGTGGGTGGAATGGTACACGCTTGAGCCAGATTTTAAAGGCTTCCCAATGGATTGCCAAAATCACCTTGGCACTCAGAAATGGCACGCGAATACATTCCCTGAAAATTGCAGGGGACGTCAGTGGGCTGCCGGAGCCTGAAAATGTTGCAGACAGCAATGGCCCTTTTGCATCTGTTTCAAGGATCCTGACCCGTACCGCATCTCCGGGAGGAAGCATGCGGAAGTGATAGTGCTGATCCATGCTGATGAATGGAGAGACATAAAAGTCCTTCGATTGGTTCTGGCGCACGCCTGCATCGCTCATCTGACCGCTTTCGATCGGCAAGGCGTAAGTGTGGATCCCGCCAAACGTATTGCGCACTTCGTAGACGATTGCCGTCAGCTGATCTGTGTCGTCATAGGCATAGTAGACACTGAGCGGATTGAAACCGTAGCCCAGCAATCTGGGATAGGCGAGTAGCAATACCTTTGCGGGCCGTTCGACCGACTTCATGGCGAGCAGCTTGTCGATATGCTGCCTCAGGCTCGAACCGTCCCGCTTGCCGTGGTCCTTTTCGTGAAAAGACAGCAGGTTGAAACGGTTGACGGAAAAGAAACGGGATTGTTTCCGCGCTTGCCCAAGGCGGTCGAGATCGAGCAGAACGGAGAAAACGGAATAGCTGAACCTGTGTTCAGCCGGCTTCATCCGCTGATGCATCACGTGGCCGGAATAAATCGTAGCGGCGTCCTCCGGCGAAGGACCGTTGTCGCTGACGGTATTCCGGTTTTGACTGCTCATTCTGCTGCTTCCAGAAACGCCGTATCTGCTGGCGCCGTTTCCCAGGGTAGCTGCGCTCCGAGCCTCTTTGCAACGGCAAGCCCGGACGCAAGGCCGTCTTCGTGAAAGCCGTGGCCGTTCCAGGCACCGCAGTACCAGGTATTGTTCACGCCCTGTATCTCATGCATGCGTTTCTTGGCGCTCAAGGCGGCGGCATCGAACTGCGGATGATCGTAGACGTATTTCGCGAAGGTCTTGTCAGCGGAAGGAGCTTCGAAGGGGTTCAACGTCACGAATACAGGCTTGCTGCGGTCGATGTTCTGGAGACGGTTCATCCAGTAGCTGACCGTTACATCGCGCGTTTCACCCGCATCGCGGTCTGACATGTAGTTCCACGACGACCACACCTTTTTCCGCTTCGGCATCAGACGTTCGTCACGATGCAGATAAACCTCGTTCGGGCGGTATCTTATAGCCCCGAGAATGTCGCGTTCCTGAGGGCTCGGATCGCCGAGCATGGCAAGGCTCTGGTCGGTGTGGCTTGCCAGGACGACGTGGTCGAACACATCCTTATGGCCAGTCGCATCCGTCACCATGACCTTCTGGTTTTTTCGGGTTATCTCGACAACGGGCGCTGCGAGCCTGATTTTTCCCGCCAGTGGAGCAAGCAGCCGATTGACGTAGTTTCTGCTGCCGCCTGAGATCGTCCGCCAAAGTGTGGGCTCGAAAGAAAGAAGGCGATGGTTTTCGAAAAACGCGACGAAACTCTCTGCTGGATAGGAGCGCATCTCGTTTATCGGAGTAGACCAGATCGCAGCCCCCATCGCGAGGAGGTAGTCGTTTATGAACCCTTGTGAATATCGGTTCTTTTCCAGATAGCCGCCGAGTGTTTCGCCGGTCAGCTTGCCCGCGTGCAGGTCCACCACGGACTGCTTGTTGAAGCGGAACATGTCTTTCAACATGAAAAGAAACCGCGGCGAGAGCAGATTTGAGCGTTGCGCGAAGACCGTGTTAACGGAGTCTCCGGACCATTCCAGGCTTCCGTTATCGGCGGACAGGGCAAAGCTCATGTCACTTGCTTCTGTGGCAACGTTGAGGTGGTTCAGCAGCGCAGTGAAGTTCGGATAGTTACGCTCGTTGTAAACAATGAAACCGGTGTCCACCGAAATCGGCGTTCCGTCGTAATCAATGTCGGCTGTTGCGCTATGGCCTCCGGCACGGTTTCGTTTTTCGTAGAGCACGATGTCGTGCTGTTTACTGAGGGCCCAAGCAGCACTGTTTCCGGAGATCCCGGAGCCGATGACGGCAATCCGCATGTTCATTCCTTTTCGAGTCTGGGCAGTCCGCAAGGACTTGCGGCCAGGCGAGATTTTATTGCTTTTGTAAAAGGAGTTACGGCGCAGAAAACAGCTCGGATCACGCAGAGCGATGAATTTAATAATTTATTTTGTGTGGCGGAGCGAGCGCAGGAATTGGAGCTTTACGATTCATTCGTAGAACCTGTTTGGCCACAGGCGAGGGCGTCAAAGCTCTGGACGCAAAATGGGCCCGCTCGGAAAGCGGGCCCATTGTTTTCGCCTTAATGAATTTTGGTTTAGGCCTGTAGCGAATCGACCAGCCAGTTCCAGGCAATCTCGACACGGTTCCTGGCAGCGTCAAAAAACGCGACAATGTTGTTCCAGACGGATTGGCCAAAATCGGCCACCTGTAACATTGTTCCGCGCTCAATCGGCTCGTTTTCCGTTTCAATGAGTTCGACTGTCGTAGCGTCAGTGCCTTCGTTGACAACCCGGCGGGTCACCATCAGTGCGCCTTCGGTGACCAGGCGGGACTCGTCTTTACCGAAGACCACGGTCTCCTGATCCATCGAACGCACAACAACAGCCCGTCCATCCGGCAAAAGATGGGTTTCGTTCTGGCTGACCTCGGAGTCGTAGATCACTTCGCCGTAGGAATCGATGAGTTCCACCCAAACGGTGTTCTTGCCGTCGAGTTCTATTTCGCCAACCCAAATGGTCAGTTCGCTCTCCAGCGGATCCTTTTGGTCAACCGACGCAGACGCTACGGTCACCGCGAGACGGTCCTCCGGCAGAGTGATGGTCTCTTGAGGAAGTTTCTCGGCTAATGCGCCGCTCGCCATGGCGAGGATGAGACCGAGCGCAATAGTTCCTGCTCTGGTATTCCGTTGCATGTTCGCCTCCCAAGGCTAATACAACCAGCTCAACCGCGATTGGGGCACTTGCGGATACGGTCCATTTTTGGGCTCTTTTCCGCAGGAATCCTATGTTTTTTGAGCGTGTGCCCCACGCTACGCGGTCACGATTTTGCCATTATTGCACCACATTCTACGTTTTGAGTGTAACGAACATCACATTTTTCGGTGATTTCATTTACTTTCTGTAAATAAGTGTGGTTTCTGGCTGACGGTTCAAGGTCATTCACCGCGACGTGACCGAAACTATCCTGTTAAAATTGCTGATGAGTTGAAGCTGATCCTGTCATAATTGGCAATTGGTACGTCTGAAAACAAATTGATCGTATCTTTGTTTAAAATTTTCGGCAATCGTGAATCGTTCCTTAACGTAAATTTTGATGGTTTACGTAAGCATTGCTGCCTTAAAGAGCGGTTTAGAATACGAAAGTGGCGCTACTTCCCGCGAGCAACTTAAGCCTGGTATTCGTCATAGGAGTCGATGACCGATCTCAACAGCCTGACCTGTTCCGAGCTGGTCTGTTTGATGCCGTCCTGAGCGATGAAACCCAGACGTATTCCAGGCCGGTCTGCCGGAAGCGGCTTTTCCC
>JGI12316J15310_10000044_pt6 | contig 46051 bp, 42 predicted proteins | sample MarCyaLeptolynsp_FD_15310 | JGI IMG/M metagenome (IMG submission 15310) | reverse complement strand
GCGATCACCATGTGGACGATGTTGTCCGTCAGGTCGTGGTCGCCGCCGGAGATGAAGATCTTGGTGCCCGACAGCTTGTAGGTGCCGTCTTCCTGTTCAACCGCCTTGGTCTTCATGAGCTTGAGGTCGGTACCGCAGTGAGGCTCGGTCAGGCACATGGTGCCGCACCACTCGCCGCTCACCATCTTGGGAACGACATGTTCCTTCATCCAGTCTTCGCCGGTGGCGGCCAGCGCCGAGTAGGCAGCGCCGGTGAGACCCGGATACATGGAGAAGGCCTGGTTTGCGGCCATGCCCATTTCAGTGAAAGCGAAGGTCACGACGGAGGGCATGCCTGCGCCGCCCATGCTTTCCGGCGCACCCAGGCGGTTCCAGCCGTTTTCGCAGTACTGGTCGTAGGCTTCCTTGAAGCCTTCGGGGACGCGCACGACGCCGTTTTCAAAGTGGGCGCCTTCCGCATCACCGGACTGGTTGATCGGCTGGAGGACTTCCTCACAGAACTTGCCGCCGCCTTCGAGAATGGCGCGGGTCATGTCCTCGGTGAGGTCCGAGAAACCGGGGAGATCGTCACGGTCCTGAATTTTCAGGAGATCGTGGAAGATAAACATGAAGTCGTCGACAGGGGCTTTATAGGTCGGCATGGGCCATCCCTCGCTTACTGACAAAACTGTTAGAATTGGCGCGCAGTGTACTGATGGCACGCGGTGTGTCGAGCTTTTTTTGCACTGCAAAATGCGGCTATCGACTCCGCATTTTTGCAGTAATTACGCAACGGGTACAGAGGTTTAGCCGCCTCTACCTGTCCTGATAGTTGGGCTGGCGCTTCTCGACAAAGGCCGCGAAACCCTCTTTCACGTCCTGGGTCTGGGCGGTGAGAATCTGGTTGCGGTCTTCCATGGCGATAGCGGCCTCAAGGGAGCCGGCATCGATGTTCATGTTGAGGCACTCCTTGGTGAGACGCAGGCCAAGGGGCGCGGTGGTCAGCATCTCGTCGAGATAGGGCTTCGCGGCCTCTTCGAGCTTGTCGTCGGGCACGACTTCGGAAACGAGGCCGGTGGCGAGCGCCCGGTCAGCCTTGATGAAGCGGCCGGTGAGCATGAGTTCGCTGGCGACCGACACGCCGACAAGGCGCGGCAGGAAGTAGGAGACGCCGATGTCGCAGGCGGAGAGGCCGATGCGGATAAAGGCCGCATTCATTTTGGCGCTCTCGCCGGCGATGCGGATATCTGACGCCAGCGCCAGGGCAAAGCCGCCGCCGCAGGCGGGGCCGTGGACGAGAGAGATGATTGGTTGCTGGCACTTGCGCATGCGCATGACGATTTCAGAGATGCGGCGCTGGGACATGAGGCCGGCGGCGGGGCCGGTCTGGATGGCGGTTGAGTCTGAACGGTTGGACGAATCCTTCAAGTCCAGCCCGGCGCAGAAGGCGCGGCCCGCGCCCTTGAGGACGACCACCCGCACGGCATTGTTCATGTAGAGCGAGTGAAAATAATCCAGCAGCTCATCGATCATGGTCGGGTCGAGGGAGTTGAGTGCGTCGGGGCGGTTGAGCGTGACCCAGTCAACGGCGCCGTCTTTGCGGATGTCGAGTGTTGTGTAGGACATGGATGTTTCCTCATGGTGTCTTGGTTTGGTTATGTCGAAGAGGGCGGCGCCGTGGCGGCGATCATCTGCTCGAGAACATCGGGCGGCAGGTCAAGCCAGCGCAGGCTGATTTCGTTGGGTGTTTGCTGGGGATCAAAATAGGGCGGGTCGACCCGCACCACATCCGCAATGAATTTGCCGCTGGCCGCGCCGAAGGAAATCTGACCAGTGGCAAACTCCCCGACGGACAGGGCAGCGCCCGACCCCTTGAGGCGCGCGCCGCCGAAAGACCAGTCCAGAATCTCAACGGGGCCAAAGCCCATATCGACGACCGGCTGCGGCCCGCTGCGGTTCTCGCGCTCATGCAGGCGCCGCTCAGCGCCAGTGTCGAGGACATCAGGCTGCTCGTCATGCTGGTTGTCTGGCTGGTCGGTCGGCTGGTCGTGATCTGACACGGGGCATGCGCTCCGGCTGGTGCAGGTGCTGGCAACGAATTTGCGCCAGTGTGCGCTGCTGCGGGCGGGGGCTCAAGGCATGTGCCGTTGCTTTTTGGACTGTACAGGCCGCGGCTTCTGGTGCGCGCCATGATGGTGGTGCTGTCCACGATGACATCCCGACTCACAGGGATGCGTCGTCGCCGCTGGATTGCGGGACCACTGGAGCGCCGGGCTGTAAATAATCTGTGAGGGCAGATGATGCGGCGGGGCGTCTGCCGGTTGTGCGCTGTGGCCGGCACACCTGTGATGCAGTGTTCACCGGGTTGTGTTGATTTTGTGTGTGGCAGCAGCCGGTTAGCACGCATATGTCACAGCCCGCCGCAATCCGGCCACGGCCATGTCGGACACTGGCATTTACCGGTCATTCATGGCTGGGAGGTGAGTGTGTCTCCTGGACGTGCACCGTCCCTGCGGTGCAGGGCTTCCCAGAGGGTGAGCCGGTAGGTACTGTCCGCTGGTCAGATTCCGGCGTCCCACCTTCAGCCGGGTCCGCGATGGATGCTCCGCATTCTGTCTGTCTGACACACTCTTGAAAGGCGACCTGTTTCCCGTGAGCGGCTCATTCGACATTGTGCAGGAACTTGTGCTGCCCGCCGCCCTGTTCGGGGTCATGGTGACCGTCGGCATGGAGCTGACGCGCCGGGACTTTCGTGATCTTGCGGCCGCGCCCAGGGGCTTTCTGATCGGCAGCGCCATCCAGCTGACGATGTTTCCGGCAATTGCGGTTCTTGTTCTGTGGCTGGTGCCGTTGCCGGTGGCGACGGCGGTGGGCCTTGCCATTGTTGCGGCGTGTCCCAGCGGGGGCTTCTCGAATGTGCTGACGCTGCTTGGCCGGGGTGATCTGGCGCTGTCCATTTCACTCACGACCATGTCCAGCGTGCTGGCCATTCTGACCCTGCCGATCATGCTCGCCTTTGCCCTCTCCGTTGCAGATGTAGGAACTGCAACCGGCGAGTCAGTTTCCGTTCCGCTGGTCCCGACCCTGACGCAGCTGTTTGCGGTTGTTCTGTTGCCGGTCGCCATCGGCATGTGGGCGCGGGCGACGCATCCCGCCTGGGTTCAGCGCAATATCGACCGCGCCCAGCAGATTGCGCAGTTCGCGCTGTACGGGATGGTCGTGTTACTCGCGATCCAGGACTGGCAGCCGTTCAGTGCGGGGATTGAATCCTCCATGCCGCTGGCAGCCTTGATGTTCACCCTGAGTGCCGGCGGCGGGTATTTTTTTTCCAGCCTGTTCCTGTCGCGGGCGCAGGCGTTTACGGTGGCTATTGAAACCGGCACCCGGAATGTAGGGCTGTCAACGCTGGTGGCGATCAGTGTTCTTGACCGGGTGGATTGGGCAGCCTTTGGTGCGGTCTATATTGCGCCGGCCAGTGCGTTGGGGTTTGCCGCCGCCCTTGCCCACCGGCGCGCCATCAAGATGGACCGCAAGCGTGCAGCCCAGCGTGGCGGACTGAAGCGCGGCGGAAAGAAGGGCCGGTCCTCCACCGGGATTTAGGCATCCTATGTCGCAGCTTCTCTCCCTGCCCGGCCGCATCGTGACGCAGTTGCGCGACGTCTATTACGGCTGGTGGGTGGTTGCGGCCGTTTTCGTCACCATGAGCACGACTGCCGGCATCGGGTTCTACAACCTGTCTGTTCTGCTTGGGGCATTCAGTGATCAGCGCTTCGACGTCAGCGAAGTGTCCGGCGCAACGGCGACGTTCTTTCTGGCCTCCGGTTTTGCGGGCATGGCTGTGGGGCGGCTGATTGAAATCTATGACGCACGCTATGTGGTGGCGATATCCGGTGCGCTGGGCGCGCTTGTGTTCGCATTTGTCGGGTCCATCACCACGGTTTGGCAGCTCTATCTGTTCTATGCGGTGTTCGGCGTTCTCTATGCAGGGTGTGCGCTGGTGCCGGGAACCACGCTTGTGGCGCGGTGGTTTGCACGGCGGCGGGCGGTTGCGCTGTCGATTGCCTCCACCGGTCTGTCAATCGGCGGCATTGTGTTTGCGCCCGTGTCGGCGTGGATCATCCAGACGCAGGGACTGACGGTGGCCGGGCACTGGCTCGCCATCATGTTCTTTGTGGGTGTGGTCCCGGCGGCGCTGTTTGTGCTGCGGCCAAGCCCGCAAAGCATGGGGCTTCGCATTGATGGAGATCCGCCGCTTGAGGATGGCGAAGAGGAAGGGCCGCCGGATGGTGTGCCCATGGCGTTTGCCGTGCGGTCACGGTTTTTCATCGGTGTCACTGCGGCCTATGTGTTCGCGATGATGTCTCAGGTGGGGGCGCTGTCGCATCAGTTCCGGCTGGTCAGCGGGCGCGAAGATGCAGCGCTGGCAGCACTTGCCGTTTCCGTTCTCGCGGCGTCCAGCATTGTCGGGCGTCTGCTTGGCGGGGTGGCCCTGTCGCGGCTGTCCATTCGTGCGTTCACCCTGTCCTTCATGCTGCTTCAGGCGCTGGGGCTTTCCGCCTTTGCGTTTGCGGAGGGGGTCGTTGCACTGATGGCGTCGTCGGTGCTGTTCGGCGTGACAGTGGGCAATATCCTGATGCTGCAACCTTTGCTGCTGGGTGAAGCATTCGGGTTGCGTGACTATGGACGCATCTTCGCCCTGAGCCAGTTGTTTGGCACGGTTGGTGTGGCTGCGGGGCCGGCGCTTGTCGGCATTGTGTACGATCTGGCAGGCGGGTATGGCCCGGCCTATTTGACCGTTGCGGCAGGCTCACTCGTGGCACTCACGATCTTTGCGCTGTCGGGGCCGGTCGGGAAAGCGTCCGCTGACTATGCGTTGGTCAGTGACGCCGACACGGCCTAGCGCGCCGGAATTATCCCAAGCGGACGGGCGCCTGCGGCACGCCTTCCCAGAATTCCGGGTCGTGGCCATACATGATTGTTGCACCGCGTTGCTGAAGATCGCGCAAGGTGTGCAGTGACTTCAGCATCTGCTCTTCATCATGGCGGAAGCGCGGCAGATGCAAATCATCCAGGGACCGGCGCAAGTAGCAGGCATCCCCGGCCAGCACGAACGTACCCTTGCCAGTGGCGACTTTGAGTGACTGGTGTCCAGGCGTGTGGCCGGGCGTTGGAATGCAGACGACCGAGCCGTCGCCGAACAGATCATGGTCCCCGGTGATCATGTTGAAAGACTGGCCGGTTTCAAAATCCTCGGCGACGTATCCGAAGGGCGCGCCAGCCTCGCGGGCGTGGTCGAGTTCGCGCTTCTGTACGATCACCGGCACGTCCGGCGCCAGCTGGTTGCCGCCGGCATGATCAAAATGCAGGTGCGAATTCACCAGATGCGTCACGGCGGACAGGTCGAGACCGGCTTCTTCGAAGCGTGCGGGCAGCAATTCGTGATCGGTTACATGAAATGTGTGGGACTTGTGGACCTGGTCCCTGTACCGGCTGTCCTTGTGAGCGGCATGGGGGTTGAGGCCTGTATCAAACAGCACCGTCCCCTTGTCATGTATGATCAGATATGCGGGCACCGGCACTTTCAGCGTGCCTTCCTCGCCTTCCAGAAACGACTTGAAGGGCATGGTGAGATGCCCGCAGGTGAACGCGTAGAGGGCGACAGTCATGAGGTGGCTAGTCCTTGCCGCGTCCCGAAAGATTGTGCGACTGGCGCAGATCGCCGCGCAAGGCACTGATCAGCCGTTCGGTCATGCGTTCCTTGTCAGCCACGGGAGCAGACGTGCGTGTGGTGTTCTTGGCATGGCCCCGCCAGACCACGCGGGCCCCTTCGTCCAGGATTTCGAAATTGAGGATATAGATCGACAGGGGGGTGCAGGTCTGGCCGTCCCGATCGAAGCGATATTGGCCGACGGCTTCAGGCTCTCTGCCGCCCTGGACTTCCGACTGAATAGTGAAGTTCGGGTCAAGTTTGGGGTGCTGACTGTCTGTCTCATAGACGAGCTGCCAGAAGGCATTGTCATCGATCTTGAAACCGAGATTTGCGAGCCGGGCCGCGATGTCATCTTCCATGGTGACGTCCCGGTCGACAGCCCTGCGGCTGCCAAGAGCGATGGGGCCGCCAAGGGGGATGTCACCACTGATGTGACTGTCGATTTTCAGGCCGAAGTCCGGGCACGCCTCTGCTCCGGATGTCTGCGCGTGGGCGCTGCTCAGACCTGCGGGGCCCAGACTGGCGGCAACGAGCAGACCGGCTGCCAGTGTGGCCAGAGCGCCGGACAAAATAGCGGGGCGGATAGTGGATTGGGACTGTGCCACGATGAACTCCCTGAGCCCTGCGCCCGGGACCGATCCGCGTTTTGGCTCTCTTTATGCTGTGTCTGAGGGTAAAGTAGCTCAGATCAGCCCGCCTGTCAGTTGACCTGATCCGTCAAAATGACTGTTGCGACAATATGATTGTGAGGTCTGTCATGCCCGGATTCCCAAAACGCTTTCATGGGCCGCGTGCCGCTATGGCAGGTGTCCTTGCCGGCGCGGTACTGCTTGCTGTGCCGGCGGCAGCGCAGAACAAGCCGACATCGGATGCATTTGTGCAAAAGACACAGACGCCTCACATGGAGACTGAAATTTCTGTAGCTGCGCAAATTGTCATGGAACCGGCTCTGGGGCCCGAGATTGTTTCGGGAAGTGTGGGCACTGCGCGCAAGCTGGCTCAATCGGCGGCGGAAGACGCGGTGGATATGCCGGAGTTTTTCCGTCCCTATCGACTCCATGAAACCTGGGAGGTGACCCATGTGAGCGACGTGTATCTCAGCGCGCTGGGTACGCAATGGCTATTCACCGGCGGGGCGCACGGCAATACGGAATTCGCCAGTGTCATCTGGCGGCGGGATGAAGGGGGCGCTGGGGAAGAGGTGCCGGTGACGGCGTTCTTTGCCGATGGCGCCAATCCGGAGGCGCCTGTGTGGGCCGTGCTGGCCGACGTCATGCTGGCTCAATGGGAAGAAGAATGGGTTTCGCGTATGGGCCAGCCCTTCAGTGAAGATGATCAGGTCTGGCGGGATGGTGCCGCCAAGACGCTGACCTACAGGACGGACGGCTACCTCATTGCGACGCTGTTGCCGTCAACGCTGGCGGACAAGTCGGCGGGTCTTACCTTCCACTATGCGCCCTACGCGCTTGGGCCCTATGCCGCGGGCTCGTTCTCCTTTGATGTCCCGCACGCGGTTTTTGCGGCGTATCTGACGGATGACGCGAAAGAGATTTTTGGCGGCACGGTGCCTCCTGTTTCCAAGACCGACCTTTAGATTGTCCGGGGGGGCTATTGCACGGTGCAAGCGCAGCCGAGGCCTGCTATATGCTTGGCGCAGACGGCATGATGTGGCCCCGTAGCTCAGTTGGATAGAGCATCAGATTCCTAATCTGAGGGTCGGTGGTTCGAATCCACCCGGGGTCACCATTCACTATCTTCCCTGCGGCGCTTGCCAAGCTGGCGGGAGTCGGTAGAGGATGGTGCACAATAAAAACACGACATCAGGAGGTTGCGCGCGGACCGGGCCGATGGCTTGGAGACTTTGTACGCGTATGCCTGAAGAGACGTTATCCATTGTTGTGATTGATCAGGTGCCTGAACGGGCCAACCTGATTACAACCGGCCTCAACGGAGCCGGCTATGCGGACGTGACCGTTATTGCAGACACGGTTGATCTTCTGGGCCGCATAGCAGCCATCAATCCGTCCGTCATCATTGTTGATCTTGAAAATCCCAAGCGTGACACGGTGGAGCAGATGTTCCGGGTGTCGCAGCAGGTGCAGCGACCGGTCGTGATGTTTGTCGATCAAAGCGATGCTGACACCACGCGCGCCGCCATGGAGGCGGGGGTCAGTGCTTATGTGGTGGACGGCATGCAGCCCGAGCGCATCCGTCCGATTGTCGATCTGGCCATTGCGCGGTTCAACCGCTTCCACAAGCTGGAAAGCCAGGTCGAAGAACTGTCGACGGAACTGGCCCAGCGCAAAACCATCGAACAGGCGAAGGGTATCCTGATGCAGCAACGCAATCTGTCCGAGCCGGACGCCTATGGGTTGTTACGGAAAGCCTCGATGGATCAGAAGCGCCCGCTGGCTGAAATTGCCGAAAGCATCATCGTAGCGTCCAAGGTGGGCCTTTAGGTTCGCATCGACTGCCTGCTTCATGAGCAGCGTCTGACTACTTGTTGGTCATGTGGACAGATGACCCGCACCTTTCTCATTTCCCAGTCGTTACTCAAAGCCTTTACCGATAAGGCATCCGTGCCGATCGCTGAGTGTTGGCACGCCGGTTGCTACTAAGGGCGCATGGGAGCCTCAAGGACGAGTGCTGCCAGTGACATACCGGGTCCGAGGACGGGCCCTCCGAAGCGAAGCCGCTTCCGAACCGCGCTTTACAGCGTGGGGCTGGAACGCGGCTTTTTTGTTGCCGATCGCACGGCGAGTGAGGGCACCCCCGACGGGTCGTACCGCCTCAGCCGGCAAACAGGAGAGTAAGAGCATATGAGCTTCGACAAGGACCCTTTTGATCCAGAGGCCAGACTCTGGAATCCATGCGCGTGTGGCGGAAACCATTCGCAGGCGGAGCATGATAACGCCGTCGCCGCCGAGCAGGCGGAGATTGCGCCGGTTCAGGCAGTTGAAGAAAAGGTGGATACGGAGGAAATTCTTTCCCGCCACATCGAGTCAGCCGTGATGAAGGCGGTGTTCGGCACGGACATGGCGCGCCGTAATTTCCTGACGGCGGTGGGCGCCTCGACGGCTGCTGCGGCGCTGAGCCAGGTGTTTCCCATGGGTGCCGCCAAGGCTGTGGCGCAGGAAATGTCGGGCCAGCTTGAAAAGACGAAACTGGCTGTCGGCTTTGTGCCGATCACCTGTGCGACCCCAATTATCATGGCCAGCCCCATGGGCTTTTACGAGAAGTACGGGCTTGATGTGGATGTCATCAAGACGGCGGGCTGGGCGGTGGCGCGCGACAAGTCCCTGTCCGGCGAGTATGACGCGGCGCATATGCTGACGCCGATGCCCCTGGCGATCACCATGGGTGCCGGTTCAACGGCTGTACCCTGGACCATGCCGGCGGTGGAAAACATCAACGGCCAGGCGATTACGCTGGCGACCAAGCATCTCGACAAGAACGATGACCCATCCAAGTGGAAGGGTTTCAAGTTCGCGGTGCCGTTTGACTACTCGATGCACAACTTCCTGTTGCGATATTACGTGGCGGAGCATGGTCTTGATCCGGATACGGATATCCAGATCCGTGTGCTGCCACCACCTGAAATGGTGGCCAATCTGGCTGCCGGTAACGTGGACGGCTATCTCGCGCCGGACCCGTTCAACCAGCGGGCCGTCTATGACGGGGTAGGCTTCATTCACAAGCTCACCAAGGAAATCTGGGACGGGCATCCGTGCTGTGCCTTTGCGGCGAGCCAGGCATTTGTGGATGAAATGCCCAACACGTTCATTGCGCTCTACAAGTCGATCATCGAGGCGACAGCCTTTGCGTCGGCGCAGGAAAACCGCAAGGAGGTGGCAGCCGCCATTTCGCCGCGCAACTATCTGAACCAGCCGGTGACTGTGGTTGAGCAGGTGCTGACCGGGACATTCGCCGACGGTCTTGGCAATGTACAGAAGGTGCCGGACCGCATCGACTTCAACCCGTTCCCCTATCACTCCATGGCGATCTGGATCCTCACCCAGATGAAGCGCTGGGGCTATATCTCCGGAGATGTCGACTACAAGGGCGTGGCGGAGCAGGTGTATCTGGCAACAGATGCCCAGGAGGTGATGACCGATATGGGTCTGACGCCACCGACGGAAACGTACAAATCCTACGAGGTGATGGGCAAGGTTTTCGATCCGAACATGCCGGAAGAGTACGTCAACTCGTTCGCGATCCGGAGGTAGGCATGCGCACTGACTCCATCCCCATTGCCCTGCGTGCTGCCCTTCTCTCAGTGCTGCTGTTTGGACTGTTTGTGTTCGCGTGGCAGCTCCTCAGCACGAGCGGAACAGGGCCCAGTGATGCGGGAATGGACCCGGAGCTTGCGGCCCTGTTGGGGCCGCAGGCGAAGGGCGGCAATGCCTTCCCCGCGCCGGGTGAGGTGTTCAGCGAACTGACCCGTCACGTGATGGACCCGTTCTATGATGCCGGGCCGAACGACAAGGGCATCGGCATTCAGCTTGCTTACTCGGTGATGCGGGTGTTGCTGGGTTTCGGGCTGGCGGCGCTTATCGCCATTCCGCTTGGCTTCATCATCGGCATGAGCCCGTTGCTGTTTAAGGCGCTGGATCCGTTCATCCAGCTGCTCAAGCCCATTTCACCGCTCGCCTGGATGCCGCTGGCGCTCTACACAATTCAGGATTCCATGACGAGTGCGATCTTCGTCATCTTCATCTGTTCCCTGTGGCCGATGCTCATCAACACGGCCTTTGGCGTTGGCGCCGTGCGGCGCGAGTACATCAACGTCGCGCGCACGTTGGAACTGAGTTCCCTGCGCACGGCGATCAGCGTCATCCTGCCGGCGGCGGCGCCGACGATACTCACGGGCATGCGCATCTCCATCGGTATTGCGTGGCTGGTCATCGTCGCGGCCGAGATGCTCGTGGGCGGCACCGGTATCGGCTACTTCGTCTGGAACGAGTGGAACAATCTGTCGATCACCAATGTGATCGCCGCCATCCTGTTTATCGGCCTTATCGGAATGGTGCTCGACCTGCTGGTCGCGTTCTTCCAGCGGCGCGTCTCATATGCGGACTAGGGGCAAGTATCATGAGTAACAAACTGATTTCGATTGAAGGCCTCACCAAGCAATATCCGGTGCCCAAGGGCCGCGGGTCGATGACGGTCTTCGAGGATTTGTGGCTTGGCATCGAGGAAGGCGAGTTCATCTGCGTGGTCGGGCATTCCGGCTGCGGAAAGTCGACCCTGCTCAATATTCTCGCCGGGCTCGAGACGCCGACGTCAGGCGGCATCATCGTCAATGGCAAGGAGATATCCGGTCCCAGCCTCGACAGGGCGGTGATCTTCCAGGGGCATGCACTGATGCCCTGGCTTTCCGCGCTGGGGAACATTGAGCTGGCAGTCCGCTCGCGTAACCCGTCCTGGGCGCCCAAGGAGATACGTGAGCATTCCAAGAAGTATCTGGAGTTGGTCAATCTTTCAGACGCCGTTGATCGCAAGCCTTCGCAGTTGTCCGGCGGCATGAAGCAGCGTGTGGGCATCGCGAGGGCGCTTAGTCTTGAACCGGATGTGCTGTTGATGGATGAGCCGTTCTCGGCGCTGGATGCGTTGACGCGTGGCGGCCTGCAGGACGAGGTGCTGGAAATCTGCGAAGCGCGCAAACAGACCACGTTCATGATTACCCATGATGTGGATGAGGCGCTGTATCTGGCAGACAAGATCGTGCTGATGACCAATGGGCCGGATGCGCGCATTGCGGAAATTGTCATCAACACGCTGCCGCGGGACCGAACGCGCGAAAGCATGTTCAAGCACCCGCGCTTCTACCCCATGCGCAACCATCTGATGGACTTCCTCGTCACCCGCTCGAAAAGCTTCGGCGACGAAGTGGCGGCGAATGGTCATGACCGGAAGAACCCGCCGCTCGTGTCACCGGGCGCCGGCGGTGTTCTTTCGGTGGACGACGGGACGTCACCTGCTGTGCAGGAAGTAACGCCGGGAAAGTCCCCCGCCCCACGGCAAATGGCCGGGGGCTGAGGCGCCGCCGCAGCACGGCAAGACGCAGTCGCATGCACACAAACAAGCAGACCATCAGGCGTGCACTCTAGAGCCCGCCACAAATAAGGAGTTTTGGATTATGGACCGCTTTGAACTCACACAGACCATTGAAGACGCCATGGATGACAAGGGCCTGACCTATGCGAAAGTCGCAGAAGAGGTCGGCATGTCGCCTGTGTTCGTAACGGCAGCTTTGCTGGGGCAGATGGCATTGCCGGAGGAGGCTGCCAAGAAGGCAGCGGATGTTCTGGGCGTGCCGGAGGCTGAAAAGGGTCTCGCCAAGATTCCAAGCCGTGGATCTCTTGGCATGGACGTGCCGACGGATCCGCTGATTTACCGGCTCTACGAAATCGTGCAGGTCTATGGCACCACCTTCAAGAAACTCATCGAGGAAGAATTCGGCGATGGCATCATGTCGGCAATTGACTATGACATGGACATTTCGCGGCAGCCGGACCCCAATGGAGACCGCGTCAGGATCGTGATGTCCGGCAAGTTCCTGAAGTTCAAGAAGTACTGATCAGGTCATCCGGACACGGGCGGAGTATGGCCGTTTACGGAAACGAGTTCTGTCTTGATGCCTGCAGCACGTGACGGACAACGGCAGCCTGATCGCTGGCGCCCAGCTTGGCTTTCAGGTTGGCGAACTGGGTCCGCACGGTCGTCATGGCAACATCATTGCTGTCGGCGAAGTCTGACAGGCTGACGCCGGTGGCAAAGGCGGCGGCCAGTCTGGCTTCCTTCTTTGACAGGCCGTACCAGGTCACGAGGGCTGCTTCGTCGATCACGATGTCGCCGGGTGGCGTCAGCAGCCGGAGGAGAACCACAGGCGGCACGCCGCGGCCCTCGCTCTCCTGCTGCAGGCGCTCGCCCCGCAGGAATGTCGGCCCCTTGTAACCTCTCTTGCCTTTCACGCCGTCCAGACGGATGGCGCGTTGCATGTGTCCGGAAGAGGTTTTGAACAGGCCGTCAAGCGCGGTCTGCAGTTCGTCGTCGTCGCGTTCGGTTGTGCCAAACAGCCTGCCGTTTTTCAGCATGATGGGTGACTGGATGTCGAGAAGGTCACGGGCCCTCTTGTTGGAAAGGAGGATGTGGCGGCTGGCGCTTAGCAGCAGCATGCCGTCGGACGCTTCGGAAAACAGCATGGTGAGCCAGTCGCGCTCCACCTGGTCCTGGGTAACGAGCGCACCGTGTTTGAGGCGGCGCTGGATGAACGGCCAGACCCATTCAGGACCGTGTGCACGTGACCACTCAAAAATCTCGTCGACCCGCTCACGGGTGTGCGGCTGGATGAATTCCTTGATCAGGCCCTGATAGGAGGTGATGAGGCTGTCGGCATCCGCCTTGCTCGCAGGAGCCTTGTTGCTGGTTTGCTTGCGGATGAACTGGCTGATGCGCGCCAGTGCGGCAGTGCTTTGCGGCGACAGAGGTGCAAGCCGTTGCCAGGTATCGGCCAGCCCATCCCACTCATAGAGGCTGGTCTTGCCACCCGCGCCGCGAAGTTTTTCGGCCAGCAGGATCGCGTCGTCATAGAGAACGTCATTTATGTCTGCATGAATTTCGATCTCCGGCATGCCGGCGAGATCCGCAAGGACCGGCGATGCAAGAGGATGGCGTGGATCAGCGCCCTGCAGATAGTCGAATGCCAGCGTCATGATGAGCTCAACGTCAGACGTTGATCCGTTCGAGCGGATATTGCTGACATAACTGCCGCCGGAGAAGGTCAGGTCCACCAGCGGCGTCAGTGCCGCGAAACCGGCCGGCATCGGATGTTGCTGGTCGCGCAGGGAAATGAGTGCAGCCAGGGCGATGCCGACCCCGGACGTATCTCCCATGATGACAATCTTGCCAGGGTCGTGCCCCTGTTCGAGCAGCGCCAGATAGGTCGCCGTCACGTCTTCAATGGCAAGGGGGAAGGGGTGTTCCGGGGCAAGCGAATAGTCGAACAGGAGCACGCGGGCGCGGGCGTGAGTCGCGACGCGGCCTGCGATGATCTCCTGCATTGGTCCGCGATTGAGGGCGAATGTGCCGCCATAGACGTAGAGAACGATACGGGCGTCCGGACGTGTATCAGGTTGCGCGATCCAGACACCGGTCACAGGAAGTCCTGTCGCCGGTGTGATCTCCGCACCCAGATTGTCCAGTCCCGGCACCTGTTGCATTTGCGCACTCCCCCAACCCTATCCGCATTCTAAAACCATATTTTCTACGTGGCTTCATCACTTTTGATGATGTGAGGATTTTCGGGGCTCCGTATGGCTGGGAGGAACTCAAAAATCCGGGGTGGGAGTATTCGGTATGAGAATCAGACTTGGCGCTGTCTTGAGCGGTGCATGTGGCATGGGCGCCACTATGTTTCTTGGGGCAGCGCTCATGACAGCGGGCGCGACACCGGCGGCGGCACAGGCCGCCACGTCCTGTAATGGGGGGAACGTTTCCGGTTTCAACCGCACGGCGCCTGCGGGCGGGGCGGCGAACGTCAACCAGGCAGGAACCTTCTTCGTGGGTGATGTGATCACCGCAACAGCGACGGGGCTGGTTCTCTCGGTGGCTATTGACGTGAACCCCGGCAGCAATCTGCTGCTTTTCCTCAACAATACGACGGGATCGGGGAGCTTCACATTTCCCTCGACGGGCACCTTTACCATCAGCGGCGCGGTGAATGCGCAGGGGGGCGGGTCAGCGAGTGTTTCGTTCACCTGCGTATCTGGCCCGGGCGCTGAGGCTGCCGGTGGCAATGACCTGACACCACAGCAGGTGATTACGGTCACCGACAACGCGCATGAAACCAACCGCGTCAACCTGGACCGGCTCGAACAGGAAATGTGGGAGGAAGAAGCCCGTCTCCAGCAGGAGTACTGGGACGAGCAGTTTGGTGATGGTCCGCCGCCTCAGTTCATCCCGGTTCCGGAGAATGAACGTGCGGCTCTTGAGAAGCGGCTTGCCGAGCTGCGGCAGCGTGAACATGAGCTGGAAAAGGAGCTGGAGCCGATTGACCAGGACATCGAGAATGCCAACGACGCTCGTAAGTACTATGAAGAGCGTAAGCGCAACCCTCCGTTTGACCGGGAAGCGGCCCTTGTCCGACAAATGTACGGCGTCGATGTGGATGCGGATGCCGGTTTCCAGAGGCGCATGGATTCCGAGATTGCCCAGATAGATGAAGCGCTGGGCGAGCTGTATGGGAAGTCGTCTGAATCTCGCGCTGAGCTGGAAGCTGTTCAGAATGAAATCAGAGAGACTTTCGACCTGCTGAAGCGGGGCCGTCCAAACCCGGAAGCTGCCAACTACTTTACCGGTGCTCCAGCTGTGGACCGGTTCGATCGCGAATTCAATGCAATCGTGCGGCACTTTGATGAGCAGAATCCGGACAGTTCTTCGTTGCCGCCTCTCTCTGCCCGCACCGCACTCGACAAGAAAACGGTCGCCTGGGTTCGGGCGTCCTATACGGACTTTTCTCAGGACGATGCCTCCCGCCAGGAAGGTGACACGATCATGATCGGGGCGGGTGTTCACCGCGATTTCTGGGAAGACATCAGAATAGGTGTATTCGTCACGACAGCCTGGTCGGACACCAAGTCTTCCGTGAACAATCTCAAGGTGGATTCGCGCAGCTATGGGGTCGGTCTTTATGCCAGCTACCTTGTAGACGGTCTGACATTGAGTGCAGGCACCAGCTATGGCTGGTCTGACAGTGACATCCGCGTGACCACATCGACCGGGTCATATGACGCAGACAAGTTCAATGTCACACTCTCCGCATCCGGTACTGAAGCCCTCAACTCGGTGGTGTGGGTGCGCCATACCACCAGTGTGTCGTCCACGTGGTCACAGCGTGATGCCTATACAAACTCGGCAGGAACTGTCGTCGGCAGCACGGATGTTTGGGGTGGTCGTCTGGCGCTAGGCCCCACTATCGGCATGACGCTGGACAAGACGGAGACCTTTGCCGTTATCGAACCCTCACTGGGTCTGATTGGCTCCTATGTCTTCTCCGACCGCGATAGCCAGGGCGGTCAGGTGCCAACGACCGAGAGCGACTATTTCGGCCTGGCGGTCGCACCGGGGCTGACTTTTGCAACCCATGGCGGCACGTCGCTTAGTCTCAACACCCAGTATTTCGGGATCGGATCTGATCTGAGCGGCTGGACTGTTGGCGGTACCTTGTCAGTGCCGTTTAACTAGGCTGGGTGCTTTGCGTAAAAGAAAGCCCGCGGGGACATGATCCCCGCGGGCTCTTCATATTGAGGTGGTTCAGTGGATTTAGAAGCTGAACGAGTAGTGGATGCCTGCGGTATTCACGCCGGGATTGTCATCTGCGATGTCGGCGTTGGACAGGTGCCAGACATAGGCTGAGAGCATGTCACCATTGTCGAACTGGTAGCCGATTTCCAGCTGTTCACGGAACTCGAATACCTGGCCGAGGTCAATGGAATTGCCCTGGCTGTAGGCGCCGAAGCCCCACTGGATGCGGGTGACAATGTTGTCTGTCAGATAAAAGGTGCGTGACAGGCCGACATGGCCAAAAACCGCACTGTCCGTATTCACCATAAGGCCGACCAGGGGGCGGATTTCCCAGATGATGTTGTAGTCAGGGATGTACCCAACATCGAAAGCCGCCGAGGCGAACTCGGAGCTGTGGCTGATGTCAAAGAAACCCGCGCCCACATAGAGGTGGGACGGCTGCGCTTCTGCAAGGCTTTCAGCGCTGGCAGACGTTGCTGCGCCAAGAGAGGTGGTAAGGGCCAAGGCAGCTACGGCCAGACCTGAAAGTAGATGTTTCACTTGATATTCCCCTGATGCCGCCGCTCAATGGGCGGTATCCAATTCAAACCCGGGTGGAGTTTACGGGCATCGGGCCCTTTTGTGCAATTGCAGCATGAAAACCCAGCCATGCGGAACCGGCTAAGTTGCTGAAGGGCCACATGAAAAGACAGGTATCACTTTTTGGAGCGGTCATTCTGGGCGTGCTTGCGGTGGCGAGTATTCTGCTCGGTGAAGAAGGTGCTGACACTGTCGTTGGAACGGCAAAAGCGCCGGTTCCAATGGATGGAGAGGCCTCTGGTTGCGGTATGCCCCCGTCAGATACGAGCCGGGCCTTTGACGTCATAGAGGTCGTCGACGGCGATACCATCGTGCTGGATGACCGCAGCGAGGTACGCATGGTGGGCATTCAGGCGCCGAAACTGCCGCTGGGCCGCCGTAACTTCGCTGAGTGGCCGTTGGCGCAGGAAGCGCGGGATGCGGCGGTTGATATTGCCTCGCGGCGTGATGTTGTTCTGTGGTCCGGCGGGTCTGATGAAGACCGGCACGGCCGCCGCCTGGCGCATACCTATGTGCGTGACGGGCAGGGCGGGACGATCTGGTTTCAGGGAGAGATGCTGCGGCGCGGACTGGCGCGGGTCTATACGTTTCCGGACAACCGCGCCTGTGTGGCAGATCTCCTAGCACGCGAAGCGGCGGCGCGCGAAGAGGGACTGGGCATGTGGGCGCTTGATACCTACCGCATCGTCAATGCCAATGAGCTTGACCGCCTCAATGCCCGCGAAGGGTCGTATGAGCTGATTGAAGGGCGCGTGCGTGAAGCCAAGCTTATCAACGGCAGGGCCTATCTTAACTTCGGCACCAATTACCGCGATGACTTCACCGTCACGATCAGCCCTAGGGACATGAAGCTGTTTCGTGATGCGGGCATTGACCCCACTGCCTATGAAGGTCGCGTGGTGCGCGCGCGGGGATGGGTCCGCCTGTTCAACGGGCCGAGTATTGATGCGACGCATCCGGAGCAAATCGAGGTGTTGAGATGAGTGCCGCCCTGGCACAGCCGGGCATCCGCCTTTGGGGTGCTGCCATCCTTGCCTATCTGCTCATGCCGCTCTTGGCAGCGCAGGCGCAGATATCCGACAGTGAGCGCCGTCAGGGTGCCAGCGCCCATGAGCAGATCGTTGCGCAGTACGGCGGCATTTATGATGACCCCAGGGTGGGGCCCTATGTGGCACGGGTGACGACGCGTATCGCCGGGGCTTCTTCGCTACCTAACGAGGAGTTCCGGGTAACGGTTCTCAACAGCCCGGTGGTGAACGCCTTCGCACTGCCAGGTGGATACGTCTATGTGACGCGTGGCCTTGTGGCACTGGCCAACTCCGAAGCCGAGCTTGCCAGCGTGATCGGCCATGAAGTCGCGCATGTGACACAGCGCCATGGGCAGGGGCGTCAGAACCGGGCCATTGGGGCAACGCTGCTGGGCGCAGTGCTTGGGGTTGCCGTCGGCAGTGATCTGGTGAACCAGATTTTCAGCATAGGCGCGTCCGGTTTCCTTGCGGACTATTCACGCGACCAGGAAAACGAAGCCGACAAAGTCGGGCTCGAGATGCTGGTGCGGGCCGGTTATGACCCATATGCGGCACCGTCGTTTCTGGGATCGCTCGGCGCACAGAGTGCCTTGCATGCACAACTGCAGGGCGCGCGCTATGACGCCGACCGGGTGGACTGGCTGGCCTCGCACCCGGCAACCGGGCAGCGCGTCCGCGATACGCTGGCGCAGGCCAATGCCACCGGGCTTGGTCGTGGCGTTCGGGCGAGGGGCGAAGACACCCATTTCGCCGCCATAGACGGCATGCTGTATGGCGATGATCCGAAGGAAGGCTATGTGCGCGGCCAGCGGTTCATTCATCCTGAGCTGCGCTTTGCCTTCGAGGTGCCTGACGGATTCCAGATGACGAATGCGTCGTCAGCTGTGACCGCCCGTCACCCCTCCGGTGCGCAAGCCAAGTTCGACAGCGCGGCCCGCAAGGGCGCGGGCAACATGGCTGAGTATCTGACCAAGGTCTGGGCCCGGGATGCACGTCTCAGCCAGATTGAGGCCATTGACGTCAACGGTATTCCAACCGCCACCGGCGTGACGCGGGTCAAGGGCAAGGATGTGAGGCTGGTTGCTTACGATGCCGGCGACAGCAGCAGCGTCTTCCGGTTCCTGATTGCCACGCCGCCGAATGAAACAGACCGCCTGGAAGCCGGCATTCGGGACATGGTGCTGAGCTTTACCCGGCTCAACGCACAGCAGGCCGCCGCCGCCACGCCGCTGCGCATCACCACACATAAGGTCCGCCGCGGAGAAAGCGTGGCCTCACTGGCGGCAAAATCCGCGTTCAGCAATGTGCCTGAGAAGCGGTTCCGCGTGCTCAATGGCCTTCAAGACGGTGAGCAGGTTCAGGCGGGCCAGATGGTCAAGCTGGTTGTCGAATAGGCGCGTGGGCGCGTTGCTGCCTAGGCACCGTCTACCAGAGCATCCACATCGTCTGTTTCTTTCAGCAGGGCGGCTCGCAGCTTGTTGAGTGCCTGATGCTCGACCTGACGGACGCGTTCCTTGGAGATGCCGAGTTCCTTGCCCAGCGATTCAAGGGTTTCGCCTTCCTCACTGAGGCGGCGACGCTTGATAATGAACAGTTCGCGTTCAGCCAGTGTATCGAGGGCGCGGGCCAGCCAGCGGCGGCGGACGTCTGCATCATGGGATTCTGTCGTCTTGTCTTCCGGGTCCGGACGGTCATCGGCGAGAAGGTCCTGCCACTCCATGGAGCCGCCTTCGCCTGAATCCATGCCCGGTACGGCTGCGTTCAGAGACCGGTCTGAAGCCGACAGGCGTGACTCCATGCTTTCCACGTCGCGGATGGGGACGCGCAGCTGTGTCGCCACGAAGGTGCGGCCTTCCGGCGTCATGGTGGCGCTGCCGCCGTCATTGATGAGTGCGCGCAGCCTGCGAAGATTGAAGAACAGCGACTTTTGTGCGGCTGTGGTGCCGGTGCGCACGATGGACCAGTTACGCAGGATGTAGTCCTGGATTGAGGAGCGTATCCACCATGAGGCATAGGTGGAAAAGCGCACACCGCGGTCAGGGTCAAAGCGCTGGGCGGCCTGCATCAGACCGACATTGCCTTCTTGCACCAGGTCGCCCATGGGCAGGCCGTAAATGCGGAAGCGTGCGGCCATGGCAATGACCAGGCGCATATAGGCTGATGTCAGCTCGTGGAGGGCGTTTTCGTCCTTGTGGTCGTGCCACGCCCGGGCCAGTTCGAGTTCATGGTCCGCCTCAAGAAGCGGGGCTTTCATGGCCTTGCGAATGAACTTTCTTTCGGATCCCTGTGAGGACACCGCCGCTGTTGCCGCCATCGTGAGCACCACTCCCCGTTTCCATTTCCCTTGACCGGTCGTGGCCCGAGGGCAGGAAAACTCCTGTATTCCTAGGTAATACGGTGGCGGTGGGCGGGTGGATCATCTGCCGATTTCGCAAATCAGCGGATTACTTTGCGAATCTGCAAATAAAATGGCCCGAACTGCTTTCACGCAATCCGGGCCATTCAATGTGTCGGCAGTATACCTGCGAGGAGAGTGGGGACTATGCCGCTTTCTCTTCGTCTTCTTTTTCAGGCTTGTTGCGGCTTGGTGCCTTCTCAAGCGTGCTTTCAATCTTGGTCACGGCTTCATCGTCGGTGGACTTCTCGACTGCTGCGACTTCGCGCGCCATGCGCTCAAGCGCCTGTTCATAGAGCTGGCGCTCTGAATAAGACTGCTCGGGCTGCTTGTCGGACCGGTACAGGTCACGCACTACTTCGGCGATGGCGATCAGATCGCCGGAATTGATCTTGGCTTCGTATTCCTGCGCGCGGCGGCTCCACATGGTGCGCTTGACGCGGGCACGGCCCTTAAGTGTCTTGATGGCCTGGCCCACCACATCGTCTGCAGCGAGGCGGCGCATGCCAACGGACTCAACCTTGGTGACGGGAACGCGCAGGGTCATCTTTTCTTTTTCGAAGTTGATGACGATGAGTTCCAGCTTATGGCCGGCAACTTCCTGCTTTTCGACGCCGGTGATCTTGCCAACGCCATGGGCGGGATAAACGACGAAATCATTCGCCTTGAATTCCGATTTCTTGGATGCGGTCTTCTTCTTAGCGGCCATGCTCAGTCCCAAACTGCGTGACGGGAGGGCACGGATATCAAATCCGGCGCCCCGCACGGGTCAACACGAATTGCCTGCAGGCGTCACGTCAGGCCCGCAGATATGGCCCATCGGCCCGGATCAACATCCAAGCCCATGCAATTGGCCTGTCGCGAGTATGACGGTACCGGGCTTCCGGATGGTTGTTTGCCGCAAGGCAATTTGCCCAAAAACCCCAGTATTCCGCCAAGAAAACCGGATTTGGGCGGGCACCATGCCAGATAAGTCGATAAAACGCCTCAAGCCTTTGACCGGATACGCCCAGTCAAAGCGTGGGAAAAATCCCACGGAATAGAAAAAGCATACACCAAAAATGGCTAAAAATAAAGCCTTCGACCCTCAGCATAGGGAAGATCAGCCTGCGAACAGGCGAGGTGCTGTCAAAACAGGGTTAACGGGCGAACTAGTCACCGGTGCCGGGAGCCTCGGTAAAGAACTTCTCGAACTTGCCTTCAACAGTCAGGAAGTCATCGGCATCTGCGGGCGCGTCTTTCTTGACCGTGATGTTCGGCCAGACCGCAGCAAACTTGGCATTCACTTCCAGCCATTTCTCAAGACCACTTTCAGTGTCCGGCTTAATGGCTTCCGCAGGGCATTCTGGCTCGCACACGCCGCAGTCGATGCACTCATCCGGGTCGATGACGAGCATGTTCTCGCCTTCGTAGAAGCAGTCCACCGGGCATACCTCGACGCAGTCTGTATATTTGCACTTAATGCAGAGGTCATTGACGATGTAAGTCATTCGGTGGTGCTCCAAGTGGTCTGCGCGCAAGGCCGAATGCCGGGCGCGAGGCCTCGTTCGTAAATTCCGCAGCGCTTATACGAACAGGATGGCCAGGGCCGCAAGCCCTTCTGCCCCATGTCTTTACGCCATCTGCGCAGACCTGTAATTCACAAAAAAGCGAGGGAATAAGGGGGGTTATCCGCAATTTTCCATATGGTATCCGGCTACTGCGCTTTCAATTGCCGCAGCTTGGCGCGGGCCCGGCCGTCAGGTGCCGCGTCCGGTTTTGGATTGTGTGGTGCGGGCGCCCGCTTGCTCTTGTCAGGCGGCGGCGGGCTTTGATCGTCATACAGCGTGACGGCAATCTTGGCTGAGCCGCGCTTTTCAACGAACCCCTGAACCTCAATCACCCGGATACGCTCACCCAGCGGAAAGGTGAGGACGTCTCCCGGCCGAACCTGGTGGGCTGCCTTGGTGACACGGGCTCCGTTGACCCTGAGTTTGCCGGTGCCGACAAATCGCGCGGCGATTGAACGGGTCTTGAAGAAGCGGGCACACCACATCCAGCGGTCTATGCGCTGACGCTCATCCTGTGGATCTGGCTTGTCCGCCAAACGCTCTAGCTCTTGGATTTGAGCTGGCTGAGGACAGCGAAGGGGCTGTCGGGATCAACCGGCTTGTCTGCGCGTGGCGGACGCCCGGTCGCATGGGCCGGTTTGCCCTGTTTCCGACCACCGGCTTTGCCTTTGTTGGCCTTGCCGCCTTTACCGGCGGGACGGCCTTTCTGGCTGCGGGGGCCGCGCTGCGGTTTGTCCGCGTCGCCGGAGGCTTCGCCCGAAGCCGCATCCTTGCCTCTGGCGCCTCCGCGATTGCGGTTCCGGTTTGCCGGGGGGCGGCCCCTGCGGGCGGGCCGCCACAGAACGATTTCTTCCATCTCGTCCGACTGGGCCGCTTCTTCGCCTGCGGTTTCTTCGCTTGTGGTCTCTTCACCCGGGGCATCGCTGCTCGTCTCGGCGGCGGCTGGTGTTTCGGCTTTCTGCTCGGGCGCCGGCTCCGCCGCTGCGGCTGCTTCTGCTGTCTCGGGCTCAGACGGGGCGGGCGGCGTATCAGCAGATGCGTCGGCGGCTTCTACCTGGTCTGGCGTGGTGTCAGTGGCTGGTTCAACCGGCGCTGATGCTGTCTCTGACTCGTCCTGTTTCGCCGCCATATCCGGGGTCGTCGTAGTCACGGTATCTGCAGTTTCTGCTGCCGGTGACGGCGCAGCGTCTTCTTTCGCCCTCTCGGCTTCCGGTGCAGCCTTCGGTTCCGGCTCAGGCATCTTCCGCACACTGATTTTGTGGGGCTTGAAGCCGAGTGATGCCAGGAGGCCATCAAACGTTTCGCCGGAACATCCAACAAGCGACATAAGGTCGGCGTCTGCTGTGAAGCCGGCGCCCCCATATCCCTGGCCAAGCTCCGCGCGGGCTGCGATCTTCGGGCGGATGGCGTCCGCAAGGCGCTCCAGCATATCCAGACGGACAGCGCGTGGGCCGCATACCCGGAAACCCAAGGCCGGGTAGAAGAAGTCGGGGACATTCGGCTCAAGGGCGGCAGATGTCAGGCCCGGTGCCGGCGGGGTCGGCAGGTCGATTGCGCCGCCCTGAGCGGCATCGGCCCCGTGCAACAACAAGATGAGATGAGCCGGTGCCGGCTTCAGGAGCGCCGGCATGAAGATGGAGAAGGCACCAAAGCGCACCCCGTATTTGCGCAGCATGGCGCGGTCCGGCTGGGCCAGGGACGTAATGTCCTCCGCTGCTTCATCGCGGCGGATGGCGCCAAGTGCTTCGACAAGGCGGAACGCCACACCGCGGGCCAGGCCGGTGACGTCGTCCGCATCGCGCAGCTTGATGAGCGGTTCAAGTACTTTGGTGATATGTGCCGTCAGCCAGGCATCCATACGCTGGATGACCGCCAGGCGGTCTGCTGCCTGCAGTTCTTCGCCGGTGATGATGTCGGTCTTGGGGTTCAGCTTGTCGGCGCCAGCCACAAGGCGGCCAACCGGCGCGTTCTCCCACATGATGCGGCCGTGCTCAGTGAGCTCGAAGGCGTCATCGGCGGCTGCTGCGAGGCGGCGTGCGCGGGTTTCGATTTCGCCGGTTACGGCCTTGTCCGATGCTGCCCGCAGCGCTTTGCCATCCAGTCCCTCAGCGCGGGGGTCCGGCACAAACACCAATCCTGCGAGGCGGCCGACAAACTCGCCCTCCACCATGACTTCGCCATCTGCGCTAACTGACGCCATTAAATCCTCTCTCAGCTGCAATCGTTTGAGCAGCATACTTGTCCGCCGGTCAATGAACTGCTGGGTGAGCCGCTCATGCAATGCGTCCGACAGCCTATCTTCTATTGCGCGCGTGACGCCCTGCCAATACGCGGGATCATTTAACCAGTCCGCACGATTGGCCACATAGGTCCATGTGCGTATATGCGCCAGACGCGACGCCAGTGTGTCAATGTCGCCGTCGGTACGGTCCGTGCGGCTGGTCTGGGTGGAGAACCAGTCCTCCGGGATAACGCCGGGGGACGTACCGTCCGCCCGCATGAGGTGATCGTAGATACCGGCTAGCAGGCTGGCATGCTCATCGATCATCACCTTGCGAAAGTCGGGGACCTGGGCGACCTCCCACAGGCGGGTAACGGCCTCATCCCCCCGGGCCAGAGGCCGTACCCGCTCGTCGCGGGCCATGAGGGCCAGAGCCGCCGCGTCGGTGGCGTGGCGTGCCCGAACGAGGCCGCGGGCCGGTGGCGGCAGTTCAAGGCTCTTGAAGAGGCTATCGACGGAGGAGAAATCGAGGGTCGTGTTTCGCCACATCAGTGTGCGGGTGGGTTCGAAACGATGGTCTTCGATTTCTTCCACCTGCTCGGCATCCAGCGGCATGGCGTCCGCTGTTACCCCGAAGGTGCCGTCATTCATGTAGCGGCCTGCCCGCCCCGCGATCTGGCCGATCTCGGCGGCGCTCAGGGCGCGGTGGCGGCGACCGTCAAACTTCTCAAGGCTGGCAAAGGCGACATGGTCCACATCCATGTTGAGACCCATGCCGATGGCATCGGTTGCAACGATGAAGTCAACGTCGCCGGATTGATACAGCGCCACCTGTGCGTTGCGCGTGCGGGGGCTCAGGGCACCCATTACAACGGCAGCGCCGCCGCGATGGCGGCGGATCAGTTCGGCAATGGCGTAGACCTGATCAGACGAAAACGCCACGACGGCTGACCGGCGGGGCAGGCGGGTGATCTTCTTCGGGCCTGCGTAGGATAATTCGGAAAAGCGCGGGCGCTGTTCAAAGCGGCAGTTTTTGACGAGATCGCGTATGCGGCCCTTAATGGTGTCGGAGCCGAGAAACAGGGTCTCGAGTTCGCCGCGCATATGCATCAGGCGGCTGGTGAATACGTGACCACGTTCGGGGTCGGCGGCTAGCTGGATTTCATCAATGGCGACGAAATCGACAGGGATGCCGACGGGCATGGACTCGACCGTGGTGACCCAGTAGCGCGGATTGTCGGGAATGATTTTTTCTTCGCCGGTGATCAGCGCGACGTTCTGTGGCCCGGCACTTGCCTTGACCCGGTCATAGACCTCCCGGGCGAGCAGCCGCAGCGGCAGGCCGATCATGCCTGTCTCATGGCCAAGCATCCGCTCAATGGCGAGATGGGTCTTTCCGGTATTGGTCGGCCCAAGCAGCGCCCACACGCGTGCGTCCGCGTCCACGCGGGGCGTCTGCGAGTGCTGAAAACGATTGAGAGGAGGGGACTGCCGGGCCATTGAGCGCGCACCTTCCCCGGCGGGCCGCTGAATAGCAAGGCCGAATCAAGAGGACCGGCCTCCTGGCGAAATCCGCGGGTTTCTCCCATCTGGCCGGTCGTCGTTTACGAAACGGATCATGCCGTGAACGAAGCGGGTCCGAATCGCTGACTCTGCGTGATTCCGGGTTCGTTCACGGCGATATGTTGTGGGCGGCAAGGGCCGTAGCCATAGAAAGGCGCACGTTGTGCATGTTGATGCGCGAGACGGCTTAACCCGTGTTCGCTCGGAGTGAAGCCGGTAGCTGAATGGTGTGCAATCGCGGCGGACAGCACGCTAGACTTCTCCTGAAAACACATACTCAGGAAGGACTGCACCCATGGACTTCGAAATCCCCAGGGACATTACCGACTACCTCGCCGTGCTTGATGACTTCATTGAAAAGGAAATCAAGCCGTTGGAGCAGCAGGATGACAACATCCGCTTCTTTGATCACCGCCGCGAGCATGCGCGGACTGACTGGGACAATCAGGGTCTGCCGCGGCATGACTGGGAGGAGCTGCTCGGGGAGATGCGGCGGCGGGCTGACGCTGCGGGTCATCTGCGCTACGCACTGCCGAAGGAATATGGCGGACAGGATGGGTCCAATCTCGGCATGGCGGTGATCCGCGAGCATCTTGCGGCCAAGGGTCTTGGTCTGCACAACGACCTTCAGAACGAAAGTTCGATCGTGGGTAATTTTCCCACCGTCCTCATGTTCCGTGACTTCGGGACCGAAGAGCAGAAGGGGAAGTATCTGGAAGGGTCGCTCAAGGGTGACGTTCGCGTCGCCTTCGGACTGACCGAACCGGATCACGGGTCTGATGCAACATGGATGGAAACCCGTGCGGTACCGGAAACCCGCGACGGGGTGGATGGCTATCTCATCAACGGCATGAAGATGTGGAACACGGGCGTTCACGTGGCGACCCATGATTTTGTGTTTGCGCGCACATCAGGCGATGACGGATCGGCGGTCGGCATCACCTGCTTCATCGTGCCGATGGATGCTCCGGGGGTGAACATCGAGGAATATCTGTGGACCTTCAACATGCCGACGGATCATCCGCGTATTGCCTTCAAGGATGTGTGGGTGCCGGCTGCGGACAATCTGGGCGGCATTGATCATGGCCTGCAGCTGGCTCAGCACTTTGTGCATGAGAACAGGATTCGTCAGGCAGCGTCCGGTGTCGGAGCTGCCCAGTACTGCGTCAATGAAAGCGTGCAATACGCCAAGGACCGCAAGCCGTTCGGCAAACCGCTCGCGGCAAATCAGGCGATCCAGTTTCCCCTTGTGGAGCTGCACACGGACTGTGAACTGATCCGCACACTTGTGTACAAGACCGCCTGGCAGATGGATCAGATGTCGAAGCAGGACGTGGCGCGGTACCTGTCGGACAAGGTGTCCATGTGTAACTACAGGGCCAACCGGATGGTGTGCCAGGCAGCGGATACGGCGATGCAGGTGCACGGGGGCATCGGCTACTCCCGCCATAAACCGTTCGAGCATATCTACCGGCATCATCGCCGCTACCGGATTACCGAAGGGGCTGAGGAGATACAGATCCGCAAGGTCGGCGGCCATCTGTTCGGCTATATCGGCAAAGAGGGCAGCAAACGGCCAAAGGCTGCAGCGGAGTAGTTTCTGCCGCTACTAGCGATTTGTCCTAGTGAGATACTGCGCGGGCCTGGTCTTCGGAATGGAGGCCGGGCCCGTCCTGCGTTGTGCGCCATGCGGGCATCCGCACGGTGACGGTGGTGCCGACGCCGAGTTCGCTTTCCAGATGGATCCTGCCGCCATGGAGCTCGGTGAGCGACTTCGTGATGGGCAGCCCCAGGCCTGTTCCACCATAGCTGCGGGCCATTGGGCCTTCCGCCTGACCGAATGGCTCCATGACCTTGTCAATCATGTGCCGTTCAATGCCGATGCCGGTATCACTCACGTTGAGCAGCAGGTCGCCATTTTCAGCGAGACTTGCTGACAGAGCGACTTCGCCGCCATCGGGCGTGAACTTGGTGGCGTTCGAAAGAAGGTTCAGCATGATCTGCTTGACCGCACGCTCGTCCACATAGGCCTGAGGGACGTTGTCAGCGATGTCGATCACGATGGCGACGTTGTTTTCCTGCGCCCGCGGCCGTACCAGATCAGCAGACCATGTGGCGAGTATCTTGAGATCCGCCCAGACCTCATCAAGTTCGAACTGACCGGCCTCGATCTTGGAGATGTCCAGGATGTCGTTGATCAGCTCGAGAAGATGCCGCCCGCTGGAATGAATGTCCTTGATGTAGTCGACGTATTCGGGTGCTCCGACCGGACCGAACATCTCTTCACGGATCATCTCGGAGAAGCCGATAATCGCATTGAGCGGTGTGCGCAGTTCGTGGCTCATATTGGCCAGGAACTGGCTCTTGGAGTGGTTTGCAATTTCTGCCGTGCGCAGGGCTTCGGCAAGGCGTTGTTCGGCGCGCCGGCGCTCAATCGCAATCGCGGCGAGACGAGCTGCGCCTGACAGGAATTTGAGGTCGCTTTCACTGGGGACATTGGCCGTCTGGTAAATCATCGCGACCGACCCGAGCACACGGCCATCGCGGGCCATGATCGGGCTTGACCAGGCCGCTCCGACTTCAAGCTCGGCCGCCAGTTCGCGCCTGCCTTCGAAGATCGGATCGGTTGATGCATCGGACACGATCACGCGCTTGCCGGTACACGCTGCAATTCCGCACGGCCCCGCTTCGTTGTCGGCCATCATGCCATCGAAGACCTCTTCATACAGGGGTGGCAGCGATGGGGCTGCCCCCATGCGCAGCTTGTTTTCTTCGTCCAGCAGAAGGATGGATGCGCGCACACCGGTCTTCTGCTCTTCGATGGCTTCTGTGAGCTCGGTCAGTACCTGCGCCATGCTGGACCCTGTTGCCAGTTTCTCCAGCACACGCAGATGCATCTTGAGTTCGCTGTCGGCGCCGAGGCGTTCTGTTGAATCGCGTATGTTGAGCACGATCCCGTTGATGGCGTCGTCATGCAGCATGTTGCGGGCCGTCGCTTCGATCCAGATCTTGCGTCCGGAGAAGGATTCAGCCCACACGGCAATGTTGCTCGACGCGCCGGGTTTTGGGAACAATTGCTCGACCAGGTCATCAATTTTCTGCTGGCATTCCGGTACCGCCAGACTGTGCACACGCAACCCGATCAGTTGCTCGGGTGCTGCGTCAAACATTCGCGCGACCGTCTCCGTGCAAAAACGGATGCTGCCGTCCGCGCCGACGATCCCAACACCATCAAAGGCATTGTCGACCAGCGCACGGAACCTCCGCTCGCTGAGGCGCAGGCGCTCATTCGCTGCTTCGGTATCACGAAGCGCTGTGTCGGATGATGCTTTCGCGCTGGCAAGATCGCGGATGAGGTCATCATGCTCCAGACGCAGTGCGATAGCTGACTTGGCTTTGGCGACCACCTGCCGCGTGACGGTCAGCATGAATGCGTAGACCATGGTCACGAGCGCGCCGACGGCTATGTAGATCGGGTCATGTGCCTGAAGGCAGGCAACCACGATGGAGGTTGCGATGGGGAGTGTGCAGGCGAGGTAGATGCGCCACTCATAGGCCGTGGTTGCGGTTGCAATGGCGAGATGCGCCACAAAGAGAAGCAACAGGAAAAAATCCTGCGTGTTCAGGCTGGGAGACCAGAACAGGACCAGCATCGTCGACCACACAATATTTGCATTGACGTAGCGAAGGGTGAGTGACGTGACGAGCCTGGATGGTTCTGATGACAGCCGGCCCTGGAAATAGCGGGCGGAGAAGCTGCCGATCTCGATCCAGATGGCGAAAACAGCGGCGAGCCATATGCCCGTCACCAGCGCGGATGCCTGGGATTCAAGGCTTGCAACCGTCAGAACGGCAATGAGCGGAAACAGCAGCGGCAGGGTGCGATGGTTGCGCATGATGCTGTTGAACATGGCAAGTTCGATCGCATCCCCGTGGCCAGCCAAATTGGCATCACCGGAATGAAGCTTGTCCAGTCTCAACGCTTGTGCGGGTCTGCTTCCCAAACCTGTCTCCTTGCCAGAATGCGCCCCAAACGCACTCATGGACGGAGAAGTATGGAGGAAACACGTAAATTGCGCGCTAACGGCGAAACAACTGGCAATTCGTCCGATATCGGCGGAATTCAGGCATTGGTTCAGGTTTACGGCGCGGCAGCATCAATTTTTGGCTGCAGTTTGGCCTGCTTCATGGGCCCGTTGCCCATGGTCACCGATGTGAGGTGAGCCATCGCTGTGCCCCAGTTGCTTTCGATTTTCATGCGTACGGGGATGATGACATCGCTATCGTCGTTGGGACGCTGGAATTCAGCCATCCAGAGTTCAACGGGAGGTGAAGGGTTGCGGGCCTGTTCGAGTTTCCATTCCCGGGTCTGTCCGGCGAGGGGCAGGTATTTCAGGTGACACTTGATCGCGGTGCCTGAGTAATAGGTGTCATCCACAGGCGTCAGCTCTTCGCTGCCCTTGCGAGAGAAGGCCAGCGTGAAGACCCGGCGGCCATCAAAGACCTTCACCTTTTCGGTGCAGGTCGTGCTGGCCGGGCGCAGGGCTGAATACAGGCTTGCAGTGAGCGGATCGACGGTGCCATCGGCCAGGCCTGATCGCAGGGCGGCCGCCTGGTTTGGCTCTAATTCCGGCTCTGCAGTGACGTCAAAGGTTCCGTCGGTATCCCTCGTCATTTCAAGTTCGCGAAGGCCGAACCGGGTATCCGAGAAGTTGCGAAAGCTGGTGGGCGTGGGGCCGTCGCTGGATAGCGACCCGACAGCACTCGATTCAAACCGCGCTCGCAGCAGGCTGTCGGCGACACCGGATGATTGCCCGCTTGTTGATATCTCGTACGTGTCTTCGGTCAGTGTCGCCTTGGTTTCAACAGTGGCAAGGTGAAACCCGGCACCGTAGAACTCATAGACGAGCGTGATGGGCTCGGCAGTCCCGTTTGAGACCGGGTCTGGTGCTGTTTGCCCTTGTTCTGGTGTTGCGGCGGATGTCGGCATGGCCACAGCAAGTGACAGTGCGACCATGGCTGCCGCGCCAGTCGACAATCGGCTCCTGACGCTGCGCCGCGCGGTCCGTTGCCACAGCGGGTTCGTCGCGTCATTGAGGTCGTGTGTCATTGAGCCTCTCCCGTACCAGTCGCTGAAGATGCCAGTTGGGCATCTCATCAAGACAGGGTTCAAGGATGATGCCCTATCTTACTAGTGTTCGCGAATGGCCGTGCTTCGGATCACCGCACCGCCATAGGGCGTTGGTGCAATTATGCGGACAGGCACCAGGAATCCGGCGGATTCCATCGGTGCGAGCCAGACTTCGACCTTCTGCGGGTCTTCCTTCAGTTCGGTCATTGCTTTTGCACTATAACCCGCAACCGGCGTCAGGTGCCCTTCACATTTATGCGCGGGGCCGGAATAACCTTCGGAGGCCTCCAGATCGGTCTCGCCCTGATAGTCCACGGAAATGTCAAATCGCCGCCAGCCGTCAAAAACCGGCACGGTGTTGCCGCACGGCGTTGCCGCGTCAGCGGATGTAAGGGCCAGAAGTGCACTGACCGGATCGAGTGCCCCTTTCTTGTGAAAATCAGACAAGGTGTCCGGCTTTCTTTGCGGCGGCGGCAGCGCCAGTACACTGGCGGGGCCCGTGTCGTTGAATGTGATCTGCAGCTGGCTCGACTGTCCCGCAGCGGTGACATAGTCGGATGTGAAAATCTGTGGCTTCAGGGCGGCCTGTTCCTGGGCGCCCGCCGCAAACAGCGTCAGCGTTGCTTCTTCCGTGGCGCCGGCAACCTCTTCGGTGACAATCTCGGTTTCCAGCTGGTACCGCTGGGGCTCCACATCGGCCGCCAGCGACATGGTGCCGATCTTTGCGCCGCCCACATAGACCACATAGTCGATTGTCACAGCTGCCTGTGCAGGGAGTACAAGCAACCCGCAGGCAATCAGTGCTGAAAGAGCGGAAACACGCATGGATGGACCTTCCTGCTTGATGATTGCCGGTGCGTCACGTGGAGGCGCGACAGTGCTGTACAGGCATAGCGTGATTGCATGTCTGTTTTACAGCCTGTCCAGCAACCCTAGCTGAACTTATTGGCTGGTCAGGGCAGCGTGGCTTGGGTTTGCCTTCGAAACAGTGAATCGGGTTGCCCGGGCGACCAGGGTTCCGATAGGCGTGGACACCTCGATGCGCGCGGGGACAAGGGCGTCGGCACCTTCAACCGGTGCCAGCCATACGGTGATCGGCATCGGGTCGCGGCGCATCTCGCGCATGGTCTTGCGCTTGTATCCGGCAACTGGGCGCAAGTAAGCGTTACAGCGCACCGCAGGGCCTGAGTAGCCTTTGCTCTGCTCAATCGGGCTCATGCTGTCAAAGGACATGACGAAGTCATAGCGGCGGCGGCCGTCATAGACAGGGATGGTCCGGTTGCAGGCGGCGGCGGAAGGTTCGGCCAGAGGGACGATCACGGCAGACAGGGGATCGACTGAATCCTTCAAGTGACGCGCGGTGGCCGTGACACGGCTGGAATTGTCATAAGCCGGCTCCGCTGCGACGAGCGGCAGGCCCTCCGGCCCGTATGTCATGTCCACCTTCTGCTTGTCGTCGTCGCTGGTGCTGTAGGAGTAGTATTTGGCCGTCTGCATCAGCTGACTGCTCCGTGTGCCTTCGGTCTTCAGACTGTAAACGGTCTTGAAGAGATCATCGGTCAGACCTTCCGTCCGGATGGTGCTGTTGGCTGTGTAGGTGTCTTTGGCGAAGGCCGCCTGCATGGCGATGGAGCCAAACTTCAGTCCTCCCAGCCGTGCGTCCAGATGTACATCGAGATTTGTCACGGGGCCGCTGCCGGGTGCTGCCGAAACCTGCGTCGCTGCCGGTGCCGCGGCCGCCGGTGCGGCCATGGCGATGGCGGCGATGCCGAGGGTGGCGAATACCGCAAGCACGGCAATCAGGTGCAGTGGGACACGACTGCTGCCGCGGCTCATTGGCTTGTTTCCCTCCGCGGGGGATTGCGTAGCGGATTGTTGGAAAACGGCTTCTGTGCTTGTCATTTTGGCCCTCCACCGCCCTTTGGCCCTCGGCCCGAACGGCATTGTCTGGTGCCCGGCTTGAGTGCCGGTATGACGCGCATTAGGGATTTTTGCGGGTGAACCGTAGCTGAACGGCGAGTGCCACCATTTCCCGGGGCGGGTCCGGGCAGAAATCGGCCCCAAATTGCGGGCAAATCAGGCCAGCGGGCTTGACGCAAAGGGGCCTGCGGCCCTATACCCGCGCCTTCTTATCCGCTTTGAAACATGAATTCAGGAGGTGGGCATGGCTCGCCGCTGCGAACTTACGGGCAAAGGTGTCATGACTGGCAACAATGTCAGTCACGCCGTCAACAAGACGCGCCGCCGTTTTCTGCCGAATCTCTGCAATGTGACGCTGTCAAGCGACGTGCTTGGCCGTTCGGTGAAGGTGCGCGCCAGTGCTGCTGCTCTTCGCTCCGTTGAGCACAAGGGCGGCCTTGATGCCTTCCTTGCTGCCTCCAAGGAAGACAATCTGTCTTTGAACCTTCAGCGCCTGCGCCGCGAGATTGTCAAAGCACAGGCTGAAGCTGCGGCCTAAACCCGCCTCATACAGCTGTTGCAATTGTGAACTAGGGTCCGCCCCACTTTGTGGGAGCGGGCCTTTTTCGTTGGTTTTGACGGTCTGATCTGCAGAATTCCGCCAGAATTGCGGTATGATTTTCTGATAGTGCGCCAACAAGCCTGTTTGGGGAGGGCTGGTACCACTTGGCACGGCCGCTGCATCGCTTGCTTCACATGTAATCTGACGAGAGAAGCCGGGAGAGCAGGTATGGTCATGGCAGAAGGCCGTTTTCACCAGTCGATGGACCAAAAACCAAGCGCAATGGCGGAATTTGCACGTTTTCTGGGATCTTTGATGATTCCGACCGTTTTGCTCCTCGCTGCTGCTGTTGCGGGCTTTCTGGACCGCGACGCACCAGTGTCTCTGGTTGGGTCTCTTTCCTTCACCGGATTGCAGTTTAATCCGGGGAACTGGTTCACGCTGGGACATGTCTGGATCTTCGCGCTCTTCATGGTGGTTAACCTCACCGGGCGCCGCCACGGGGCCTCCGTTACCATTGCTTCCATCCTCGCAGCCTCCGTCATTCTGGCTCTGATATGGGCCTATGCGGTCTTTGGTGATGCGCATGTGGTGATGCCGGCAGACATGATTGCCGCACTTGGCGATCAGACCATGGTGCTGGCTGTTGCGCTGTCTGTCAGCGCCAGCTTGCTGGTGAACACGGTTGTCTTTGATCTGGTTCGCGGCCGCCCATGGTGGAAAGCCCCGCTCCTGGCGCCACTGTTCGGTGGTGCTGTCATGGTCACGCTGTTTCACGCTCTGGCAGACAGTGTACTGGCAGGCAGTTTCTCAGACCGGGCAGTAGCGCATTTTGCAATCGTGGTGTTCGCAACGCTGTTTATGCTCGCGGTCTATCATGCCCTGCGCTCCATCATCCGGCCGCGCTCGGGCTATGGCGGCGCCTAGTCGGTCAGCTCAAACATAAGCAGCAGTGTCCGCTGCAGCGGATTGAAGTTGTCGTCAGACACCACATACACAAGCGTTCTGCCGTCCGGTGTTTCACGAACGGCAATCCCTTCCATGTTGTCCACGGTCTGGCCCGCACTTGAGCGGTAGAGGATGTCGCCATCCAAGGGGCCCTTGTCCTCAAGGGCGGATGCCGGGATGCGGCGGATCTGAGCGCCAACTCCCCCGAGCGTGCTGAACCGTCGCTCAAGCGTCAGCAGATCGCCGGACGGCAGCAAGGCCATGTCTGTCAGGTCAAATGGCGGTATGCGTTTCAAGTTGACATCCGTTGCGGTGCCATCAATGACCCGCCATCCGGCGATTTCGTTGTCGGCCGCCATGGTGGCTTCCGTGATCGCAAGAAGAGAGCCATCCGGCAGACTGGCCAGCGCCTCAAGCCCCTTGTTGTTTACGGCATCCTTGAGCTGCGGGCTGATCCTGATGGGCTGCGCGGCTGCGTCAAAGCCCTTTGCCGTGACATCATAGGCCCACACCCGATGGCGCCGCTCGAAGGCAACAGCAATGCGGCCATCCGGCAGGGCTGTCATGGCTTCCGCGTCTCCAAGGCGCTTGCTGCCCGCAACCGATGCGCCGTCCGGGTCTCGAAGGGGAGCAAGTGTTAGATCACTGATGCCGGACAGATCACCGTCCCTGTAGGAGAGTGATGCCGTGAGCCAGTGCCCCGTATCCGTCACCGCCATCAGGCTGGCACCGTCTTCCGCGACCATGAGGCCGGAAATGCCGCCGAAACGATCATCATCAGACCGCACCTCAAGACCGCCTCGATAGGTAAGCGGGCTGGTGCCGGAGGGCGCGTTGACGTCGTCGCCCGCATCGGACGGATTGAGGGCGATCTGCCCAAATGACACTTTGGCTGTGCCTGTTTCAGCCACAACGGGTGTTGCCGTTAGACAGGCAAACGACAGCACTGCCGTCAGCGCCAGACATGAGGCTGAACGGGGAGAGCGAACGGGCATCGGGAAATCCTGGTTACTTGGCTGCTGCCGCCGGCTTAGCCACAGTCTGTGGCGGAACTTTAGGCATGCCGTCTGTCCGGCGCGGGGCCATTTTCGTGGCCTTGGGGTCGTCCTCAAACAGCTCGGCCAGTTTTTCGGTCATGGCACCGCCCAGTTGCTCTGCGTCGACGATGGTGACAGCTCGCTTGTAGTAGCGCGTCACATCGTGGCCGATGCCGATGGCAATCAGTTCAACCGGGGATTTGGACTCAATCTGCTCAATCACTTCGCGCAAATGGCGCTCAAGGTAGTTGCCCGAATTGACCGACAAGGTGCTGTCATCCACCGGCGCCCCGTCGGAGATCACCATCAGGATGCGGCGTTGCTCGGGGCGGGCCAGCAGGCGGTTGTGGGCCCAGATCAGGGCTTCGCCGTCGATGTTCTCCTTCAGCAGGCCTTCGCGCATCATCAGGCCGAGATTGCGCCGGGCACGGCGCCAGGGGGCATCTGCGGCCTTGTAGATGATGTGGCGTAAATCGTTGAGGCGGCCCGGGGATGCGGGCTTGCCGGCGGCGAGCCATTGCTCGCGGGACTGGCCACCCTTCCAGGCGCGGGTCGTGAAGCCGAGGATTTCGGTCTTGACCGAGCACCGCTCCAGTGTGCGGGCCAGAATGTCGGCACACATGGCCGCAACCGTGATCGGCCGGCCGCGCATGGAGCCGGAATTGTCCAGCAGCAGCGTTACCACGGTATCGCGGAAGTTCATGTCCTTCTCGATCTTGAAGGACAGGGGGTGCATGGGGTCGATGACGATGCGGCTCAGGCGGGCTGCATCCAGCATGCCTTCCTCAAGGTCGAATTCCCAGGTGCGGTTCTGCTTGGCCTGCAGGCGGCGCTGCAGACGGTTGGCCAGCCGGCCCACAACGCCCTGCATCTGCTGCAGCTGCTGATCGAGATACTGGCGCAGGCGCCCCAGTTCTTCCAGGTCGCACAGGTCTTCCGCAGCGATGACTTCGTCATGAGCCGCTGAATAGACCTTGTAGCCGATACCACGATTGTTGTCGGCGGTGCCGTCCGGGCGCCAGGGCTGCTGGCCTTCGGCGCTGTCGTCCGGCTCGCCTTCCACCTGCTGGTCTTCGGCCTCAACTTCAACGGCCTGTTCATCGCCCTCATCAGGCTCGCCGTCAGCCATTTCCAGCTGTTCGGCGGTCATGCCTTCGGCCTGTTCGGCTTCGCCGCCTTCGATGTTTTCCTCGCCGGGGGCGTCGCCGTCTTCATTGTCGTCGCTATCTTCGTCGGACTGGTCGGGGGTGTCGCCCAGTTCGTCAGCCATGTCGAGGTCAGCGATGATGTCGCGGGTGGCGTGCGCAAAGGCTTCCTGGTCGTGACAAAGGTCTGTCAGACGGTCGAGGTCACTGCCGGCTTTTTCCTCCACCCAGGGGCGCCACATGTCGACCATGTTGCGGGCGGCCTCAGGCGGCTGTGCGCCGGTCAGCTTCTCGCGCACGAGCATGCTCACAACTTCTTCAATCGGTGCATCGACGCGATCAGTGATCGTTGAGAAGCCCCGCTTGTCGCACTTGTCCTCGAGGGCGGCGGCCAGATTGTTGGCGACGCCCTTCATGGCGTTGGCGCCGAGCGCCTCCACACGGGCCGTCTCGGCTGCTTCAAAGACGGCGCGTGCCGTTCCGCCGGTTGGCAGGAGTTGCTGGTGGGTGCCGTCATCGTGATAGGCGATGCGTAGGGCAATGGAGTCCGCGGATCCGCGGCAGTTGGCGACTTCCGCAGCCGGCAGTTCGCGGCTTGGAAGCGGTAGCCGCACCGTGGTGCCGCGCAGGTTGGCAGGCTCGGTGCCGAAATTCACCGTCAGGTCGTCGCGCCCCGCAATGGAGCGCAGCGCCTGGGTGACAGCCCGCTTGAAGGGCTCGACCGGATTTTCCTTGGTGTTCGACACGGGAGGCCTACTGGTAAGCGTGGTTATGCGATCTCAAGCGTCGCAGAAGACTGCGGCAGTTCTTCGCCGAAGCAGCGCTGATAGAACTCAGCCACCGTCGGGCGTTCGAGCTCATCACACTTGTTGAGGAACGTGACCTGGAAGCCGAAGCCGACATCGTGGAAGATTTCCGCGTTCTCAGCCCAGGTGAGCACCGTACGCGGGCTCATCACAGTTGAGATGTCGCCATTCATGAAAGCGTTGCGGGTCAGGTCCGCCACACGCACCATGGCAGCTACGGTCTTCTTGCCTTCTTCCGTCTGGTAGTGCTTGGCCTTGGCCACAACGATGTCCGTCTCGCGGTCATGGTCCAGATAGTTCAGGGTCGTGACGATGTTCCAGCGGTCCATCTGGCCCTGGTTGATCTGCTGGGTGCCGTGATAGAGGCCCGATGTGTCACCCAGACCAATGGTGTTGGTCGTGGAGAACAGGCGGAACGAATCGTGCGGACGCAGAACCTTGTTCTGGTCGAGCAGGGTCAGCTTGCCGGACACTTCAAGAATACGCTGGATCACGAACATCACGTCCGGGCGGCCGGCGTCGTACTCGTCAAACACCAGTGCGACCGGGTGCTGCAGTGCCCAGGGCAGAATACCCTCGCGGAACTCGGTGACCTGCTTGCCGTCCTTCAGGACGATGGCGTCCTTGCCGACAAGATCAATACGGCTCACATGGCTGTCGAGGTTGATGCGGATGCACGGCCAATTGAGGCGCGCGGCCACCTGCTCAATGTGCGTGGACTTGCCCGTGCCGTGGTAGCCCTGAACCATGACGCGGCGGTTGTGGGCAAAGCCTGCAAGGATCGCCAGCGTGGTTTCACGGTTGAAGAGATAGTCTTCATCCAGGTCGGGGACATAGTCGCTGCGCTCTTTGAAGGCAGGGACTTTCATATCGCTTTCAAACCCGAATACGTCCTTCACCGACACTTCCGTGTCGGGTCCGTGGGTCGGCATGTTTCCGGTAGGTGTTTCGGTCATAGGACTGGCAACTGCTCTTCTTAACAAACTAGCGGCACACAAATGCGCCGTGGTGGCGGATGCCACACTCACTGATTGCGGTGTTTACCGCATGGGCAATCCCGCGCCTGAGGGCAATCCTCGCGCAGGAGATGATTTTTCCGGGCGATTGTCTTAACCCGAACGGGTGTAAGGCAACATATTGACCGGTCAACGCCAATGTCACACGCAAAATATCCGCTATGCATGGGGCCCATGCATTTGCACATGTGCAAGGTAGCCTGGGGCGTTGAGAACGCGCGGCACTCTAGCAAAATCTCCGGGGCCGCTGAAACCCACCTTGCGAGCTAGAGATAACCGGTGGATTTCAGGTAGTTGTAAGCCTCCAGGACGCTACGGAAACGGTCTTCCGTTGACCTGTCTCCGCCATTGGCGTCGGGGTGGTGCTTCTTCACAAGGCGCTTGTATTTGGCCTTGATTTCGCTGGCGGTGGCTTCCGCGTCAAGGCCCAGGGTGGCCAGCGCCTTGCCTTCCTTGGGGCGCAGCCGCCTGCGGGCCTTGCCGTCGGTCTTGGTGGTGCCGCCATCAACGGCAAACCCATGCGGGTCATAGACGGTTGGATCAGCCTCTGAGCCGACGAAGCCGAACTTGCTGGCGGCAGCCGTGCCCCGGTTGGAGCCTATGCTCCAGGTCGGCCTGTGGCCTGTGGCGGCTTCTTTCTGGAAGCGGCGCACGTCAGCGTCAGACATGCCGTCAAAGTAGTTCCAGCTCTTGTTGAACTCCTTGATATGGGCCGCGCACAGCCAGCGGTACTTGCGGGCATCACCGGTCGAGGCCTTGTCCGTTGGCGCCTTGTGCTTGCCTTCCTCGTCACAGTTCGGCCACGCGCAATCATGCTTGCGGGCGCGTCTGGCGGCGGCTGCTTCCTCAGCGGCGTTGCGCGAGCGCGGCGGCACCTTGACGAAGTCTTTGTATTTGTCCCAGGAACTCATGATCTGATTATGTAAATCTACCGGCTATGAAACAACCCACCCTCGGGGACAGGTCCTATGAGTGTTGCAGAAACCATCCAGCAAAAATTAAATGAGGCTCTGTCTCCCACGCGGCTGGACGTCACAGATGACTCTGCCCGCCATGCCGGTCACTCCGGCGCTGCGGCAGGCGGCGAATCGCATTTCAAGGTTACCGTCGTCTCTGAGGCGTTTGAGGGCAAGTCCCGCATTGAGCGTCACATGCTGGTGAACGAAGCACTTGCGGCGGAACTGCGCGGACCCATCCACATGCTGCAGATCAAGGCGATGACGCCGGCAGAAGAGTGGCAGTAGCGGTCATTCAGCGACCATGGCCTTGCGTGGCGGGGTGATTTTCAGGGCGGTCACCTGGTTGCGGTGGCGGCGCAGCACCTGAAATTTGTAGCCATAAAACGAGAATGTCTGGCCGACTTCCGGAATGGTCTGGGCTTCGTGAATGACCAGGCCCGCCACCGTGATGGCCTCTTCTTCGGGCAATTCCCAATCCAGGGCCCTGTTGAGGTCGCGCACGGCAAGGGTGCCATCCACATTGCAGGTGCCGTCGGGTTGTGGGCGCAGGCCTTTGACTTCGACATCGTGCTCATCAGAAATCTCGCCGACGATCTCCTCGATGATGTCCTCAAGGGTGACCAGACCCATGATGCTGCCATATTCATCCACGACGAGCGCAAAATGGGACTTGCGCTGACGGAATGTATTCAATTGTTCCACCAGCGACGTGGTTTCAGGCACGAACCAGGCTTCCGTCGCCAGCCCCTTGATATCCAGGCCGGTCGGGTCGCCGTCATGGGAAATCAGGGCGCGTAGCAGGTCCTTGGCGTGCAGAACGCCGACAATGTTGTCCGGGTCGTCTTCCCACAGGGGAATGCGGGTGTAGGGGCTTGCCAGGACCTGCTCAACAAGGTCTTTGGGATCATCATCCAGGCTGAGCGCCTGCATGTTCTTGCGGTGGATCATCACGTCATCCACCTGCAGGTCGCGGAGGTCCAGAATGCCGCCGAGCATGTGGCGGTCATCGCGGCCCACGCCGCCTTCCTTGTGGTGCAAGTCAATGGCACCACGGAGTTCTTCGTGGGCCGACAGGACTTCGGCCCCGTCGTCGATATTCGCACCCACCATGCGCAGCGTGCGGCGGACAATGAACTGTACGGCCGACGTGATGGGCGCAAAGGCAAAGACTGCGATGCGAATGAGCGGCGATACAGCCAGTGCCATGCGGTCGGGATTGGTGATCGCGTAGGTCTTGGGCAGGACTTCCGCAAAAATCAGTACCAGCGTCGTCATGACGAGGGTCGCGTAGACAACGCCCGCCTCTCCGAACAGATCAAGAAAGACGCTGGTGGCAATGGCGGATGCCAGGATGTTGACGAGGTTGTTGCCCAGCAGAATGGCGCCGATCAGCCGTTCGCGATACTCGATCAGTCCGTTGACCACGCCGGCGCGCTTTGAGCCATCGCGCTCAAGTGCGTGCATGCGCGCCCGGCTGGTGGCGGTCAGTGCGGTCTCGGACCCGGAGAAGAACCCGGAAAAGATCAGGAGAAAGAAGACTGATCCCACGGAGATCAAAAGTGTGGTTTCGCTCACGCGGCCTGCCTCTTGGATAGGATTTGAGCGACCTGCTCCATGTTCACGTCATTGTCGATAAACGACTTGCCGATCCCCCGGGCCAGAATGAAGGTGATCCTGCCGCCGGAGACTTTCTTGTCCTGACCCATAAGGCGGATCAGTTCGTCCGTTTCGGGAACATCAAGGCTGTTGCGCTTTTCAAGGTCTGCGATGCCTGCGGGCAGGCCGGTGGCACGCAGATGGGCCTTGGCGCGGCTGGCGTCTTCCGCCGGGCAGAGGCCCAGATGGACAGACACATCAAATGCGATGCCCATGCCGGCGGCGACGGCTTCCCCGTGCAGGAGGTCGCCTGAATAGCCGGCTGCGGTCTCCAGGGCGTGGCCGAAGGTGTGGCCGAGATTGAGCAGGGCCCGCTGGCCGCCTTCGCGCTCGTCTGCGGCGACGACGCGGGCTTTCGCTGCAACACTGTGGCGCACGGCTTCAGCACGCAGATCACCGTCACCGTCCACAAGGGCAGGGCCGTTTGCTTCAAGCCATGCGAAGAAGTCAGGATCGTCGATGAGGCCGTATTTCACGACTTCTGCATAGCCTGCGCGCAGGTCGCGCATGGTGAGTGTTCCCAGAACGCTTGTGTCCGCAAGGACGAGGCGTGGCTGATGGAACGCCCCGACCAGGTTCTTGCCCTGCGGCACGTCGATAGCGGTTTTTCCGCCCACGGAACTATCAACCTGCGCCAGCAGCGTTGTGGGGATCTGGATGAAATCAACGCCGCGTCTCAGGATGGCAGCGGCAAAGCCCGCCAGATCACCGATGACGCCGCCGCCAAAGGCGATGATCATGTCCGACCGTTCAACACCTGCGTCCATCAGCGCGGCCAGCAGCTCTTCGAGATGTTTGAAGCTCTTGGTGGCTTCGCCCGGCGGCAGGATGATCGGCACGCTCTTGATGCCGGCGGCATCAAGGCTTGCGGTGAGCGTGTCGAGGTGCAGCGCTGCGACTGTCTCGTCGGTGATGATGGGCACAAAGGGACGCTTGAGCAGCGGTGAGATGGTCTCTCCCGCGCGTGCGAGCAGGCCTGCGCCGATGAGCACGTCATAGGAGCGGTCGCCGAGGCTCACGGGAACGGTATGGATCGTCTGTGTCATGATGGCAGCCATATGGTCCTTAATACGGGCTGCGTCCAGCGTCTTGGTAAATGGCCGGTCACTTGAACGGCTCCAGAAGCGTCACCAGCCGGTCCACCACATCCTCGTGGGGTCCGTCGCCGGTCTCAAGCGCGATATCGGCTTCCGCATAGACCGGGTTGCGCTCCTGCATGAGCTTTTCCATCACGGCGCGCGGATTGTCGGCCTTGAGAAGTGGACGGGTGGGGCGCTTGCCGACACGGCGCATTAGCACATCAAGGTCGGCTTTCAGCCAGACGGAAATACCCAGAGCCCGCACGCTGGCGCGTGTTTCCGGGTCCATGAAGGCGCCACCGCCGGTTGCCAGCACCTGCGGACCGTTTGAGAGAAGCCGCGCAATCACCTTGCGTTCACCATCTCTGAAGGCGGGTTCGCCATGGGTTTCGAAGATTTCCGGAATGGTCTGTCCGGCAGCGGCTTCCACTTCGGAATCGGCATCCACGAAAGGCAGGCCGAGACGGTTGGCCAGTCTGCGGCCGACCGTGGTCTTGCCCGCTCCCATCAGGCCGACGAGCACAATCGCCTTGCCCCCAAAGGGGCCGGTTGCTGCGTCCGGTGAAGTGGCATCATTGGCCGGGGCATGTGTGGTCTCAGAGGGCATTCAGTCAGGGCCGGGTTGTTTGCTTATGATTTGGTTTGGCCCCGCAATCTATGCCGAGACGGGGTATCAACGCCAGATATGCCGTATTTCGGCCAAATCGCCGGTCTAGATTGGCTGTTGAGAGTGGATGGGAGGCTGCTGCGTGATATGGTCCCGCATTCGAAACTGGTCGCTTTGCTGGCCTTTTCATCTGCTGGATTTTAAGAGGCCCCGAAATTCATGACCGCGTTGCGCATTCTGATTGTCATTCTCGTCTTGTTCGCGGTGGGATTTGCGGCGCTGGTCGTTATGGGCTCGAGCCTGGAACCGCAGACGGCAACGGTGGAAGTGACCCTGCCCAATGACAGCTTTGCTGAATAGCGCCCGTCCGGTCGCGATCTTTACTCCCATGCGCGCCCTTGGCTCAGACGCCGGTCGCCTTCTTGTGGGTGTTGCCGGTGCCTGTGCTCTGCATCTGGGCATGGCGGTGGCTCAGCCGATGCCGCTGGAAACATCGCCGCCGCCGCCGCTACCGCCGGTGAGCGAGCCGAGCCTCACGGAACAGATTCTCGATCCTAGTCAGACGCCGCTTGAACGGGCGCAGGGACCAAAGTCCCTCCTGCCGCCGTCGGCCAACACACCCAGCGCTTTTCCTGATGGGTCACTGGCGCCCAAGCAGACACCACCCGAGATTTTCGGCGAAAGCACACCGGATGTCTTTTTTCCGTCCGGTGAGCGGGTGATTGTACCACCGGTGCAGCAGTCTCGGTCGCTGGCGGACCGGCCGGGCGAGGAGGGCACCGGCATTGAAGTTGCGCGTCTCTCCAGCGTTGCGGATGAGGGTATTGGTCTGATCGGCCCGTTGGATGGCGGGCTGTCGCCGATGCTTTGGGCGGGCAGCCGACGGCTGACGATCGAAGATGGTCTTGCGGCGCTGACACCACTACCTGCGTCCGCTGCGGTGAATTCGCTGTTCAGACGTCTGCTGGTCTCACGTGGAGATCTGCCACAGGGGGCCAGTGGTGGCCGGTCGATCCTGGGCCTGCGGCTTTCGGCACTCTATGCAGCCGGGTTTGGTCTGGATGTCGACCGGTTGGTGAGCCTGGTGCCTGCCGGTGACCTTGCAGCCCAGAGTGCTGTGCCTGCTGCCCGCGCCGCCCTGTCCCTTGAGATGCCGGACAAAGCCTGCAGCTATCTGACCCGCCTGCCGACCGAAGGCGGTGCGGATGATCCGTATGCGCGGTTTGCGCTTGAGCTCAGTGCTCTTTGCCAGTCGCGTGCGGGCCTCGAAGTTGCCGCGCTGTTGTCGGTCGATCTGGTGCGTGAATATGGCGTTGGCGACAATGCGTTTGTTGCCCTGGCGACACGGGCGGCCGGTGGGCCGGCGCTGAACGTGCCCAATGATGAGATATTCACGAGCCTGCACCTGGCGCTGTCGCGTGAGGCAGGCGTGCCGCTCCCTGCTGATGTCGTCGAGCGGGCTGAGCCAGCGCTTCTGGTGACCCTCGCCAATGACAAGGATCTGCCATGGACAGCGCGGATCGCTGCAGCAGAAGCCGCGGCGGCCCGCGGCCTGTTTGCTCCGCGTGATCTGTCGGAAATCTACCGTCGGGCGAGTGTGGCCGGGGCTGCGGACGTCAATCCGCGCGTAAGCGCTTTTGCGGTGTCTCTTGAGGCACCTGACCAGGCCACCCGGCTAGCGGCCATCGCATCCGCGTTTGCGGAAACACCTGTCCGTCTCTGGCCTGCGACGCTTCCTGCTTTCGCCGGGTCTCTGCGTGCCATTGCGCCGAGCATGGCGCTGGCGGAAAACGCCGTATTTATGACGGAGGCTCTGGCCCTGCTGGGGGACGCCGCGCGTGCGGATGGGTGGATCGGCATTGCGACAACCAGTGCGCCTGCGGAGATTGCCCGGCTTGAAGCGCTGGTGCGCATCGCAACGCCGGCATATGCCTCCTTTGTTTTGCCCTGGAACCCGGATGTGGCTCTGCGCTCCATGGAGGTGCGGCTTGAGGCAGAGGATCGCGAAGCCAAATGGCTGACCGCATTTGAGCTGCAGGCTCTGGCATCCCTGGGTGTTCCTGTGCCGCAGATCGTGTGGGCGCAGTTCGATGATGATGATCTTCCCGGTGTGCGGCTTGATGAAACCAGCCTTCGTGCCCTGCGTGTCGCCGCCCAGGACCGGCGGGCCGGTGAAGCGGCCCTTGCGACCCTTACATCATTGTCGTCGCTTGAAAGCGATGGAGCCTTGTCGCAACTGGGACCATGGGATCTGACGCCGGGCTCGCTTGCGGCCATTGTTACAGCGCTGGCACGGTCCGGGCTTGAAGAGGACGCGCGCCGCATTGCCGTTGAGGCGTTGATCGTGCGGGCGCATGGCGAAGGCTAAGACAAAAGACAAAGCTCACCGGCTGCAGGGCCCCGGCGGTCATCTGGCAGCCGCTTTTCTCGAGATGCTTGTCGCCGAGCGCGGAGCTGCGGCAAACACCCTCACCGCCTATGCCCATGATCTTGAAGAGTTCGCGGCGTTCATTGCGCCTAACGGACTCGGTGATGCGGACAGCGGTCAGGTGCGCTCTTACTTGGCCTCGCTGGCAGAGCGCGGACTGTCCGCCCGCACACAGGCGCGACGTCTTTCAGCCCTCAAACAGTTTCACAGATTTCTGCTTGGCGAGGGGCATCGGCCTGATGACCCGACCAGCGCTGTTGATGCACCGCGGCTGGGGCGGCCCTTGCCGCAGACGCTGAGTGAAGAAGATGTCACCCGCTTGCTGGCAACAGCGCGTGACGCTGTTTCCGCAAGCGATGGCGTGGCGCGGGGCAAGGCGCTGCGGCTGCTGGCGCTGGTGGAGGTTCTCTATGCTTCGGGCATGCGGGTCAGCGAGCTTGTCAGTCTTCCGCTTGCCGCCGCGCGGGGCCGTGATCGGGTGCTTCTCATTCGCGGTAAGGGTGGCAAGGAGCGCATCGTTCCACTAACGCCTGCAGCGTTTACGGCCATACAGGACTGGTTGCCGGCGCGGGACCTGGCGTTGTCGGCCCGCAAGCAGGAAAGCCGCTGGCTGTTTCCCGGCACCGACCCGGACCTGCATATGACGCGGCAGCGTCTGGGGCAGTTGTTGAAGCAACTTGCGGTCGATGCGGGGGTGGATGTCACGGCGGTGAAGCCGCATGCGCTGCGTCACGCCTTTGCAACGCATCTTCTGGCCAATGGGGCTGATCTGCGGTCTGTGCAGCAGATGCTGGGTCACTCGGACATTTCAACGACGCAGATCTACACCCATGTGCTGGATGCGCGTATGGCCGCGCTTGTGCAGGACCATCACCCGCTGGCCACACGCAAACGCAGCTGACGCAGCGACATCCATGGCTGCCGGGTGACCGGTTGACGGCCTAGTGCGTGTGCCGCATGACTCCCTGCAAATTGCATCGCCCTTTGTGCCCCTGTTTGACCGGAGCCTGACCCCATGAGCTTCACGCCTGTTCGCGCCGCCCCGTCCCGCCTCAACCGGTCGCAATTGTTTGTGCCGTGCTCCAGCCCGCATTTCTTCGCCAAGGCAGCGCAGGGCCCGGCGGATGTCATCTCGCTTGATCTTGAAGATGCCGTGGCGCCGGACGACAAGGTGGATGCACGGGCGAAAGCGGTGAAAGCTCTCAACGAGGAAGACTTCGGCGACAAGACATTGTCCCTGCGGATCAACGGCCTGGATACGCATTACTGCTACCGCGACGTGGTGGACATCATGGAACAGGGCGGTGAGCGGCTGGACCTGATCATGATCCCCAAGGTCGGCACGGCAGCGGACATCTATGCCATCGACATGCTGGTGACGCAGATCGAGACCGCCACGGGCCGCAAGAAGAAACTGGGTCTGGAAGTCATCATCGAAAGCGCCATGG
>JGI12316J15310_10000686_pt1 | contig 46100 bp, 40 predicted proteins | sample MarCyaLeptolynsp_FD_15310 | JGI IMG/M metagenome (IMG submission 15310) | reverse complement strand
TTGCACGTTCGGCCGCATCCAGATCAACAACCGCACCGCCTTTGATCCCATGCGACCGCTGATGGCCGATTCCCAGGATCTCGATGGAGTGACTGCGGCCCGGAAAGGCCGCATCGGATGATTGCGGACGCAGTTTCGCGATAAGACAGACAATTTTTGTCGAGCCGACATCGATGACGGTCAACAGGGTGGATCGCCGGTTGGAAAGCGGCTTGAAGCCGCTGAACTGGCGTTGATTGAACGGAGCCGTCATGTGTCGGTCTCCGGTTTTTCACCCTCGCGCCGGGATTTCACCGTGGCCTTGCGCTTGACCATGCCATCCTCGGTCAGCCGGACGACAATCTCGTCCTTCAGCCGAAGGTCCACCGACACGATGTCACGAGTCATCAGACCGGATTCGGCGTCGAGGCGCAGCAATTCGTCCAGCGCGGCCTCGACCCCTGTTTCCGGCAATTTGATCTCGATATCGTTGTCGAGAACCAGGTCCCAACGTCGATTGCTGACAAAAACGGCGGCCCGCGCCCGCGAGCGAATAGCCGGAAACCGCTCCAGAAGCGCAAGAAATCCGCTTGCCCGATCCTGTGCCCCGTGGCCGACGAACAGCGGCAGCGCCGCGAAGCGGCCATTTACGTCGTCGGTGATCACGAAACCGTCGCTGTCAATCAGCGAAACAAGCGACCCTCGCTGCCACAATCCCAGCGGCTGGCGCTCCGTCAGCGCGATTTTCAACGTTCCGGGATAGACCTTGCGCACGGATGCAGAGGACACCCATCCGTTTGTGCGAAGCCGGTCGAGAGCCGCTTCCGCATTGTAGGTCATCAGCGACGTTCCGGGATGCAGATCGAGGGATTCCAGCACTTCGATTTCGTCAAGTTGCGCATGCCCGCTGATTTGCACGGTCGAGATGGCGAATCCGGCTCCAGCGCTGACCTGTTCGAAGATCCGCGCCGAATGGCCGCCGGCGACCATGCCGTAGAGTCCCGTGGCGGCAAACAGCGTGAAAACGCCTGCCCACCCGAACCAGCGTGGTGTTACGCGTTCGCCCGTTCCCTCGAACACGCGCAGCAAGGAAGCGCGCGTCGTCAAGGCAATGCGCTGCCGTCCCCTTCTGCCGACGGCGAAGAAGCGTCCCGTTCCACCAAAAAGAGCGATCATCGATCGCAACTTGCATCCTCCACGATCCAGGTCACCAATTCTTCGAAACTGTGACCTGCATGAGCCGCGATTTCCGGTACAAGGGACGTCGCGGTCATGCCGGGTTGTGTATTCACTTCCAGGCAAATCAGTTCACCGGTGCCGTCCACGGTGTCGTCGTAGCGGAAATCCGCTCGTGTGACGCCCCGACATCCCAGCGCTTGATGGGCCTTGAGTGTTAGACTTTGTATACTTTGGTAAATAATTGGTGAAATTTCTGCGGGTAGAACGTGCTTTGATCCGCCATCCCGATATTTTGCGTCATAATCGTAGAATGTGTCGCCTGTCGGTAATATTTCGATCACATCGAGGGCCACATCGCCCATCACCGCGCATGTCAGTTCGCGTCCGTCAATGTATCGTTCCGCCATCAGATCGTCGCCGTAGGGCCAGTCTTCGCGATAGAGTTCCTGCGGCGGATGCGCCACGTCCTTGTGCACGATCAGGACCCCGAAGCTCGATCCCTCGCTCGTGGGCTTGACAACGTATGGCGGCGGCAGCGCGTGCGACCGCGCCGCATCGGCCCTGGTCACAAGTTTGTGTTCGGCCACCGGCACTCCGGCTTTCGCCATGATCGTCTTGGCCTTCGGTTTGTTCATAGCCAGCGCCGACGCCAGCACACCGGAATGGGTATAGGGAATCCGCAGAACCTCAAGGATCCCCTGGATCGTGCCATCTTCGCCGACCGGTCCGTGCAGGGCGTTGAAAGCCGCATCGGGACGCAGGTCGGCAAGGGTCTGGGCGACGCCGCGATCGACATCCACGCGAGACACTTTGTAACCGGCCCTTTCAAGAGCGTCGGCACAGGCATTTCCCGTCGACAGACTGACCGGCCGTTCCGACGACCATCCCCCCATCAAAACGGCGACATGTTTGTACTTCGGCATGGTCACCTCCCTAAAAATTCCTCGATTGCGGATCCCGGACCCCAGGTTCCCAGGCGCTTGATCTCCCAGGTCAGCCGAACCCCCGACGTGTCCAACACACGGGCGCGCACGGTTTCGCCGAGCAGTTCCAGATCGCGGGCGCTGGCCTGTCCGCGATTGATGAGGAAGTTGCAATGTTTCTCCGAAACCTGAGCATCGCCGATAACGAGCCCCCGGCACCCGGCCTGGTCGACCAGTTCCCAGGCCCTGGCCCCTTCGGGATTTTTAAATGTCGATCCGCCGGTTTTTTCGCGGATCGGCTGCGCTCGCTCCCGATGTTCCGCGACCGCATCCATTGCGGAACGGATTTCGGCCGCATCTCCCGGATCCGCCCGGTATGTCGCCGAAACGAAGATCAGATCCTCCGGCGCGGACGAATGGCGGTAGGTATGGCCCATATCCGCCGCTGTTAGGGTTTGGATCCGGCCATCGCGGCCAACGGCGCGCACGGCCACAAGCCGATCGCGGGTTTCCGACCCGTTCGCGCCGGCATTCATGCGAAGGGCACCGCCGATGCCGCCGGGAATGCCGTTGTAAAACGCAAACCCATCAATTGTCCGTCGGGCCATTTCCTCCGAAAACCGCTTGTCGGGACTTGCGGCACCGACATGGACCCTCGCGCCCTCCAGGGATATCGCTCCGAAGCCGCGCATCGACAGACGAATCACCACGCCTTCGATGCCTCCGTCCCGAATCAGGAGATTGGACCCCAGACCGATCGTCGTGACCGGGATCTCCGGCGGCAGTGCCGCAAGAAACTGAGCCAGATCGTCCTCGTCGGCCGGCTGAAAGAGCATTTCCGCCGGTCCACCGACCCGGAACCAGGCGATCGGCGCCAGCATCTGGTCGCTTTTCAGACTGCCTCGGACGGCCGTTGCCGCGCTGCCAAGCGCCTTGCGAATGCGTTCACTCATACGTCAGGCTCCGGCCTCGGAAGCGAGCGCGGCAAGTTCACCGGGCAGCGCATAGGCCCATCGCGTTATGCTGCCGGCACCGAGGCAGATCACCAGATCACCGGGGCTGGCATTGTCACGGACCAGGGATGCCAGCGTTTCGGGACCGTCGAGAGGAATCACGTGGCGATGTCCGGAGGCGCGCATGCCGGACACCAGAGCATCCCTGTCGATCCCCTCGATCGGCTGTTCTCCGGCCTCGAACACGTCGGCGACGATGACGGTGTCGGCATCGTTGAAACAGGTGCAGAAATCGTCGAGAAGGGATTCCAGCCGCGTGTAGCGGTGCGGCTGCATGACAGCAACGACCCGTCCCTGCGCCGCATCGCGTGCGGCACGCAAAACGGCGGTGATCTCCACCGGATGGTGACCGTAATCGTCGTAGATATCGATGCCGTTCCACGCGCCTGTATGGGTAAATCTGCGCTTCACGCCGCCAAAATCGGCCAGGCCCTTCCGGATACGGTCGCCGGAAATGCCCAGCTGGTCGGCCACTGCGATCGCAGCGGTCGAATTCGACACGTTGTGGTGCCCCGGCATGGGCAGGACAAGGCCGTTGATTTCCTTCTCCACGCCGGTAATGCGATCCCTGATCAATACCCCGAAGCGGGATTGCCCTCCTTCGAACCGCAGATCGACGAACCGGACATCGGCCTGCGGATTCTCTCCATAGGTTACAATTCGCCGGTCTTCGATCCGCGAAACCAGCGACTGGACTTCCGGATGGTCGATACACATCACGGCAAATCCGTAGAACGGCACATTTTCGACGAACTGCTTGAAGGCGTCCCGAACCGCATCGAACGTGTGATAATGATCCATATGCTCGGGATCGATATTGGTGACGATCGCGATATCGGCGGGCAGTTTTACGAAAGACCCGTCCGATTCGTCGGCCTCCACCACCATCCAGTCTCCGTCGCCAAGGCGCGCATTGGTGCCGTAGGCATTGATGATCCCGCCATTGATCACCGTCGGGTCGAGAGTGCCGGCATCCAGGAGCGAAGCCACGAGCGAAGTGGTCGTTGTCTTGCCGTGGGTGCCGCCGACGGCGATCGATTGTTTGAATCGCATAAGCTCAGCGAGCATTTCCGCCCGCCGGACAACCGGCAGCAGGCGTTCGCGGGCGGCGATCAGTTCCGGATTGTCGGTCTGGATCGCCGATGACACCACGACGACATGGGCTTCGCCCAGATTTTCGGCGCGATGGCCGACAGCAATCTGGATTCCCTTGGCGCGCAATCTCTGAACATTGGGATTGTCGGCAATGTCAGACCCCTGAACGCGATAGCCGAGGTTCAACAGAACCTCGGCTATTCCACTCATTCCAATTCCGCCAATCCCGACAAAATGGACCGGGCCGATATTCTGCGGCATCTTCATCCGCGCAGATCCTTTCCTAAACAACAGCCAAGTTTCGGGCACACAGGCCCTGAAATCATTTGCTTGCAGCAACCGATTCAGTCAGGTCGGCGAGCCGCTCGACGGCATCCGGTCGCCCCGCGGAGCGCGCGTTTTGCGCCCGCGTTTTCAATGTTTGTGGATCACTGACCAGATCCGTCAGGATCTCAGCCAGGCTCTCTGGTGTAATCCCGGACTGGTCAAGCATGACAGCGCCGCCGGCCTGTTCCAGAACCGTGCCGTTTGCCCTTTGATCCTGATCGATCGCCCCCGGCAGCGGCACCAGCACGGCCGGCCGGCCGATCACGGTCAATTCGCCGATGGTCGAAGCCCCGGCCCGCGAAACGATCAGATGCGCATGCGCGATACGACGCGGCAGATCTGAAAAGAACGGCGCCAACTCCACATTGATGCCGAGAGGCGCGTAGGCCTCCGTCACGCGGGCCAGATCCTCCTGCCGGCATTGCTGAACGATTTGCAGCCGGCTTTTCAGATCGTCGGACAATTGCGAAAACACTTCAGGCATCATATCGGAAAAAAACCGCGCGCCCTGGCTGCCGCCGAACACAAGCACCCTGACCGGCCCGTCCGACGCAATGTCTTCAAACGGCACCGTCGCGGCCTCGTGAACCGCATCACGAACCGGATTGCCGCACAGAACCGACTTCGCCAGCGCCCCGGCACGGGCCCTGGTTCCCTCGAAGCTCAGCGCAACCTTGCGGCACATTCGCGACAGGAGGCCGTTCGCCCGTCCCATGACGGCATTTTGTTCGTGCAGGACTGAAGGAACGCCCAGGATCCATGCTGCCATCAGGGGTGGGACGGTGGGATATCCTCCGAAGCCGACAATGGCGGCCGGTTGCGACCGGCGCAATACCAGGATCGAGCGCAACAGCCCCAGCCCCAACTTGAACAGCGAGGAAACCACAACGACCGGGTTACGGGAAGACGGCGTACCGGACGGCACGGTGTGTGTCACCGCGGCGGGAAAATCGCCGCCATAGTGGGTCGCGCGGTGGTCGGTGACCAGCTCGACCCGCCAGCCTCGCCGGTTCAGCTCGCCGGCAAGGGCCTGTGCAGGAAACAGGTGGCCTCCCGTGCCTCCGGCCGACAAAAGAATGGTGCGTTGCACGAATCCAGTTCCCTCACGCGGATTTGGGAGTGTGGGCGGGTAAAGAGACGCCGTTAAAGGGCGCAAACTGAATCTTGTCTCCGGCCCTGCGTCGCGTCAGCGCCAACAGGAATCCGGTGCCAAGCGCAACCGCAAGCAGCGATGATCCGCCATAGGATACGAACGGCAGGGTCATGCCCTTCGAGGGCATAAGATGAAGATTGACCGCCATATTGATCGTTGATTGCAGTCCGAAAAGCGCCACCAGGCCGGAAACCGATAATCTCACGAATGGATCGCTTGCCCGGAAAGCATGCAGAAACCCCCGAAGCACGATGAAAGCGAACAAGGCCACCAGAACGAGACAAATGACAATGCCGTATTCTTCCGCCGCCACGGCAAAAACGAAGTCGGTATGTGAATCCGGCAGGATCCGCTTGACCGTCCCTTCGCCCGGCCCGCGCCCGAACCAGCCGCCGTTGACGAAAGATTCGATCGCCGTGTCGATCTGGAACGTATCGCCGGAATCCGGGAACAGGAACCGGTCGATGCGCGCCGTCACATGCGGCAGAATCAGATAGGCTGACACGATCCCGGCAACCCCAAGTCCGCCAAGCACAAAGATCCAGAGCCAGGGCATGCCGGCGAGAAAGAACAGGATGGACCAGACAATGGATATCAGCATTGTCTGACCGAAATCCGGCTGCACTACCAGCGGCGCTGTCACCAGTATCAACAGCAGGATGGCAAAAAGGTTTCCGGGAATGTCGGTGCGTTTGGCGCTTTCGGAAAACAGCCAGGCCGCGAGGACGACGAACATCGGTTTGATGAACTCCGAAGGTTGCACCGACAGGCCCAGCACATAGATCCATCGCCGTGAGCCTTTGACTTCAGCGCCGACGAAGAGCGTTGCAATCATCAATGCAAATGCAATCAAAAACCCGTAGAACGCCACCCGTCGCACATGGCGCGGCGACAGGAACGAAACGCCGATCATGACAATCAGCGACGGTCCGAGGAAAAAAGCCTGTCGCTTGAAGAAGTGGTAGGTGTCCAGGTTGAGCCGTTCGGCAACTGGCGGACTGGCGGCCAGCGACAGAACCACTCCGCCGACCAGAAGGGTTGTGAGACCGGCAAGCATCGCCTTGTCAACGGTGCGCCACCATTCCGAGACCGGGTTTCGATCCGCGCGCCCGCTCATGACTCACCCGCCTGTGAAAGAGCCTTGTCCTGCAATGTCCTGAATGCGTCTCGAAAGGCTTCGCCGCGCAATTCGAAATTCGCAAACTGGTCGAATGACGCGCAGGCCGGGGCCAGCAATACGACAGGTTCTTCGGCTGCGTCCGCCATGGCGTCCTCAAAGGACTTCTTCACAGCATCTGCAAGGTTACCGCACACCACCACCGGACAATGCCCCATCAATGTTCGTTCAAATTCCCTTTCGGACTCGCCGAAAAGATAGGCTTTTGCGATCTTCGGCCCGTACTGCACGAGGGACGTAATTCCCCCCTCCTTCATGCGCCCGCCGGCGAGCCAATACATCCTGTCAAAACTGGCCAGCGACCGTTCGGCGGCTTCGGCATTGGTCGCTTTCGAATCATTTACGAATAGAACATGCCCGATTTTTCCGATTACCTCCATACGGTGCGATAAACCCGGGAAAGATTTCAGGCCGGCAACAATGTCTTCCGCCCGCAATCCGGCGGCATGACAGGCGGCAAAGGCCGCCGCCGCATTCTGTCCGTTATGGGTGCCGCGCAGGGCTCCTATGCCGGAAAGCCCGGCAACAACCCGCTCGCCCGCCTGATCCTCACGCACCAGATCGGCGCCCTTGAGATAGATACCGCGACCGACCGGGTGTTCCGCTGAAATCCGGATGACGTTTTCCGGCGTCCCGGTTTCCCTGACGGACCGGTCCAGACGATCAGCGATCGCCGAGCAGATCGCGTCGTCGGTTCCCACGATCGAGGTCCGGCTGGCAGCCACCAAACGTTCCTTGACCGCAGCATAATGCGCAAGCGTGCCATGGCGGTCGATATGGTCGGGGGTCACGTTCAGGATAATTCCGACGGACGGATCAAGCGACGGTGCCAGATCGATCTGATAGGATGAACATTCGACCACATGCACGCTTGCCGCGGTCGGAGGAGCAAGGTCGAGGATCGACGTACCGATGTTGCCGCCGACCTGGGGGTCGCGGCCGGCCTGCGCAAAGATATGGCCGATCAGCGCAGTGGTGGTGGATTTGCCGTTGGTGCCGGTGATGGCGATAAATGCACTGTCCGGGCACCGGGCCCGGCGTTCACGACAGAACAATTCGATATCGCCGATTATCTCAACCCCATGTTCGCCGGCCAGGACGACGCTCCAATGCGGTTGCGGATGGGTCAGGGGTACGCCAGGGGCCAGAACCAGCGCATCGAACCCGCTCCAATCGGCGTCGCGAAGCGCGCCGGTGGGAATCCCCGTCTGAGCTGCACGTTCGCGGCTGGTCTCGTTGTCATCATCGGCCAGGACCTCCGCGCCGCCCTCCTGCAGGGCTCGTGCCGTCGAAATTCCGGACCCTCCGAGACCGAAAATTGCGACGCGCTTTCCGCTGAATGTCGAAACCGGGATCAAAACCCACCCTTTCCGTCACAATGCACCGGACACCCCGAACCGGGCGCCTGTTCCTATCGCAGCTTCAGCGTCGACAGCCCCATGATCGCCAAGACCACGGCTATGATCCAGAACCGGATCACGACCTGCGGTTCCGTCCATCCCATCTTTTCGAAATGATGGTGTATAGGCGCCATCAGGAACACCCGTTTACCGGTCGTCTTGAAGACAACCACCTGGATGATGACCGACAGCGCTTCGGCCACAAAAATGCCACCGATGATGGCGAGCACGATTTCATGTTTGGTCGCCACGGCGATGGCACCGAGCATGCCGCCGAGCGCCAGGGAACCGGTATCGCCCATGAAGATCGCAGCCGGCGGCGCGTTGAACCACAAAAACCCGAGACCGGCACCGAGGACGGCACCGCAAATGACCGCAATTTCCCCGGTTCCACGAACAAAATGGATCTGCAGATAATCTGAAAAGACCTCGTTTCCGCTGAGATAGGCGATCATGCCGAAGCTTGCGGCCGCAATCATCACCGGTACGATCGCAAGACCGTCGAGACCGTCTGTAAGGTTTACCGCGTTGCCGGCGCCAACCATGACAAGAACCGCGAACGGAACAAAGAAGATCCCCAGGTCGACCAGAAATCCCTTTATGAACGGAAAGGTCAGCGACGTCGTGAATGTCGGTTCCAGCCCGATCCGCATGACCATGATCGAAGCCGTTGCCGCGATCAGAGATTCAATCGCCAGTCTCGCCTTGCCGCCAAACCCTTTGTGCGAGGTTTTTGTTACCTTCAGATAGTCGTCATAGAGGCCGACCATGCCGAATCCCAAAGTCACGCCGAGCACGATCCAGACATAGGGATTGGACAGATTCGCCCACAACAGGGTCGAAAACGACAGACCGGCGAGGATCAGCAGCCCGCCCATCGTCGGCGTGCCGATTTTTGTCAGCAAGTGGCTTTCCGGTCCGTCCTCGCGGATGGGCTGCCCCCGGCCCTGGCGAACCTTCAGGGCGCGGATAATCGGGCGGCCGAACAAAAATACGAAAAACAGGGCCGTAACCGTGGCCGCGCCGGTCCGAAAGGTGATGTATCGAAACACGTTCAGAATCGAAAATTGCGCATCGAATTCGGAAAGAAAGTAAAACATGAACTTACCTTTGGGAATTATCGCGGCCGCTTTTAACAGCGTCGTACCGGGTTAACAACGCTTCTACCAAAGGGCCCATTCGGCTTCCCAAAGATCCCTTGACCATAATGACATCCCCCGGACCGACATCCTCCAGGACGGACGCCGCGAGATCCTCCGAACCGGCGGCATAACGCGCCCTGAGATTGTCTGGAAGCCGATCCCAAAGGGCCCGCATCAAGGGTCCGCAGCAGAAAACCCGATCGACGGAGTTCTCCACGATGCCGTCGGCGAGAGCGGCATGCAGGTCGGGGCCCGTGTCTCCAAGTTCCAGCATATCGCCGAGAACCGCCGTACGGCGGCCCGTACCGTTTGGCTGGAACTGGCCCAGCAAATCAAGCGCCGCCTGCATGGAAACCGGATTTGCATTGTAACTTTCGTCAATAAGAATCGCGCTGGCGTTCTGAACATGGAGAATCCAGCGTTCGCCGCGGCCTTTCGGCGCCGCGACCGATGCAAGCGCAGTACATGCCTTGTCCAAGTCGCCTCCAACCCGGGCCACCGCACCGATAACCGCCAGGGAGTTGACAACCAGGTGTCGGCCGGGCGCGCCCAGGCGATAATTCACATTGCTGCCGAAAACATCGGCGCTGACCGTGGATCCTGCGTCCTGCCCGACCGCATCGAGCAGACGAACGTCGGCGTTTGCGGCACGGCCGAAGCTCTCGATCGCTGTGATATTGGGTTGCGCCGCGGCCGCATCCCGTAAAAGCCTGTAATGGGCATTGTCGATGTTCAGGAGCACCGCCCCGTCCGGCTCGACACCTTCAAAGATTTCCGCCTTCGCGTGAGCGATCTCTTCAACCGATTCAAAATATTCCAGGTGAACCGGTTCGACGGTGGTAACGATTGCCAGATGCGGCCGGACCATTTTGACCAGCGGCCGGATCTCGCCAGGATGGTTCATACCGATCTCGAAAATACCGAACTCCGTCTCCCGCGGCATCCGCGCCAGAGTAAGCGGCACGCCCCAGTGATTGTTGAACGATTTGTCCGCAGCATGCACCTTGCCCGAGGGCGCAAGCGCCAACCGCAGAGCTTCCTTGGTTCCGGTCTTGCCGACACTGCCGGTAATCGCCACGACGCGTCCAGTCATGCGCGCCCGGGCCGCGCGTCCCAGATCCTCCAGAGCCCGCAGAACGTCGTCCACAATCAGCCGCGGTCCCGCACCGGCGCTGTCCGGTGCCCTCTGCGTTGAAACGACGGCCAGCGCAGCGCCGTTTGTCAAAGCGCTGTCAACAAAATCATGACCATCGAAGCGATCGCCCCTGATGGCGAAAAATGCATGCCCCGGAGCCGTTGTCCGGCTGTCTATGGAGATGCCGGTAACAGGTTGAGTTGCAACCGCAGGCTCCATTTGCTCCCCGTCCTCGAGCCGTCCGCCGGTCGCTTCGACAATCTCGGCGACAGTCCACAATTCGGTCATGAGTCCCCCGGCGCTTCGATCTGCAAGGCGTCCACAAGCACGCCGCGATCGGAAAACGGCAATGTCTTGTCACCAACGATCTGGCCTTCTTCGTGGCCCTTGCCCGCAACGACCAGAATGTCGCCGTCGCGCAGCAGGGCAACGGCGGTATGGATGGCTTCCGAGCGATCGCCGATCTCCCGCGAGGACGGCGCAGCGGAGCGGATCATCGCGCGGACAGTTGCCGGATTTTCGGAGCGCGGATTGTCATCGGTCACGATGGCTATGTCGGCGAGGCGTTCGGCGATTTCCCCCATAAGCGCCCGCTTGCCAGGATCCCGGTCGCCCCCGGCGCCGAACACCACGATCAGACGGTTGCGCGTGAACGGACGCAGGGTTTTCAGCACCGTTTCCAGCGCATCGGGCTTGTGGGCGTAATCGACAAAGGCATGGGCGCCGGATCTGTGATCGCCGACATGTTCCAGGCGTCCCGGAGCGCCTTTCAGTCGCGCGAGCGCTGCAAGAGCGCCCGCTTCGCTTACGCCTGTCGCAACGGCGAGCCCCGCCGCGATCAGAGCGTTGGACACCTGAAACCGGCCGATCAGCGGCAGTTTGATGTGATGGGAGCGGCCCGCGCACCGGACCTCAAGTCTTTGCCCCGCCCCTTCCGGCGCACAGGACAGGATGCGCATGTCATTGCCGGTTTCGCCGATCGTATAGGCCGCGAGCCCTTTGGCATTCGCGGCCGCGGCGACCTTGTCGCTCCAGGGCTCGTCAGTGTCGAGAACCACCGGGCGACCGGGTGCGAGCAGCCGCGTGAACAGGCCGAGCTTCGCCTGGAAGTATTCCTCCTGGTTCGCGTGGTAATCGAGATGGTCGCGGCCGAGATTCGTGAACGCGGCGGCGGCGAGATCGACTCCGTCGAGCCGGCGTTGGTCAAGCCCGTGGCTGGAAGCTTCCATCGCCGTGTGGGTGACGCCATTGTTGGCAAGCGTGGACAGCAATTCATGCAGGCGGACCGTATCCGGGGTCGTCAGGCTGCCATAGATCGTCAGGGCATCGGATACCACCCCAAGGGTGCCGATGCTTGCCGACGCTTTTCCGTCGATCTGCCAGATTTGCCTGAGAAATCCGGCAACGGACGTCTTGCCGCTGGTTCCGGTGATTGCGACGACCTGTTGCGGCTGACGGCCGAAATAGGCGGCAGACAGTTTGGCGAACGCCCGCCTGACATCGGCTGCAACCAGCACGGAGGTCGGCATGTTGTCCGGCACCGCGTCCGCATTGTCCGTCAGAACGGCACTGGCGCCCTGTTCGATCGCCGATCCGATGAAGTCATTCCCATTGACCTGCGTGCCCGGCAAGGCTGCAAACAGCATTCCCCGCTTCACCGCCCGACAGTCGGCGGTCAGCCCCAAAATGTCCGGATCGTCGGGTCCTGAAGGAACCAATCCGGATTGTGCGGCCAGACCGGAGAGTTTCATGATCGGCTCAACCTTCGCAGCGATTCATCATATCGATTGCTGCATAGCCGAACACGCAACGCTAGAGCAACCAATTCGGCGATCGTTAATACGAAACCATGATGGTTTCGGACCCTTTGCCGAATTGCGGTTTGACGCCGAGCATCGGTGCGATGCGGCGCACGATATTGGCCGTCGTCGGCGCAGTGTTCCATCCGGCCGTCGCGTACCGTTTGCCCTCTTCCGGTTTTGGTTCATCAAGAACGACCAGCAGGACATATTGCGGATCATCCATTGGAAACGCGGCGAGGAAGGAGTTGAAACGCTTGTCGCGCGCATAGCGGCCGTTTTCGATTTTCTCTGCCGTCCCGGTCTTCCCGCCAACCAGATATCCATCGACTTCGGCCTTGCGGCCGGAGCCCTTCTCGGAATTGAGCCTGAACAGATAGCGCATGGCCGCACTGGTCTTTTCCGATACGACGCGTTTTCCCTCGATCGGCTTTTCCTTGTCGCGGGCGACGAACGTCGGCGGGATCATGACACCGCCGTTCAGCAACGCGGCGGTGGCCGCTGCCGTGTGCATCGGCGTAACAGACAATCCATGGCCAAAGGAGATGGTCATCGAACCAAGCTGGGTCCATTTCTGCGGCTTCAGGGGCAATGCCAGTTCCGGCAATTCGCTTTTTACCCGCTCAAGCATGCCGATCCGGCCGAGAAATTCCTTGTGTCCCTCGATCCCCACTTCCAGCGCCATCTTCGCGGTGCCGATGTTGGAGGAATAAATGAAAACTTCGGGAACGGAGAGTATCCGTCGCTTGCCGTGAAAATCGTCGATACGCTGACGGGCGACCCGGATCGGTTTGCGGACGTCGAACCGGTCGTCCATCGTGACCTGGCCTGAATCCAGCGCCATTGCGGTCGTGAACGTCTTGAACACCGATCCCATTTCATAAACGCCGGCGGTTGCCCGGTTCATGCGTGTCTTGTCGAGCGCCTGGATCGGATCGTTTGGATCGTAGTCCGGCAATGAAGACATGGCGACCACTTCGCCGGTTTTGGCATCGAGAACGATACCGACACCGGCAATTGCCCGGTAGCGCTCAAGCGCCAGCGACAATTCCTTGCGGACAACATGCTGGACCCGGAGATCGACCGAGAGGCGCACCGGCTTCATGTCCCGCTGATTTCCAAGGCCCACCGCATGCAGGTCCCGCAACCCCTGTCTGTCGATGTATTTCTCCAGCCCGGCAATGCCGCGATTGTCCACGTCGACATGGCCGATGATGTGGCTTGCGGTCTGGCCGCCGGGATAAAACCGGCGGTTTTCGGTAAGAAATCCTATGCCCGGGATGCCGAGATGATGGACGGCATCACGCTGTTCCGGCGTAATCTCACGCTTCAGCCACACGAAGCCGGCACCGCTTTCCAGTTTGCGGCGTGTACTGTCGACCGGCAGATCGGTGATGACCGACATCAGACTTATGATGGCCTCATTCACGTCGAGTATGCGGCGCGGCTCGGCGTAAAGGGAGTAGGTTTTCAAGTCGGTCGCCAGAATGAGGCCATTGCGATCGGTCACGTCCGGCCGCGCCGCCGAGATGGCGTCCTGCGCTGTCCGATATGCGATGCTCGGTCGATCAGGCGTTAATCCGAGATGCACCAGGCGCCCCGCGATCAGAGCATAAACGCCGGTAAACAGAACCATCGCCAGCACCAGACGAATCTTGGCCTGCTCCATGGGGGCTCTGCCAAGCTTGATCCGGGTCGGGCGCGCGGATGGCGGCAAATCCCGTTTGGACGCGACGGGCGACGGTGAAACCAGATGATTGTCGGATGGCGCTTGCATCGTCGTCCCTTATTGAATCAGAGTGTCGGAGCCGCCGGCAAATCCACCGATCGGGGCATTGCGGTTCGGTCGCAGTTCGATGGGGCGCATGGGAATATCGCCGACGGTAGCGATCTGATCTGCACCGACATCGAGAAGTTCAAAATACATGTCGTAGCGCGCGATCAGCTCCTGCAGCCGTGCCGGTTGGGTCAGGAGACTCCATTCCGCCTTCAAAAGGGCTATGGCTTCGCGTTCGCGCCCAATGTCACGCTCCTTTTTAGCGACTTCAACCGAAGCGATTTCAACACGGTGCTTCATGTCATAGACCAGCACCGCGGCTACGATCATCACTCCGAGAAGAACAACATTGATCAGTCTGCTCACTGGACGCGTTCCCTTGAAAACGGGTTTTCCGGAAAATCGGCGAGACCGAGGAGTGCTGCATCGCTGTCGCGCGCGGCCTCCCCGGTACGAATGGCGAACCGCAGGCGCGCCGAACGCGCCCGGGGATTTTGTCGTGCCTCGGCCTCGTCCGGCAGCACCGTTCCACGCCGGGTCTGGGTGAACGTCGCCGGGGCAACGGCTTCCTGGGGCAGATGGCGTGAACCACCCGCTGTGGTTCTGGTACGGTCGGCGAAAAACCGTTTGACGATCCGGTCTTCGAGACTGTGAAACGCGACTATCACGAGCCGGCCGCCTTCGCGCAGGATCCGTTCCGCCGCAAACAGGGCGTCGGCCAGTTCGTGCAATTCACGATTGACGAAGATCCGCAAGGCCTGAAATGTGCGCGTCGCGGGATGGATCGTGTCTTTCTGGCGCCGACCGACCGTGTCGGCAATCAGGTCGGCGAGCGGTTTGGTCCGAACAAACGGCGCGCGCTGCCGCGCCTCCACGATGCGTTTTGCGATTATGCGGGATTTGCGCTCTTCACCATATCGGAAGATGACGTTGGCAAGGTCGGTTTCAGAGAGCGTGTTGACGGCATCAGCCGCATTCGCGCCATCCTGCCCCATGCGCATGTCGAGCGGGCCATCATTTTGAAACGAGAAGCCGCGCTCGGCCTGATCAAGCTGCATGGACGACACGCCAATATCGAGCACGATGCCGTCAACACCGTCCCATCCGGCGTTCCCGGCCAGATCCTCAAGATCGGAAAATGTGCCGTGAGCCAGGCGCAACCGACCGGCCGAAGCATCAACAAGCGCTGCCCCGGCATTGATGGCGTTGATATCGCGATCGATCGCAAGCACGCTGCAATCGGCTTCTGCCAGGATCGCCCTGGTATAGCCGCCCGCCCCGAACGTTCCGTCGATAATCCGCGCGCCATCCCGTGGCGCAAGCGCCCGCAGCACCTCCGCCAGCATGACCGGGACATGCGGGGCGGCCGGATCGACGGAGAGAGACGCCGCACTCATGATGTTTCTCCGCCGGAACGCTGCGGGCGCCGCAATTGCCGCGCCAGTTCCAGCGCCTTTTGCTTGTGCTCCTGGAAGCGGTCCGGGTTCCAGATCTGAAACTTGTATCCCTGCCCGACAAAGGTCACGTGGCTGTCTATCTGGGCATAGTCCTTGATGGTCTCACTCAGATTGACGCGGCCGTCCTGGTCGATCTTGAGGTGCTCGCCCATGCCGTAGAATGCGGTCGACAGATAATCGTGATCTTCTGTGTAGGTATCGACCCGCGCAAGCCGTTGTTCAATATGCTGCAGCAGATCGTTGCCACCTGAATCCACGGCGTTCATATCGAAAGAGGGGTAACAATAGAGGCCTTCATAACCGTCCCTGGCCAGAACCGAACGAAACCCTGCCGGGATCGAAACACGCCCTTTGCCATCGATCTTGTTCGTGTGATTGGACACGAACCCACCCATTGACACGCCATCCCCTGCCTTGGCTTTTCACACATTCAATTCCGCCCAGCCCGGCTTGAACAATCGCCATTCACCCGCGATCCGGCGGGCAATATTGCTTCTGCGACTACGCAAATCTCATACGAAATTGGATGAATATGGGATATCATGGGATCATATGGGCGTCAACGGATTCTGCTCCCATTCATACCGAATTCGCGTGCCTTTACCCATTAAAGTTCAGGTAGGCTTAACAAGTGGTTTCCAGGCGGGACGATAGTATGAACGAGATTCAAAATTTACCGCGCGACACCACGCGTCCTCGCGCACGACAGGATCGCGCGCCGGGTCCGCTCAGAATCTGTCAAAGGGGTGCCAGTCGGCCTGTAAGCCGGGTTCTGTATGGCGGGCAAAGCCCGCGCGACGGCCATTCATCTGGGATGCCGGTTGCCCGGCACCTCACGCTACCTACCCGGGCGGCTGGCCTGGAAACAGGCCGGAACCAAGGTTCCGCGCAGCCCCTATTCGGTATTGCTCCCGGTGGGGTTTACCGTGCCGCGGACGTTGCCGCCCGCGCGGTGGGCTCTTACCCCACCCTTTCACCCTTACCCCCGACATGTCCGGGGCGGTTTGCTTTCTGTGGCACTTTCCCTGGGGTCGCCCCCGCCGGACGTTATCCGGCACCGTGTTTCCATGGAGCCCGGACTTTCCTCCCCACCACGCTTTCGCGCCCAGGTGGAGCGGCCGTCCAGCCGACTGGCGCCCCTGCCATAGGCAAGCTTGCCGCCCCGGTCAAGAACGCGAAACCGGAACGGCAGGCCCGTGAGATTTCAAATGCGTCAGGCGAGCAGCTTTTCCGCCAGTTCCGGAAAGCTGTCGACGATAATATCGTGTTGCGGGTTCGGTTCCGGGTCCGGCGGTCCCTCGTCGCCCCACTCCCTGGGGCGACGGACAAACGCCGTCTTGAAACCGACCGCCTTGGCCGCATCGAGGTCGAAATTGTGACAGGCAACCATGCAACATTCGGCCGGTTCCAGTTGCAGGAACCGGGCGGCGGTCTGATAGGCCTCCGGCAGGACCTTGTATTTTCCGATGGCCTCGCACGAAATAACCGCGTCCCAGGACAGCCCGTTGCGTTTTGCCGTATCGATGATGATGCGGAAACTGAGGATCGTGAACGAAGCACAGATGTAGCGGTCGCGCAGTTTCGGCAGAACGGCCGGAAAGTCGGGCCAGCACTGAAAATTGTGCGGAACATCCCAGGCGATGCGGTGACGCTCCGCATCGGGAACCGCGTCCAGGCCGTGGTTTTGCAGCACTTCGTCTAGGGATGCGCGGTGGGCTCCATCGAAATTGTAAGCGGGCGGTTCGTGTTCACCCAGATTGAGCATGCGCTTCAGCGCGCCACGGCGCAGATCATTGGCCAGTGCCGCCCAGTCCCGGTCTTCTCCGAAGGCGCTACCGGCCTGTGAGAGCGCTTCGCGAAACCCCGAATGCCAGTCGAGAATGGTTCCGCCGGTATCGAAGGTCAGCGCCCTCACGTTATTCAAGCTCATCAAACAATCTCCCCTATGTAAATACTGACAATAGAATGTTGGCGGCAAATGAAAAGACGCATTGGGCCGGCGCGGACTTTTCGGCGATCAAATCATTGCGTGTTGAAAAACAAGGGGCGTTCGTGTCAACGGCTGGAGGCAGCGGTCAGCAGTCGATGCAACGTCTCAAGCGTCGATGTATCGGCAATCCCATCGACCCTGGCCGGCCGGAAATGCCGCTGAAACGCCGCAACGACCTGGGCGGTCTTCGCATCGAAAACGCCCGACAATTCGACGTCATACCCGAAATGGCCAAACATTGCCTGCAGCGCCTGCACCGGCTCGCCGGCATCGCCTTCCTGAAAGAAGCGGCCGCCGGAGACCGGAGAAGGCTCTATCCAGAGCCCGACGCCTTCAGCGGCGAGACGATGCCAGGGAAATTTCTCGCCCGGATCGATTTTACGGCCCGGGGCGACGTCGGAATGGGCGAGAATGTGCGCAGCGGGGATGCGATGGCGGCTGAGAATATCCCGGCAAAGCGCAATGACGGCGGCGATCTGTCGATCCGGGAAGTCAGGATAACCGCCATCCGGTCCCGGATTGACGATCTCAATCCCGATCGATCTGGAATTGATATCCGTATCGCCTTGCCAGAACGAGCGTCCGGCATGCCATGCCCGGCATTTTTCTTGCACCGACTGGACGATTGCCCCGTCTTCTTCGACAAAATAGTGCGCCGAGACTTCGGAGGCCGGGTTGCAGAGCCAGTCGAGAGCCGCCTTGCCGGTCGGCATCCCGGTATAGTGCAGGATGAGCATATCCGGTTCGCCGGAGGATTTTCTCTCCCCGAAATTGGGGGAACGCCGCCATGTCGCAGCCGGCAGAGTGCAGTCGATCATTTCGGGCACAAGTCAAATCCAGTCCGGGCAAAGTGTTTGCAAACCAACGGTCAGAACCTCACATTGAATCCCAACAGCGTTTTCCCAGCAAGGTGTTTGTCAACATTTCGCCGCACGAGGGCGACAGGGCATTTGCAACAACGCGGACCAGGTCCCTATCGCAGCACCTGCGGCCATGTTAACAGGCCCGGGCCTCAATTCGGACGCGGGACGGAACGATGGACGACCTCTACCTCGTAAAACCGGGATTTGCGGATCCGGCCTATCCCGGAAAGACCTTTTATTGCTGGCATTGCGCCCTCATCGAGGGCGTACTCGCCTCGTTCCCGGAGCTTTGCGGCAGCCTGTCGGTCCATCGCATTGCCTGGCCGAGGCCCCGAAACGTGCTGATTGACGTCGCCGGCGAAGACAATCAATCCGTACCGCTTCTGGTCCTGAGGCCCGGAGAGTCTTCGATACTTCAGACCGGAAATTTCAACGGGCGGGCCCTGATCGCCGACAAGGATGCAATTCTTGCAATCCTGAGCGAACGGCACGGTTTTCCGGATCCCCATCCCTGAGACCGGCTCACCCGCTCATTCGGCTTTTCAGACAGACGATCATCGCCGCCACGACGACAACGGCGCAAACCATGGCGGTCAGGGTAATATCTTCCCCCAAAAGCAGCGCCGACCAAACCAGGGCCACGAGCGGCAGCACCATATTGATCTGGCCGATCCGGGCGATACCGCCGGCCGCGAGTCCCCGGTACCAGAAAACGGATGCAAGGAACATGCTGATCACCCCGACATAGGCCAATCCCGCCCATCCCTCCAGGGACACGGCAGCGCCATCCAGACCGTCCACAGACCACAGCAAGACGGGCAATGCTGCCGGTGAAATCAGAATCATCGCCCAGCACAGGGTCGTGGTTCCGCCGAGTTCGCCCGCAATGCGTCCACCCTCGACATAGGCCGAACCGACGCTGACAAGGGCAAGGAACAGCCAACCGTCGGCGGGACTGAGATGCCCGCCCCCGGCATCAAGCGCAAAATAGAACACCGCCGCAAATCCGACGGCGCACGCAGCCCAGAAAATCGGGGGTTGACGCTCACCGGTTCTCAAAACGGAAAGGATGGCAGTCGCTGCCGGAGCCAGTCCGATCGCGACGGCACCATGAACAGCGGGAACCGACACCAAGGCCAGCGTGAGAAAAAATGGAAATCCGACCGCAAGCCCCATCCCCATCCAGACAATGCCGGGCAGAAGACGTCGTTCTGGCAAACGCATCTTTTTGGTCACAATCAGCGTTACAACGCCGAGCGCGGCTGCGATGACGATACGTGCGCAGGTTATCGTAAGCGGCGAGAAATCCTGGACGGCGACCCGCGTCGCCACCATGGTTCCGCTGAAGCCCAGCATGCCGAGAAAACCGAAAACAAGTCCATCAGACCAATGCCGGCTTGAACGTTTCACGATCCCTCCAATTGCCCGCGAATCGTGGCCCATGGGTCCTGCCAATCGGTCAGAGGCTTCTTATTACTCCGGTCATGACAATGAAGGCAATCCGAATTCGATGTTGCAAGAGCGGCGCCCGAGGCCAGTCGAGCGCGCTTGCGTAACGGCCAAAGCTCAAGGGGCGCGACATTAAATCGCAGTCCAACCGAAAATAAATTACAAATATTGAACATGATTCATTTTTTCGTTGAAGCATTTGAAATGAGACATTAATGTTCTCCCGGGCGCTGGGAGATGGTCACGAGACAATTCTCACCGGAGTCACACATTAATGCTCAATAGCACCAAAATTCGTCACACAATTACGAAACCTTGCAGGAAAATTTCGAGGATATACACGTCACGGAAAGCGATTAGTAATACCCTTACCAATTCATTGTCAGTTTATTTCCTGTTCTTACTATTTTATTTCGAAGACCGGCCACCTGCCACGGCCGTGGAACGCAGTCACGCCCAGCATCCCATCATTCTGGCTCAGGCCGCCGGCGGCCCTGCGGGCACGCCGCCGGGCGGCACCGGCGGCGCAGCGCCGGCGGATCCGGGACCGGCAACGCCCGGTCCCGCAGCACCGGATCCTGAACCGGCGGCACCGGACCCTGAACCGGCAGCACCCGATCCGCCAGCGGCCGACCCGAACGCCGGCTTAGGATCCCCCGGCGAGGGTAAGATCGGCGGTTTGCGCGATCTGATCAATGCGCCGGATGTTGGTCTGTCCGACCGCTCCACCCGCGCGATTGTCGAGGATATTGCCGAAATCGCAACCACCTGTGAATCGGTTCCAGGCGAATACCGCATTGATTGCCTGGGCAAGGGCTTCTCCCTTTTGGCCAAATCCATGCCGGACAAGGTAGAGTACGAGACGGTTCGAACGGAGGTTGCAGCGGCGGGCAAAGCCTTGCGGAAAATCGCCCGGGACAACCAGGATCGTGCCAAACCCAGATTGCGGCGGACGCAGAAGCTGACGCATGTGGCAAATGCGCGTCGGTCCCGGGCCTATCGCCCCATCAAGGAGGCCGCTCTGGAACAGGCGACTGAGCAGGCGATCAAGGTTATCACCGAAACACAGACCCGCCTTTTGCGGTCAGCTGAAGGATCCGAGCGGCGGCGCGTTCATTATCAGTCGATTGCGCGTTCGGTCGGTTCAACCACCCGCATTCTGCGATCCTGACGTTCTGTTGTTGCCAACAAACGTTGTTGTCGCATCAAAGGCCGCGCGCGTTGCGGATTTCCGCCCAGGCGCCGTTTATGGCTGCGAGCCTGTCGTTGGCAAGCTTGACAAATTCCTCAGGCACGCCACGCGCCATGAGCCGATCCGGATGATTTTCGGCAACAAGTTTGCGGTAATGCGATTTGATATCCTGATCGCTGGCCGTCGGCGGAATTCCAAGGATCTCGTAGGGATCGCCGGTATCGTGCAGGTGTCGTGCCTTGATCTGGCGGAACTCGCGTTCGGAGATGCCGAAGATCTCCGCCACGGTTTCGAGATAGGCAAGTTCGTTTTCATGGAGCACACCATCGGCCTTGGCGATGTGAAACAGGCCGTCGATGATGTCGACAAGGGTTTCGGAATCGTCGGGAAACAAGGCCGCAATGCGCCGCGCATACACGTCGAAACCGGCAACGTCGGCCTGGGCCAGATTAAAAAGACTGGTGACGTGCCGTTCTTCGCCTTCGGGGATCTCGACAATTTCTCGAAAGGCCAGCACTTCGTCGCTGGTGACGATGCCGTCGGCCTTTGCCATTTTCGCCGACAGGGCGATCATCGCCGCAGTAAAGGCAACGGACCGGCCTGTCGCCGAGGCAAACGTGTTCGCGATCCGGTCAAGCAAATGCGCACCACCGGAGCCAATCGAATCCGCAAACTGTCCAAACCGTTTCCAAAGGCTCATGCCGGCCTCAATAGGCGTTGAACTGATTCCTGTCGAGAACCAATTCGCAGAAACGTGGCACAATGTTCAGTCCATTTCCCCGGCCAGCGCGGATAGCGATCCACAGCAGCTTCGTTTGAACTCAATTGATTTCACCGTTCATTCGGGCCATGACAGGGCATCACCACCAAGTACGGACATGACGCGATGACGGTCTCGCAAACGACGGGCAAATGGGATTTCTGGATCGATCGCGGCGGCACATTCACCGATGTGGTCGCCCGCAGGCCGGAGGGGACCATCGTTTCGCACAAACTCCTGTCGGAAAATCCCGAAGCCTACCCGGACGCCGCGATACAGGGGATTCGCGACCTGATGGGGCTCAAGCCGGGTGCGAAGATACCCACATCCCACATCGCCGCGGTCAAAATGGGAACCACGGTTGCGACCAATGCGCTGCTCGAACGCAAGGGCGACCGAACCGTCCTGATCACGACGAAGGGTTTTCGCGATGCGCTCAGGATCGGATACCAGGCCCGGCCCGACATTTTCGCCAAGCACATCATCAAGCCCGAAGAGGTTTACGAATCCGTCTTTGAAATCGAGGAGCGCATGCTCGCCGATGGATCCGTCGAAACGCCCCTGAACAGGATCCAGGCCGAACAGGCGCTGAGATCCGCCTATGCCACCGGCGCCCGGTCCATTGCCATCGCCTTCATGCATTCCTATGCCTATCCCGACCATGAACGCCAGGTCGCCGAGATCGCGTCGGCCATCGGCTTTACACAGATTTCCGTCAGCCATGAGGTCTCACCGCTGATGAAGCTGGTCGGGCGCGGCGACACTACCGTCGTCGACGCTTACCTGTCGCCGATATTGCGGCGCTATGTCGATCATGTCGCCGGCGAACTCGACGTGGCGGGCAGTGACTGCAAGCTCATGTTCATGATGTCGTCCGGCGGCTTGACGGCGGCCGATCTGTTCCAGGGCAAGGACGCGATCCTTTCCGGCCCGGCCGGCGGCGTCGTCGGGGCTGTGGAGACGTCGGCAATGGCCGGCTGCCGACAGATCATCGGCTTCGACATGGGCGGCACGTCAACCGACGTTTCGCATTATGACGGTGACTATGAACGCACGTTCGAAACAGAGACGGCCGGCGTGCGCATTCGCGCGCCGATGATGCTGATCCATACGGTGGCGGCCGGCGGCGGCTCGATCCTGCACTACGATGGATCCCGTTTCCGCGTCGGGCCGGATTCTGCCGGCGCCAACCCCGGCCCAACCTGTTATCGGCGAGGCGGCCCGCTTGCCGTCACCGATGCCAACGTGATGGTCGGCAAACTGCTTCCTGCCAGGTTTCCTAGAATTTTCGGCCCGGACCAGAATGAGCAACTGGATCGCGCCGCTGTCGTCGAGGCCTTTGAAGACATGGCCCGCGAAATCGGCGACGGCCGCAGCCGCGAGGACATTGCCGACGGCTTCATTCGCATCGCGGTCGAAAACATGGCCAATGCGATCAAGAAAATCTCGGTGCAGCGCGGCTATGACGTGACCGAATACGCCCTGTCCTGCTTTGGCGGCGCCGGCGGGCAGCACGCCTGCCTGATCGCCGACACGCTGGGCATGACGCGGGTTCTCATCCATCCCCATTCCGGCATTCTTTCGGCCTACGGGATGGGGCTCGCGGACATTCGCGCCAACCGCCAGCAAGGTGTCGTCAAGCGGCTTGAGGCCGGCCTGCTGCCGGAATTGAACCGACTGGATGCGGATCTGACCCGCCAGACACTGAACGAATTGAACCAGCAGGGGATCTCCGACGGCGAGGCCGGAACCACGACCAGGCTTTACCTGCGCTACGAGGGAACCGATACGCCCCTGGCAGTGGCCTATGCCGATATCCCCGACATGGTCTCCGTGTTCGAAGCCGCACACAAGAAACAGTTCGGCTTTATCACCCGGGACAAGCCGATTGTCGTCGAGGCACTGGAAGTCGAAGCCGTCGGCGGCGGAGCCGATATCGATGAACCCGATCTGGACCTGACGGATACCGAGGCCGTCGCCGCAGAAACCACATCATTTTATTCCGGCGGCGCCTGGCACCAGGCGGCCGTCCATGCGCGCGCCGGTCTGGCTCCGGGCCAACAGGTGGTCGGGCCCGCCCTGATCATCGAGGATCACCAGACCATTGTCATCGAACCGGGATGGACCGCGGCCATCACCGCCAAGAACCATGTCGATCTGAAGCGCCACCAGGTTCTGGAACGAACCTCCGCGGTCGGAACCGACGCCGACCCGGTGATGCTGGAAGTGTTCAACAATCTGTTCATGTCGATCGCCGAGCAGATGGGCGTCACCCTGCAGAACACGTCCTATTCCGTCAATATCAAGGAACGGCTCGATTTTTCCTGCGCCGTGTTCGCTGCCGACGGAAGCCTCGTGGCCAATGCGCCCCACATGCCGGTCCACCTTGGCTCGATGGACAAATCCGTTGAAACGATCGCCCTGGCCAATGCGGGCCGGATCAAGCCCGGCGATGTTTATGCCCTCAATGCCCCCTATAATGGCGGCACCCATTTGCCGGACATAACGGTGGTCACTCCGGTCTTCGATGCCCGTGACAAGGACATTCTGTTCTGGGTCGCCTCGCGCGGGCATCATGCCGATGTCGGCGGCAAGGCGCCGGGCTCCACGACACCGCGCGCCAAGACGGTCGACGAGGAGGGCGTGCTCTTCGACAATGTCAAGTTGGTGTCGGAGGGAACCTTCATGGAGGAAGACCTTGTTCGGGTCCTCACCGACCATCCCTATCCGTGTCGCAACGTGCCCTACAATGTGGCCGACCTGAAGGCGCAGATTGCCGCCAACGAAAAGGGTGTGCAGGAATTGCACAAGATGATCGCTCATTTCGGCCTCGATGTGGTCCAGGCCTATATGGGACACGTCCAGGACAATGCGGCTGAAAGCGTGCGCAGGGTTATCGACGCCCTGCATGATTCCGAGTTCGAGACCCGCACCGATCAGGGCGCGATCATCCGCGTGAAGATCAGCGTCGATCACGAAAACCGCGAGGCAACGCTCGACTTCACCGGCACCTCGCGCCAACAGGACACCAATTTCAACGCCCCCGCGCCTGTGACCCGCGCGGCGGTCCTGTATTGCTTCAGGCTCATGGTCGACAGCGATATCCCGATGAATGCGGGGTGCCTGCGCCCGATTCACATCGTCATCCCGGATGATTGCATGTTGAAGCCGAAATATCCGGCGGCCGTGGTCGGCGGCAACACGGAAACCAGCCAGCACGTCACCAACACGCTGCTGGGTGCGCTTGGCGCCATGGCCGCCAGTCAAGGCACGATGAACAATCTGGTGTTCGGCAATGATTCCTACCAATATTACGAGACCATCTGTTCCGGTTCGCCGGCCGGCGATCATGTTCCCGGAACCGACGGCGTGCATGTTCACATGACCAATTCCAGGCTGACCGACCCGGAAGTGCTGGAATTCCGCGTTCCCGTTGTGCTGGAAGATTTTCACATCCGTGCCGGGTCTGGAGGCAGGGGCAAATGGTCGGCCGGTGACGGCACATTGCGCACGATCCGCTTCCTCGAAGAGATGGAATGTTCGATCTTGTCGTCGCACCGCGTCGTACCGCCGCATGGCCTGAAGGGGGGCCTGCCTGGCGAATGCGGTTCGACCCATATCCGGCGGATCGACGGACCGCTGGAGGAGTTGCAGGGTGCCGACCAGACCCGGGTTTATCCGGGCGACGCGGTTATCCTGAAAACCCCGACCGCTGGGGGTTTCGGGCCGCCTGACGAAACCTGAACCGCGGTTTTCGTGACGCCGATCACATGAGCTATGCCGGCAATCTCCAATTGTTTACGCACAGCATCTTTGAACAACGTTCAATGACAGAATGTTGACAAGGCAACCATTGCATTTCGCCGCCATATTCCCACATAAGGGCGGTAAGTAATCGGGCAAACGGACTGTTTTGTGTCGATGAAATTTGACAGAAAACGCGAATACGTTCGCTCACAGCCCCGCCAGAGATTGGGCTGATAGCAAACAGGTGAACAAAATGACTGACTATGAAAGCCATTCGACTCCGGACGCCTATTGGCGTGACAAGGTCCAAGGTCCGAATGGCACGCTGGCAACCGCCTTTATTACGGTTTTTATTATCGGCGCCAGCCTGGCAAGTGCAGCAAGTGCAAATGTCATTCAGGTTCTGTGCCCATAGGGCGATAGAACCGTAATACAACAGAGTTCAAAGTTCGTTCGAGCGACGCAGTGTCGGGGTCCGTAACGGCACCTCCCTCCCCGATCGGATTCGACTTGCGTCGTCTCGAACGTTTTGTCCCCGGTTTTCAAACAAACACATGACGCTACTGGCATATCCTGTATGTGCCGGTTTTTCCGTGTTTGCCGCGATCCAAATGGAAGTGGGTCTTGTGGTGGTCATCCGCATCGGGACCGAGCACTGTGGTGAAATGCGCGCAGGCGGCCCTGTGCACACTTTTCAGGAACTTTCCGCCCGGTGTGTCGTCCGCCCAGTCCGCATCGACGGAGACAACAGTTCCGTTCTTCAGACGAAACGCAGAGATATCGACCGCATTGCCGAGGGCATGCTCGGACAATTTGGCGCCCGGCGCGTTGTTGCGCGTGCGGCAAACATAGGATGAGGAAATGACAAGATCCTCCACCGGAACGGAAAAGTGTTTCCGCGCCGCAGGTTGCAGGTCCTTGTCCACCCAGGCAAGCAGAAGCGGCACGAGCCGCACACTGATCAACGCCGCCGGTTTCAATCGCACGGGCTCCTGCCCCATCGCTGCGACCGAGAAAGGCTCGGCAATCCGGCATCCCCGCGCATCGCTGATCGCCTTTTGCGCCTTTGCCACAACTGTTTCCGGCAAGGGTGCCGGGTCTGAATGGGTGTTCGAAACTTCCTGATCGGCAGGTGGATCGGGAGGGAGCGGTTTTCGGATCGAGGGAACCGGCATCACCGAAAATCTCGAACCCCTGTCGGCCGATGACTTCGGTTTGTCAGGCGGCATCGGACGCGTGGGGCCGACCGGTGCCGAAGGCGGTCGCACAATTGCATTCGGAGCTGCGGGCTTTTCAGGCGGCACGGGACGATCGGCACCCTGCCCCGGACCGGCAGCCAGCGAAAGAATGGCTGTCGGGACAATGGCCAGACGGAGACTAACTTTTGCCGGGTATCTCGCGGCGGCACCGCATCCGGAAAGCGGGACGCGCGCCATTTTCATCCGATCCGCCGAAGCAGTTCCTGGAAGCAGCCACGCACGATTCGACCGGATTGGCCATCGTCATCAAGCGCCGGATTCCACGCGGACATGGACGCAGCCACGATGTTGGTTTTCCGGACAATGCCGGCGAAAAACGCCTCGACCTCACGGGCTCCGGGACCATTGGCAACCGGATAGCTTTGCGCCGGCACTTCGCCGCTGTCGATGATGTCGCTGTCGAAATGCACGTAGACATCGGCACCGGCAGGCAGTCGCCGCAGAAGCTCATCCAGGTCGGCGCAAACATTCACTTTCGAGTTTTTCAACGCTTCCGCCTCCTCCGGGTCCAGGTCCCGTCCGTCGCACAAGTAGATGTCGCTCTCCGGCAACGCGACAGCGCCAACCTTTTCCATCAGGCTCATGTCACCGCGCCCGGCAATCATCGCAAGCGGCATGCCGCCCAGAAACCCGCTGGGGCTGGTCTCCCAGGTATTGAAATCGCCGTGGGCGTCAAGCCAGACCAGAACCGGATGGCATCCGCTCCGTTGCAGGCCGGCCAGGACCGGAATGGAAGCACAGCAATCCCCGGCAATACTGACGGCTACATCTGATTGCGAGGCGCATTCAGCCACAAATTGCGCAATGGCATCGTGAACCGGCGCAATGGCCTCCTGTACCGGGCCGGTTACAGCCATGACGGGATTCGCCGTCAGGTCTCCCCTCCACCCGTCTCCGATCGCCACGCGCGGTTCATTGAGAAAAAGCGGAGTAATCATCTCTTTTGTTGGCATTCGACAGATCCTTTGCGCAAGACGCCAGCGACAGCAATACAAAGGCAACAAAACAGGCGCGAAAGTCAAACATGCGCAGAAACGGCCGACAGGATCGCAACCGGTCTGCGGACATTCCAAATTCCGAAAGGGCTATCGCATGTCGCGTTTGATCTGCCTCAGATCAAACGAAAACGATTTGCGCAGCAAAAGGTCTACGGCTTGTCGGTTGAATCTGATTTCACGCGACATGCTGTCGTGCAGATCCGCATGGAATAGCCGGTTTCCGCGACCACGGATTCGTCACAATGTACAAGTCTTTGTGGTAGTTTTTTAACAACAAGGGCTACTTTTTTCACCGCCCTGAAAAATAATTTCCATTGTATTTTCAGAGCCTTAATCGGAACTCAAAAGAAAAAACAGCTGAATTTGACGCACCGCAAAAACAAATTTCCTTGTGCCGCCGTAATTGCCCGGTAGACTTTTGAACATGGCCCAACACTCAGGAGGTCGGAACCATGACAACGGCAAGAAGCTTGAACATGCTTTTGTTTTGTGCAGCTCTCGGTTTTATCGGAGCCATCGTTCTTGGGGTTCTTTGAACCCGCGTCCGGGCAAAAAAACAGGTTAAGATCGGGACTGCGAGGCAGTGACCGGTCGGCCGACAACAATATCCCGTCGAAATTAGGTGTATGCACGGCAACAACGCCCGTCGGTTAGGTGTGGGCCTGTTGCCGATTGCAGCCGTTAACACGTTGCCCTACGGCAAATGGACCGGAACGATCCGGCCCGTTTGCACCGTCGCAGGTCGTGTTCAACGGACGCGAAAAAACCCCGCAGCGCGCCGCGTGAATTCAAAGACACGCGGCACGCTGCAGGGTTTGTGCCAACCAAATGTCCGGCATAGCCGGTGACAGCTACTTTCCAAACACCACTGACGGCAGCCAAAGCGCCAGTTTTGGCCAGTAGACAACCGCCGACAGTCCGATCAGTTGCAGGGTGACGAAAGGAATGATGCCTCTGTAGATCTCCTGCATCTTCACCGAACTCGGCGCCACGCCCTTCATATAAAAGAGCGCAAAACCGAACGGAGGAGTCAGGAAGCTCGTTTGCAGGTTCACCGCCACAAGTATGGCGAACCAGTAGATCACCTCAGCCTGCAGGTATTGCGTCTCCTGCGCATTCGACGGCACCTCCATTCCCAGGTGTGTGGCAAATGCCGGAGCCATCGCACGGATCACCGGCGCAAACACCGGCAGGATGATCAGGGTAATCTCCAGGAAATCGAAGAAGAAACCCAACAGGAAGATGACGAACATCAGCAGGAACAGAAGCGGCCAGGGACCAAGCTCCAGCCATTCGATGAATTCGACGATCAGGTCTTCGCCGTAGACGTTGCGGAAGATCGTGGAGAAAGCCACGGCGCCCGCAAAGATGAAGAAGATCATCGCCGTCGTCAGTGCCGTGCGATGCACAACGCCCTGAAGAACGTCAAAGTTCAAACGCCGGTTGATGTAGGCCAGCATGAGGGAGCCGAAGGCTCCGACGCCGGCGGCTTCCGTCGGTGTCGCCCAACCGGCAAAGATTGAACCGAGTACGAGAATGATCAGGAAGATCGGCGGAATGAATCCGCGCAGAACGCCCCCGAGCAGCGAATCGCCTTCCATCTTGCCGACGACCGCCGATGCCGCGAAAATTCCCAGGATCGTCATCAGGTTCCAGTTTACGTTCTCTGCTATCCCGGCAATCCGCGCGCCCTGTGTCACAACCAGAACACCGACGATAAGAGCGACCACAAGAATGGCGTTCGATTGCTTCGTCGGCTCAAGCTTGATCTCGTCCTTGCCGAGCGGCGGTGCTTTCGATGGATCGAGCGTCGCCACGATCATGATGTAGATGAAATACAGGCCGGACAATACCAGCCCCGGAAAAATGGCGCCGATAAACAGATTGCCAACCGAGACTGCAAGAAGGTTGGCCATCAGCACCAGCATGATGGATGGCGGTATCAGAATCCCAAGTGTTGCCGAGGCGGCGATCGTCCCGGTCGCGAGAGAAGGATCGTATCCGCGTCTCAGCATGGCCGGCAACGCCAACAGCGTCATCATGACCACCGAGGCCCCGATGATCCCTGTTGTCGCGGCCATGATGGTTCCCATCACGGTGACGGAAAGGGCAAGGCCGCCTGGAACCCTGCGCAAAAGCACCTGCAGGATGTGCAACAGGTCCTCGGCAACGCCCGAGCGCTCCAGCATGGTTCCCATGAATACGAAACAGGGTATCGCTACAAGGATCGGATTCTGCACGGCGCCCGATGCGCCGTCACCGCCCCAGATTCGCTGGATGATCTGATAAAAGACCGGCATGTCGAGGAATTCGAGCCCGATGGAAACAAGGGCAAAAATGACCGATGTTCCGCCGAGCGCAAAAGCCACCGGCATACCGGTGAACAGCATCAACGCAAGCGCCAGAAACATATAGGCGCCGATATAGACGTAGAGGTGATCGTAAATTACTTCCCACAGCTCAACCATGAATCAGGCCCCGTCCCCATTTTCCCGGAGCGCTCGCTCCGCGGCCTCCTTGGCCTTCATCAGTTCCGCATGGTCTGTGAAGATCTCCAGTTTCGTCCGAGCGTAGTCGCTCGCTTCTTCGTTTCCGAATAAAAAGTTCCACAATCGCAACAGGGTCGCAATGACCGCGAACATGGCGACCAGGAACCCAAGCGGAACAAAAGCCTTGATCACATACCGATAGTCGATCCCGGTCATGGAATCGGACCCCTCGCCCTGGTGCCAGGAGAGCGCCATCAAATCCCAACCATAGACAATCATAAATGCGAGAAACGGTACCGCGAGCACGATCAGGCAGATCAGTTCCATCCACGCCTGGCGGCGCTTGGACAGCATTTCACGGAAGATATCGACGCGGACATGGGCATTCGCCAGATACCCGAAGCCGAATGTCAACATGAGCAGCATGGCGTGGAAATGCCATTGCAGATCCTGCAGTATCGTCGAAATGGAATATCCGTAATTCACGGTAAATTCCGAAAAAAACAGGCGTGTCGTGTCGATCTTGCGAGTGATCACGTCAAACATGATCACGAAGATCAGCGGCAAGATTACCCAGCCGATCCCCTTGCCCGCTTTTCGCGCGACACGATCCAGCGCGTCGGCAAGCGATGCCAAACTGTTCATCTGAGATTATCCATTCTGTCCGGGACCCAATCGATACGGCGACCGACTGCACACTGGAAGGCGGTTCCCTCGGGGAACCGCCTTCCTTTGTTGTTTCCGGGTATGCCGGCTCTTATTTCAGGTAGCCGCGCTCACCCCAGACCTTATACTTTTCGTGGAATGCGTTGAACGAAGCCCACAACTTTTTTGCGTCCGGATTGGATGCGATCTCTTCCTCAACCACTTCTTCCCAGGCAGCGCGCAGCTGGTCGAGAATTTCGTCCGGCCAGACCATGTTTTTCACGCCGTCTTTTTCGTTGGCGATCATGGCTTCGAACTGGGAAGCTTCACCGTCAGCAAGCTCGATGCCGACATTGGCGTCGCAAGCTGTCTGGAACATCACTTGATATTCCTTGGGAAGCGCATCCCATTTTTCCTGATTGACCAGGATTTCGTTGGTCGTCGCCTGCTGGTGCCAGCCGGGATAGTAGTTGTATTTGGCAATCTGGTAGAAACCGAGCGAACGGTCGATCGCCGGCATGGAGAACTCCGTCGCGTCAATCGTGCCGAGTTCCAGAGCCGGGTAGATATCGCCGCCCGCAAGCTGCTGGGTGGAGACGCCGAACTTCTGCATCACCTTCGCGCCCATGCCGAAGAAGCGCATTTTCAGGCCCTTCAACTGGTCAAGTGAGGTGATCGGCTCACGGAACCAACCGGATGTTTCCGGCGGGATAATTCCGCACATGAACCATTTGATGCCGTCACGGGCATAGATTTCTTCAATAATTTCGTTGCCGCCGCCATAGCGCAGCCAGGCGAGGAATTCTCCTGTGCCAGGTCCAAACGGCCAGGAGGATGCAAAGGCCAGCGCGGAGTTCTTGCCCTGATTCGCGCCAGGTGTTCCGTAGGCCGCTTCAAAAGCGCCCTGGCTGATCGGATCGTAATAGGCATATCCGCCAGCAAGCGCGCCCGGCTCGAACACCTTGATGTCGAAGTCGCCGCCGGACATTTCACGCACACGGTCCGCGACAAACGGTCCGACACGACCCAGAACGGCAATATTGGTGCCAAAGGCCGAGTGCATTTTCCAGCGCACCTTCTTGGCGTCTGCCGACTGCCCCATGACGCCGACCGTCATGGCCGCGGCAACCGCAACAAGGCTGACGCGTTTCAGAAGTCCAAGTTTCATAATTTCCTCTCCCTAGTTTGCTCACTGCAATCTCCCTGATTTGAGTTCTTTGTTCTTTTCAGGGTGATCCAAGTGAGGATTACTTAGCTTTGTGGATCATATGTCAACGGCTGAATTGCCCTTTTTTGAACAAAGTGCCTGACATGGGTCACCATACAACGTATACATTAAATGTAAAATCCCCCGTCACGCACGGCTTTCAGGGGCAAATTGGTCGATATGTGGGGAGTGCGATTTTCTTTGGAAATATTTTCGCAGTCGGCTTCGTTGGGGCCACCGGACGTGCACAAAGACAGTATCGTCATTTTTCACATGCACGAGGCGGGCGCCGCCGGTGCGAATGGATTTAACCGAATGCAAAGCCTCCGCGAGAAGCAAGAAACACGCGAGAGGCCGTTTGATGACAGGCTGTTGAGGCGGCCTGCCGGCGGGTCGAAGGCGCGCTGACAAGCACCGCCCAAACACGGCTCTGCAGGAGATGATCAGGCCGCGGCCTGGTCCTGCACGTTCGGACGCCTGCCGAGCATGTGGCAGATTGCAAAAACCAGTTCGGCCCGGTTCATCGTGTAGAAATGAAACTGGTCAATGCCGCGATCGGTCAGGTCGAACACCTGTTCGGCCGCAACCGTTGCCGCAACCATTTGTCGCGTCACCGGATCATCGTCCAGACCGGCAAACCGGTGCCGCAGCCATCCCGGCACCGAGGTTCCACACCGCCCAGCAAAGCTCTCGACCTGCGAAAAATTGTGGATGGGCAGGATCCCGGGCACGACCGGAATGCTGATTCCGGCAGCCCGCACCCGTTCCAGATAGGCCTCAAACAGATCGTTATCGAAGAAGAATTGCGTGATGGCGCGGTCGGCACCGGCGTCGACCTTGCGCTTGAGCACGTCGATTTCCGTGTCCCAGCTTCCCGATTCCGGATGCCGCTCCGGGTATGCCGAAACGGAAACCTCAAAGGGCGCCTGACGTTTGAGGCCGGCAACGAGATCGTCGGCATAGGCGTACCCGCCGGCAGCCGGACGATAGGCCGTGCCGATCCCGTCCTGCGGGTCACCGCGCAGGGCAACGATATGACGAACGCCCATATCCCAGTAATCGCGGGCGATTTCATCGAGTTCCGATCGGGTCGCATCGACACATGTCAGATGCGATGCCGGCGTCAGATCGGTTTCCGACAGGATTCGGCCGATCGTGGCGTGCGTGCGGCTGCGCGTCGATCCACCGGCACCATAGGTCACGGAAACGAATTCCGGATCCAGCGGAGCCAGCCGCTTTACCGCCGTCCACAGTTTGACATCCATCACTTCGGTTTTCGGCGGGAAGAATTCAAATGAGATCTTGAGAGGATTTTCCACTTCCTCCGAACCGCGATCAGATACCAGTTTCATCATACCGCCTCCCGCTCATCGAGCGTTACATCGTCGTTTGCCACGATCATGCGTGGGTCCGTGGCCAGCCAAATCGTGACCGTGAGTTTTTCCTGTCCGCTGGATGCAGGATCCAGATCCTCGACACATTCGGTTTCAAGACCGACCGCGGAGAGCCATTTCTCCACTTGACCATGGTCGAAACCGAGCCGCCTGTGGGCGTGCTCCTCGCGTAAAAATTCCAGATCATGCGGTGCAAAATCGACGACCAGCAACCGACCGCCCGGTCGCAACGCTCTTGCGGCCTCGGCAATCGCCCGAGCCGGATCGTCGAGATAGTGCAGCACCTGGTACAAAGCGACCACATCGAAGGTTCCCGGTGTCACCGGCAACGAATAGATATCGCCCTGGCGAACCTGGGCATTGCGAATCCCGGCCTTGTTCAGATTCGCGCGTGCGATCGACAGCATTTGCGGGCTGAGATCGACGCCTACGCCGCGGCGAAACTGGTCGCTGAACACTTCAAGCAACCGCCCGGTGCCCGTGCCGAGGTCGAGGAAATTGTCCATCTCGCCGTCGCCGAGGATGCGGGAAATCGTTTTCTCCACATCTCTTTCCGCCACGTGAAGGGTTCGGATCCGGTCCCATACCTGGGCATTGGTCGCGAAATAGGCCGAAGCCTGAAGCGCCTGCTCGCGCTTGACAACTTCAAGCCTTTCCTGATCACGCTGGAATTCCGGCTCGCCTTTGTCGATAAGCTGCAGGATGGAATGGACCAGGCCCGCCTGAGCGCCATTGTCCGTAAGCCGATAATAGACCCAGGCGCCTTCGGGAAATCGATGAATGAGCCGCGCCTCGGCCAAAAGTTTCAGATGCCGGGATATTCTCGGCTGGCTCTGGCCGAGCACAGTCGTGAAATCCTTGACAGTCAGATCATGGGATTCGAGCAGCGCCAGAATCCGCAACCGCGTGTTCTCTCCGGCGGCCTTCAATCCGGCCAGCAACATGTCAGAAGAGAGCGTCGACGAACGCGGCACGATTTGGAACTCCTATTCGAAATTACATATAAAGATATCTTTATTTCCTTTTTTTGGCAACAGGGAAATCGGTGAAAATTGGCAATTTCACCGAATAGGTGAACGAATTCCCTTCGCCTGCGCAGGATGCGGCCGCCGCCCGGAGGCGAGCAACGCGGAAACCGTCAATCGGGCCCGATCGAATGACCGAGGTCAAATCAGCTATAGGATTGCGTGGTTGCAGATGAATTCGGCTACTGGGCGAGCGTCAGCGCTTCCAGGTCAGGCCCCGGCCCCGCCGAGCAACGTCAAAATGTTGCCGGACGGATCGCGAAAGTGGGCAAGCACACCGCCCCAGGGCTGCTTTGCCGGCGGCCCCTCGAAGATAACGCCGGCAGCCGACAGCGACTCGTAGGTCTGTTCGATGTCGTCAACCGCGATCGAAACACCGGCAAACCGACCGATAAGGTTGCCGTCCTCTCCTTCCGGATCTTCCCGTTCCACGATGAGATCGGCGCCAAGGTCAAATCCGACGGCGCCATAGTCGGACATATCCCATTTCACGGCCAGACCCAGCCGATCCCGGTAGAAGATCAGAGCAGCATCCAGATCGTCGACAAAAATTCTGACACCGTAGATTTTCAACAGTCCGATTCCCGTGCTCATTGGCTGATTGAGATGTTGTTATCACAATCGCGGAAAGAGAATAGGATCCTTTTTGCCGCAAAAGTGACAAACGAACCGACGTTTGGCGGCTTCCGGCTCAAAGTCACAAAGATCAAACGAATCCACAACGCAAAAATGCCGGCCCAAATGACCGGCATTGTTGCGCAACGTCTCTGCTTCTCCCTGTTTACGCTGCTTTCTTTTGCGACGACCGCCAGCAGTCAATCATCTGCCTGGCTTCACCGAAGCTGATCTTCTGGTAGCGGGAAAACGCCTTTGCCCGGTCTTCCGCGGACAGCCGGTGCCGCCACGGTCCCATGGCCAGCATCGCCTTGACAGTGGTGTTGTCAAATCCGAGCGCCCGCGCCGTGACCAGAAACGGCGTCGGATCGGTTCTGACAAGCCAGTGCTTGGATTGTTCGAACGGCATGTCGACGATGACCGCAAATGCAGCGGCGGCTTCGGCGAAACGATCCTGCATGGCAAACTGACGCAGAAGTTTCTCATTGATCGGCCCCTTGCGGCACGCCATGCATACCCGTTGCCAGGCCGATTCAAAATCGTAGCGCGACAGCCAATATTCGTTCGACATGTTGTTCACGGCGACTGCGCCGGCTTCCTGCATGCGCGAGGCATCCTGCGCCCGACCGGAATTGATGAGCTTCTGTCGTACGGTTTCACTCGCGGAACCGATCAGGGCCGTGATGATGCGATCCGGCACGTCACCGCGCTCAGTCAAGCCGATTTGCAGGCCCTCGTCCCGCGACGACGACGCAACAAGCTTTTCAAAACCCGGGTTTGAGATTTTCGCGTTTCGGTTTGCAACAACCTTCTTATGCAGGTCGACATCATCCAGATTGATCAACGCATCCGTGACCACATCGCTGAGGACGTCGCGTTCCGCGATCGCCCCGGCATGACCAATCCCCAGCGATGTCGCGACATCAAGCAGATCGTTGTCACTCAGGGCCACCGAACCGATCAGGATCGGCCGCGCAACCTCGATGTCATCACGGGCCAATTTCTGTACGGTCTCCGCAGGGACCCGCCGCAAAGTCGCCAGCCGCTCGGCAATCTGTTGCCGGACTTCGGCCTCAACCATGTCGGCAAGGCGCACCAGCACCATGTCATAGATGCCCAATTGCTCAACCGAGCAGGTTTCCGACGTCAATGCAAACAGACTTGTCACATTTCGCACAAGTTCCGACCTCTGCTCTACAGCATCGGCACTCTCAATCGCATCGAAATCCACCAACTGGGTCTGAACTTCAGAAATACTCATAGTGTTCCATCCAAATCCGTTTCCACAATCATGTTCTAACAATGAAACTTCGCCAAACCATCAAAAACCGAAAGTAATTTTTCAAATAATAAACTGAAAAGATGATATATATTTATTTTTTATTTGAAATATGTTTGGCTTAAATTTTAATCATCGAGCAAAAAGTGTTGATATTGAACACGAATTTCCGACGCGACTTGATTAACGAGATGGTAATTTGAACGCTGGAACACCTTTCTGCACGCGATGAAATCTCCACAAAAAAGACGCGGAACAGGAAGAATAAATGAAACTGTTGGCATCGTTGAGTGGGGTGTTGGCGGAATCATGGCCGCTCCGCTAAGGTCACGCACCGGTTCCAATGTCCAGTCGAGAAGCCCCATGCCGACTCCGTCAGATCCCCTGCTCCAGCCCCGCTTCATGGGCATACCCACATTCATGCGTCTGCCGCATCAGCCGACGGCCGATGGTCTCGACATTGCCGTCCTTGGCATCCCCTATGACGGAAGTGTCACCAATCGGCCGGGAACGCGGCACGGTCCGCGGGGATTGCGCGATGCATCCAGCCTGACGCGCTTGATTCATCACCGGACCCGCGTCAATCCGCTGGACCTGGCAACCATTGCCGACATCGGCGATATTCCGTTGACACGAATGTACGAACCAGCGGCCACGATGGAGGAAATCGAGACCTTTGTGGCGTCCGTCGTCGCCGCCGGCGCCTTGCCCCTGTCGGCCGGCGGAGATCATTCCATCACCTATCCGATCCTGCGCGCGGTGGGAAAGGATCGGCCCGTTGCGCTGATTCAGATCGACGCGCACGCCGATACGCTCGACGATTATCAGGGCTCGAACCTCAATCACGGCTCTCCGTTCCGGCGCGCCAACGAGGCGGGCGTCATCGTGCCGGACAAAACCATTCAGATCGGCATTCGCGGATCCCACAACGGCACCGCGGTCTGGGATTATTCGGCCGAGACCGGAATGCGACTGATGTTCATGGAAGATGTGGTTGAAATGGGGATCGACGCGGTCATCAGCGAGGTCCGGTCGCTTATCGGCGATCATCCCGTCTACCTGACGTTCGACATAGATGCGCTGGATCCCGCCTTCGCGCCCGGAACCGGGACACCGGAGATCGGCGGGTTCACCACCCGGGAGGCCCTGAAACTGGTTCGTGGCCTGCGCGGCCTGAATTATGTCGGCGCCGATCTGGTGGAAGTGTCTCCTCCCTTCGATTCCTCCAATCTGACGTCGCTGGCCGGCGCCACCTTGATGTATGAACTGCTTTGCCACCTGGCTGAATCGGCCACTCTCTAACCGCAATGCAGGAGGGGAACGGAACCGGTTGCCGGGATTTGCCCCGCGTCCGCGACCTTGCCCGGGCAATAGGTGTTCCATCTCCTCAAAGCACATTGATTGGGGGAGAACGCGCCTTATTATCCAATGTCCTGATTTTTCTTTGATATACGCCCAGATCTCGTGTTTTTCGTCATGGTTTCGAATCGACCGGTAACGGTTTAAGGTTTCGCATTTCGGGGGCCGGTTTGTTATTTCAGAGTCAATCTTTTGTACTGTTGTTCATGCCGCTGGTCCTTGTTGGGTTCTGGCTGCTGGCGGGACACAGGACCGCACGTCAATGGCTGCTGGTTGCGGCCTCGATCGTGTTTTATGGTTGGTGGGACATCCGTTTCCTTCCGCTACTGATCGGCCACGCCGTTTTCACCTGGATTTTCGCCGCCTGGTTCCATCGAACCAACCGGAATTGGATTGTCTGGCTGGCCGTCGCGCTCAATCTGACATCGCTCGCAACCTTTAAATATCTGGCTTTTCTGGTCGACAACCTTGAAACGCTCACCGGCATCGCAATGCCGCGCAGCGAGATTATCCTGCCGATTGGTATCAGCTTCTTCACGTTCCAGCTGATTTCCTACCTTGTTGACCTGAAGCGCGGCAATGCCGGCCTCTATCCGTTTCGAACCTTCTTTCTGTTCGCAACCTTCTTTCCGCAATTGATCGCCGGCCCGATCGTCCGGCACAATCAGATCATTGCCCAGTTTTCCCTCGATCCGTTTCGCGACGGATTGCAGCGCAGGATCGCCGCCGGTCTGGCTCTGTTCACACTCGGGTTCGCAAAGAAAGTGCTTCTGGCCGACAAGCTGGCTGAAAAAGTCGATCCTGTTTTTTTGAAGGCTCAGGAAAGCATGCCCACGTTCGGCGAGGCCTGGACCGGCACACTCGGTTTCTCTTTCCAGCTGTTTCTGGATTTTTCCGCCTATTCGGAAATGGCGATCGGACTGGCCTTGCTGTTCGGACTGCAATTGCCGGAAAACTTCAACAGACCCTACCTTGCCACGTCACTGCGCGATTTCTGGCGCCGATGGCACATCACATTGTCCTTGTTCCTGCGCGACTATCTCTACATTCCGCTTGGGGGCAGCCGGCGCGGCGTGGCCATATATGTTGCCGCGACCGCTGCAACCATGGGACTTTGCGGCCTCTGGCACGGAGCCGGCTGGACCTTTGTCATCTGGGGCCTGATGCATGGTGCCGGTCTCATCGTCTGCCGCGCCTGGCAGAGCAACGGCCCGGCGCTTCCGGCGGCCGCAGGATGGATGCTTACAATGACGTTCGTCATGGTCGGATGGGTCATATTCCGGTCTCCCGATTTTTCCACCGCGGGCAACATGATGGCGTCCGCCATCGGTCTCAACGGGCTGACGGGAGAGCTCGACGGACAGGTGACCCTTTCCCTTGCCGCCCTGGTTTCACTGGTCGTCCCCTCGGCTCATGCGATAATCGAAAGGACCCTGGTCCCAAGCCGCCTTGTGGCCGGAGCGGCGGCGTTGCTGCTTGCAGTCTGCATTCTCGAAGTCGGCAACGAACCGGCCGCCAACTTCATCTATTTTCAGTTTTAGGGGGCATCCGTGGCACTGTTCAAATCCCTCTTCCAGTCCATGCGCTCCAAACGCGAATCCGAAGACGCGTGGCGCGGGTTCAACAGGGTGTTCGCGATTGTCCTGGCAGGCGCAACGGCATTGGTTTTTACGCTGCTGTTTCTTGTCGACCCTCTCGGCGTGGTGCCGTTTTCCCTCCCGATCGACCGGCCCGTCGTCGACATCAAGCAGCGCCACTTCTACCCGATGGTCATCCGTTCGCGACGATTCGATTCACTGGTGATCGGCACCTCGACCGGACGCCTTCTCGATCCGGACCGGCTCGACAAAGCGCTCGGCGGGCGCTTCGCCAATCTTTCGCTCAACGATGGGCGTGCCTGGGAACAGTGGCGGCTTGCCGATCTCTACGTGCGGGAGATCGGGCCGCCGAAATCACTCCTCATCGCCCTGGACGGTCCCTGGTGTCACCCGGAGGCCAATGCGCCGGAAAACCTCATCACGAAGCGCGGCTTTCCCGAATGGATCTATGACGAAAACCCGTGGAACGACATTCTCCATCTGGTCAATGGCAGGATGTTGGAGTTTTCAATCCGCACAATCGTGACCAAACTCGGATTGCGGCCGAAACGGCTGGCAGACAGTGGATTCGCGGTCTTCGTGCCGCCGGAGGAGGAGTACGATCTGGCGCGCGCCAGAACGCATATCTGGGGGAATGCCGCACCAGCGCTTCCGCCGGCTTCTCCGCCCCTTGTCCTTGCGGAGGCGGACAGGGCGAAACTGAAGTTTCCAGCCCTTGCGTGGATCGAAGATTTGCAGGCCCGAACGAAGGGAAAAACCAATTTCATCTATCTGTGGACCCCGGTTCACGTCAAATCGCAGCCGGCGCCGGGCTCCAGAGCCGCTGCCCTTGAGGAGGCGTGCAAATCCAGGCTCGACACATTGGCCCGCGACGCCAAAGCCCTTGTCATCGATTGGCGGATTCCCTCCCCGCTCACCAGAAACGACGAGAACTACTGGGATGCCCTGCACTACCGCCTGCCAATCGCCCATGCCATGATCGACAGCCTTGTCGCGGCGAAATCCGGACAGGCATCCGATCCGGATGGTGCCTGGATCGTACGCCATGCACCGTGAGCTGCATGTCCAGGTCGGTTCGAGTAACTGCCTGCTTTTCCATTTATTAAGACAGAAGCCCTAGATTCCCGCCATGTTTTGCGTGCGCCAATGGGCGGGGAGTACCGAACGTGCAGTCGTTGAAGAAGTTCACGCCGGATATCTGGCCGGCCGAGAGATTTGTCATTTCGATCTCCCTGGCGGCCATGGCGATCAACCTGTTTCAGATCGTTCGCAACGATGTCCTGTTCGACTGGCCCGGATACGCCTTCGTCTTGTTCATCGCGACCGTCACATTTCTGGCCGGTCAATATTATCGCATTTCAGACCGGAGCGCGCGCATCGGCGCGGCCATGACCGGCACCGGCATTCTGATCTTCTTCACAATGGCACTGTCCGTCTTCAACTACCTCTTGATGCCGACCGCGCGGCCCTCCATCGACACTCTGCTTGTTCAGGTCGATGCCATGTTCGGATATCACTGGCCCGACATGGTCCATTTCGGCGCCGAGCATCCCATCCTCAACACGATCATCAAATTCGCCTACCTCTCGACGATGCCCCAACTGGCCCTTCTCGTTATTGTGCTCGGCCTGACCGGACGGGTGCGCATGCTGCATGTTCTGCTGGTGGGCGTTACCATTACCGCAACGGCATCAATTGTCTTCTGGGGCTTTTTTCCGACCCACGGCGCATCGTCTCTTTTCACGCTGCCGAAGGATATCGAACTGGCCGCCGATCCGGTTGTGTCGACCGCCTACGGCCGGGAAATCATGCTCCTTGCCAGGGAAGGTCCCGGATTCCTGACGCCGGGCGAAGTCAAAGGCCTGATCGGGTTCCCGTCCTATCACGCCGTGCTGGCCTTTCTGGCCGTGTACGCCGCCCGGCCGGTGCGCTGGCTGTTCCCGATCTACCTCGTCGTCAACATTTTGATCCTGCCGGGAACGCTCATGCATGGCGGGCATCACCTTGTGGATGTTCCTGGCGGCCTCGTCCTGTTCCTTGTCGGAATTTACCTGACCGAGAAAGTCGTTGGACAGCATTACGAAAGGGGCCGTCATCCGGTGTTTCTGGAACCGGAATTCGGTCGCTGACTACTCGTAAATCCACTGCGGCGGTAACGCCGCCTTGAACGCCACGCCGGCCCTGATCAAACCCGGACGGTCAACGCTGGCGACAACGCCGCGCAGGCCCTTGGCGGCCTTGGCAAATCCGGTCTCGATGCCCTCCTGCTCGGGATAACGCTCCTGAACCGCCTTGCCGGCATAGCGGCACGGTGCATTCTGTTCTTCCACGCGCAGGACACATTCGCCGGCAAAGTGCAGCAGGGTTCCTGCAGGCAAAAACGAGAAATTCGGAATTCCCTGAATCACGATGTTTGCACCGAGCCAGGCGGCAGCGACGGTCGGGACTTCGAACTTTTCCGCGATTGCGGCCAGATCCTCGACGCTGACCATGGAAATCTGGCGGACATTGCGAATGACCACACCGCGCTTGTACCAGGGCGTTCTGGCATCGGCCTTGCGGGTCCATCCCGCATGACTGTCGCCTTCAATACCTTCGAAGGTCAGGTCCAGGGCCTTGACCGGCCTGGTCTGGAATCCCTCTCCCGTCGGCGTCAAAACGGCCAGCGCACGCGCCTCAAGCTTCTTCTTCGCGATTGTCTTGATCACGGATCTTCCTTCGGACGTGAAACGGGGTGTCGATCGCCAAACGACCGCTACCAGGGGATTTCGGAGCCGTCATAATTGATGAAGGATCCGGTTCTATCCAGGGTCAGACCGTTGGCGACCGCCAGGATGCCGGAAGCGCTTTCCTCAACCGATATGTCGGCGCTGCCGCCGCCCATGTCGGTCCGGACCCAGCCGGGATGCATCGAAACCACAATGATGTTTTCAGGCCGCAGATCCGTTGCAAGACCCTGCATGACCTTGTTGATCGCCGCCTTTGACGCCCGGTAGGCGATCCGGTCCGAAGACTGGTGCGACATGGATCCCATCTTGCTTGAAATCGTTATGATGCGTGGATTGTCGCCGCGACGGACGTTCCCAAGAAAGGCCTGAATCACACACAGCGGACCAAGTGTGTTGATGTTCAAGGTGTCGGCAAATCCTTCGAAATCCATATCGAGCACGGATTGCGGCTGGTGCCCGATAATGCCGGCATTGTTGATCAGCACGTCGATCGGCTGGTCAACGATTGACGCGGCCGCCACGATCGTCTGCGGATGGCGGACATCCATGGTCAGGATCCTCAGTCGGCCGTCACCCGTTTCGAGATCGTCCAGCGCATTTTCGCCGCCCCGGCGAACCGTGGCAATGACGGTGTCTCCGGCATCCAGTGCCTGCCTGACGAGGTCATGGCCGATGCCCCTTGCCGCGCCGGTGATCAGAAATGTCGTCATGGTTCGGTCCTTTCTAACACGTCAGGTCACGGGACTCGGCGAGCGGGACACGCGCTCCGGCGGCGACCCGCCGGAGACCGAGGGACACCAGTTTAACGCGTCAGCGGTTTGTAGGTAACCCTTTTCGGATTGACGCTCTCCGGTCCGAGACGGCGGATCTTGTCTTTTTCGTAGTCCTCGAAATTGCCTTCGAACCATTCCACATGGCTGTCGCCTTCGAACGCCAGAATATGGGTGGCCAGCCGGTCGAGGAACATCCGATCGTGGGAAATCACGACGGCGCATCCGGCAAAATCCTCCAGCGCGTCTTCGAGCGCGGCAAGGGTTTCCGTATCCAGGTCGTTGGTCGGTTCGTCGAGCAGGAGTACGTTCGCACCGGATTTCAGCATCTTCGCCAGATGCACCCGGTTGCGCTGACCGCCCGACAGCGATCCGACCTTTTGCTGCTGGTCGCCGCCCTTGAAGTTGAAGGCGCCGCAATAGGCGCGCGAATTCATTTCCCGTTTGCCGAGGCGGATGACATCGGCGCCTTCGGAGATTTCCTCCCAGACGGACTTGTTTCCGTCCAGGGCATCGCGGGACTGGTCGACATATCCCAACTGCACCGTATCGCCGAGACGTACGGATCCTGAATCCGGCTGCTCCTGGCCTGTCAGCATGCGGAACAGCGTGGTCTTGCCGGCGCCGTTCGGTCCGATCACGCCAACGATGCCGCCGGGCGGCAGATCGAAGGAAAGACCATCGATGAGAAGCTTGTCCTCGTAGCCCTTGTTCAGGTCCTTGATTTCAATCACCGTATCGCCAAGCCGTTCACCCGGCGGGATCAGGATCTGGGCCGCACCCGGCGCCCGCTCCTCGTTCCGTTTCAGGAGTTCGTCATAGGCGCTGATCCGGGCCTTGGACTTGGCCTGACGCGCCCGTGGGCTGGACGCAATCCATTCCCGTTCGCGGGCGAGCGCACGCTGACGCGAATCCTCTTCGCGGCCTTCCTGCTCGAGACGTTTGGCCTTCTTCTCCAGATAGGCGGAATAATTGCCTTCATAGGGAATACCGCGGCCCCGGTCGAGTTCCAGAATCCAGCCGGTCACATTGTCGAGGAAGTAGCGGTCGTGGGTGACGATCAGGACCGCACCCTTGAACTCGCGCAGGTGTTTTTCCAGCCAAGCGACGGTTTCCGCATCAAGATGGTTGGTCGGCTCGTCAAGCAGCAACAGATCCGGTTCCGACAAGAGCAGTTGACAGAGCGCGACCCGGCGTTTTTCACCGCCCGACAGATTGGTCACCGGCCAGTCGCCCGGCGGACAACGCAGGGCTTCCATCGCCATCTCCACCTGGGAATCCAGGTCCCAGAGGTTTTGCGCATCGATCTTGTCCTGGAGTTCGGCCGCCTCGTCCGCCGTCTCGTCGGAATAATCCATCATCAATTCATTGTAGCGGTCGAGGATCGCCTTCTTTTCGCCGACCCCGTCCATGACGTTTTCGGCGACCGTCTTGGTTTCGTCCAGTTCCGGCTCCTGGGAGAGATAGCCGACCTTGGCGCCGTCCGCGACCCACGCCTCGCCCGTATATTCCTTCTCAAGCCCCGCCATGATCCGCAGGAGCGTCGATTTACCCGAACCGTTCGGCCCGAGCACACCGATCTTGGCGTCCGGATAGAATTGCAGGTGTACGTTCTCGAGGACCTTTTTGCCGCCCGCATAGATCTTGGTCAGACCTTGCATGAAATAGATGAATTGCCGCGCCATGGATGTTGCCCGCGCTCCGTATTTGAATGGGGTTGGTACAGGGATCGAATCCCGCCGGATTGTCCGGGGTTTTAGTGGAGAATTTGCGCGAGGGAAACCCAATACTTGGGGCAGCGGGTCAGGATACCGCAAGCCGGATCAAGAAAAGCATGGCAGAGGAGATCATCCCGGCGACAAGCGGCGAGGCCTGCCACGCGCCGTCCCGCCAACGCATCATGAAAATCCAGACAACAAAGACGGCGACGCACCAGATCGTAACCCCGGTCAGATGGGCGGAAAGCGTCCCTCCCGGAGCAAGCGCCGCGGCACCGATTAATCGCTCCGTATCAAGCCATGTCTTTATCACCCATTGGTCCGGCAGTCCGGGAATGATCCAACGATAGAAGGTATAGTAGATCTGCGGCGACACAGTGTGGCTCATGCCAAACACGAGAAGCGCTCCGGCAAGGCTGACGATCGCGGCGGCGACGCGCGTCACAGGTCTCGCGGCAACCGCTCGCGCCAGGGGCAGGAGGATAAGGCTCAAGAGCCAGAAAAACGAAGTGATCAACGTCAGGGAAATCAGAACAACGCCGGCAATTTCCGCAGGGTCCAGCGTGAACAGACTGTCGCCGGGATATCCGTTTAAGACCGCTGTCTGCAGGGACGATGCGGATATCAGGACGCCAATTGCGGCGATGACAATCGAGATCAGAATTGCCCGGCCTCGCCGAAAAGAAAGGCCGGCTCCGAAGAGTGCATTTACCGGTCGCTCATCGCGGACGATCACAAGGCGCCAAGCGCTTGCAAACCACAACATGGCGATAAGAGAAACAATCAAAGGGGCGACATCAGACACTGTGCGGGTGGCCTGGCAGGTCGGAACGATCTTTCAGGCAACCGGGCCACCTCATGCTAGTCGCCGCTCTAAAGCTGATTGATCGGCACCTTGAAATAGCGGGTCCCGTTGTCCTCTTCCGGCGGCAATTGGCCGGCACGCATATTCGACTGGATCGACGGAACAATCAGTTTTGGCATGGAAAGCGTCGCGTCGCGCTCGCTGCGCATGCGCACGAACTCCTCTTCGGACACGCCGTCGCGCACGTGAATGTTGCTTTCGCGCTCCTCCGCCACGGTGGTTTCCCAGGCAACGGCCCGTTTGCCGCCGGCGCCGTAATCGTGACACATGAAGAGCCGCATCGACGGCGGCAGCGACAGAACCCGCTTGATCGAATGGAAAAGGTCGGACGCGTCGCCGCCGGGAAAATCCGCCCGCGCCGTGCCGCTGTCCGGCATGAACAGGGTGTCGCCGACAAAGGCGGCATTGCCGATCACATGGGTCATGCAGGCCGGCGTGTGGCCGGGCGTGTGCATCACCGACGCGGTCATTGAGCCAATCTGATAGGTGTCGCCCTCCTTGAACAGCTTGTCGAACTGGCTGCCGTCGCGTTGAAACTCCGTGCCTTCGTTGAAGATCTTGCCGAACGTTTCCTGGATGACCACGATGTTTTC
>JGI12316J15310_10000331_pt5 | contig 46137 bp, 53 predicted proteins | sample MarCyaLeptolynsp_FD_15310 | JGI IMG/M metagenome (IMG submission 15310) | reverse complement strand
GCCGCTTCAGATATCTGTACTGGCCCTGCCGCTTTTCGCACGGTAGATGACGATTTGATAGAGCTTGATTTGGGCTTGGAAATACGGGCAGTTGGTGTGGGGGGACCTTACCTTTCGGACATGATCACACCATTGAAAACTGAATTAGAAACCTGAAAACAAAGGAAAAAAGGGCTTTATGGTGAACATCGCCTTCTGGACAGGTTTGCGCAATATCCTATCAGACTGACGTCACCTTTTGGACATTCGGATATCAGATTTGATCAGAAATCCCGGTTTCGCGGCTTTGGTCCCATGCGTCTGTAATTTTCCAGTCACACCATAATGGTGCGAGGTGTGATTTTCGATCACACCATCCAATTCGACCGAGTGTCCTCATAACCCCTTAATTCATGAAGGCTAATCTGTCATTGCTTCGAAACCAGGCGGGATGTGAGGTGTGATCGTATCCGCCGGGCTCTACGGCTTTATCGGCAAAAATGCTTGGATTGAATCGATGATGATCTGGCGAGTATTTCTGACCCGGCGTAGATTGCAACTGGCTGTGATTTGCAACTGATTATTCCATCTCCCCGAACCAACACGCAAATCGTGAGTGCAATTCAAGCGGAGCATGCCTCTTGTATGATCCACTCAATATCGGATTGGCGATCGCCAACCTGCACAATCGCGTAACCAAACACGACCTGACAATTGAGGTTGGCCACGACTTCGCCCTGTTTCGGCAGATGTGCGCCGAAACGGAAAAACAGACTGTCTCCGAACAGTTCAGCCCGGCCAAATTCGATCTGCTTTCCAACAACTCATTCTGGATTACCGTGAAGACGCTTTCCGGCCAGCTTGTCTGTACCCAGGCCTTGCGGTTGGACGATATCGGTTCCCATACGCTGGCGGATTTGTGGGCCGGACAACAACCCCGGGTCTATGGAGGGAAAATCGGACATTTGCACGCGCCGACGGTTTTCCAGATCAGCGGCCGCGTTGTCTATCACGGGGAAATGTGGGTGGAAGCGGAATTCCGCAAACTGCGTTTTGGCGGAATAATGACCATGCTGGGCCAGCTCCTGGCAGTCACACAATGGCGTCCCGACTATGTTTACATTTTCATGTGCCGGGAACTGGCGGAAAGAGGCTTTGCCTACCAGGTCGGCTATTCTCACCAACAGGTTGCCGGGACACACTGGCTGGAAGCTCCGGACGGCATCGATCCGTCAGATCTGATCCTATGGAATAGTGCCGCCGATATTGATTTCCTGGCCCGGCAAATAGTTCTGGGCAACGTATAGGAACGGCCATACAAGCGACCAGGTTCTTTCCGGTAATTGTCTCCACGGGAACCAGGAGCCGTTCATACACCAGGTCAACGGTTCCAAACTCCGCCGTCTCCACAGTCGTGGAAATTATGCTGAGCGCGGGCTCGCCTTGGGTGGTTGCCCAGTATCCCTTTGCGGCGATCGTTTCCAGAGTTGGATCCGGAGTCGTTTCATGGCCGGCAACCCGGCGTGCGAATTCGACTGAAAAACACCATGCGACCAGGCTGTCGTCTCCTGCATAGACCAGTGGTGGCGGTGCGGCATTTTCCGATGCGGCGGGTGAACACATGGTTGCTTTGTCCAACAATGGCGTGAATTTTTCGTTCAGTCTGCCTTTGTTGTCGCGCCACCATGTAAACAGGTCTGAAACCGGCCGACTGAACAGCCCGGAGTGAATTCTTTCTACGGAAATCAGCTCATGGTACATATTCGGTCCCGCCTATGAATCCGATTTCTCGTCAAGCACCCTGAGAAACGTATCGAGCATGTAGTCCATATGCTCAGCGCGTTCGCTCGGCGAAAGATCTTTCAAGGACGCTGCGCCATATCGCTTCCTGAGCTGATGCCGATCAAGGAACTCCAGCCCGCTTGCCTGCACCAGTCTTTGGTGCCTTTCCATATCGCGATGTAAACGGCGCTCAAATGCGGACTCTAATATCTCACTCACTTGAGAATACAATGACGTCATATCCAACCGAATCTACCGACAACAAATGGGACCGGCACCATCTGCCGCCGCCGCTATGCTATCGACCGCCCCGTGACGCAAGTGTGAGAAAATTGTGAAATTCCCTATTTATTAACAAATTATTATTTTTCTCTCGGTTCGCGCCATACACACAACGTAAGTGAGTACATAACCTGCGGAACTCAATTTCTTGAAACAGTATCACTTTCGTTTCCAGCACTCTCGCCGGCTTTCGAAATCAGGTTCTCGTAAAATGTGGCGATCAGGGAGGCGATCTGCTCTTGGTCAAGCTCCGCGTTTCGCCTTTCTTTCCAATCTAAAACTGCCCGTAAAATCTCTGCCAATGCATCAGGATCGATTTCTTTAATCTGCTTCGGCTGCTGACTGGTTCCGCAGATAAGCCAGTTGAGATCCACATCGTATATTTCTACTAATTTTGCCAGAAAATTGGCGTCCGGCACCGAATCGCCTCGCTCATAACTTCCCAACGAACGTGTGCTGATCTCCGTTTTCAGTGCAAAAGAATCCCGTGTTTCCTTGCCGCGTACGCTTGCAAGTCTTTGCCCCAATTCAGTTTTCGACTGTTGCGGTGGTCGGCCAATCATATTGGCAAATTCCGTACAAATTTGTTGATTAAATACATATTTTGCCTATAATCACATCCGTTAATCCCAAACGTTAACAAAACGGCCGCCATTCCCCATCGATCGGCCGACTACTCAAGAGGACGCACTTATGCCTTCGAACCAGTCCGACATGTCTGTCGTATGGGACCGGCATTCGATTAAGGCCGAGATTGAACGCCGTGGCAAAACGCTCACGCAACTCGCCCTGGATGCTGGCGAACCGGAATGCACTTGCCGCGCCGCTCTCTCGCGGACCTATCGCAAGGGCGAACGGATTATTGCCCGGTTTCTCGGCATCCCCGCATCGCACCTTTGGCCGGCCCGCTATCACAAGGCGCCAACTGGCCGAGACACTAACGCGTTAGTGCGTCGGGAATCCAGTCAGAAAAACACGTCCCTTTCGGACGTGATGGTGCCGGCATGAGGCAACAATTGTCCGAAAATCGCCAGGCGTCGGACAGCAATTCGCTGCCCCTTCTGATCGCGTTCCTCGCGACGTTCACAGGAACGGGCATCGGCTGCGCCTTGTTCATGGTCCTTCACGAAATCCAGACCACCGAGAGGCTGATCGAAACCGCGCGAGAAATCCACCTTGATCAAATCGACGCCGGGCAGCCGGACGGGACAACCAGACAAATGGTCAAAACCGTTTTCACGCCTGACAGGTGAACGACAGATGCCTCCAAAGCGCCGTTACGACAGAAACACATTGGACCTGTTCCAGGACGCAAAGCCTGAAACGGAAGCGGTGGTCGTTCGGTATGCGCCGGAAGATACGCGAGCCTTCAATCTGGAGGGCCGGATGGCCAGGGCAATCAAGAACGCCCTGTCGAATTGCGCGCTGTCGCGCAAGGACGTTGCCGAGGAAATGAGCGCTCATTTGAATGAAACGGTAACCGTCGCGCAACTCGAAGCCTGGGCGAGCCAGGGAAAGGGAAGTCACAGAATACCGGCCACGCGCCTTGCCGCGCTCGCACATGTCACCAATGACCCCAGGCCGTTGAACACACTTCTGGAAGACCTTGGACTGATTGTCGTCGACGCTCGTTATGAAGCACTGCTCATACGGGAGAAGACTCGCGAACTTGCCGACTTTTATGCACGCCAGGCCGACGCGGCCGACGCCGAATGGAAGGCGAGGCAGCGATGACCGGTTTGGATGCATGGCTGACAGCAAAGGAAATCGCCGAACTTTCATTGCCCGGTCTACCGGCCAGCCGCGAAGCCGTAAGCCGATTTGCCAATGACCATGGTTGGCGTGACACGAATTGCCGGCTCTGGCGCAAGCGGCCGGGGCGTTCTGGTGGTGGAGGTTTCGAATATCATGTGAGCCTTTTGCCGGAAGACGCGCAACGCGCGTTTCATGACCAGGCGGCGCAAGCGCAGATCACGCAAAGTATGGTCGACGGCGGCAAGTCGACCTGCCTGCAGACGGTACACACGCCATCCGGTCTGTCCGGCCGCGCTCGTATTGTCATGGAAGCCCGCCTGGTCATCCTCCATGAAATCAAGCGCCGCAAGATCTTCGACGAAATCAGCCAGCGGCAGGCGGTTCTCTCCTTCATTGCAGATCTTGAAAAGGATCGCGCGGCGGCCCCACACATGCGGCTGCTGGCACCGGAATTGTTCAAGGCGGCTGAGGTTGCAAACGATCGCCGCAAGACCCTTGGCAGATCGACGCTGTTTTCTTGGCTCAAGGCTTTCGAGGAAGGCGGCAACGCCGCCCTAGCTCCCAAATCCACCAAGGTTGCGGAACCGCTGCCCGATTGGTTTTCCGGCTTCATGCAATTCTACGCGCGGCCGCAGAAGCCGACTATTCAGACGGCATTGAACGACTACCGGAATCATCTTTTGGACCGTGGCGCGAACATCTCATGCCCGACCTATCGGCAAGTCCGGACGGCATTGGGTAAGCTTGGTGTTGTCGAACGCTCACGCGGCCGGGATGGCGCATTGGCGCTCAAGGCCAAGATGGCGCACAAGGTGCGCGATACATCCGACTTGCAACCGACGATTATCTACACGGCGGACGGCAAGACGTTTGACGCAGAAGTCCAGCACCCGATCCATGGCGGCGCGTTCAAGCCGGAAATCACCACCATTGTCGACGTGTTTACACGCAAATGCGTCGGCTGGTCGGTCGGCCTGGCTGAAAACCAATTCGAAACTCTGGACGCCTTGCGCGGCGCGTGTGTGAACCACGGGATTCCAGCGGTCTTTTATGCCGACCGTGGACCTGGTTACAAAAACCAGGCCTTCCAGAACCGGCTTACCGGTTTCATGGCCCGGCTTGGCATCACGCAAATGCACTCGCTACCTTACAACAGCCAGGCACGCGGCGTCATCGAGCGGGTAAACCGCACGATCTGGAATCCGCTTTCACAGAAATACGCGACATACCTTGGCAAGGATATGGACCGCGAAGCGGGTATCCGAGTCCACCGTCAAACCCGGAATAATTTGAAGGAATTCGGACAGTCCCGGCTGATGCCGACCTGGGATGAATTCCTTGAAGACGTCGCCGAGGCGGTCGTCGCCTACAATGCCACCGAGCATTCAAGCCTTGAACGTTATCCAGATCCGGTCACTGGCACAAAGCGCCATCGCACACCAGACGAAGTCTGGGAGATTGCAGCCGCCGCTGGCTTTGAAGCTCTAACGGTCGCGCCGGCCGAGGCCGACGATCTGTTCCGGCCCTACGTCAAGCGCCGCACCAACCGGGCACAGGTGCAATGGCTGACGAACACCTATTTCGCGATCGAGCTTGAAGCCTATCACGGCGAAGACGTGATCGTCGGATATGACATCCACAATGCCGACGTTGTTTGGGTCCGCGAAATTGCACGGGACGAAGATGGCGAGGAAATCCCCGGTCCACTGATCTGCAAGGCCAAATTTGGCGGCAACAAGACCCGTTACATCCCCGTCACCATGGAACAGCAGGCTAAGGAAACGCGTGCGAAAGCACGGCGGCGTAGGCTTGAAGACAAGATCGCGGCGGTTGATGCCGAACTCAATCCGGCAACGCTCCTGGAGCATCAGGCAAGCCCGTTGATTACGCTCGATTTGCCGGCCGTTTCCGTCACTCGGAACGATGCGCCAGTGCCGGTAGTCCAAGACAACGACGTGATTGTTGAAGACCGGCCGCGCCGGTTTGCGAGCGATACGGAGCTTGCCGCTTGGGCAATCGCCAATCCCGAAAACCTATCGGAAAAACAACGGTCGGTTTTGTTGGAGTGCCTTTCCAACGCCGCCGACCGTGAAGTGTTCCGCCTAAGCAATATCGACTTGGACCGGTTGCGAGCCATCGTCCGAGACGCCGCCTAAGCATCTTTTGAACTAAGGAGACCATACTCATGAAACCCGGATTTGTCGAGACGGCCAATGTACGGCGCTACCACGACGCGTTAGCGGCTCTGTCGAAACGCGGCGCGGAAGAGGCCTGTCTGACGGTTGTCTACGGCCCGCCGGGACTTGGCAAAACGACCCTGTTGCAGAAGTGGGTCGCGCAAACCGGATCGGTCTATGTGCGCGCCAAAACCAAGACGACGGCGTCCTGGCTGTTTTCCGAACTCTTGGGACAAATGAACGTCGCCGCGCCGCACCGTTTCCAGGACAAGTTCAAGGCCGCGCTTGAGGAACTGGCTAAGCGCCAACAACTGGCGCGCGAGACCGGTGGTATTTTCAGTGTTGTCATTGATGAGGCCGACCATGTGTCGCGATCCGTTGATGTGATCGAGTCCATTCGTGACCTGTCCGACCTTATCGAATTGCCGATCGTCCTGGTCGGTATGGGCAAAATAAAATCCAACCTGACGCGGTTTCCGCAAGTGGCTTCGCGGGTTTGCCGGTACGTCGAGTTCAAGCCGGCCGACTTCGAAGACGTACGCAAATTCTTCGACGCCAAATGCGATGTGCCGGTCGCCGATGATCTAGTCGGGTTCGTGCACCGCATCACGAAAGGCCAGAACCGCGAAATCATGGAAGCGGTCGCCGTGATCGAACAATTCGGACGACGCAACGACCCCGGCAAGGACGGGTTTACGCTTGCTGACATGCGCGGCCAGTTCCTGATCAACGACCGGGAAAACGGCCAGCCGATCATCGTGCCGGAGGATGCCCTATGACCGGCAAGGCAACCACGCAAATGGATCTGTTGCGCACGCTTGAGCCCGGCCATTGTCTCACGTCTCTCAATCTCAAGGTTGCTACGGGATATGACGGTCGGCGCGTGGCGGATGCCATCGGTAAACTGGTTTCCAAGGGTTTGGTCGAACGCAAGCAGGTCGGTTGTTTCCAACTGACGAAGGCCGGCCATGCCTTTCTGGAAAGTGGCGAAGAACTCACAAGTGGGCCGAATGGACCGCTCACCGGACAACGCAAGCCAAACAAACGGGCGACAGTCCGGCAACGCGCCTGGAACGTGATGCGCATGGGAAATGTCTTCACGGTTCCGGACCTATTGCTGGCGGTCTTAACAGCAGATGACGGTGACCCGACCTCCAATCTCCAACGATATATTAAAGCCCTTGTTGGAGCCGGCTACGTCGTCGAACTACCTGCGCGCAAACGTGGCACAAGCCTCACGTCGAACGGTTTCAAACGCTATCGGCTTATCAAGAATACGGGCGAAATTGCGCCAAGCGTGACGTCCCCAAACAACACAGTTTCCGACCGTAACGTGGCGGGGGATATGTCATGCAAGTAACCCCGCTCGCATTGGTTAAGGCTGAGATCCGCAAGCCCGGTCAGAACATTAAAACCGTCGCCAAGGCGATCGGCTACGCCAGGCCATCCCTGTCACTTTATGTGCATGGAAAGTACCCGGCGAAGAGCCTGGACAAGATCGAAGCGGCGATCCTGGCGACCCTGGCCGATCGAATTGTCTGTCCGCACTTGGACGCGACGATTACGCGGCCGGCTTGCGAAGAATTCCGCACTCGTCAGATGCCGCAATCCAGCCCTTCGGAATTGCGCCATTGGACTGCCTGCCAGGCCTGCCCGCTCAATTCCAACGCTTCCAAGGGACATGCATCATGATCGTTGATTGCCTGGCCATCAAACAAGCAGTTTCCGAGGTTTCCGGATTCAAAATCGCAGACCTTGAAGGCATGGACACAATGAGGCGTCTTTCGTTCGAGCGCCAAAAGGCGATTTACCTCTGTTCCAAACATACCCGGATGGAAGTGCATGAGATCGGTAGTCATTTCGGTAGTCGGCAAACGCAAACCGTCGTGAAAGCCATCTCGACCCTTGAAGGGAAGATGCGCGGTAATCATAGGCTACAAGATGATCTTGACGAGCTGCTAGCGCGCGCGAACGAAATCTATGCCGATTGGTTGGTTGATCCAATCAACTCAGTTTCGCAGACGATCGTGAACGGCGTAGTCGAGCGAATAACAGCCCTAATGGCGGCATCAAATTCCGACTTGGCCACCTTGCCGAGTTCGGCGCGTTTGCAAACTTCAATCACCAATGTCCTCGCGGCGAAGCGGGAATTCGAAACCGAACGCTATTCGACCGGTGAACGTTATGCGTTTCGCCGTTTGATGCTCGCGCTCGGCGATCTTGGTCCTGCTTTTTCGGACTGGTCAGCGACCCTCTCACAACACGAAAATGGAGAAACACCGTGAACATTGCTCTTGAAATGCCCGTCTGCGAAGTCGGCGGCGCGCCATGCACCATGGACGCCAAAGGTGGATATATTCCGGTTTCGAAGGTCAAGCCGGAGCATATCGAAGAGGATGAACTCGTCCGGCGCCTTGCCATCAAGGCGGTGGCGATCAATGAACAACTGGTCGGGCTTCGGGCTGAAATCTTCGACGACGTCGCGGCCTTCCGGTCCCTGCTTGCGGAACAGTACGGCGCGAAAAAAGGCGGCGCGAAGGGCAACATTACCCTGTCGACGATCGACGGTTCGCTGTCGCTGATCTTGCAGGTATCCGACACACTGGCGTTCGGTCCTGAATTGCAGGTCGCCAAGGAATTGATTGACGGCTGCATCCGCAAATGGGCGGAAGGCACGAACGACAATATCCGCGTGCTGATCGACGACGCGTTCCAGGTTGAGAAGACCGGCAAGATTTCGACGGATCGGGTTCTCGGTTTGCGTCGGTTGAACATCGACGACCCGGAGTGGTCACGCGCCATGGACGCCATTTCCGATGCCGTCCGCGTAACACACACAAAAACACACGCCAGGTTCTACCAACGCAATCCGCAGACGGAAGAAAACGACCGGATTGCGCTTGACCTAGCGAACGCGTGAGGGCCGGAAAGATGCCTCACGTTCCAAGCATTGCGCTAGTCCACGTCGCTAAATCCCAACTCAAATTGAGCGACGAAAACTACCGGGCGATCTGCGCACGGGTCGCAAATGGCAAGACGTCGTCAAAGGCAATGAACGGCGCGGAGAGAATCGCCCTGATGACCGAATTCCGGCGCATGGGCTTCAAGGCGCGACCTGGACGCAAACAGACGCCACGGTCGAACAATCCGCAGGTGCGCAAAGTGTTCGCGCTTTGGGGCGAAATGGCCAGGACCGGCATCGTGCGCAATGGCGAGCGGGCAGCCTTGCGGACTTACGTCAAGCGCATGTGCGGCGTTGACGATCCGGAATTCATGGACGGCGACCAGGCCATTAACGTCATTGAAGGCCTTAAGGCAATGAAGCGGCGTGGCGGCGATCGAGCGGCCAAGGGTTCCGGGTGATGCCATGGTCGCCCCTCGTGTCCGTACATGTTGCGCCTGGCCAATCCGGCAAGAGCTTGACGGCGTACGGGCGGCGCGGGCGGCGATCCTAAGGCGGTTACGGCCGATGCGGCCGCAGTCCCTCAGATACCAGGATTTGCGCAAGACCTTGGCCGGGTTGACGGCCAAACAATTGAAACTCGAAACCCTTTTGGAAAATGCGGAGCGCGGCGCGTGACGAAACCATTGACCTTTGATGATCTGACCCGCGATGAATTGTTGGAATTGTTGAAGAACGGCGGGGGCTGGAGCGTCGGGCTTCGCGACATCTTACGTGCACGTTGGCAAGTCGCGTCTCGCGCTTCGGATCAAAAATTTCAGGCGTTCCTCAGGGTATCGGGTGAATACTCTAAGCGTTTCCAGGAGAGCCTTGGTGCACCGCCGTCCAAACGCGAACGCTTGGAAGAACAAGCCTTTCGACTTCGTATTGCGGAACGCAAGGCCAAGCGCGCGGCTGACGCTGCCGAACGCAAGGCCGACCGGCTCTACAAAGAACTCATGGCGACTTATGCGGAGCAATCCGCATGAACAATCTGCATAACCCCTCGGCATTCTCAAGAGCAATCAATGCCCGTTGGACCGAAGCGGCGATGGCCATTATCGAAGTCGCCAAAATGCTTGTTGCGGCGAAGGAAAATCTTGGACACGGCGCGTTCCTTCCCTGGATAGAAAGGGAATTGCCATTTTCCCCGCAGACCGCGCAAAAACTGATGAAGATCGCCAGGACCGGGCATCTGACAAATGCCGCACATGTGCGGTATTTGCCTCCGAATTGGGGAACGATTTACGAGCTTACCAAGGTCGACGAAGCGGAGTTTTCCGAGCTGATTGAAGGCGGCATTGTGCGGCCGGACATGGAACGTTCGGAAATCGACGTTTACCGCAAACGCCAGATCCGCGCCGGACATCATGCGGCGCTGGCGCAGGCGTCCGAGCAATCGGCGCAAACACTCGGGCGGCGTCTCTATCCGATCATCTGCATTGACTGTCCCTGGCCAAGCGAGGCCTACAGCGATGCTGGCATGCTCAAGGCGCAAGAAAACAAATACCCGACTATGTCGTTTGACGAAATCCGGGCATTGGACATTCCGGCGCTAGACGAAAGCATCATGTTTATGTGGGGAACCGCGAACCTGTTGGATCAACAAATCGGGGTCCTAAAGGATTGGGGATACCGGTATGTCACCAATTGGGATTGGTGGAAGGATGAGGACCGGGAGGGCAATCATCACGGCCAGGGTCATTGGTCCTACGGTGATCACGAGCATATCCTGATTGGTCGGAAGGGAACGCGGCCAGGTCCGCCACCCGTGGACCTTCGACGGTCGAGCGTGTGGGGTTCGCCGCGCCGTGGCCACAGCGTCAAACCCGACGAACTCTATGCCTACATTCACTCCTGTTATCCGACGTTGCCGAAACTCGACATGTTCGCGCGGACGATCCGTCCGGGCTGGGATGGCTGGGGAAATCAATATGAAGGCAACGCGGGGCGCGCGGCATGACGGACGTTCAAAAATACAAATCGGGCGATCTTGCCGACGTGGAAGTCTATTGCGGTGTAGATGTTGCCGATGCCCTCCTGGACGCCTTGGCGGGCATCCAATTGTATATTCCGAAGACCTACTCGGATAACCCGATGCTGGCCAAACTCTCCCGGCCGGTTGCGGACAAATTGATTGCGTCGTTTGGCGGCGGACAAATCTATGTATCGCGCGACGAACCGATCAAGTCGAACCGCGACAAGGTTTCTGAACTGCACGGCAACGGGTTGACTCCGCAAGAAATCGCCATTCAAATTGGCGTTAGTCAAACCCGCGTTTATCAAATTCTTGCGGCGATCGGAAAATCACCAGGCGGCAAGAAACACATAGACGACCGGCAAATGGACATGTTCACCGCCGAGTAATTCGGTTGGTAAAGGGCTTTTTTTAGTCCCGTTCTCACTCACTCATAAATTGATTGCAACACCTGGAAAATCTCCGGGACGTTGCATCTGATTTGCGCCGTCTCGGAACTTTGATCGGAGGTCGGCATGCAGTTTCCCTTGGTTGGCTCTGGCAACAAACAACGCCTCGGTCGAGAAGATTATGAGGCCATAGCTCGCCATTACAACGTCCCGCTGGCACATCTTCGCGCCGTTGTGAAAATCGAAGCGGCGGGAAGCGGGTTCACATGGGGTGGTCTGATCAAGGCGCTTTATGAAGGTCATGTCATGTATCGCAATGCCGGCCCGCACCGCAATGCACTGGTATCACGCGGGCTGGCCTGGCCGAAATGGAACCGCAAGCGCTACAAAAAAGGCACGCGAGCGCAACATGATCAAATCGCGAAGGCCTATGACGTAGCCGGCGACCACGCACTGAAAGCAGCATCCTACGGCTTGCCACAAGTGCTTGGCGAGAACCATGCCATGTGTGGGTTCAAGACGGCCGGTAAAATGGTCACCTACATGCTCGAAGGCGAGATCCGGCAACTTGATGTCATGATGCGGTTCATCAAAGCGACAGGCATTTTGGCGGCGCTTAGAAAAGGCCAATGGCACAAATTCGCGCGGCGCTACAACGGCCCGAAATACAAGAGGAACCGGTACGCTCAAAAGCTTGCCGCCGCCGTTCGGCTTTACAAACGATCGCCGGATCATGGTTTGACGGGTGGCGGCAACATACGTGTCGAAAGCGCCCGTCAGAAACAACCGGACGAAAACGTCCGGGACGTGCAACGGGCACTCAACAAATTGGGTTACGGCCCGATCGCGGCCGATGGCTGGAGCGGTCCCAAAACCAGCAAGGCCGTTCGTGCTTTCCAGGAACATCATCCCGACCTTGCCAATGACGGCATCATAGGCCCGCAGACCATGGCGGCGCTGGATATGGCACTCAAGCACAAGGCGCATAAGCCCGTTGTCGAAAAGGCGACGGGGTTGGCTTCCGTTGGCGGAACGGCGGGCGTCGGTGCGGCCGCAACCGCTGTTACCGTCGCGCAAGGTCTCCCCTGGCAGGTTGGCGCGATCATTGCGTGCCTTGTTGTTGTCGGGATTGTCGGCCTGGTCGCTTACCGCTGGTGGTTCAAAGACCGTTTTGACCAGGAGGAAGCCAAGGCGGGTTTTGCCGAAATAGGCTTGACCATCCCCATGAAACCATGGGCCGATCGGTTCGGCGACGGTAGTCAGGCGGAGGGCTGACATGCAACAGCAGTTTGTCGGATCGGCCCTGGCGGGAGGTGCTTTGGCCAAAACCCTCTTACCCGTCGCAATGAAGGGCGGCGCGAAGATCCTGGCCAAGGTTTTGCGCAAACGTGGCGGCATAGCCGGTGAAGTTGCTGCCGAGGCCGCGATCACGATTGCCGATGAATTCAGCGTCGATGCGTCACCGATGGGAATCGAGATGGCTATTGAACGCAATCCGGACGGTGTCGCCGATGCCCTCAAGGGCTTTGAAGACGGCCGCCAGGAAACGCTTTTGACCGTCATTCAAGGCGGATTCGACCTCGTCGCAAACGATCAAATGGCCGAGGACAAATACCGGTCACGCGTCCGCCCGACCGTTATCTATGTATTTCTCATGGTCTTTGTCTGGATTGTCGGCCTTGCCACCTTCGCGCCGCCCGTCGCTGCCCTCTTGGTTGAACAGATCGCGAGCCTTCCAGCTGAATTTTGGTACGTGATCGGCGCGGCGGTCGGCAGTTACAACATTGCCCGGTCTGTCGACAAGGGCATCAAGAACGTGTTTGGCGGGAAGATCTGAATGAGCGAGGCGATCAAGTGGCTTGACCAGGCCAAGGTGTGGGGTTCGTTGCTCGCGACGATCGTTGGCGCGACGGCGCTACTGCTGAACTACATTTCTGATTTCCGATTGGAAGTGCGGACAACCAACCAAAGCCAATCAGCCCGGATTGTGGCGCTCGAAAAGGAAGTCGACCGGCTCGAAAAAGCCAAGGTCGCTCATGGAATTCTGATCCGCGAACTTGAAAGGCGGAATGATCGTTTCGTGGAGTTCGAAACCAAGCTTTCCGCCGTCATCACGGAAATGGCTTTCCTTCGTGAGACGCTTGTCGACATTCAGGGCGACCTTAAGACCGTTCTTATGCGTCGATCCTCCTATATGCCGGACGCGGCATTACATCCCGCACGTTAGGCCAACCCATGGCCAATGAAGAAAACCGACGCAAGGCGCGCAAGGCTTACATCTTTGAACGTCTGTCAATCCCGACCATTGCAGTCATGCTTGGCGTTTCGCAACAAACCGTGCGGCGCTGGAAAAAGAAAGCACGCGACGAAATCGGCGACGATTGGGACTTCCAGAAATCGGCGAACGCCATGGCCGGCCAAGGTCTGGAGCCAGTGGTAGTCGCGCTGGTCGAAGACGTGGTTCTGCAAGCTCAAGCGATCATGGAAAACGTCAAAGGTAACGATGCAATTTCGGCCGCCGACAAAATCCAGATGATCACGCAATTGGCCGACGCCTTGAACAAGATGGTCGGCGCGGCCGGCCGGATCGCGCCGAAGGTATCCGAACTTGGCGTTGCCATGGACGTCATCAAGCGGTTGTCGGAATACATCCGGGAACATCGACCGGACCTGGCCGACACATTCCTTGAAGTGCTTGAACCATTCGCGGCCGATCTGACCGAGGCCTACACATGAGCTTCGGACACGATGTGCAAAAGGATCTGAAACCGCGCGCGTTCCTGGAACAGATCGGCGAACTTGCCGAGGCGTTCCGGCAAAAGATCGAACTGGAGGTCGAGGCGTTCGCCGTTGACGGCGACGCCAGGCGCAAGCGAATTGACCAGGTCAACGACCCGGACGGGTATCGGTTCTTTGCCGAGACCTATTTTCCGCACTATCTGAAAGCGCCGCCGTCCAAGCTGCATCAACATCTCTATGAAAGTTTCCCGACAATCCTGGCCACGGAAAAGGGCTGCAAGGAACTTGTGATTGCGCCGCGCGGTTCGGCCAAGTCGACCCATGTCAGTTTGATCTTTCCGCTTTGGTGCATCGTGCGCGCGGCCAAGCACAATATCGCCTTGATCATGGACGCGTTCGAGCAGGCCGCAATCATGCTTGAAGCGCTGAAAGCGGAATTGGAAGTCAACCCGCGCCTGGCCTATGACTTCCCCGATATCGTCGGCCAGGGACGCACCTGGCGCGAGGGCGACATCATCACGCGCAACAACATCAAGCTTGAGGCGTTCGGGACTGCAAAGAAGATCCGGGGCCGCCGACATGGACCGCACCGCATTGACCTAGTGTTGATGGACGATATCGAAAACGACGAAAACGTTGAAAGCCCGAGGCAAAGGCAAAAGCTTGAGAATTGGGTTTTGAAGGCCGTGATGGAACTCGGTCCGGCCGATGGCTCCATGGATGTGCTTTATGCCGGAACGGTCCTGCATCATGACGCGGTCATTGTCCGGTTTTCCCGCAAGCCCGGCTGGAACGTTCACGAATTCCGCGCCATCCTGGAATGGCCTTCGGACATGCCGCTCTGGGAAAGGTGGGAAGAAATTTATCTGAACGAAGGTGAAGACGCGGCCGATGATTTTTACGGCGAAAACAAGGTCTGGATGGATGACGGTGCGGTTGTGAACTGGCCGGAGGAACAGCCGCTTTTGTTCCTCATGAAGAAACGCGCCGGCAGCCATAACGCGTTTGAATCGGAATATCAGAACAACCCGATTTCCGACAACGCCTTGTTCCAGGACTTGACCTATTGGGTCATGACGCGGCGGGATTGGTTGTTCTTTGGTGCGATTGATCCGAGCTTGGGAAAACGCAATCGGCACGGCGACCCGTCCGCCATCCTGATCGGTGGCTATGCCGATGGCATCATGGACGTGGTCGAGGCGTCTATTCGTCGGCGATTGCCTGATGTCATCATGGACGATGCAATCGCCTTGCAAAAGGAATATGGCGCGGCGCTTTGGTTCGTTGAGGCGGTCCAGTTCCAGGAATTGTTTCGAACCGACTTGATGGCAAAGGCGGTTCTAAAGCATGTCGCCATGCCATGCGTTCCCGTGACGCCGATTGCCGACAAGGCCTTGCGCATCGAGCGGCTACAGCCGGCTGTCGCGGCCGGACAAATCCGATTCCACAAGGCGCATTCCACGCTCCTAAGCCAACTCCAGCAATACCCGAATGCCGACCACGACGACGGCCCGGACTGCCTGGAAATGCTTTGGACCGGAGCCGTTCAATATGGTGGCGGCGCGCTGACCGGCGACGCGATCCGCACGACGGCCGTGGCGGCGGACACTTTGCAGGGGTTTAGATTGCTATGACTGATGCCACGCTGGATATGGCGGAAAAGAAGCAGGTTCCGGACGTTGGTGGATTGATCGCGACCGCGTTTAATGACGTGACCATCCCCATGTTCACGACCGTGTTGCAGCCGTTGGACGATACGCTGATACAGCGCGGACAGGGCAAGGGCTTGAAGCTCTACGACGAAATCGAGCGCGACACGCACGCGTTTTCGGTTTTGCAGAAACGCAAACACCAGTTGATCGCGCGGGAATGGATTGTTGAACCGGCATCGGAAGACGCGATCGACGTTAAGGCCGCTGATTTTGTCCGTGATGTCCTGGAGCATCTTTACTTCTCCGATCCATCCGAGGAATTGCCGGAACAAAAGCTATCGGGCTTCGATCAATTGTGCCTGGAAATGGGCGACGCGACTTTGAAGGGCTATGCGATAGCGGAAACGGTTTGGACGCGGGATGGCGCGCACATCCGGCCGGAACGGATCGTCAGTCATGAGCAACGGCGTTTCACGTTCGATCATGATTGGAAACCGCGTTTGCTAACGCGGGCAGCAATGATGGACGGGATTGAATTGCCAGGACGCAAGTTCATCGTTCACCGGTTTGGCGTGAAGGGAAACAACCCATTCGGCCTCGGTCTAGGGTCGCGCCTGTTTTGGGCTGTTCTGTTCAAACGCGAAGGCGTCGCCTTCTGGCTTAAGTATCTGGAGAAGTTTGCCGCGCCGACACCGGTCGGTAAACATCCCCTCGGCATGTTGCCGGCCGATCAAAACAAGATCCTGCAATCCCTTGAAGGTCTGAACAATCGGCAGGCGATCGTTGTTCCCATGGGAACCGAACTTGACTTGATTGAAGCAAAGCGGGCTGGCCAGGCCGGCTACGAACAATGGTGCCGATACTGGGATGAACAGATTTCCATCTGTGTCCTTGGCGAAACCTTGTCGACGGTCGTTCAAGGTCAAGGCTCCCGCGCGGCGGCGGAAACCCATGCGGAGCAGTTGGAGAAACTGGTTGATGCCGATGGTGATCTGACATCGGCCACGCTGGATTCGAGTCTCGTTCGCTGGCTGACAGTCTACAATTACCCCGGCGCGCGGCCGCCGCGTGTCTACCGGCCACGTCCGGCCAATGAAAGCGCCGAAGAAGACATTGCCGAAAAGCGCGCTAAGCGCCGCGTCTCCGACCTGGACAGTTTAAAGCGGTTGAGAGAGGAAGGGTTCGAGCCGAAGGACAAACAGACCTGGGCCGAACGTGCGTTCGACGAGGAACTTGTGGAAGTCAAACGGGAGACTTCCAACGATGGTTCGCAGCCTTCCAACCCGCCGATCGACCCGGCAGATGACGAAGGCGCCTCGGAATTCGCCGAAGGCAAACCGCTTACGCCAGCGTCTCTCGTCACCGCAACCGAACGCGCGCTTGCACCAACCTACACGCAATGGATTGACGGCATTGCCCGTGCGCTTGAAGGTAATGACCTGGCGGCGGTTGACCAAGCGTTATTGTCGCTTTCCGCCAATCGTCGCTATGGATCGTTCGCGGAGACATTGGGAGATGCCCTGGCGCTTGCCGAACTGCTCGGCCGTTCCGACGTCCAGGATGAAATCGGCGAAGCGATTGATGCGGCCGAGCCGATATGGGGCGGCGTGACGTTCCAAGAACAATTGGATTTCTTGCGCCAGAAGATCAGCCTTCCGACCAACACGTCGGCCGATATCATCCGCGCCGGTCATGATCGGGCTTTCGTGATCGCCGGTGTCACGTCAGACAAGATGTTGGCCGAATTCCGCGATGATCTGGACAAGGCGATAGCGAACGGCGGCACGCTGGAATCGTTCCGCAACGACTTTGACAAGATCGTCGCGGCGAATGGCTGGACGTACAAGGGTGATCGACGCTGGCGGTCCCGCATCATCTTCGACACCAACATTCGCACGTCCTACCAGGCCGGCCGGCTGAAACAAATGCGCGATCCGGCCGCGACCAAGATGCGGCCCTATTGGCAATATGTTCATGGCGAGCTGCGGGAACCGATCCGACCGCGACCGCGCCACAAGGGCTGGGATGGCATGGTGTTGCGCCACGATGACCCGTTCTGGGATACCCATTATCCGCCGAACGGTTGGCAATGTTCGTGTGGCGTCCGCACGCTTGGGCCGCGCGACCTGGCGCGGATCGGAAAGGATGAACCGGACCCATCACCGGGCGTCCTGCACAAAGCCGTTGAAGATCCATTGACTGGTGACCTGGTCAAGGTTCCGGACGGAATAGACTTCGGGTGGGATTACGCGCCAGGCGCAACTTGGGAACAAGGCCTTGTGCCGCGCAATCTAACGACGGGACGCGAACCATTCCAACAATTGTTTGCCAGGATCGATCCGTTGCCGCCGCTCGGCGATATCGCCAAGCCGATGACGCAAGCCCTGGTCGACCCGATACCGCCGACTGACGAAGCCGTTGACCGGTTCCTTAAAGTCTTTGATGCCGATCGCGACAACCCGCGTTTGTTTCGGGATGCGGCCGGACAGGCGATTACGATATCGCGCCGGCTTTTTGAACGGGCGGACGGTTCGTCCAAACTGACGTCTTCGCGCATTGCGCACTTGGACATGCTGGCAGAGGCGTTGAAAGATCCGGATGAGATTTGGGCAGCGTGGGAATGGAATTCGGCCGGCGCGGTCTGGTCGATAAAACGGCGTTATGTGCGCGCGGCAAAGAATCTAGCCGGCATGATCGTGTTTGAATGGGACGCAAAGACCTGGACCGGTCGAACGATTTTCAACGCGGAGAGTGGGTCGAAGAAAAAGCGCCGGCCGAACCACAACAATATCGACGCCTGGCGTGTTGGCCACCTGCTATTCCGCCGGGCCAAAAAATAACGCCCGCTGGTGCGACGCAGACGTTGAAGGGAGTCCTTGGAGGCCTCGCACCGGCCTGACTTCCCTCGCAAAAAGTATAGCGAATTGGCCGGATAACTCAAGGATTGGTGAATTGTTAGCGTCTACTCAGTGGGTAGTACAGATGAGCCCAGCGAGGAGGTTCATTTACGAGTTAATTAATTTCTTGGGCTTTTTTTTAAAAGGGACCCGACCAGAGCTTCAACAGAGAGACCTTCTGTTTGCAGAACAGCAAACATCAAACACAACATTGAAATGATTAGTTCGACGGTCATGGTACCGAATATAGTCACTAACACAGAGAAATTCAAATGACCGGGGTTGAAATCAGGATCGACGTCCAAGACGACGAAGCGCAAAAGAAGTTGCGCGCGCTGTTGCGCAAAACGTCGGACCTGTCGCCAGTTCTGAGTACGATCGGCGAAAGCCTGTTGAATTCAACCAAGGATCGGTTCAAGTCGCAAACATCTCCTGAAGGTGCCAAATGGGCGGCGCATAGCCCGCGCACCATCCAGGCCCGCCTGGCGCGATCCAAGAGCCCGTCCCTGACCATACTGCGCATGCGCGGCCACCTGATTGGATCGATCACCAAACAAGTCGGCGGCGATACCTTGAAGGTCGGCACGAACAAAATCTATGGCGCGATCCATCAATTCGGCGGCAAGGCCGGACGCGGTCGCAAGGTGTCGATACCGGTGCGGCCCTATATCGGCATGAGCGCCGATGATTGGATTGAAGTGAACGCCACTTTGGATGATTATCTCGAAATCGAATAGAGCGCCGCACAGGGCCGACAGCGTTGCGTCTGGTGTCATTGTCCCTGAAAATGATTCGCACCGCGTTAGTCCCCCGTTAGTGGCACGATATGCACACATCTTAATTGGTGTCGTAGATTGTTTTGCCGCCTGGAAAAAATATGGTTGCTAAGTTATGGACAATGATACGATGATCTTTATGAGAGAATTGATTGATGGAACTCAATACATAGCCGAACGAAATAGTGATTTTCTATCAATTCCGATTAATAAATAGCTATTTCGATAGTTGATTTCATTCTAATCGCAGCAAGATCAAGATAATGGACTTTTCACAATTTGAAATATCGAGTATATCTGATTTTCTTCTTAAATTGGGTGATTTTTTAATTTCTCAATCTCCTAATGAATTCTTTGGAGCGATTTTCGTTTCAATAATTGTAAATTCTAGCTTCCTTGTTCTCGCTTCAAATTTATTTATTTCAGATGAATCAAAATTAAAGCTTGCGATTTTTGTTGAGGAATTTAGCTTAGAGAACTTCACAAAATCGACAGGCATCATATTTGATTCAATATTTGGAAACGAAATATTATCTACACGCGCGTTTCTAATATCATCACTAGTATCTCTAATTACGTTTATTTCTGTCTTTATTCTAATTTATGGGATGAAGAATATTGCGGAATACAACGAACTTGTGATCAGCTTGATATCCATTGTTGTTGTTTTAAATTTTATTCCTGATTATATTTCTATTTGTGTGACGCGATTAACTGTCAAATTTCTAGATCGTCAACCCTCGATATACACACAAGTTGGGCTTTCATTGGTTGATGGCTTCGTTTCGTTTTTGATTATTGCTTTATACTTAGTAATATATTTTTCCATTTTTTACAATCAAATTCCGATAATTAATACAATTGAAGGATACTCAATTTTAAAAATTGTAATATTTTCCACTTTGCTTTCATCAATTGTAAACTTGGTAATCTCTGTTTCTGTTTTAGCTTTGTCAAAGTTCAGAAACCTAATTTCAAAATTTATATTGGAAAATGTAATTATTGCGATCAGTCTTGTTTCTTCGCTTTTTGTTGGCGCGTTGTTAATTTTATTTTACGCATTGATATTTATTTTGGATTATGCAAATATAGATTACAATACAATTGAATTGATGCAAGATTCTAATAGAAATATACCTGATATCAATGTCACTATTTCTGCTCTATTATCTTTCTTTCTATTTCAGATAATGCTTCTATCTGCATTTTCTCAAAGCGCAGTGACGTATGTATCAAATATTCGAAAATCCTCAATATTCTATATCCAGGCATTATTTACATTTTCAATATTCTTCATAATATTATTAAAATTTATTTCTCCTACTTATATTTCAGATACACATGAATATGAGAAAATAGATCTAATTCTTAAATACTATTTTGTACCAAATGCATTTCCAAAATGGCAAGTAGCCAGCGCTATTAATGGAATTATTTCGATGTCTGTAATTTTATACGCAAAAATATATTATTTTAACGACCAAATCAATTTTACAAAAAGAATAATAATAAAAACGACGCGTATACTAAGCGTAATTCTGTCAAGTTATACGATATGTATTTTGATATACACAACAATCTCGATTGAATGGAAATTTCTTCCGCTGTGCGACAACTGGGTCCCCTGGGTTCCAGGTAATGTCGATTGTATCTTCTAAACAAACAGAAGCTTAGAACGAAAAAACGTATTTTGCCGAGCTTTCCGCCCCTCCCTTAACCCCTTTATTTAGTAAATTCCATCGAGCACAGCAGATTGCGTCCAAAATTTAGACGTGAGGATAACGATTCGTGCCGACGGGGAAGAACAGTGTAAAAACGATTGAGGTCTTTCGGCCTGGCACGTTCACGCCGATGAACGGTGCGGCGATCACCTTTAGTGCCGACGATCTGGCGGCGCTGGCCGGCGCATACGATCCGGACGGCGCGCCGGCTCCGGCCGTTGTTGGCCATCCGACGACAGACAGCCCGGCTTATGGTTGGGCAAAAGGGTTCCGGGTCGACGAGACGACCGGACGCCTGGTCGCGGATCTTGGCGATCTTGCGCCAAGCTTTGTCGAGGCGGTGAACGACGGCCGTTACAAGAAAGTGTCCCTGTCGCTGTTCAAGCCGGACGCGCCGAACAATCCAAAGCCAGGTTCTTTCTATCCCAAACACATTGGCTTTCTTGGCGGGGCCGCGCCGGCCGTTTCCGGTCTGCAACCGGTCACGCTTGCAGCCGACGATGCCGATACGGCGACGTTCGAATTCGGCGCGCGCGCCTTCAAGGATGTTGCCTCCGTTCTTCGTGGCGTCCGCGAATTCTTGATTGACCAATTCGGATTGGAAAAAGCCGACCAGGTGATTCCCGATTGGGAGATCAAATGGATTGACGATGCCGGCGAACCGGACCCGGAGCCGGGTTTCGTCGAACCGACCACACCACAACAGGAGCCGACCGTGACCAAACCCGACGATGCCCGCGAGGCTGAATTTGCAGAACGCGAAGCCAGGATCGCGGCGCGCGCCGCTGAACTGGACGCGCGCGACAATGCCGATTTTGCCGAAGGCCTGGTCAAGGACGGCAAGCTTTTGCCGGTTCTCAGAGACAAGGTCGTGACCCTGCTTGGCGGCATTGATGCCGACGCCAGTGTTTCGTTCGCGGGCGACGACGGCAAGCAGACAACAACGCCGGCCCGCGACCTGTTGCGGGACATTCTGAGTGCCGCGCCGAAGGTCGTGGATTTCGGCGCAACCGACGTCGGCGATGAGCCAGGCGACGGGATTGCCGATTTCACCTCACCCGATCGCCGCACAGTTGACCCGGCCGGGTTGGAAACAACCCGCCTAGCACAGGCCTACCAGGCCGAACATCCGGGAACCGATTTTCTGACGGCAGTCAACGTCGTTCAGAACCGCCGCTAACGCCGAAAGGAAAGCCATGTTTCGGGCAGACATCATCACGCTTCAATACACGGCCGTCGCGACGGCGGCGATTGCCGCGCGCCAGCTCGTCGGCTTTGACGACGCGCCGGCCGGCGACAGTGGCCTGGTCAAGGGGATGGCGCAAACCGACGCCGCCGTTGGCGAAGCCGTCGCGGTGACCATGGTCGGCATTTCCGACATGACGGCCGGCGCGAATATCGCGGTCGGCGACGAGGTTCGCTCGAACGCGGCCGGCCTGCCGGTCCCGCTCGGCGCTGGCAACAATCCCTTTGGACGGGCGTTGACGGCGGCACAAGCCGGCGAACGCGTCACCGTCGCAATCAAGTAACAGGAAGGATCGCCCGCAATGACAGCCGGTGCAATGAACTCTGGACAGGCACAGGTTATCGACCCGATTTTGTCGACCCATGCCCGTGGCTATTCAAACCTGATGATGATCGGCACGGCACTGTTGCCGTTCGCCACCATTCCAACCCGTTCGGTTCTGCAACTGAATTTCGGCAAGGATGCGTTCCGCAAATACATGCAGACACGGCGTGCGCCAGGTGGGGAAATCCCGACGTTACAATTCGGCTATGGCACCGACCCGGTTGCCTTGAAACAAGAAGCCCTTGCCGGCCTGGTCCCGGTCGAGACAGCAGAGGACGCCGCCCATGTGCCTGGCGTTGACATGGGTGCGATGGCTGTCAAGACGGTTCAGGATATCATCGCGCTTGGCCGCGAAGTGGAGATTGCAACCAAAGTGCGCAATCCGGCGACCTATGACGCCAACCACAAACTCACGTTGGCCGGGGCGTCCCGTTGGACTGACCCGGCCAGCGACCCGAAAGAAGACGTAAAGGCGGCGAAGGAAGCCGTACGCCGGTCAATCGGTCGCGACCCGAACGTCCTGGCGCTTAGCTCCACATCCTTCAATGCCTTGGATGATCACCCGAAGATCTTGGAAAAGATCAAGTACACATCCTCGGATTCGATCACGCCTGAATTGCTGGCGCGGTATTTCGATGTCGAAAAGGTCGTGGTTGGCAAAGCGGTTGCGCTAGCCGACAACGCCGACGACGACGCCATGGCCGATGACGTGTGGGGCGATGACGCCATTCTGGCCTATGTGTCGACAGGCGGGAACTACATGGTTCCGTCATTCGGCTACACCTATCAGCTTGCCGGCTATCCGGCTGTTGAACAGCCCTACTACAAGCGCAGCCGGAGGTCCTGGATCTATCCGACGTTCGAGGAATACCGGCCATATGTGACAGGTGCCGAGGGTGGTTTCCTTTTCCAGAATGCGGGCAACTCAGCCTAAACCCAGACCAGGGTGGAGCCGGATCATGAAAACCTTTGAAGTGAAATCGCCGCTCAAGCTTGACGGCAACCGCTATGCGATCGGCGACCAGGTCGAGATCGGCGAAACGAAGCTGGCCAAGCAATTGGAAGCGGCCGGCGTGATTGGCGGCGCGGCGGCAAAGGTTTCCGAACCGGCCGCGCCGACCGACGAAGCCGAACGCCTGGCCGCGATCAAGGATGCCGTCGCCAAGCTTGAACCGGGCGATTTCACATCGGGCAATGATCCCAAACCAAAGGTCGACGCGGTCTCAAACCTTCTCGGTTGGGACACAAGCCGCGCCGAAATCACCAAGGCAACAGCGCAATAGCATTCCCGGCGGTGGGAGCGGCGGCGGCCGGATCTTGGTTTTTGAGCCCTTTGACGAGATCCGCGCCGCCGCCAACACGGAACAACGATGGCCAAGTTTTTAACCCTTGAAGACCTTGAAAGCCGGATCGGCAACCGGGAGCTATTCCGGATTGCCGGCGACGGCCGGCACAATGCGCCGGAAGGTCCGACCCTTGACCAGGTCAAACTTGACCGCGTGTTGGCGGAAGCCGACTCCGTGATCCTTGGTTATGTCATCGGCCAGCATGCCTGGCTTGATGGTGTTGCCTATGCGGCCATCCCGGATGTGTTGAAAGGTGTCGCCTCGGATCTGACGCGATACCGGTTGCGCAACGATGGCGGCAACCAGTCGCCGATTTCCGACGAAGTCAAAGACCGGCACGACGCGGCCATGAAGATCTTGCGCGATATCCAATCGGGCAAGTTTGACCTGGTACCGCCGCCTGGCGCGGTGACAGATGCGCCGGCCGCTGATGGCGGGCTTGGTCCGGTGCTTGCTGTCAATTCCGATTCCCGTGCCGACAGTGTCCTGGAGGGGTATTCATGACCGATCCCCTGGCAATGCCGGCGTCAATAGTCGGGAAAATCGAAGATGGCATTCTTGGATTGCTCAAGGATGCAATGCCGCCGCGTTTCCTGATCGAAGGGTTTCCGGACGATCCCGGCGAATTCGATCTCGCCAATATCGAGCGCGCCGCCCTGGTCCATTACGTCGGCTCCAAATACCGGGATGCCGAGGCGATCGAAACCGGCGAAAGCAAGCGCATGCTTCAATACGGCGTGCACTTATACATCCGATCGGTCGGCAAAGGCGATCCGGCCCGGCAGGATTCCTATCGAGCGGTCGAAGACACACGCCAAGCACTCCAGGGACAACGCCTCCAGGGTGGCGCGCTAACGATCGTATCCGACGAGCTGGCGGAACAGGACGGCGGGCTTTGGCACTGGGTTGTCGAAGTCTCGATTGGCGTCAAAGCCGTCGCGCCGCGTCGCCAGGTCCGGCCGATGATTAAAGCCTTTAGCGAGAAGGGAGCCGTTGCATGAGCGACCAGGCCAAAACCAAGTCACGCGCCGCGACCACGAAGCCGGTGAAAGGCCAGGACCCGAAGGGCAAACAATTCAGCCTGGAGGTCTTTGCTTATTCCGGCCCGCCGCAATCGATCACGTTCCGCGCCGAAGGTCGCGAAGATCTGACGGTGCGATGCCATCCCGGCAAGCCCGCGAAGGTGCCAGGCGATCATCCGGTCACAGCCGGCATGATCGCTCGCGAACTTCTGACCAAACCCGCGCCGGAAGCTGACGGCGAAACCAAGTAAGGAAACAACATGGCCACGGCTGAACCCTATTTTGGTCCGGAGATTGTCGATCGCCCGATTGGGTCTCAGACGGTCCGGGAACAAAAGGCTGCCACAGCGCTGATTATCGGGACTGCACCGATACACCTTGTGCATGCCGATGGGGCGGCGCGCGCGCCGTACATCAACACCAAAGTCATCGTGCGCGATCGTAAAGAAATCGCACAGTGGTTCGGCCCGGAAACGGACGGATACGATTTGCCGTCACGCCTGGACGCGATCTTTGACCAGGCGGAGGATTCCGGAATTGGAACGCTGGTTGTCGTCAATGTCTTCGATCCTGACGTGCATAAGGATGTTGGGAATGCGCCCGATCCAAGCCAGGTTGCGAACACGGATATCATCGGCACATTCGATGCGTCTGGGAAAGCCTCCGGGTTGAAGCTCGCATACGAGTGTTTCCAGGCTTTTGGCTGGTTCCCGAAGAACCTGGACGCCGGGTTCTTCTCAAACGATCCGGGCGTGCGCGCCGAACTGGAGGTTATCCAGAACCGCATCCGGGCGCGCTCCGGCTTGAATGCGCCGATCGGCGTGACCAGGCAGGATGTGATTGAAGCGCGCGGCCCGACCGGCGCGTTCGATTTCCAGACCAATTCGCGCCGCTTCACGCTGCATTGGCCGTCCATGTTGAAGATTTCCGAGACAACCGGAAACGAGATCAACATCCCGTATTCATCGGTTCACCTCGGCGTCTGGCTCCGGTCGATCATTGAATATGGCTATCACCATTCGCCGTCGAACCGGCCGATATACGGGATGGAGGATTCCGCACAGGAGGTTCATTACATCCCCGGCGACCATCAATCCGACCCGCAATTGTTGCGAGGCGCCGGGGTGGTGACGGTTGAGGAACGGTGGGGCAAGGGCATCCACACATCCGGCAACCGATCGGCGGCTTACCCGACCGACACGGATTATCGGAACTTCAATCACGTCCAGTACACCACGGACATGATTGATGAGGCCGTCCTGTTTTATCTGGACGATTGGAAGGACCGCAACGCCTCAGCCGCCGCGATCGAATTCATCGAAGAGCGGATCAACCGTTACGTGAAGTCGAAAACAACCGGTGATGATCCGGCGCTTTATGACGGGCGGTTCTGGTTCGACCGCACGCAAACGACGCCGGAAAGCGTCGCCGAGGGCCAGTTCTTCTATCAGCTCGACATCATGCCGGTTTCCGTCATGGAGCGCATCACGGTCGAACGCGGCATCAACATTGAACTGGTTCGCAACCCGCTCGGGTTGGCGAATTCAGCAGTTTAAGGAGGCCAGGCCATGAAGCGCCACGGACAGACGACGAATTCCGAGCTGTATTGGGATGACAACACTCTTTGGGGCGTTGCCTCGGAATTCGGCGGCGTGGAGATCGAACATACCACGTTCGACCATGAAACCCTTGGGTCCATCGCGATATTTTCTGCGCCGGCCCGGCCGATCAAGGCCATGAACACAAAGCTCAAAGGTCAATTCCTTGAGCCGGATATCTCGCGCGGGCTCCTGTCGGCAACCAAGACGCTGACGTTCCAGCTTCACGCCGATGTCGACGTCGCCAACCCGGATGGGTTCGACGAGGACGAGTCCTACAAGCTGATCACCTACGTTCGCGCCTTGTGCACCAAGTACAAGGCCGACGACGCCAAACTTGGCGACGGCCTCGGCTTTGAGGCTGATCTTACGGTCCATTACCTCATGCAGCGGGTTCACACGGACCAAACGCCAATCGTCGAAATCGATCTGTTCGCCAACAAATACGAGGTTGGCGGCGTCCCGGTCTGGAAGCGTTAGCGTCGCCAGGCCTTCTCCCTCCACCTAACGACCTAAAGGGGTTGAATTCCGATGTCTGACATAGAGATTGACGGCGGTGTGATCGCCAAACTCAAAGCGCACAAGGACACCAATTCGGGCTTTGATACGATCACGCTGCCGGAAACAGGCGTTATGTTTGCCTATCCGCAGTTCCGCAACCACGGCAAGCTTGCCGCAGCGTCGCGTGCTGCCAAGGGCGATAGCGCAAAAGCGCAAACCATGTACATCGTGCGGAACTGCAAATTCGACGGCGAGACCATCACCGTCAATGACTTTAACGAGCTTATCCCTGTCGCCGACTCCACGCTGATCGTCAAAACCCTGTTTGGCGATGAAGAGGGTGACGACGCGGGAAACTGACCGGCGGCGTCCGCCTATCGACGCCGCTTGACCACGCCTACATGATCCGGCGCGGTTGGAGCCACGAAGCCCTTTGCGCCATGGACGAAGACGAGTTTCTGGATTGGCTCGACGTGACAATTGAATTGGACGTCGAATTTGCCGAGGCGCAAGAGCGGGCAGCCGAGGAAGCGCAAACCGGCTAACCGCAAAGTCCACGGGAGGCGCTCATGAAAGTCGCGTTGATATTCGAAGCGATCGACCGCGCCAGCCGGGTCATGAAAACTGTCACCGGCAACCTGACCAAGATGAGCCAGGCGGCAGGGCGGCAACTCCAGAAAGTCACGGGTGCCGGCATCCACGCTGCCAAGCGCGGCGCGCAAGCGGCGGCGGTGGCGACGGCGACGTTATTCACGGTCGCGACCACACAGGCCATTGGTTTTGAAAGCGCGATGGCCGACGTGCAAAAGGTGGTCGATTTCCCGACGCCGGCCGCATATTCCGAATTGAGCGCTGACCTTCTCAAACTCTCGACTCGAATTCCTGTAACCGCAACGGGTTTGGCCGAAATCACGGCCGAGGCCGGTGCGGCCGGTATCAAGCTTTCCGAGCTTGGCGGGTTCGTCGAATTGACGGCCAAAAGCGCCGTCGCCTTTGATATGACAGCACAAGCGGCGGGCGATGCGTTTGCGAAAATCAAAAACGTCTACGGCTTGACACAGATCCGGCTTTCAGAGACGGCCGATTCCATCAATCACTTGTCAGATAACATGGCGTCGAAAGCGCCACAGATCATAGACTTCCTGATGCGGGCGGGTGGTGCCGCGCCCATCTTGAAAGCGACGACGGAAGAAATGGCCGCGCTTGGTTCGGCGATGATCGCAACCGGGACCACGTCGGAAACCGCCGCACGCGGTGTTACGGCGCTGGCAACCAGGCTCGCTGTTGGTGGTCCAAAGATATCCGGCGCTTTCAAGGACATTGGCCTTGACCTCGGCAAATTCAATAAACTTATGGCCGAGGATACCGGTGCGGCGTTCGAGCTATTGTTCAAGGTGGTTGGTGAATCTGAGAAAGGGGTATCCGCCCTCAAAGACCTGGTCGGCCAGGACTTCGTTGACGACTTCCTGAAACTGGCCAACCGAACCGAGCTGGTCGCCGATGCGTTCGGCCATGTGGCGGACAAAGCCAGGATGGCCGGATCAGTTCAAAGGGAATTCGACGCGCGCGCCGCGACCACGGCCAATTCCCTTGTCCTGTTCAAGAACAACCTATCGAAACTTTCCATTGAGTTCGGAAGCCGGCTCTTGCCGATGCTGAATTCCGGTCTTGGCGCGGTCAACGAGTTTATGTCGACCCTGGACGATCGCGTGACGATTTTTCATCGGCTTGACCAGGGTGTGCGCGGGTTCATGGATGGCCTTGGAGGGTTCGAGGCGGGCGGGTTCGTTCAAGGCTTGAAAGATTATGTGTTTGGCGTTGCCGACGCGGCCAATGCGACAGCCACTCTGGAGGAAACTTTCGCCGGGGCCAGGTCGATCGGCGAGTCCTTGCGTGCCAGTGTTGATGTCATTTCCGAAGGCATCGAAAAGCTAAAAGCAGTCGGCCAGGATATCGGCTCCGGGTTTTCCGGTTGGGTCGACCCGATCACGGAATCCCTCGGCAAGCTTGGGCCGATCGCCAACAGTATCGGCGGGTCGCTATCTCGAATTTGGGAGAGTTTTTCCAGCCTCCTGGACATGGCCGGCGAAAGTGCGGGCTTTACGAATTTCGCTCAAATGCTTGGATCGCTTGCCGGCGCTGGCCTTTCCCTTTTTGCTGACACAGTTGTTGTGGCCGCAAAAGGGTTGGATCTTCTGCTCAAGGCCATTGCCTGGCTGTTTGAATTCGCGGCCGGCAAGAAAACCATCGATTGGAACGCGATCATTCCGGAACTGCCGGAAGGCTGGTTTGATTTCAGCGGAATTGAACAATCCATATCCGATTTCTTTTCCCTGGATTGGTTGCCGGATTGGTCCTGGCCGGAGTTCAGTTTGCCTGACCTGGAACCGGTAATGAACGCAATTGACCATTTCCATTCCGGGGCCTGGTTGCCAGAGTGGACCTGGCCGGACATCGCGTTGCCGGATCTGCCCGACCTTGAACCGGCAATGCAGGCGATTGACCATTTCTTTTCCGGCGACTGGTTGCCGGATTGGACCTGGCCGGCGATCCCGTTACCTGAACTGCCCGACCTGTCCGCCCTGGACGAATGGCTTGATCCGATCGCTGACAAGATCACCGGCATATTCGCCGACGTATCAAAGTCCGTTAGCGATGGCATCAACACTGTTACGGCGTTGTTCTCGACACGCAGTCCGGTTGAGATTGCCGCGACCGACCCCGCGTCGATCGAGCGGGCAACGGCGGCGGCAAGCGGGCTGGAAACGGCTTTGAAAGGCGCGGCCGCCGTCGATGTGTCCCCGGCACTTGGACAATTGCACGCGATCGAAAACACGGCCAATCGGATTCCGGGCGTCGTCACGGCAATGGTCGGTAAAATCCGATCGATCCTGGCCGCCGCCAATTTCCGGACACAGGGAATGCGGATGATGGACACGCTGGCCGCTGGCATCCGTGCGCGGGCCGTCGCCGTCACCAATGAGATCCGCAAAGTCACACAAGCTGTCCGCGATCACCTACCATCGTCGCCTGCAAAGGTCGGGCCGCTTTCGGACCTCCACCGCTTGAAGTTCATGGAAACCATTGCCGGCTCAATCCGGCCCGCGCCGCTGGTCAACGCAATGCGCGCCGCGTCGATCGCCGGCCTTGCCGCCATGCAGGTCGGAGCGCCGGCCGGTGCCGAGCCCGATGGCACGCTCCAGTCCCACGGCCGTACGGCCGGCATCCGCGCGGCCGCGACAGCTCCAATTAGCATAGACGGGTCCATGCATGTGGAGATTCACGGCAACGGCGCGGAAGACCTGCGCGGCCAGTTGGATCAATTGCTCCAGGAGCATCGGCACAAACTGACGGATTTGGTTTTGACCGAATTGGCGCGGCGCGATCGGAGGCGGCACTGATGTTCGCATTGCTCGGAAAGATCCGGATCGGCGTTAGCGCGCATACCGGGCCGACCGCCTCTAACGAGGCCTTGAAGAACGACTATGCCGAACACGCCGTCCTGGAAGGCAAGCCCGTCCTGCAGAAAATGGGCGAAGCCCTGGACCTTCGGAACTTGTCGTTTTTCTTTGACGAAACATTCTGCGATCCGACAGCCGAAAACGCCAAACTGATGACGGCGCACAAGACGCAGTCACCGATGCCGTTGGTCATCGGCTTATCGATCTACAACGGCAAAAGCTTCGTGGTTGAAGCCACAACGATCGACCATCGCAAGACCACGCCGTCCGGGGTCGTGACGCGCCTTGAGGGCAGATTGAAGCTTAAGGAGGCGACAGCCGGACCTTCTTTCCTAAGCGGTCCAGGACGCGGCGCGGCGGCACTGATCAATCCATTTATTCAAAGGGCTTGAATGGCCAGGGGAAACGTTATGCCGAAGATTGGCGACATACGTTGGAACGCATGGGTAATCGATGAAAAGGTGCAATTTGACAAACATGTCTTGAGATCGATCAGAACGTGGAACGGTACTCGGTACGGATATCTTGTTGAACATGTTCATGGCGTCACTTGGGTAAAGCAGTCGCGCAAACATGGTGATTGGGGATACGCCAAAAACGTTCATACGCTCTACCGGACAAAATTTCGGATTGATGACGGTCTGCCCTACAGCGCTACAAAAGCCGGGGCGCTTTCGAAACTCGCGGCCGGGCTGCGAAGGGATATCGCCAAACACGGTGAGAATGAAAAGGCTTGGGAGGATGATCCTCTAACATTCGGTCAAGAGCTGAAAAAAGTCGCCGCCGCACAAAAGCGATTGAAAATAGCGACTAAGCGCGAAGGAAAGAACGATGGTTGAGTACATCGAACACGAAACCACGGCCGGCGAACGTTGGGACCATATCGCTTACAAATTTTATGGTGACGCAAAGCGCACTTCGGACCTGATTAGAGCAAACCGCGGTTTGTTTTTGCCAGGCCTGAAACCGGTCCCGATTGTCTTTCGCGGCCGCGTCAAAATCCGTGTTCCGATCGTTGAGGCGCCACGGTTGGATGATGCCCTCTTGCCGCCCTGGAAGCGCCGGCAATGAGTGAGCTTCCCGTCCCGGATCTGACCTTGATTGTGAATGGCGTCGATGTGTCATCGGACATGGCGTCCGACGTCTTGCGCTTCACTTATCAGGACTTCCACCACGGCCAGGCCGACGAAATCGAAGTGGAGTTGCGAGACGATTTGGGGTTGTGGCGTGGTCCCTGGCGTCCAGAACATGGTGATGTGGTTGAAGCGGCGATCGGCTACAAGAACGGCGCATTGATGGATTGCGGCCGGTTCGAAGTGGATGAACCGACCGCATCGGGTTCACGCGGGTCCGGTGACAAGCTGACGTTCCGCGCAATCGCCGCCGCGCCGTCAAAGGCCTTACGCACGAAGAACACGGCCGGATACGAAAACCAGACCCTTGACCAGGTCGCAAACAAAATCGCCGGCAAGCACGGCCTGGCCGTTGTCGGTGATATCGAGCCGGTAACGTTCAAGCGGATCACGCAACGGCGCAAACGCGACTTGGAATTTCTCACCGAGCTTGCCGAAGATTATGGACATTATTTCAGCATCAAGGGCGACACGCTTGTCTTCGCGAAACGCAAGAGCCTGGAAGATCGGCCGGCCGTTCGCATCATCACCAGGCGCGAGGTTACGAGCTACAGCCTTAAGGACTCGACGCACAAAACCTACACGAAAGCCAAGGTCCAGCACCTAAGTTCCGAGACAAAGGAACTGATCAAGGCCGAGGCGACGGACGCATCCGTGAAGACCGGCGATACGCTCAACATCGACGAACGGGTGGAAGACGAGGCGCAAGCCCGCAAGTTAGCGGAAGGTCGGCTGGCGAAAGCGAACGACGAAAAGAAAACCTGTTCCGTAACGATCGTCGGCGACATGCTTTTGGTCGCCGGCCAGGTCATCGCGCTTGATGACAGTTTCGGCAAATGGGCGGGACGGTATCTGGTTCGGACGGCACGGCACTCGATCGCGCGGGGCGCGGGGTATTCGACTGAAATTGAGGTAAAGGGAATCGATTGATCCAATTCCAAAAGGATCTAAAGATCTAGAATGGAAATCCTGTTGGGAAACTCAATCATTTAGAGGCGTTATGATCGCACCTGCAACAAGCGTTCTGAATTCTTCACCCTTTGACCTGGTCAAGGAAATTGGAGCCTATGGCCTGACGGTTCGGGAGTTTTCAAACCGGGATGAATTCGAGGAAGCGTCGGCGAACCTGCCTCGCGCGGAAGAAACCGGCGAAGCGCTGAACGCATTGTTCGACAACGATCCGTCCGCCTGGCGCTGGCAATGTTCGTTCGATGAAAACGGGGCTTGTGTTTCAATGCAGGGTGCGCGCCTTGACACCTTGGAACCGGTCACATTGCGGGACTTCATTTCTGAATCCAACCGCCGCTTTTTCAAGGCAGATGCGACGCCGGTTGGACGCGACTATTCAGGCGGTCGCGACCTAGATGCAATGATCGGCGGTACTGTCGTCTACCTGCATCAAATGTACGTGGATGGCCGTACAAGCCGCGCGTATCGTGACAAACGGCTTGCCGGCCTGCTTTCGGCATCGTTCGCCATTTCTCTATACGGCCGCTGGAGTCCGGATTGTTGTTTCGCGCTGATCGCGGCCGGTCTCGTTAGAGACAGATTTGCGGAGCGCTGTTTATTCCATCACGTTGTCCATCCTGGCGCGGTTCCCGGCGATCCAGACTTTTATGTTTTCAATTTCCGTGAAGACCTTGAAGCGCTTTCCCGGCACTTCGTTTGATCAGGGAGATATTCATTGTCTGACCGCATCATCGAAGGTGACAAGAACCCGCAATTCAAAACCGGCATCGTCAAGGAATACGATCCGAAAACCGGGCTGCACCGGGTCGAGTTTCCAGACGAGGACGAGGTTGTTTCTTATTGGATTGGCGCATCCTCGCAAGGAAGCCAGGACAACAAGGAAGTCGACCCATTTGCCGTTGGTGAAATGGTCGATATCCAATTTGATTGGCGCGGAGAAAACGGCCGCATTACCGGAGCGGCTTTCAACCAGGTCGACACGCCGCCGTGGCAAGATCCGAACAAGCGCGGCCGGCAATATTCAGATGGCGCGGAACTGACCCACAATACCGAAACCCACACCACGGAAGCGACGGCGCAAAACGTCAACCTCGGGCCGGAAGGGCGTACACCGTCATCCGGGATCGGACACCTGGTGCATGTCACCTATGGGTCATCGGCCGGCCTGCATCCGATCGTTACCGGGTCGCCGGCCGTGAACATCAAGGAGTGAGGCTGTGGCCAACAATCCTGCTTGCCCTATCATGACAGCCAATTGCCCACGCGATGATTGCCGCTTGGGCATCAACGCTTGTTCGGTTCGACCAGCCGATGAAACCCGGCCGGCCGCGTCCTGTTATGATTATGAGTGTCGGACTTGCGGGCAAAAATGGTGCGTGGCGTTTCCGCAGATTCAGCCGGAGTTTGATAAGAATGGGGTGATTGTTTCTCCGACACCGATTGAAATTGCGGTGGCTGAATAGTCGCATTCCCATTAAAACGGTTTTTTGCTAATATTTTCTGGTTGATTGATGAGGATACAATTCCTCATGGCTTGATTGAGATTTGGCCGACCAATCTACGTTCGAAAGGTGGACCGCCGCGTTGACGCGGCGATCCTTTTCGCAACGGTGTCACGTCGCTACGTGGTAAGAAGCTTGGCGACGTGACACACTGCCAATGCCGCCTGCAGCATGGCCAGTCCAATTTGTAATCCGACAAGTGCTATATCCAGCATACGTGCTTCACCTCCTTTCTTTTGCCTAAACGAAACGTTAACAGACTACTCATTCAATGGAATATGTTTGTGGCACCTGCGAGGATTTGCCCTACTCTCGTCCTTTGTTGGCTCGATTGAATATTGATGACTTTTTGGTTTTGAATTCTTCTGATCTATCTGTAATTACAGCGTGTTTTCCCTTGCTTGTTTTTCCGTGTCCTGGTAGCGGCGGGTGGCCATCTGGTGTTCGGTTCCCGCGATTACCTATACTTTGAACCCCTTTATTGGCTTTCAGCCCGCGCGCGCGCGAAAACCGCGCCATGCAAGCGAACCGGCACAATCTGAAATCATTGCATTGGCAAATGGCCGTCACCTTCGACGGGCCATCCGATGGCCATGTCGTCGAGAAGATCGCCGACCTTGAGCTTGGCATTCAAAACATCATCCTGACGCCAAAGGGTTCGGTTCCGCTCAATCCGGAAAAAGGATGCGACCTCTACCCGTACATTGACCGGGTACCGGCCGAAGGCATCCCGAACATGACGCGGGAAATCTTCGACGCGCTCCGGATCTGGTGCACGCGCATCATCGTCGACCGGGTAGAAGTCGAGCAAATCGCCTTCCATCACTTCAAGTTCCCGGTGTTCTGGCGACCGATTGAGAGTGTCAATGACGAGCTAATCCGCACCGTTGTCGATTACCAGCCGGAGGCGGCGGTATGAGCGGCGTGGAAGTCCTGACCCTGGACGAAATCATGGCGCGCGGCGCTCCAAAGTTTGCCGAGACCGACCCGCAACATTTCCTGGATCGCCTGATTTCCAAGTATGAGGAATTGTCCGGCCGCAAACTCTACGACGACCAGTCGGAAATGTTCGTGTTCGAAACGGTCGCCTACATGCTGGCTTTGCGAGGCGAAGAAAAGCAGGCGGCGTTTGAACAGAACCTTGTCGCTTTCGCAATCGGCCAATACCTGGACGCCAGGGCGGCGAACAATTCGACCTATCGCTTGAAGGAAAGCAAGGCGATTACGACCTTGCGCTTTTCCCTTGCCGCCGCCAGTCCCAATCAAACGATCGTTCCGGCCGGGACGCGGGTTTCATCCTCGGATCTGGTCTTTGCCACGGATGATGACCTGGCAATCGCAGCAGGGCAATTGACGGGCGATGTGACGGCCACGGCCGCGACGGCCGGAAGCGCCGGCAACGGTTTTGAACCGGAAGCCGTCAACACGATCCTGGACCCGGTCGCAGGCGTCGCGGCCGTGGTCAATATCGATGCAACCACGGGCGGCGCTGACGAGGAGTCCGACGACAGATTGCGCCGCCGCGCCGCCCATGCCCATGAGCGCATCTCCAAGGCCGGTCCGCGTGAAGGCTATCGGCAAATCGTGTTCGGCGTGAATTCACAAATCGTTTCTGTCGCCGTGATCCGGCCGGAGCCTGGCAAGATCGATATTTATCCGTTGATGGTTGACGGCATTCCGAGCGCTGCCATCAAACAGGAAATCGCCGACGCCCTGTCGCCGGAAGATGTTCGCCCGCAAGGTGACGATGTGTCAGTGAAAGATCCAGTCGCCATCGACTTCACGGCCACGCTCACGGTCCAGGTCGACCGCGTCACGCCGACCATTGCGGCCGACGTGGTCGCGACAGCGCAAGCCATCGTCGATGCCTGGCGCTTGCGCCTCGGCGGCTACGTCGCGCCGTCCGAACTCTATGCAGCCATCAAGGCCATGGACGGCGTTGTTGATTGCGATGATCCGGCCCTGGCCTTTGCCACACTTAAACCGTTCCAGTTCCGCAACGGTACGATTGATCCGCCTGTTATCAACCTGGTTGGAGCGGCATGATGCCGGTGATGTGGGGCGACAATCGCGTTCAAACCTTGACGCCGCCTGGCGTGGCCGATGAACGGACGCGGCTCATGGTCGAGACCATCGCGGCCGTGATGCTTGAGGAAGATGTTTCCGCCTGCATCGTCGATTGGGACAATGCGCCGGCATCCATGTTGCCGGCCATGATCATCGAAAATTCCTTGCAGGAATTCATTGAACCTGGCTTACCCGAGGCGCGAATCCGCGAGCTTGGCAAACAGGCTTTTTACCTGCATTCCATCAAGGGCTTTGATTTCGGCGTCAAACACGCGTTCGGCCTGTTCGGCATGACCGCGCAGATCCGGCAGTGGTACAAACAAGACCCGCAAGAGCATCACAACACGCACACGCTTGAAGTCGAGATAGACGCCGCTTTGTTCGAAGACGGCGACCCGCTCGGGGACCGCGTCGACCGGCAAATCAACCGCTTGAATGATCAGATGAAGCGCTACAGCCAGGACACGGCGTTGCGCCTGGTCAGCACGGCGCGCGGCAAGGTCCATGTCGGCGGTTATGCGCAGGCGGGTGGTCTGTTCACCGTCTTTCCAATCGCGCCCGAACCCGATCCTTCCGAAGGGCCGGTCTATATGGGCGCGCATACTCACGTCAGCGGCCGATACACGGCGCATGAGGTTGCAGCATGACCAATCCGCAATATTCCATTCTGACGGTTGCAGGTAAGAACGCCGAAGCGGCGGCGATGGCCAATGCCACGCCGATCACCATTGCCCAAGTGGCACTTGGTGATGGCAATCGGTTCCCGACCGGGGCTGAAATCGCGTTAGAGAATGAAGTGCATCGCGGAGCGCTAACGGCAAGCGGCGTGGTCGATGGCAATGCAAACATCGCCTATTTTGATCTGTACATCCCTGTTGAGGTCGGCGGGTTTGTGATCCGCGAAGCCGGATTATTCGACGACGTCGGGACCATGATTGCAATCGCGCGGTTTGATCCGGCCATCCCGAAATTCGATCCGGCGACCGGCGCGACCAATGACCTGACGATCCGCGTTCATGTCGTGTTTTCCGATCTGGCAAACGTTGTGTTCTCGATTGAGCCGCTACAGGCCGTGACCGTCAACAACATTGCGCAGGCAATTCCATGGGCGACAAGCGCCGAAGCGCAGGACCCGACCGTCCAAAACAAGGCGCTTGATCCGCAACGCCTCCATGAGGGTTTGCCGTGGGCAACGGAAGCGCACGCCGAAGACGAGACCCAAGAATTCAAGATCATCGATCCGAAACGGCTCTGGCATGTGCTCAAGGGCTTTTTTGTTCCCAGCATCAAAGTCGACACAACCTACAAGATCGGCTCGCATGTCGACGACGATTTTCCGACCCTGACGGCGGCCCTTGCCGAAATCATTCTGAAAGTCATCATGCCGTGGGTCACGGTCACGCTGGAAATGCGTGATGAGGTGCACACTTACAACGCTGATGTGATTTTCGATCACCCGCAATCGCGCCAAATCCAGATCAAGGCGTCCTCTGTCCCTGGCATCAAACCTACAAAAGCCGGATTTCAGTTGGGATCAACCAGCCCAGGATTTTACAGTTCGCGGTTGGCGGATAACGCGGCAAACAAGGCCTATACGCAAGGGCTGTACGCGTGCCAGATCGTGTTTACATCCGGTGGCCTTGTGTTTGAGGCTGGCTTGAAGCTGCTGAAGGATGTGTGGATCGACGGAAATAACACGCACTCACCGATCTGGAATAAGGGCAAGGAAATTCGCCTGGAGAATGTCTCCATTGTGGAGGGGCTGACGCAAATCTCAAACAGTCATGGACGGATCACTTGTGAAGATGTGTTCCTAATTGGGTCGGATGCATCCGCTCTATCGATGTCCGGAGGGCACTGTGAAATCAATGCCGGCGAGTTTCTGGTTTTGGGTGCTACCACGTCAGGTCTTTCCATGGCTTGGAACAGCCAGTTTGTTTCCACCATCAGCGCAAACATGTGGATCTATGGATGTGGCGGTGATGGTGCCCAGTTGAGCTGGAACAGTTCGGCTCACATGGAGGCGGTGAATATTTGGGGTTGCGGCGGATCGGGGGTTCACGTCGCTGCGACAAGTTCGGTTTATTGCCCTGCATCCGTTCTGATCCACAACTATCAGGCCGGTATAGCGGTGTTCAATCAAGGGTTTGCTGACTGCAATACCTCAAACATTACCTCGAATTATCGAGCTAGCGGCTACACAGATATTTATGCGGCAAGAGGCGCGCATATCTATTCATCGCCGCACAACGGCACGGTGTATTACTCGCCGGCCTTTGGTTCGATCGGCAACCAGAACTCCATGATCTCGTAACGAATATCCCTGGAAAGGAAAACACGTGATTATTTTAATTCAGGGCGGCTTTGTTATTGGCGAATACCCGGATGATGCGAACATCGGAGAGATCTTTGCTGCAACCGTTGCACCCTATTTGGCCGACGATCCGAATGCAGATCCGGGCGTTTTTGTTGCTAAGTTGCCGGAGGATCTAGCAATAAATCCGGAAGTTTTGGGGCCGACTCCGGCGCCAGAGATTACACCTGAAATCCTCGCGGCGACGAAGGACATGGCCAAGCGCCGCGTTGTGGTCGAAGCCGACAAGCTTGCCGATTTGATAACCGGGCAAGTGCCGCGCGGCGAACGCGATGCATGGTCATCGAAGGCCCAGGCAGCGCGGGATTACCAGGACGGCGTGGCCAAGGCCTGGCAAACCGCTATGCTGCAAACCGAAGCCGACTTGCGCGGTGAAACGGTCGATGTGTTGACCGACAAAATCATCGCGGCGGCATCCACCTATGAAACGATTTCTGCTCAAATCGCCGCACAACGCTCCAGCGCGTTCACGGCGATCGACGCGGCGATGTCGCCGGCGGAGATAGAGGCAACGCTGGCAGCGGCACAAACGGCCGCGTTTCAAATCCTGGCAGCGGTCCAGGCCGGATGAACCACATGTCCAGTTCAAACCGAAAGGAGAGCGAGCGGCCCTGAGCGCGAAAACGCTCAAAGCGGCGGGACTAAGCGCCAACCTGAACCCCGCCCGATGACGCACTAGCATAATCACCGCGCCCGCCCTGCATGCGCGCATGCGGCCGCGATATATGCATAGGCTATTCATGGAGTCGATACGGTGTTCGAAATGCGCAAGACAATTGGCGCGACACGCGCCAGGCGCAATCCGGGACGTGCTGGAAATCAAGTGTCCACGCTGTTCCACAATCAATTCATTAAGGCCTTTAGAGCCAAAACCCGAGCGCCGAACCGAGCGTCAACAGGACGTTCGAAATGTCGGAAAATACCCCTAAACTGCCATCGCACATCCGCAAGGAAGTGATCGGAAACTGCATACTCTATCAGGGCGACTGCCTGGAGATTCTGCCACTGATCGACCAGGTCGATTGCGTTCTCACGGATCCGCCCTATTCAAGCGGCGCGCTGCACAGTTCCGGCCGTGCCGCGCCAACGTCACAGAAATACCAATCGTCAGAAAACGCCGGTATCTACCCGGAGTTTCTCGGCGACAACAGGGATCAGCGAAGCCAACTCCTTTGGTGTTCTCTTTGGCTGTCGGCCGCGTTGCGAAAGACGCGGCCGGGTGGTCTTTGCATGATGTTCTCTGATTGGCGGCAACTACCTATCTCGACAGACGCGGTCCAGGTCGGCGGCTGGATCTGGCGCGGAATCACGGTTTGGGACAAAACCCAAAGCGTCCGGCCGAGAAAGGGCGGGTTTCGGAGCCAGGCGGAATATGTAGTCTGGGCAAGCAAGGGGCCGATGAACACGCCGGACAGATATGCGCCTGGGCTGTTTAGGCATTCAGTTCAATCGGAGAAGAAGCACCATATTGCAGGAAAGCCGGTACGGTTGGCGGTCGACCTTCTTCAACTATCGACAAGCGGAGATACGGTGTTGGATCCGTTTATGGGCTCTGGGACGACTGGATTGGCCTGTGTTGAGCTTGGCCGTAATTTTGTCGGAGTCGAGTTGGATCCGGCTTATTTTGAAATCGCATGCGAGAGAATGCGCAAAGCGATTCGATGACCATTAACTGTCTGCGTGGACCCAACTTATTGCACGATGACTGGATTAGTCGGTGCTAATAGGTGCAAAGTGTGGCCAACACGTTCCTAAAACTTGAATTCTTAAATTTTTGCGGCAAGATGCCGTTATGGGACTTGCAGACATAACCGCCGGAGCCATTGTTGCCGCATGTAAAGAATTTGATGAAGTCGGAAAGACCAGGTTTCTAAAAAAATACGGCTTTAAATCGTCGCGCACCTACAAGCTGCGCCGCAATGGCAAATTTTATGACTCCAAACCGATAGTCGGCGCGGCGCATGGGTACGTTGGGTCAGGTTATGAACCTCTCCGAGCGCAAGAGTTTTCCGGCGGGCACCAGCAGGCCGTTCGCGTTCTGGAGAACCTCGAATTTGAAGTGATCGAAAACCCTCCACCAACACGAAATCCAGATTGGTCACGAGATGAGCTAATCCTCGCTACGGAATTTTACCTGAGCCACGCGCCAAGCATTCCCGGCAAAACTACTCGCAAGTTGACGGATTTGGCCGATGAAATTCGCGCCGCAGCTACTTTGCAGGGTTTGGAGGGCAACGACACGTTTCGCAATCCTAACGGCGTCTATATGAAGTTGATGGAACTCCGGAAATATGACGAAACTTACACGGGTGTAGGTTTGGGGCACGAGCGACTTCGCGAAGTTGAGCTTGAGGTTTGGAGCCTGCCGGAAGTCGAACTTCTGCTCGCCGCGCGGGACGTCCGAATAAGAATCGCGAAATTTTTTGAAAACGGAGGTGACGTTTCAAAAATTGAACGCTCATTGCCAAAATCTGAGGTCCTTCAAGAATTGCTTGCAAGCGATGACAAATTGGACAACCGCCTTGCAGATGTGCTCATCGATTGGCAGGAAACGAAACGCGACATTGGGCGGCACGCGGGACTTGGTCGGGAGCCGGATAAAATCAAAAACCATGGTGCCGAGTTTGTCATTGAACAGCGAGTGCGCGCTCGTGCAAGCGGCTTTGATGAAGTGTCTGCTTCTGGCAAGAGTTATGAACAAATCGTTGTAGATCACCCCGATCGCTTTCCAGACGATGTGGTGAAGATTGCCAAAGAACGCATCGTTCAATTTGAACTAGCCAAGCCAACGGCTGATCGGTTGGAGATTGAGAAAAAGACAAAGGGCATTCTCGACCAACCGGATATGATTAATGAGCCGCCTGCCGGAAATCCAACACCAAAAAAGGAGTTGGCGACGGGGATCGTATTCGTTCGTGATCCCCGGGTCGTCGCATACACGCAGAAACGAGCGAAGGGCGTTTGTGAGCTTTGTCGAGCGGAAGCGCCATTCAAGAGATCAGACGGTACGCCTTATCTTGAAACACATCATGTAATTCCGCTGGCCGAGGGTGGCCCGGACACTCCCAGCAACTGTGTTGCTATCTGCCCCAACTGCCATCGTGCGGTGCATTCAGCATCTAACCGCCAGAAACTTACAGAAAAATTGAAAGTTGCGATCTCTGATCCAGCTGCCCCATAATTTTTTCGGGGATCGCGGATTGAAGTCGGGGCCGAGCTCTTCTGTTACCGAGACGAAAGACCTGAGACCCCGTCAAGCTATTGGAAACAGTGTGCACTGTCAGTTCGCCGCTTTCACTCTCACACGGCGCTGAAACTGTCCATCTACCCTTTTTGACGCAGGATCGTTGTCCCAAAGGTGATGTCAAATTGTCCAGAACGTGAAGGCGCGCTACAGTTGGATGTGGTTTTCAGACAACCAATCAGACGGGTTTCAGAAAATATTCCACTGTTCCTGCTAAGCCATTGATTTTAATGGTGCCGGCACCAGGATTCGAACCCGGGACCTACTGATTACAAATCAGTTGCTCTACCAGCTGAGCTATACCGGCAAGCGTTCGATCGAACGTGCATGGTCTTCACCGCATGCGGGAACAAAAGTCAAGCCCGATCTGCGGATATTACGTATTGAAATGTTCGCTCCCAACTCCGACCTGTTCTATGTTGAACGCTATTCAGGTTCCGTTCAGGTAAACATCTCTATTCATCTGAGAGAATGGCAACGGAATAGCGTCAAAGGCGGAAAACCCGCCGCTATGGGGTCGGTTCGGTGCGCCGATCCGCTGAAATCGGGACAGGGCCTTGTTCAAGGATCCGCCCGACAGTCGAGCTGGCATCGCGAAAGCCGCATTCGGCCTTTCGATCGAGACCCGGGTTTTCAAATCCGTGTCCAGGACTGGGGTAGGGCGAGAAAGGAACTATCATGACATTTGTGAACTGGGTTGTTGTCGCCGGAGCTGCGGTCGCCATGACCGTGATGCCGCAACAAAGCCAGGCGCGCTTTGGACCTGTCGCTGCTGTGGCACAGACGGAAAGCGCCGCAACAAAGATCAGCGACGATTATGTGCCGCCGCATGTTTCCGGCGGACATTACAGGGGCTATGGCCGGGTGCACTACCGTGGCCGCCGCTACGAACATTACAGCTATCGTCATAGCCACCGTCGCCATCGCGGCCGTTATTATGGCGGGTTTTTCCCTGGCATCATTGTCGGCGTCCCGTTCATCGGCGGCGGCTATTATCCGCGCTACCATCAGCCGAGCATCGTTTACCGTCGCCACCATCGACCAATTCGCCGGTCGCATCGGCGCTATGAACCGTGGACAGCGGCCTGGGTGCGCTCCTGTTCGGCCCGCTACCGGACCTTCAACCCACGTACCGGCTATTATTTCTACAAACGCGGCCACAAGCGGTTCTGCCGGTAAGCCTGCGTCTGACAATGCCGTGCCGCGCATAGGGTGCGCGGCACTCTGCGCTTCTTCTGTGCCGAACTGTCAAGGCGTTTTGCGGGCCTGGGTCACGGCATACAGAGCAATCGCTGCCGCATTCGAAACGTTCAGCGATGTGAGCACGCCCGGAAGCTCAATGCGAGCGACGGTGTCGCAGGTTGCCCGCACACCCTGTCGCAGGCCCTTGCCTTCCGCGCCGAGCACGAGCACCACCTTGTCGCCAATCGTCAATTCGGAAAATGGCTGCGCACCTTCGCTGTCCATGCCGATTGCCTGAAATCCCTGCTCCTTGAGACTTGCCAGCCCCTGGCCGAGATTGCTGACCTGAATATGGGACAGCATGTCGACGGCCCCGGATGCGGATTTGGCGAGGACCGCCGTCTCGCGTGGTGAATTGCGCCACGGGGTCATGATGGCATCTGCGCCGAAGGCCACCGCCGAGCGCATGATTGCACCCACATTGTGGGGATCGGTCACCTGGTCGAGAGCGACGACGAACTTGGCTGCGCCAAGATCGTTGAGAGGGAGAGGGGTTAGCGGTTCGACTTCCAGAGCCGCTCCCTGGTGCACGGCGTCGGCCGCAAGGGACTTGGTCAGGGCCTGGGCGGAGATCGTTTCAACCGGGACTGTCGACAGGTCGACGGATTCGGCCAGACGTGCCAGCGCGTTGTCCGTCGCCCGCAGACGGATCGCCTTGCGCGCTGGGTTGGCAAGTGCGGCGGCCACCGTGTGAATCCCGTAGAGAATCAGTTTGTCGTCTTGCGGCGGCTTCCCCTGGCGGCCGAATTTGCGGTCCGGCTTGCCGCCCTGGGGGCGCTGGAAGCGTTTTTGCGGTTTCATGATCTGGCCCTGTCGTTCTGCGATCCTGCAGCGTGTTGCGTTAAATCGGATTCACGCAACACGCCGCAGACCTTTATTTGCGCAAATCGTTTTCGTTTGATCCGAGGCAGATCAAACGCGACATGCGTTGGGCGCGCGGCGCACGCAAACCGCTTTAGGCATGCGCCGGGCGCTGGCGCAAGAGTTTTCGCTGGTCGTGGGACCGACAGCGGATCGTCGGGAGTCCCTCGGCGATGGCCGGTGGATGCGTGATTTCGCGAATCTTAACAAAGCTGTGCGACCGTCTGTGCAGTCATGAGTTCAACGTGCGGGAATCCGGCGCATCCACACCGGTCGGCTGCGGTTGGCAGCGACGGCAACCGGAGATCAAACCGCCGGGAACGCAAATCAGCAGGCGCAGGGAATGCAGACAATCCAACAGGCTTCAGGGCCACTCTCCGATCCGCAAGCCGCTGGAGATGCGCTCGCGTCGGAACCCGGGCCGTTTGCGTGGCGAACCACGTTGTCAAATCCGCTCCTGCTCTGGTCACTTGAAGCGATCGCGTGGCTTGCTCCGTTCGTCGTTCTGTTCGCCGTCGATGAGATTGGTTTGCTGAGCCGTTTCAGCGCGAGTTTGTTTGTTCTGACGGTTTTTTTTCTTCTGGTTGCGTTGCTTGGGAATATCAGGGCGTCGGCAATCGTGTCCGGCGTTCTGGTGGCCGCCATTGCCGGCATCTCCTTTACCAAGATCGAATTCCTCGGCGTTCCCTTCGTCGTCAACGACATTTTCTATCTGACGGGCGAGAGCCTGCGCGCAACGCTCATGCAGTACAAGGCCGTTGCGCTGGTCGCAATGGCGGGCGCAACCGCTGCTCTTGGGCTCCTGACCTGGACGCTCTGGCAATCCAGGGTACGCCTCCCGTTGCCGATGCGCGGCGCGGCTTTGGTTCTGGTCGCCATTTTCGCCTACAAACTTCCGGAAGCGACGCGGGTTGCTTTCATCTGGGATCCGGGCGCGGAGCGCGCCAGCGGAGCAATCAGTTCGTTTGCCAATTCGCTTGTTTCCCATGTCATGCGCGGCGGCGATGATGTCTCATTCGCCAGTGTTGGTCCGAACGGCCTGTCACCCGTTCCCGCGGCATCGGCCGCGACGGTGGATCCTGACGACCGTCCGGACATCCTTATGGTTCTGGACGAGTCGGTGTTCGACCCGAGGGATCTCGGACTGCCGGTCCAGGCCGGCCTTGACGATTATTTTGCTCCGGCAGGCAGCGTCGCGGGGCGGCTGAACGTCAATGTGCACGGCGGCGGGACCTGGGTATCGGAATATGCCGCCATCACCGGCCTGGAGACCCGCAGTTTCGGCGATCAGGCCTACTACCTGCCGGTGCTGATGGCCGGTCGGGTGAAGCACAGCCTGATGACCCATTTGAAGGACCTTGGCTACGAAACCCTGGTCGTCTATTGCATGAATGCCTCGTTCATGAATGCAAAGAACAATTATACGGCGCTTGGTGCCGATCAATTTCATGGGCCTGAGAGCAAACACGTGCCGGGTATCGTGTGGATCAGCCGCGACCGGGACTTCTATCAGCAGACGCTTGAACACATCGAGCGAATTCGGCAGACCAGCGACAAGCCGGTTTTCGCAATGGTCGTCACGATCTATAATCACGGACCGCATGTTGAGGAACCGGCGACAAAGGGAGATCGGGATCTTGTGCGGTCCTGGTTGTCCGAGGCTGCGCCCGGCGAGGCGCTGGCGTCCTATCGCGACTATTATCTGCGCCTGCAACACAATATGGACGATTATCTCTGGCTGAAGGAGCATTATGCCCGCCGGTTTCCCGATCGTTCGATGGTCGTTACGCATTTTGGCGATCATCAGCCCAAATTCACCAAGGACCTTGTGCCGGATGCCGAATCGCAATCGCTTTATGTCACCCGTTTCACCATCGAAGGCATAAACCGGCACCTGTCGCCGACACCCGATTGGGGCGGGGAAAATCTCGATATCGCCTATCTGCCTGCGCTCGTACTGTCGGCATCGGGACTGCGGCAGGACGACCTGTTTTCCGCCCGGCTCGACCTGATGCAGAGATGCAAGGGGCTTTATGCCTCCTGCGGCGACCCGCTGAAGCGACAAATTCACCGAACCCTGGTCGACCGCGGGCTTGTCGATGTCGACGCGGTGCTGGAGCGACAACCCGCAAAACTTGCCGGTAACCAGTATTGATGGCCCGGCGGTTCGCCGCCATTG
>JGI12316J15310_10000042_pt84 | contig 46367 bp, 38 predicted proteins | sample MarCyaLeptolynsp_FD_15310 | JGI IMG/M metagenome (IMG submission 15310) | reverse complement strand
GGCTCATCCGCTCGGTGGGCGGGCGGCAGCGTGAGATGCCGCAAGCTATTCCAACTGGTGTTGCGCCGGAGCATATCAAGGTTGTTCAGGACGGCATGAATGCTGTTGTGAATATTCCCCGCGGCACGGCGTTTCGTTCACGGTTGCCGCTTGAAGACCTCGCCATGGCGGGGAAGACCGGCACGGCGCTGGTCCGGCGGATTTCCCGCGAGGAGCGGGCGCGCGGCGTGCTCAAGAACGAGGAACTGCCGTGGAAATTCCGCGACCATGCACTGTTTGTCGGATACGGCCCTGTAGCTGATCCGCGATATGCGATCTCTGTCATCGTCGATCATGGTGGTGGCGGCAGCAGGGCGGCGGCGCCGGTGGCCAAAGACATCATGACCCGGGTGCTGACCCGCGACCCGATGCGGATGGCAGCGTATGAACAGCGGGCACCGGGTAGTGATGTCACGTCGCTGGACCAGCCCGGTGATGTATTCGGGGAGCGCAGCTGATGGTTCTTGAGGCAATCTCCCGCTCGGGCCGCATGAGCCTTGTAGACAAGCTCTACGAGATCAACTGGGTTTTTGTGCTGCTCCTCACGGCCATCGCCGGCGTTGGTTTTGCGATGCTGTACTCAGCCGCCGACGGGAGTTTTGACCCGTGGGCATCGCGCCAGATGGTGCGCTTTGCCATGGGGATGGCGATCCTGTTCGTCTTTGCGCTGGTAGAGCCGCGCATCTGGCTGCAGCTTGCCTATCCGGCTTATGGCTTTGCCCTGTTGCTTCTCATTGCGGTTGAGGTTGCCGGCACCACCGGGATGGGCGCCACACGCTGGATCAATCTTGGTTTCATACAGGTGCAGCCGTCCGAGCTGATGAAGATCACGCTGGCGCTGGCCCTGGCGCGCTATTACCACGTTCTTGAGCAGGACCGGGTGTCGCATCCGCTCTATCTGCTGCCCGCGCTTGCCTTCATCGCGCTGCCGGTCGCGCTGGTTCTACGCCAGCCGGACCTTGGCACGGCTTTGCTTTTGTCGATCGTCGGCATATCCATCATTTTCATGGCCGGTCTGTCCTGGCGCTACATCATTGCGGCGGGCGCGGGGGCTCTGGCAGCCATTCCCATCGTCTGGGAGTTTCTGCACCCCTATCAGCGCGAACGGGTCTTCACCTTTCTCGACCCGTCCCGCGATCCGCTGGGCGCGGGATATCACACCACCCAGGCCAAGATTGCGCTTGGGTCCGGGGGCGTGTGGGGCAAGGGCTTCATGGAAGGCACACAGAGCCATCTCAACTTCCTGCCGGAGAAGCAGACCGACTTCATTTTCGTGATGCTGTCGGAGGAAACCGGCCTGATGGGCGGCCTGGCCCTCATGGGACTTTATGCAGCCGTGCTTGGATTTGCCTTTACGGTGGCCATGGGTATCCGCCATCAGTTCGGGCGGCTTCTCGTGGCCGCGCTGGCGGTCAATTTCTTCCTCTATGTCTTCATCAATGTGGCGATGGTGATGGGGCTGATCCCGGTTGTAGGTGTACCGCTGCCGCTGGTGTCCTATGGCGGCTCGGCGATGCTGTTCATCCTGGCGGGATTTGGCCTTTTGATGAGCATGTATGTCCATCGCGGCGAGGAACTGCCCAAAGGCGGCGGCATTATCTAGCTTCCTTCGCGGGCGGGGCCTGACGCACAAAACTCCCCGAGCTACTTGCAGCTTGTGCAAGGCTTTGCTATCACCCGCCCTCGTTCGCGCAGGCAGTGGCTTTTCCAACGGAGATTCCTGATCTCCCGGCCACTGAACGCCCTGCCCGGTCGGGCGCATAGCTCAGTTGGTAGAGCAGCTGACTCTTAATCAGCGGGTCCAAGGTTCGAATCCTTGTGCGCCCACCACAACATCCAATATTTCCGCGGGTTTAGTGTTTCTAGGCTGCTGCGCCGCAAGCATTCCGAAGGGTTGTCGCTTCCCATTGCGGCCAGATTGGCCTTTCACCAAGGCAATTCAAATGATTACATTAGTGTTGGCTGCATCATTGGTGGCTCGTCAGACGACATAAATCGCGGTTACTGTCGTAAGCACTAGTCGCTGCCGCAGTCACCTTGGCAATCCGTGCACAACGGCGAGAGCAACAACACACCAAAGGAAACTTGGTGGCATGCATAGCTTGTCAAAGTTAGGTCGTTTGTGGCGCTGGCTCGGTGTTCTGATCCTGGGTCTTGTCGGTCTGGGCTTTTTTGCGGTTTACGCTGTAATTGGCATCACTTTCCTCGCTGGGTCTCTCCTATTTTCCGATGGCACGCACTCAAACTGGTCAGGGGAATATCTGCTTCAAAGCTCGCCAAACAGTTCGATCGTCAATATCTCCGTACTTCCCGGTATTTCTGCAGGTGCTGTCAGAAACCGAGAGGGCCACAATGCAAAGGTTGTTTTGCGAGCGCCCATCGAAAAGTGGGTGCAACTCGCGGCGGAAAACAACTGTGGCGAGGTTGCCCGGCCACTCCAAGAAGCTCACGCCGCTCCCAAACAGAGAATCGTGCTCACACTTCAGCCGGCCAATTCAAATTCGTTAGACCGGCAATTCAGTTTTTGGTCCTGGTCGAGTTCCGTAGAGAATTCTTTGCAGAACTTCGGGAGTGACGATTACACGTACGGTAGGAGATACATGGTTCGGTTGGGCCTCTCGGAAGAAGGTGGGGTAACCAGTTTTGCCCAATGCCCTTATAGGAACTCGCAACGCAGCCTCTGTCGAATATACTTCCAGCCAGACTCCAACTTCTCAGCCAACGTTTTGTCCTACGCCTATTTGCACGACGAATGGAACGATTTTACTGGAACGATTGGTTGCCTCGTCAACAAAATGGCTGATGTAAAACAGGAATCCCGGTCCACTTTTGGGGGCACCTACTTCGACGCAACAATGCCGATTTCAATCCAAGGTCCAAATGAACGGCACTCCTATGGGGGACGATGGCGGGACACCTATTGTTTGGATCATCTCCCCGATGCTCAATTCGGTGAGATGGATAGCTTGGTCGATGCTGTATGGCCACGGCGTTGCGATTTGTCAGTTACGCTGCTTGGCGGTCAAGAAACTAGGGAATACCCACCCCGTAACCACGTCCACCACATAGCCCACTCGATTGCGTGGAGACATGGGTTACGAACGACTTCCTATGATGAGAACGGCGCGTACCGCGAAAGGTATTCTCTCAACTGGTACTTAGGTGAACTTAACGGTTTTCCCATCAGGATCAGGTGCCAGGCAGAAGACGCTGGTATCATTCCCTGGTGCACATTTGGTTGGCCAGAGGTCAGCAGTGGTGTGCAGTTGAGCTATCAGTTTCCCAGAGCATGGCTGTCCAAGTGGCGTGAGATTCATCAGTTCGTACTGGCCAATTTGGAGGCCGATTTGGTCCCTCGCATCACAAATAGAACAGTTGAGCAGCCCAACATGGCTCCAAGCGAACTGCATTAAAGCAATGGCCTTTGACCTGCAGCTCAGGTTTTCTGCTAGCGGGAGTTCGATGTCTTGACCCGTTCCCTTCGAACGTAGCCGTATTGGCTGAGACGTTGGCCTTGTTCGAAGGGGATCGGGCAGCGCATTTCAGATTGCCATTTTCTTGAAACACACCCGGATGGCATTCCGAACCAGCCGCTATCTCCTTGATATCTCTATGACCCTCTACACCTATTTCGTTCGGAATGGGCGCTGTTTTCCAACAAATGATGCGTACTCTTAATCAGCGGGTCCAAGGTTCGAATCCTTGTGCGCCCACCAATTTCCCAGCTCCCACAAGAGCCTGTAGGATCGTTGAGCCGCCAATTCGCGTTGGCAGGCCTGATGTTTTGCGGGAGTAGAGTTGGCGTTGTATCAGCACGTCATTGGCGGGACGGTCTACAGTTTTGATGGGCTGCAGCAGCTGCTGGCCAAGGCGAGCCCGTTTCGCTCGGGCGATGTGCTGGCCGGCCTGGCGGCGGCGAGCGAGGCTGAGCGGGCAGCGGCCTGTTTTGCATTGGCCGATGTGCCCCTCACCGATTTTCTTGAGCATCATCTCATCCCCTACGGCACGGATGATGTGACGCGGCTGATCATTGATGATCACGATGGTGCGGCCTTCGCATCGGTGCAAAGCCATACCGTCGGGAGCTTTCGGGACTGGCTGCTTGGGGATGAGGCCACGCCGACGGCGCTTTCAGGCCTCGGGCCGGGTCTCATGCCGGAAATGGTGGCAGCGGTCTCCAAGCTGATGCGCAATCAGGATCTGATCGCGGTCGCCCGAAAGTGCCGGGTCGTGACCGGCTTTCGCTCAACCATGGGCCAGGAAGGGCGGTTGGGCGTGCGGCTTCAACCGAACCATCCAACGGATGATCCCAGGGGAATCGCCGCGTCCATTCTGGACGGCCTGATGTATGGCTGCGGGGATGCGCTCATCGGCATCAATCCGGCAACGGACAGTGTTGAGGCCATGGTGACCCTTCTGCATCTCATTGATGAGGTGCGGACAAAGTTCGATATCCCGACCCAGTCCTGCGTGCTGGCGCATGTGACGACGGCAATTGAAGCCATGAAGATGGGCGCGCCTGTTGATCTGGTGTTTCAGTCCATCGCCGGAACACAGGCGGCCAATGAAAGCTTTGGCATCTCCCTTGAACTGCTGGCAGAAGCACGCGACATGGCCAGGACGCTTGACCGGGGAACCGTGGGCGACAACGTCATGTATTTCGAGACGGGCCAAGGGGCAGCCTTGTCGGCGGATGCCCATCACGGTGTTGACCAGCAGACGGTTGAAGCGCGGGCCTATGCGGTGGCCCGCAAGTTTGACCCGTTCCTGACCAATACGGTCGTCGGCTTCATCGGTCCTGAGTATCTCTATGACGGCAAGCAGATCACCCGCGCGGGTCTTGAAGACCATTTCTGCGGCAAGCTGCTGGGCGTGCCGATGGGCGTGGATGTTTGTTACACAAACCACGCTGAGGCGGACCAGAATGATATGGATAGCTTGCTGACCCTGCTTGGTGTTGCGGGCTGTACGTTCATCATGGGCGTTCCGGGGGCGGATGACATCATGCTGAGCTATCAGTCCACGTCGTTTCATGACGCGCTCTATGTGCGCGATGTTCTTGGCCTGAAGCCTGCGCCGGAGTTTGAAAACTGGCTCATGTCCATGGACATCATGGACGCACAGGGCCTCATCCGACCGAAACTGGCCGGTGAAACCGGTGCGGCGAAGCTGCTTGGATTTGACGGGGCGGTGCAATGAGTGGTGCTGATCCCTGGGATTTTCTGCGACGCCACACCGAGGCGCGGATTGCGCTGGGCAGAAGTGGCAATGCTCTGCCGACGGATGAAGTGCTGAGGTTCCAGCTGGCCCATGCCCAAGCCCGTGATGCGGTCCATGGTCGCCTGGACCTGCCTCTTCTTCAGTCTCAGCTGGCGGATGCCGGGATTTCGCTGCCGGTGAAACAGGTTGTGTCCCGGGCAAGCGACCGCGCCGCATTTTTGCAACGGCCTGATCTGGGACGGCTTCTGGAGCGCGGTGCGAACCTCGGGCCGAAGGGCGAGTCAGACGTGGTGTTCGTTCTGGCCGATGGGCTCTCGGCGCGGGCGGTGATGGAGAATGGTGTTGCAACGCTTGCATCCGCCCTGAGCCAGCTGGAGGGCTGGGACGTCGCGCCAATTGTCATTGCCGAGCAGGCCCGGGTGGCGCTCGGTGACCCGATCGGGGAGGCACTGGGTGCCAAACTAAGCGTCATGCTTATCGGGGAGCGGCCCGGCCTGTCTGCGGCGGACAGTCTTGGTGCCTATCTGACCTTTGGTCCACGGACCGGTCGGCAGAATGCGGACCGCAACTGTGTGTCCAACATTCGCCAGAAGGGGCTGACGCCGGACGAGGCGGGTCACAAGATCGCCTATCTGCTGGGCATGGCGCGATCCATGGGCCTGACGGGCGTCGCCCTCAAGGACGACGCCCCCATGCGCGTGACCGGCAGCTAGGCTGCAACGCTTGCTTTGAGCGCGGCGACCGCTTCGGACGGTTCCAGACGCCTTGTGTAATTGACGTCCACATCCGCTAGTACGATCTTGCCGTCAGCATCGACGACAAAGGTTGCGGGGATGGGAAGGGTCCATCCGGTGCCGGCATTGAGGCCGGGAAGGTCCATGCCGAACTTGCCATAAAGTTCCTGAAGCGGGGCGGGAAGCTCAAAGACAATGCCCAGCGCCTTGGCGAAATCATTGCCATTGTCGGTCAGCACCGGGAATTTCAGAGCGTTTTTCTCGGTGGTGGAAAGAGAGTTGTCGGGCTTCTCCGGTGTGACCGCCACAAGCTGGCCGCCCAGCGCGGTGATGTCGCCGAGGAGGTCCTGATAGGCCTTGAGCTCGAAATTGCAGTAGGGGCACCAGCCGCCGCGATAGAATGTGATGACCAGTGGCCCCTTGGCGGCAAGGTCCGACATCCTGACGGTCTCGCCGGTGGCGCTGGTGAACTCGCCGTCTGGCAGTGTGTCACCGACCTTCAGGGCATCATTGCCGACACCTTTGGCCGTCAGTTCTTCGTCCGCGGCGCGCATGACGGCCAGGGCTTCTTCGGGGATGCGGGTGGCGGCGCCGGCCCGGGTTTCTTCAAGCAGTGATTGCAAGGACATGAGAATGCTCCGGTTTTGAGAGGTTCATCGCCTAACTGGGCCTTGATCCCGCTCTCTACAAATGGTTTTCGCACACCGCGATGGTTTGGTTTTGAACCACAGTGCACCTCTTGGCCAGACCTGGGCCGCTCACTATTTTGTGTCGGCTCGCGGATCATCATCGTATTTTCATGGTGCCGGAGCCGCCGGGCCTATATGTTGCGCGTACAACTCACGGACGTGATGTTGGGCGTGTGGCGGCACTGCCGTTGCATTTGCTCGGGGGAGCAATACGCCGTCCATAACCAAAGCATGAGAGCGTCGTACGCTCCCATGGCGTCGAGGCTATGGCTGATATCGTTTCCGGTTACATCTTCTATGAAGTGGCCGCACTTCTTGTGCTTGCGGCAGGGGTCGGCTTTGTCGGCCTGTTGCTGCGGCAACCGCTGATCGTCAGCTTCATTGCTGTTGGTGTTCTCGCCGGGCCGTCGGTGCTCGATGTTGCCCAGTCGGACGAATATATCGACCTGCTGGCGGAACTCGGCATTGCCATCCTGCTGTTTCTGGTCGGGCTGAAGCTTGATCTCAAGCTGGTGCGCACGCTGGGTCCTGTCGCTCTGGTGACGGGCCTGGGGCAAGTGGCCTTCACGTCCGCCTTCGGATTTCTCATTGCCCTGGCACTGGGCTTTGACTGGATCACGTCTGCCTATGTCGGGGTGGCGCTGACATTCTCGTCGACGATCATCATCGTCAAGCTGCTGTCGGACAAGCGCGAGATTGACTCGCTGCACGGACGCATTGCGCTCGGCTTCCTGATTGTTCAGGACCTCGTCGTCGTGCTGGCAATGATCATCCTGTCCGCCATCGGGCAGGGGCAGGCCGCGACGGGGGCTGAGGGCGGAGGCTTTATTAATGTCGCGCTGGTCTTTGTGTATGGGGCAGCGCTCGTCGGGCTGGTGCTGCTGTTTATTCGCTATGTTGCAAACCCGCTTGTGACGCGCATGGCGGCGGCGCCTGAGCTGCTGATTGCCTTTGCCATCGGCTGGGCCGCCTTGCTGGCGGCGGTCGGACATTATCTTGGCTTCGGCAAGGAGCTGGGTGGCCTGTTGGCGGGCGTCTCGCTGGCCTCCACACCCTTCAGAGAAGCGATTGCGGCGCGGCTTGCGGCGCTGCGGGACTTCCTGCTGCTGTTCTTCTTCATATCGCTCGGCGCGGCGCTCGACATGACGGTGCTCGGCGAGAGTGTGCCCGCGGCCATCATCTTCTCGCTGTTCGTTCTGATCGGCAATCCGCTGATTGTTCTGGTGATCATGGTGACCATGGGCTACCGGGCGCGCACCGGCTTTCTGGCGGGGCTGACGGTCGCGCAGATATCGGAGTTTTCGCTCATCTTCATGGCGATGGGGATGACGCTGGGCCATGTCACCCAGGAAGGGCTCGGCCTTGTCACACTGGTGGGGCTCATCACCATCGCGGCGTCCACCTACATGATCACCTATTCGCACTGGCTGTATGACCGTCTGGCACCGCTTCTGCACCGGCTGGACCGGTTCGGCAGCGGGTCTCACAGGCACAGACCGGAAGATGCGGAAGAGGGTCAGGGCGCGCAGGGGCCGGACGTCATCGTCTTCGGCCTTGGTCGCTATGGGGGCGCTGTGGCGCAGCGCCTGGAGAAGCGCGGTCTGCAGGTGCTCGGCGTTGACTTCAACCCGGCCGCCATCCGTCTTTGGCGCCGGGAAGGTCTTGATGTCATCTACGGGGATGCGACAGATCCCGAGTTCATCATGCATCTGCCGCTGACCTCTGTTCAGCACGCGGTTGCCGCAATGCCGGAGCATGCGGCTGCCATCGCGACCGGGGACCCGCGGGCGATGCTGGCGACCGGCCTGCGGAGTGCCGGCTATCAGGGGCAGATTGCTGCCGTCTGCCATCATGGGGACATAAACGGCGTGCTTCAGTCAGCCGGTGTGTCGCTGGTGCTTGAGCCGTTTCAGGATGCAGCGGAGCGGGCGACCGACCTGATCCTGGGCGGACAGCAAACACCGCGCATTGAAGTGATGGATCCGCTTGAGCAGGAGCAGATCGAGGATGCCGACGAAGAGATCAAGGATCGAGCCGTATGACTGATTACACAGTGCCGCAGATCGGGCGGGACGGGTTCCAGCGCATTCTTGTTGTGTGTGAGACAGGGGGCAGCGCTGATCAGGCATCCCTGAAGCTGGCCGTCGATATGGTTGATGCGGCGGCAGCGGCTGAGCATCAACGGCCATATGTTGAGGTGCTGTCCGTCGTCGAGCCACAACCGGGCGAAGACTTCATCCGGACACTGGGCGGTGCCTCGCCGGAACGGCTGGAGGAGCTACGGCGTGAGGATCAATCGGCCTCCGTGCGTCAGGCCATGGCGGAGGCCGGTTTGCCTGCCTCGACACCTCTCACCGTTCTATCCGGCAAGGGATTTGTTCAAGTCATCCGTCATGCCATGGCGATGTCCGCTGATCTGGTGATCAAACCTGCGGCCCAGGTGGGCGGACTGCATGCCCGTATCTTTGGCAGTACGGACCTGCACCTTCTGCGAAAGTGTCCATGTCCTGTCTGGATTGTGCGGCCATTCCCGGAGGATGACACAGCGCAAGTCTCTCCGCCGCTACCGCTGGTTGTCGCGGCGGTTGATTTTGACCGGGACGCTGAAGGGGAGGGTGACACACCGGAAGATGTGCTCAACCGCTCGATCATCCAGACGGCGACCGCTGTTGCAAGAGCGAAGGGCGCTGCGCTGACACTGGTTCATGCGTGGCAGGCCCCGGCTGAAGGGCTGCTGCAGCGCGCGGCGCCGGGGGTGTCGTCAGGTGACCTTGCCCAATATGTCAAAGGCGTCGAGCGGTGGCACCATGCGGCGCTCGATACACTGGCAGGGGCGGTCCGGGACGAAGCAGGGGCGTCGATTGCTTCCGTCTCGACAGCACTGTTGCAGGGCGATGCGGATGAAGCGATTGCGGACTACGTCAACCGCCATCAACCGATCACCCTGGTCATGGGAACCATCGGCCGCATGGGCATTCCGGGTGTCATCATCGGCAACACAGCCGAAGACATATTGATTGCCATTGACGGTTCAGTGCTTGCGGTCAAGCCACCAAGCTTTGAAAGCCCGCTGCACCTGGACTGAACCGGACGTCAGACCGCCGCTGCCTGATAGCACGCCTGGTTGATGGCGCGTTTGGCGTCCAGCTCGGCGGCTTCGTAAGCGCCGCCAACCAGTGATGCATTCACGCCCGCCTCCTTGAGCTCGTCATAGAGATCGCGCAGAGGTTCCTGACCGGCGCAGACGATAACGGTGTCCACATCCAGCGAGTGCGGCTCATTGCCGACAAGCACGTGCAGGCCGTCGTCGTCGATGCGAATGTATTCAACGCCGTTCATCATCTGCACGCCGCGGCGGTGCAGGGTAAGGCGGTGGGTCCAGCCGGTGGTCTTGCCGAGACCCTTGCCGACGCCGGTGGTCTTGCGCTGCATCAGGTAGACCGTGCGGTCTGACTTGGCGACCACCGGTTCCACGCCGGTGACACCGCCGCGCGGATGGTTCTTGAAGTCGACGCCCCACTCCCTGGCGAACAGATCAATATCGAGGGCGGACGACTTGCCTTCATGGGTGATGAGCTCAGCCACATCAAAGCCGATGCCGCCGGCGCCCATGATGGCGACCTTCTTGCCGACGGGCTTGGCGCCGGTGATGGCATCGATGTAGCCGATGGCCTTCGGGTGGTCGATCCCGGGAATGTCCGGTGTGCGCGGCTTGATGCCCGTGGCGATGATGACCTCGTCAAAGCCTTCATTCTGCAGCATGCCGGCGGAGACGCGGGTGTTGAGGCGCAGGTCGATGCCATGCTTCTCGATCATGCGGCCGTAATAGCGCAGGGTCTCGTAAAACTCTTCCTTGCCGGGGATGCGCTTGGCGAGGTTGAACTGGCCACCGATTTCAGACGCCGCGTCATAGAGCGTCACATCATGGCCGCGCTGGGCGGCGACATCCGCATAGGCAAGACCGGCGGGACCGGCGCCGATAACGGCGATCTTCTTTTTCTCTTTCGCCGGCAGGTAGCTGAGTTTTGTCTCATGGCAGGCGCGCGGATTAACCAGGCAGCTCACTTCCTGGTTACCGCCGAAGGTGTGGTCAAGGCAGGCCTGGTTGCAGCCGATGCAGGTGTTGATTTCATCAACGCGGCCTTCGCGGGCTTTGCGGACAAAGTCCGCGTCGGCCAGCATGGGGCGCGCCATGGAGACGATGTCTGCGTGACCATCTGCCAGCACCTGCTCAGCGACGTCCGGCATGTTGATGCGGTTGCTGGTGATGCAGGGGATGTTCAGCTCCTTGCGCAGGCGCCCGGTGACACCGGCAAAGGCGGCGCGTGGCACCATGGTGGCGATAGTGGGCACTGCTGACTCGTGCCAGGTGAAGTGGGTGCTGATGATGTTGACGCCGAGCTCTTCAAGGCGCTTGGCGAGCGTCACGATCTCGTCCCACGACATGCCGCCCTGGAGCATGTCCATGGCGGCAATGCGGAAGATCACGATGAAGTCTTCGCCGACGGCTTCGCGGATGCGGCGGACAACCTCCAGCGGGAAGCGCATGCGGTTTTCGTAGGAGCCGCCCCATTCGTCTGTCCGCAGATTGGTTTTCTCGACCAGGAAGGTGCTTAGCAGATACCCGGCGGAGCCGATAATTTCGACGCCGTCATAACCTGCTTCCTTGGCCTTGGCGGCGCAGTTGGCGAAGTCCGCCAGCTGTTTTTCGATGCCGTCTGCGTCCAGCTCATTGGGGACGAAGCGGGCGATGCGGGAGCGCACAGGGGAGGGCGCCACGCAGCCTTCATGCGGCGAGAGGGGGCCTGAATGAAGGATCTGCATGCAGATTTTTACGTCCGGGTCTGCCGCGTGAACCGCGTCGGTGATGAGCCGGTGCTGGTCTGCCTCTTCCGACGTGGCGAGCTTGGCGCCCAGCCCGCCTTCTTCATTGGGAGAAATGCCGCCGGTGATGATCATGCCGACGCCGCCTGCCGCGCGTTCCGCATAATATGCCGCCATGCGCTCGAAGCCGCCTTCGGCTTCTTCAAGGCCCGTGTGCATGGACCCCATCAGCGCGCGGTTCTTGATCCGCGTGTGACCGATTTCAAGCGGTGAAAACAGGCGGGAGAATTGCTTCTCACCGGGGGCGGTTTGTGTGGCGGCGGACATTTTTGGCTCCCTGCATGTCTTTGTGTCGGCTTTGGTTTTGTTATTGGCCGGCTCAGCTCATCTTGAACTTGATGGGGACGGATTTAGGGCCGCAGACGAAGTTGGCCAGCATGCGGGTGGGTTCGCCGTCCAGTTCGACACTGTCGAGGCGTGGCAGGAGTTCTTCCCACAGGGCGCGCATTTCCATACGGGCGAGATGCTGGCCGAGGCAGATATGGGCGCCGTGGCCAAAGGCGATGTGGCGGTTGGGCTGGCGGTTCACCTTGAACTCGAAGGGATCATCGAAAATCTCTTCGTCGCGGTTGCCGGACTGGTAGCACAGCATCATCCAGTCGCCCTTCTTGATCTCCTGACCACTGAGGACCGTGTCCTGCGTCGCGGAGCGCATGAAGTGTTTCACCGGGGTGACCCAGCGGATCGACTCTTCAACGAGAAGCGGAATGAGTTTCGGGTCTTCCTTCACCTGACGGAACTTGTCCGCATCCCGTGCCAGCTCCCACAGGGTGCCTGCCGTTGTGCCCGACGTGGTGTCGTGGCCGGCGGTCGCGACGATGATGTAGTAGCTCATGGCCTCGAGCACGCCCAGCGCCTCACCCTCGATCTTGCCATTGGCAATGACGCTGGCGATGTCGGCGCGCGGCGTCTTGCGGCGGTCTTCGGTGACGGCAGAGAAATACTCGATGAACTCAGCCACAGTGCCTGAGAGGGCGGCAAGCGCTTCCTTGGGGTCGTCGCGTTCCTTGCCGGTACGGTTGAGGTCCGGGTCGGCGGCGCCGAAGAGTTCCTGCGTCAGCTTGAGCATCTTCGGTTCGTCAGACTGGGGAACGCCCAGAAGCTCCATGATGACGTGGAGCGGGTAGAGGAAGGCGACGTCTTTTGCGAAGTCGCAGCGGCCGTCATTCTTGCGGCCCAGCTCTTCCATGTGATCGACAAAGCTCTTGGCAATCTTGCGGACCTGGACTTCGAGAGCCTTGAGTTCCTGCGGCATGAACTTGTCGGCGGTGATGCCGCGGTAGTTCTTGTGGTCCGGGTTGTCCATCTGCACGAGGGAGCGCACGAGGTGGGGGGAGCCGCCCATCATCTCGCGGACGGCCTTGTCCGTGTTGATGTCGACCAGCGTGGTCGCCTTGTCGCCGTTGTGAAAGACCTCATTGTTCCGTTCAACGGTCATGATGTCCTTGTGCTTGGTCACCACCCAGAAGGGTTCAAAGCCCTGTGGTTGCGCAACGCCCAGGGGAATGTCCTTGCGGAGTTTCGCAAAGGCCCGGTCGATGCGGTCGCCGTCCGCATAGGCGCGGGGGTCCACAACGTCGATTGCGATGTCTTCGGGGATGTTGGGGTCAATCATCTGGGCTTACTTCCTGGGACTGATGTGCTTTTACACTTGCGCGAATGATGGATGGCGGGCGGCATCGTATCAACCGGAATCGCTCGGGTTTCAGCGATATCTTGGGCCGTCCGGCAGGGTGACGTAGGGGCATCCTCACCCCAGGGGCATGCGCAAAGACCCTTGCCTTGTGCACCGCAGCAGCGTTACAAGCGCCGCGACCACCGGTTCGCTGGAAACAGCGACGAAAAGGGAATGCGGTGCGGACAGTCTTTGTCCAAATCCGCGGCTGCCCCCGCAACTGTGAGCGGTGAGTGCTTGAGCCAATATGCCACTGATGCCGCACGGCATTGGGAAGGCGGCTTCAGCGCTATGACCCGTGAGCCAGGAGACCTGCCGGTGCGAGCATCGCCTTAAGGCGTCGTGCGGAGGGCGCGATCCTTGCGGGAAACCGCTTTGGCGACTGCGTTTTTGTAAACGTGGCGCTGGGGCGGGTGGAATGGTCTCTTTCACATACCTCCTTCCAGAGAGCCGCCATGCGTATGTCCGGCTTCGGCCTGCCGCGTGTGGTTTGATCCAAGGGGGTGGGGCAGATGACGCTCACCAAAACTCTGTGCTCAAGCACAGCTAAACATTTGTGCGCGAGCACAGCACTCGTGGCGCTTGGCGCCGTATCACTTGCGCAGCCTGCACTGGCCGAGGACACGGCACCGGGCGCCTTCGAACTGCCGCCGGTGGTCTCGACCGCTAGCCGTCTGGGTGCCGGTCTCAACTCCTCTTCCGTCACGGTTATCGACAAGGACAAGATCGCCCGCCACCCCGGCAAGTCGCTGCCGGACATTCTGGCGGCCGAAGCCGGGCTGACGGTGCGCGACACGTTCGGCAACGGCAATGAGACAGCGACGGTCGATATTCGCGGCTTCGGTGAACAGGCCGGGCAGAACGTGCTGGTGCTGGTAGACGGTCGACGCATCAATGATCTTGACCTCGGGGGCGTCCAGTTCGGTCTGGTGCCGCGCGCGAACATCCAGCGGATTGAAGTGCTGCGTGGCTCTGCGGCCGCCGTGCTCTATGGCGAAGGCGGTGTTGGCGGTGCAATCAACATCATCACCCAGGGTGGTGAGAAGACGCAGGGTGTCTCCGCGACGGGAACGCTTGGCAGCTTCGGCTACAGGCGCGCGCAGAGCATCTTTCAGTGGGGCGGCAAGCCTGCGCATGTGGCGCTCTCCGCTGACACAACCGAGAGTGACGGGTACCGTCACAACAATGGCCTGACGCGGCACATCTATTCAGCGACCGTGAGTGTGGATCGTGACACAACGGATTATCGCCTCAGTGCGACTTACTCGACCAAGGAAAACGGTCTGCCGGGCAACCGCATCGTGAACACGGCGACGGGCGTGAACCTGGTGCAGTCCAATCCACGCGGCGCGCAGACACCTGAGAGCAAGGCTGAAGAGCGCCGGTTCCGGATTGAAGCGGGTGTTGAGACGAAGCTGACCGATGCGCTGGACCTCGTTGTGGATGTCAGCTACCGGCGCCGCACTGTATCGAGTGACTTTGTGGCCGGATTTGGCACAACGCTTGATGACCGATCTATCGCGACCACATCGTTCACACCGCGTGTGATCTACAACGGTGAGGCCGGTGGCCATGACGTCAACTTCATCAGCGGTATTGATGTCTCGTATTCAACGGCTGATGTGCAGCAGCGGTCTCCTTTCACCATTGCGGATCAGGACGGCAAACTCACAACTGTGGCGCTCTACGGTCACGGCGACATTGCCGTGACGGATGCGCTGACGCTTGATGCCGGCGTGCGGGGTATCTTCAGCAAGGTGGATGTGCGCTCGCCGCAGAACACGGCGGCCCGCAGCAAGGACAATGACTTCAACGTCGCGGCCAATGTGGGCGCTGCCTATGACGTCACGGATGCAGTCAAGCTGTTTGCTCGTGCGGGCCGCGCTGTGCGGCTGGCGACGATTGACGAACGGGTCGGCACGCAGCGCGCTGGTGCGCCGACATTTGCGGTCATTTCGTTCGACCTCAAGAACCAGACCTCCTGGGACTTTGAAGTCGGCACGGAGTTCGGCTTTGGTCCGGTGGATGCTCGTGTGTCCGCGTTCCAGATCAACGTAGAAAACCAGATCGCCTTTACACCGGGCACCATCACCACTTTCGGGTTCAATACCAACCTCGATGACACCCGCCGGCGCGGTGTCGAGGCGGAAGCGGTGGCCGAGCTTGGCTACGGCTTTGAAGTGAAGCCGCGTGTTGCCTATACGGAAGCTGTGTTCACCAAGGGGCAGTTTGATGGCAACAAGGTGCCGCTTGTTCCTGAGTGGACCGGTGGTCTGGGCATTGACTGGACGGGCGACAATGTATGGGCCAGTGCCAACTGGCGCTATGTGGACAGCCAGCGCATGATCAATGATCAGGAGGCGATCTTCCCGGAGATTCCGTCGTATGATCTGCTGGACATCTCTGTTGGCGGTACCATCGGCATGGTGTCGCTCAAGGGTGAAGTCCGCAACGTGCTGGATGAGGACTACTTTGCGACGGCAGCTGCTTCCGACACCAACCCGAATGTCTTCGGGGCGTTCCCGCTGCCGGGACGGGCAGCCTATGTGGAAGCGTCGGTTGCGTTCTAGCGCGACATATCCTCAAAGGGCACTTCGAGTGCTTTTGGCCGGGGCGGTTCTTGCCGCCCCGGCGTCTCTCTTTGCGGCTGAGGTGCCGCAACGCGTTGTTTCTATAAATCTGTGTACGGATCAGGTGGTGCTGGCGCTCGATCCCGGTGAGCGGCTGGCGGCGGTGTCCTATCTGGCGCGGGATCCGGACCTGTCGACATTCTGGCGGGAAGCGCAGGATGTTCCGGTCACGCAGGCGTCGCTGGAAAGCATCATGACGCTGGAGCCTGATCTGGTGATTGCCGGGTCTTTCGGTCATTCAAGACTGCTTGGTCATGTTGAGCGTCTTGGCGTTGAAGTGCTGCGTGTCCCTGACGCGGGATCTCTGGTGGATATCCGTCAGACCTATCTTGATGTGGGTGCTCGCCTTGGTCTGGCTGACAGGGCGGCAGACCTTGTCGCTGAGTTTGACGGTGTTCTCGGGGATGCCGCGCCCAACAGGGAACGGGATGCGTGGATTCTGTCACCCGGGCTGCTGGTGCATGGGGATGGGATGCTCGGCAGTTCCATCCTGGCGCATGCCGGGCTTTCCAACGCGCCGGCCAGTCAGACCTATGTGTCGCTTGAAACCCTTGCGATGACACCGCCGGACATGCTTCTGATATCCGAACGGGAAGAGGCGGCACCGTCGCGGGCGGGCAGGCTGTTTGCACATCCGGCTCTCCGGCGGGCAAGTAACGTTCAGCGTATACCGCCATCGGCGCTCATCTGCGGAACGTTGGAGACTGCGCAGTTTGCAGCGCGGCTTGCGACACAGGATGCCACGTCGGATGGGGGGGAGGCGACACGTTGATCTCCCGCCCGGCCATTCTCGCCCTCATGGTCTGCCTGCTTGTGGCTCTGGCGATTGCATCGCTGGCAGCGGGGCCCGCAGGTGCGGTCTTTCCATTTGGGCAGGCCGCCGCCGATGGCTCCGTGCTGATCTTCTGGGAACTGCGGGTGCCGCGTACGGCACTGGCCATCCTGGCGGGTGGTGTGCTGGGCCTGGCCGGTGCAGCGCTGCAGGGTTTGTTGCGCAACCCCTTGGCGGACCCCGGCTTGCTGGGTGTTTCCGGCGCGGGAGCGCTGGGCGGCGTAGGGGCGCTTTATTTCGGGCTGGCCTCTGTGTCGGTTCTGGCCATGCCGTTGGCGGGTCTGGCCGCTGCGAGCCTCGCCATGATCGGGCTGCTGCTTCTGGCGGGACGGCGGCCGCCGCCTGCGACGCTCATTCTGGCGGGTCTTGCGATTAATGCGCTTGTGGGGGCACTGACATGGCTGGCACTGGCGTTGGCGCCAAGTCCCTTTGCGGCAGCCGAGGCGCTGACCTGGCTGATGGGCACGTTGGATGCTGCCTCTATGCAGGATGTGTGGCTGGTCATGCCGTTTGCCCTTGTGGCCGCCGCATTGTTGTTGCCGCTGTCGCGTGGGCTGGATGCGCTTTCACTGGGGGACGAGACCGCCACCACGCTCGGTGCGCGACCGGAACGGGTGCGGCTGCTTGTCGTCACAGGCGTTGCCGCGGGCACCGGCGCTGTCGGCGCCGTGGTCGGGGCGCTGGCCTTTGTGGGGCTTGTGGTGCCCCATGCCCTGCGCCCGGTTGTCGGTGTCCGGCCCGGCGCCTTGCTGCTGCCGTCGACGCTGGGTGGCGCGATCCTTACCCTGGCTGCCGATCTGGTGCTGCGGGTCGGACTGTCAGACGTGCGTCTGCAACTGGGTGTGCTGACGTCACTGCTTGGCGCGCCTGTCTTCCTGTGGCTGGTCATGCGGGTGCGTTTTGCCGCCGGTAGCTGGGGGCAGGGCGGATGATGCTGGCGACCAATCTCAGCGTGGCCTATGGCGCGACGACCGTCTTGCAGCAGGCGACGCTCGGCGTCTCACCGGGTGAGCTGGTTGGCGTGATCGGCGCGAATGGGGCGGGCAAGTCCACGCTCCTGCGCTGCCTGGCAGGGGCTAGTACACCGGACACCGGCACGATCAGCATCGGAAATGAGAGCTTTGCCGACATGAAGCCGGAAGCGCGGGCGCGGCTGGTTGGCTATCTGCCGCAGCGCCCGCGTGTTGAATGGCCGATGCCGGTTGAGGAAGTTGCGGCGCTGGGACGTTTGCCGCATCAGCCTTGGTGGCAGGGGGTGGATGCGACGGCGCACTCGCCTGAAGTCGGTGCAGCGTTGGATGCCTGCGATGTGCTGCATCTGGTGGGGCGGCGGGTCGACACGCTGTCCGGTGGCGAGTTTGCGCGGGTGATGATGGCGCGGCTGCTGGCAGGGGCGCATGACGTGCTGATTGCGGATGAACCGATCTCCGACCTTGATCCGCCGCATCGGGTGGATGTGCTCAACATCCTCAAGGGTGAAACCCGCAAGGGGCGTGCGGCGCTGGTGGCGCTGCATGATCTGGCGCTGGCGGAGCGGTTCTGCGACCGTGTGATTGTGCTTCTTGACGGTCGCATCATTGCCCAGGGCACGCCGGAAACTATTTTTCACCCTGGTGTTCTGGCGCGGGCGTTCGGTGCGCCGTGCCGTGTCACACGCAGTGACGGGCACCTGATTGTAACATTTGGCGGGTCCCGTCCGGCGGCAAACGCATGACAGAGGACGCCTAGGAGAGGTAGTGGCACCATGGTGCGTCTGACATCCATCACCACCAAGGGCGGCGACACGGGCCAGACCAGTCTTGCGGACGGCAGCCGGGTTGCGAAGTTTGATCCGCGCATTGTTGCCCAAGGCAGCGTGGACGAACTCAATGCGGCGATCGGTGTCGCGGTGCTGCATGTGAGTGATGAGATGCGCACCATGCTGACACGCATCCAGAATGATCTGTTTGATCTGGGGTCGGACATCACCATTCCCGAAGCCGTCAAGACCGAGACGTCTTTGCGCATCACGGACGCGCATGTGTCCGCGCTGGAAGCGGATGTGGAAACGGTGAATGCCCGGCTGGAGCCGCTGTCGTCGTTTGTCCTGCCCGGCGGAACGGCGGCATCTGCGTATCTGCATCTGGCGCGCACCATCGCGCGGCGGGCGGAGCGGGACGTCTGGGCGCTCGCAGATCATGCGGGAATCAATGTCCTGATGGGCACTTATCTCAATCGGCTGAGTGACCTGCTGTTTGTCCTCGGGCGGGATGCTAATGACGGCGGCAGGAGCGATGTGCTCTGGGTGCCGGGGGCGACCAAATAGGCGCTGAAACGACGCCTTGAATTGATATAAAGAAACCTTTATGTCCTTATGCCTTGCCGGACTGTGAAAACATGGGTTTTCGCAGTTTTTCGGCGTTTTTGGTGTGAAGGACCGTGGTTTTATGACTCGCGAAGACCGGCTGACTGCGCTTCAGGAGACGTTGAAGTCCCGCATTATGGTGCTGGATGGGGCTATGGGCACCATGATCCAGCGGCACAAATTCGATGAGGATGCGTATCGCGGCGACCGGTTCAAGGACTGGGACAGGCCGCTGCAGGGCAACAATGATCTGCTGGTGCTGACCCAGCCGGATGCGATCCGCGACATCCACACCCAGTATCTTGAAGCCGGGGCGGACTTCGCCGAAACCAATACCTTCTCGTCCACGACCATCGCCCAGGCCGATTACGGTATGGAAGACCTGGCGTATGAGATGAATGTCGAGGCGGCGCGGCTGGCCCGCGAAGCCTGCGATGCCATTGCCACGTCTGACCGTCAGCGCTTTGTGGCTGGCGCCCTTGGGCCGACCAACCGCACGGCTTCCCTGTCGCCGGATGTGAATGACCCCGGTGCGCGCAATGTCACCTATGACGAGTTGCGCATCGCCTACAAGGAAGCCGCCAAGGGCCTGATTGAAGGCGGGACGGATGTTCTGCTGGTGGAAACGATCTTTGATACGCTCAACGCCAAGGCGGCGCTGTTCGCCATTGACGAAGTGTTTGAGGAAGTCGGTTTCGAAGTGCCGGTGATGATTTCCGGCACGATCACGGACCGCTCCGGGCGCACCCTGTCCGGTCAGACGACGGAAGCTTTCTGGTATTCGGTGCGCCACTCGCGTCCGCTGTCCGTCGGGCTCAACTGTGCGCTGGGTGCTGACCTGATGCGGCCATTTGTGGCGGAGCTGTCGCGCGTCGCGGATATTCCCGTGAGTGTGTATCCCAATGCCGGGCTTCCCAACGAGTTTGGCGAATACGACGAAACGCCGGAACAGATGGCCGAGGCGCTTGGCCAGTGGGCGGATGATGGGCTGTTCAACATTGTCGGCGGGTGCTGCGGCACGACCCCGGACCACATTGCCGCCATTGCGCAGGCGGTGGAGGGCAAGGCGCCACGCGTCATCCCAAGTCTTGAAACGCGTATCAGGCTGTCGGGCCTTGAACCATTTACCGCGGCAGCGTCCGCCGGAAAGGCAGCTGCTGAATGACTGAACAAGCGCAGGCAGGTGGATCGTTCATCAATATCGGTGAGCGCACCAATGTGACCGGGTCAGCCAAGTTCAAGAAGCTGATCATCAATGGCGACTATGATGCCGCCCTGGATGTGGCCCGTGACCAGGTTGAGGGCGGGGCGCAGGTCATCGACGTCAACATGGACGAGGCCATGCTCGATTCAGAAGCCGCCATGGTGCGGTTCCTGAACCTTGTGGCGTCCGAGCCTGACATTGCCCGTGTGCCCGTGATGATCGACTCCTCCAAGTGGGACATCATCGAAAGCGGGCTCAAATGCACCCAGGGCAAGGCGATCGTTAACTCGATCTCGCTCAAGGAAGGCAAGGAGCCTTTCATCGAGCATGCCAAAAAGATCCGCCGCTATGGCGCGGCTGCGGTGGTCATGGCCTTTGACGAAGAAGGCCAGGCAGATGTGGCGGACCGCAAGTTCGAAATCTGCAAGCGGTCCTATGATGTGCTGGTGAATGAAGTCGGCTTCCCGCCGGAAGACATCATTTTCGACCCGAACATCTTTGCGGTGGCGACAGGCATCGAAGAGCATAACAACTATGCGGTTGAGTTCTTTGAGGCGACGAAGCGCATTCGCGCGGAGTTGCCGTATTGCCATGTGTCCGGCGGGCTCTCGAATGTCTCGTTCTCGTTCCGCGGCAATAACGCGGTGCGTGAAGCGATGCATGCCGTGTTCCTCTATCACGCCATTCCGGCGGGCATGGACATGGGGATCGTCAACCCGGCCTCGCTGATTGTGTATGACGAAATTCCCGAAGAGCTTCGTGAGCATGTCGAGGACGTGATCCTCAACCGCCGCGAAGACGCGACGGACCGGCTTCTCGAGATTGCCGACAAGTACAAGGGCGGTGGGGCGACGGCCAAGGCGAAGGACCTCACCTGGCGCGAAGGCGACGTGAAGGCGCGTTTGTCTCACGCACTGGTCAACGGCATTGCCGACTATGTGGTGGAAGATACCGAAGAGGCGCGCCTTCAGGCTGAGCGTCCGCTGCATGTAATTGAAGGCCCGTTGATGGACGGCATGAATGTGGTGGGCGACCTGTTCGGTGCGGGCAAGATGTTCCTGCCGCAGGTGGTGAAGTCCGCGCGCGTGATGAAGAAAGCCGTGGCGCATCTCATTCCGTTCATCGAGGCGGAAAAAGAAGGCAGCGGTGAGACGAACGCCAAAGGCAAGATCCTGATGGCGACGGTGAAGGGCGATGTGCATGACATCGGCAAGAACATCGTCGGCGTTGTGCTTCAGTGTAACAACTACGAGGTCGTGGACCTCGGTGTGATGGTGCCGGCTGAGACCATTCTGGAGGAAGCCAAGAAGCACGAGGTGGACATCATCGGCCTGTCCGGCCTGATCACGCCATCTCTGGACGAGATGTGCTACGTGGCCGCCGAGATGGAGCGGCAGGGGTTTGATATCCCGCTGCTGATTGGCGGTGCGACGACCTCCAAGGTGCATACGGCCGTCAAGATCGCGCCGAACTACAATAACCCGGCCATCTATGTGACGGACGCCAGCCGGGCGGTCGGCGTGGCATCCGCTCTCCTGTCGGACACCGGCAAAGAGGAATATGTCAGGGAGATCGCCAACGACTACCAGCAAATGGCTGAAAAGCATGCTGCCAGCCGGCAGGATGCGGTGGTCTTCCCGATCGAGAAGGCCCGCGCCAACAAGGTGCCGATTGACTGGCAGGGCTATGAGCCGCCGAAGCCGGAGTTTCTCGGCCTCAAGGTCTTTGATGATTATGACCTTGGCGAGCTGGTCAGCCGTATCGACTGGACACCCTTCTTCCGCACCTGGGACTTGGCCGGTGGTTACCCGGCCATCCTCGAGGACAAGGTGGTAGGGGAGACGGCGACAAGCCTCTTCAATGATGCGCAGGCGATGCTGCAGCAGATTGTCGGTGAGGGCTGGTTCAAGCCCCGGGGCGTCATTGGCTTCTGGGCGGCAAACTCGGTTGGTGATGACATCGAGCTGTACACGGATGATGACCGCAAATCTGTGAAGGCGACCATCCATACGCTGCGCCAGCAGATGGAACGCAAGGGCGACAAGGCACGTCCCAACTACGCACTGGCTGACTTTGTCGCGCCCAAGGAAACAGGCCTTGCTGACTACTTCGGCGGCTTTGCTGTGACAACAGGTGACGAGGTGGAGCAGCGCGCCAAGGCGTTTGAAGAAGACCATGACGACTACTCGTCCATCATGGTCAAGGCGCTGGGTGACCGGTTGGCTGAAGCCTTTGCCGAGCGGATGCATGAGCGCGTGCGTAAGGAGTTCTGGGGTTTCGAGCCCGATGAGGAGCTCTCCAACGAGGACCTGATTTCCGAGAACTATCGCGGTATCCGCCCGGCGCCTGGATATCCGGCCTGTCCTGACCATACCGAGAAGCGGACGCTGTTTGATATTCTGGAAGCGGAAGCCAATACCGGCCTTGAGCTGACGGAAAGCTTCGCCATGTTCCCGGCAGCCGCCGTATCCGGATACTACTTCGCGCACCCCAATGCGGAGTATTTCGGTGTGGGACGCATCCAGAAAGATCAGGTGGAAGACTATGCCAAGCGAAAGGGCATGGAGCTTCGTATCATCGAGCGCTGGCTGCAGCCGAACCTGGCGTACTAGACCGAGTAGTCGATCTGATCTGACACCTGCACATAGCCGGGCATGCTGCGGCTTGAGGGTAGTCGGACGCGGACAGTTGTTCCCGTGCCGAGCTCGCTTTCTATGGTGACGTCGCCGTCATGCAGGTTCATCAAAGAAGCCACCATGGGCAGGCCAAGGCCCGTACCTGCGTGCCCCCGGGTCAGGGAACTGCTGACCTGCTCGAACGGCTGCAATGCACGGGGAATATCCTCCGCGGCGATGCCGATCCCGGTGTCGGTGACCGACACAGTGATGTCGCCCGTCTCGGTCACGGTCGATCTGATGCTTACCTTGCCGCCCGGCTCTGTAAATTTGACGGCGTTTGACAGGACATTCAGGAACACCTGACGCATGGCCCGTTCATCGACCCATACGGGAGGCAGGTAAGAGGCGTCCTTCTCAATTGTGACGTTCTTACTGCTTGCGGTCGGCTCCACGAGCCTCAGACACACATTTAGGATGTTGCCGAGATTGACCTGGCTTTCATCCAGTTCAAACTTGCCGGCTTCGATCTTTGACAGGTCCAGTAGGTCATTGATGAGGCTGAGAAGGTGGCGTCCGGATGTATGGATGTCAGTCGCATAGCCCCGATAGACCTCAGGAACCTCTCCGACAATCTGCTGCTCGATGGCTTCTGAAAAGCCGATAACCGCATTGAGCGGGGTGCGAAGTTCATGGCTCATATTGGCCAGAAACTCGGACTTCATATGGCTGGCTGTTTCTGCCGCCTCTTTGGCGACGCGAAGCTGGGTCTCGGCTTCCTTACGTTCGGAGATGTCCGTGAAACAGGCGACAAATCCACCTGTCTGAATGGGCTCGATGCGGACGTCCAGCGTCCTGCCGGCACTGGTGTGCTGTTCGAAGGCCTGTGGGCCGTCTGCGGTCAGCCGGTCCCGCCAATAGGTGATGAGGTGATCGCGCGATGGACCGTCCTCAAGCTGCGGTGCCACGCCATGCTCGATGGCGTCCATCAGATTGGGATGGCGGTCGATGAAGTCGGGATCAAGCAACAACACGTCGCACAGGCGGCTGTTCCATGCGGTGATCATGCCGTGCTGATCAACCATCATGATGCCATGTCCGACATTATCCAGCACAGCACGCAGGCGGTCGCTGGTTGTGGTCAGTTCCATTTCCCGCTGATGCTGTTCCGTCAGGTCTTTCAGCACACAGATGACATGTGGTGTGGCGTTTCGGCTGATGGAACTGAGGGTCAGGAGAAGGAAGAGATCGGATCCATCACTGTGGGTTGCGCCAATGCTCTGTTCGCCAGCCTGGAGCTTCAGGGCAGGCAGGAAACCGTGAAGGTTCTTGCCGCCCATCTCGCGGGACTCGTAGCCCAGAATGGTCTCCGCTGCCGGGTTTGCGAACTCCACCACAAGGTCCGGTGTTGCGAGAATGACGCCTTCATCGACACTTGAGATAACGGCGTGGAAGGTTGCTTCCGCCTCTTCTTCAAGGGCCCTGTTCAGCTCGAGCATCTCTTCCGACATCAGCTTTGTGGCGTGCCGGCTTCGGGCGGATGTCGCGTCGTTTTCCCGGTAGGCGGCATCTACCAGCTTGATAAGTTCCGACTGCTCGATGGTGCCGTCGGACTTTTGTGCGCGCCGCAGTTGCCGCATCAACAAAGGATGAAGCTGTGCCTCATTGTCCTTTGATGGTGGTTGCATCATGCCTCACCCAGTAGCGTTATCGTCATGGTCTGGTTGTGCAGTTCGCAGATACCGGATGCGGTGTGCGGTGACAGCTCGCCGTATGAATAGAACCCGATGGTCGGCATGCCCTGTAGGCAGTCGGCCACAGCTTCCACCTCTTCGGCAGCGCGCTGGCCCAGCAGGAGCTTGCGGCCTATGCAGCTGACGAGAATGCCGACGCTGTTGGCGCTGTCGCAGGCCCAGCCAGGCATGGCGCGGGCGGCGGCATCGCCGGCGCCTGAGATCAGCTGTTCGAAGTTGCCCATCATCAACTGTGCGCTCTCGCCTTGGGGGATGTCCCCGGCAAATGTCAGGCTCTTGTCGTCTTCATTGACGGCAAGAATTGTTCTGACCGCGTCATGATCTTCACAATTGTGATCACCGCCGCGGCAGACCTTAAGGGGGTAAAGCAACCCGCTGGACGGCAGATCGCGGGCGGCGTCGCCTAGATATTTTTTATAGAGATCAAGGGCAGGCTGGCCGTCCAGCTCGTACAGAACATTATCGCTGCTGCGGGTAATGCGGCGTTGCGGGCCGAATTCTTCCCAGCCGCCTGCATTGCCATGGGCCATGCGAATGGCGGTGCCGTAGAGCCCTATGGCGGCTATGCGGCCGGGCTTGAGTGGTTCATTGGCACCAACGCGTGTGACGCCGAAATCCGCGCCGTCGCCTGCCAGCCCGCCGGTAATCGGTATCGCAGGACCGATATGCTCGCGGAGGCCTCTGACGAGCTCGCTGCCGTTAACCCGCAAACCCTCGGACACTACGAAGATGCCTGCAAGGTCCGGGTCTTCAAGTTGCTGGCCCAGCTCCTGACCGGCGTTGAAGCTGTCGGCTGCGATATCAATCATGGCTGTGGCAAGGCGTGTCGGGGTGTTGTCGAAAGCCAGCGCCGTCGCCACTGCAGCGCCTTCCACGACATCAACACCGAAAATTTCTCCGCCGCTGCTGCAGGCAACGACATCAGCCTTTGGGTACATTGCCTCAAGAGAACCCATGGCCGAGGCGGCGTCGCCAAGCTGCGGGTCCATGAAGGCGAGGACGAGTTGAGCGTCGGTCAGAGAAGGCGCGCCGCCGTGGGCCTGCCACGTTACGTCGTCCTCAAGTCTAAGCTGTTGGCTCCGCATGGGATTTCACCTCTGGTCACCTGCGCTGCATCATCGTTGAGCATCGCAAAAATGATCAAAGATCAAGTTAATACGGTCGCCCCCATGCGGACCGTTTGGGATTTGTTAACACTGAGGGTGTGATGCGGGTTTGCCTCAGGCAAACATGGCGTCAACGGCGTCCTGGTCGATACCTTCACCTTCGGCAGCCGGGCCATTGAGCAGATGCGCATCAGGGCGCGTATCCTTCTTGGGGCCGCAGTCACCCAGCAGGTCTGACGTACGCTGTTCAAGTTCCTTCAGTACAGCGACAACCTTGCTGATGCGCTGCCCGGTGATGTCCTGGAAAGAGCAGGCCATGAAGATTTCGGCGGTGAGTTCACCAATGGCTTCGCTTTCGGCCATGGCGGCCTTGCTGCCGCCGTCCAGTTCGCCGACGCGGGCGGCGATATCGTCCATCTTTTCAGCAGCTTCGAGAATGGAGGACGTGGCGCCTTCGGTTGCCTTGACGATCTCATCCAGCTCACCGGTGGCTTCGTCGACCCGGGCATTTGCTTCATCGGGGTCTTTCAGCGCGCTGATTTCCTTGCGTGTGCTGGCAATGCTGTTACTCATTGCTTCCAGCGTTTCGCGGATGATCTTCAGTTTGGCTTCGGCTTTGCTCTGTGAATCCGCCATTGTCCGGCCCCAGTCTTTTTCTAAAGCTGCGATGTATTGATGCAGCCATAGTCCTCAATTGAAGTTTCTGAATGGTTGATATGAGCAAAGGCGATTTACCGATTGATATTGAAGCGGTGAAAGGCTTTCTGGCACCGGAAGAGGGCCAGGCCCTGCGGGCGTATGCGCAAGCCAGCGTTGCCATTGGTCCGGTTCTCGAAATCGGCAGTTATTGCGGGAAATCAACGGTTTATCTCGGGCTAGGGGCGCGCGCAGGCGGTGGTCAGGTGCTCGCGGTTGACCACCATCGCGGCTCTGAAGAGAACCAGCCGGGGCAGATGTTCCATGATCCTGATCTGGCAGATGGCCATGGCGGCATGGATACGCTGCCGCATTTCCGCAAGACAATGCGCGACGCCGGGCTTGAAGATGTGGTGATCCCTGTTGCCACGTCGGCGGCGCATTTTGCGCGCGTCTGGCAGCAGCCACTAGGGATGGTGTTCATCGATGGCGGACATACGCTGGATGCGGCGTTGACGGACTATCGCACCTTCGCGCCGATGGTTGCGCCGGGCGGGGTGCTGGCCATTCATGATGTACACCCTGACCCGGAGACGGGCGGGCGGCCACCTTATGAAGTCTATGAGCTGGCGCTGGCGTCGGGCCTGTTTCGCGGGCTAGCGCTGATTGAGACGCTGGCGATCCTGCGGCGCATCGAGGCCTGACAGGTCGGGCAGGGTATGGTCGATCAGGGCGTTGCAGGCCGCTGTTGACTGCGTGACCGCGTCCGCTGCCAGAATGACGGCGCCCGCCGTCCATGCAGGCTTTTCCGCCGGCCATGGCTTGTCCACTTCGGTCTGAATGCCCATCCAGTAGGCGCCGCTGTCGTCGCGGTGCTGATGCTGCCAGGACAGCATCTGTTCGGCACGTGGCCGGTCACCCATGCCCAGGAGGGCAAGGCACAGCTCCGCGGATTCAGCGACGGTCACCCACGGCTCATGGACCACACAGCGGCAGCCCATGCCGTCCTGCACGAACTCGTCCCAGCGCGACGCGATCTTGGCGTAGGCGGCTTCGCCGGTAAACGCACCGCCAAGCACCGGGTAGTACCAGTCCATGGAGAACGTGTCTTTCGGCTCCCATGTGCGGTCAAAGCGATGCGGCTTGTTGCGCAGGGCATCGCCCAAGGCCTCACGTGATGTGACCCATTTGTGCGCCAATTCCATGTGCCCGAGCGTGGCTGCAATGTGAGCGGCGTGCTCGAGGCTCTTGTGGATCGAGGAACTAGCGGTGATGAGGGCGTCATCCGGGGCGTCCGTATCGCGGGAGGCCCAGCGGATCTCTCCGTGCTCTGACTGATGGCTAACCACAAAGTCGAACGCCTTTTCGACAGTCGGCCAGAAGTGCTGCAGGAAGTCTTTATCCTGTGTCAGCAGGTAGTGATGCCAGATGCCGGTGGCGATGTAGGCGGCGCTGTTGGTGTCGCGCTCGAACTTCTTTTCCTGCTTGCCCTCTCCGGTATAGCGCTGCTCGTCTTCGTCCAGAGGCACGGCGGAGCCCATTTCCATCCACCAGGAGCCGTCGTCCAGCTGGATGTCGACAAGGTGCTGGTAGGCGCGCACGGCTGCATCGCGTTCACCCATGACATCAAGCGCCATGGCGGCTTCCGTATGGTTCCATGGGTCGAAGACGCCGCCGTCATACCAGGGGATGGACCCGTCGCTGCGCTGCAGTTCGAGAATGCGGGCGACGGCACCGTCAAACAGGCCGTCGTGAATCTTGGAGCCCCTGGTGAGGTGAAGCGTACCCACGGTTACGCACTCCCGCGCTGGGCGGCTTTGTGGAAGTACATCACCACGCTCTTGCCCATGAGGGGGTCGGCGATCTTCTCCAGCATCCGCGTCAGCCAGGGTCGTTCAACGATGTCCCAGGCGAGGAAGCGGTGATAGGTGCGGACGAAGAAATTGTTGTCGTCGCGCACGCCGACGGCGCAGCGGATCCACCAGTAAGGCGAATGCAGGCCATGGGCCCAGTGGCGCTGCAGAAAGGACAGGCCCTGCGCCTCGACGGCACCGCGCAGCTGACCTTCACTGAAGATGCGCACATGGCCGCCTGGTGTGTTGTGGTAGTCCTCGGACAGGGCCCAGCAGATGCGTTCGGGCCAGTAACGCGGGACTGACACGCCAAAGGTGCCGCCGGGCTTGAGCACGCGGTTGATCTCTTTGACGGCGCCCAGATAGTCCGGGATGTGTTCCAGCACTTCCGAACAGATGACCTTGTCGAACGTATTGTCTGCGAAAGGGAGCTTGAGCGCGTTGCCAACCGAGAAGCCGAAGCTGCGCGGGCTTGAGGGATCAAGGTCCGGGAAATCTAGAAAACCCTTGCGGGCCTTTTGAACGTCTTCAAGCAAGAGGTCCACGCCTACCGCCTGGATCTCGTCCTTGGCGAAATAGACGGCATGCATGTGCCGTCCTTCGCCGCAGCCAAGGTCCAGAACCCGGTCGCCTTCCTGAAGATTAAGCTTGGCGAAGTCGACCGTGCGCACGTCCGATAGTCTCCAGATAGATTTTTTCGAGGTTCTCGGCAGTCCGGCTCCACTGGAATTCCCTGAGCATACGCTCACGGCCGGCAGCGCCGATGCTATCGCGCAGGCTCTTGTCGTCCAGCAGTCTTGAAATTTCAGCCGCCAGTGCGTCCGGGTTAGAGTTCGGCACAACCGGTGCCGCGTCGCCGGCAACTTCCGGCAGGGAGCCGCCGTCTGTTGAAATCACCGGCGCGCCACAGGCCATGGCTTCACCACAGGGGAAGCCAAACCCTTCGTAGACAGACGGTGAGATGGCGATGGTGGCTTCGGCGTACATCTTGGTGATGTCTTCGTCGGTGAGGCCACCGGACACGAACTTCACCTTGTCCTTGATGCCGCGGCGCTCAAGTTCCTTGGAGGTATTGCCTTCACGCAGGGAGCCGATCACGACCAGTTCGAGGTCAGGATATTTCGGCAGCAGCTGGTCGTAGGCGCGGATCAGATAGATGAGACCCTTGAGGGGCACATCAGCACTGGCGCAGGCGATGAGGCGGTTGGTCTTGCGCTCGATCTCCGGCATGGGGCGCCACTGGTCGGTGTCGATGCCGTGGTAGCAGAGCTGCAGACGGTTCGGGTCGAGGCCAAAGTCCTTTGACACGTCGGTCAGCGTCGACTTGGAGACCACGATCAGGTCTTCCAGTTCGCGGGCAACCTTGATCTGCATGTTGAGGAATGAATACCAGCGCCACTTCAGGAAGGCGTAGAACGGGTTCGGCGCGTGCTTGATGTCAATGCGGCGGTCGCGGGTAATGGGGTGGTGGATGGTGCCCAGCACCGGCATGCCCATGTCGCGCATCTTGAGGAGACCCCAGCACAGGGTCTGGTTGTCGTGGACAATGTCGTAATCATTGACGCGCGTCTCAGCCCATTTGGCCATGCGTTCGCCGAAGGTATAGGGCTCAGGGAAGCCGCCTGAATTGTGCCACCACCATTCCTTCACATCGAGCCAGTCACGCATCTTGCCGGACCACAGCGCCTTGATCGGGTGGGGGTCGGCATAGAGATCAAGGGATGGAATCTTGATAAGCCGGCAACGGGGGTCGAGGACCGGGTAGGGCTGGCCGGAAATCACGTCGATCTCGTGTCCGCGATCCGCCAGGGCCTTGGTGATCAGGCGCATGTAGACGCCCTGTCCCCCGGTCGTCGGGTTGGACCGGTAGCTGGGCATCAGCATGCGAAGGGGGCGGTCGATACCGGGGCGGGCGCGGGCGTCAACTGGCTCGCGCGGCTCAAATTCCGGCACGTCAGCGCGTGATAGCGCCTGGCTCATTTAGCCTTACTCCTGCGGGCGTTCCGTAAGGTCGGCCTGCTTATAATTGGCGGGAAATCCCACAAAAAAGAAAACATGCCCTCGAAATTGGCGAGGGTGCAGAGTGTGAGACTGCGGCTCCCGCCAGGCATGTTGCGGCGCGATCATAACGATGTGCACCGCACACGCCAAGGGAGCTTACAAATTAGTCAGGAAGGCCGAAATTCAAGGCCTGTTGTGAGATTATGCGGCCTGATCGCCCATGAAATAGCGGGCGAGGTCGACGTAATCGAAGACCAGGGAGACGAAATTGGTGATGAACAGCACCCAGAGATAACGTCCGCCCCAGCTCGACCCGTCAATCTCACTCCGGCGCCGCCACAGATAAACCAGCAGTGGTGTCCACAGAATGATGTGAGACAGGCCGAGGATGCGGGTGTAGCCGAAGGTGTCGTAGAGGAACCCCATCAGGAAAGCATTGGCCACCCAGGCAGCCAGCACCCAGCGGGCCTCAACCCGGTGAATGACAAACAGGATTGAGGCTGTGTTGATGATCATCAGCCAGTAGACCCATCCCTGCAGGAGCGGTCCTTCCCGTGCGATATCGGCCATCATGTCCATTGGTGTGTCCCCCTGAGTTGGCGCGGCTTTCAGTTTATGGCTGCCGGCTTGTTTTCTTCTTCTTCCTGATCGGGCGGTTCATTGGCTGGACCGGCCTGATGGTGGATCAGCCGCCAGCTGCCGCTGTCGTCCTTGCGGAAGATGTTCGTGGCGATCAGATAATCAGGTCCGATCTGCTCGTAGCAAATCACAATGCCGACAGGGCCGTGCAGGGTGACGTCAGCGGCGCTGGGTGTGATGGCGGGTGGCGCGGGGCCTTCGAAGATCGCCTGGAAGGATGACAGCACGTCTTCAAAGCCGCGCAGCGGCGCCCAGCCGGGATGCAGGCAGGTGATAGCATCGTCGGCCGCCCACAGCGCTGCAAGAGCCTGTATGTCGCTGTCGGCGAAGGCGCGGTAGAACGCGTCATTGGCAAAGAGCAGGGCGGCGCGATCAGACATTTTGCAGCCCCCGGTCTAGGTGAACCGGCGTTTGAGCCAGTCCGTTATGAGAGCGTTGAGTTCATCCGGCTTTTCAGCCTGTGTCCAGTGACCGCAATCAGGGATGACGTGCTTTTCAAGGTCAGGGCAGTGCTGTTCCATGCCTTCGGTCAGCTCCGGGCGCAGTACGACATCATTGGCGGCCGAGATCATCAGACAGGGCACGTCAACGCGTTCGGGCAGGTCGGCCGACCGCTCCCAGTTGCGGGTGAAGTTGCGATACCAGTTCAGGCCGCCGGTGAAGCCCGTGTTGCTGAAGGCTTCATGGTAGTAAGCGGCTTCTTCTTCGGTCAGGAGCGGTCCGCCGCCCCAGTCTTCTTCCGGCACCTCAAACAGTTTTGCGAGCGCCAGGTTCTTGGCGGCGTCGGGGGCTGCGTTGTCGAAGTCTTCCAGCGTGACAGCGCTTTTGCGGTACCAGAAGCGCAGAGACTTCGCGATGTCCTTGCCGAACAGTTCATCTGCAGCGCCGGGTTTCTGGAAGAAGACGATGTACATGTCCTCGCCCATGGTGGCGCGCATCGCCTCAATCGGGTCGATCGGGCCGCGGGGGAAGTACGGCGTGTTGACGCCGATGACACCGGCAACGCGGTCCGGATGGCGTAGCGGCATCTGCCAGACGACAAAGCCGCCCCAGTCATGGCCACAGAAGATCGCCTTGTCGATGCCCAGTTCATCGAGCATCGCGACCATGTCACCGGTCAGGTGCTCCATGTCGTAGTCTTCAATGGCGGCGGGGATCCTGCCGGTTTTGGCATCAACCGTGCGGCCATAGCCGCGCTGGTCTGCTGCTATGGCGCGAAAACCGGCGCCGGCAATGGCCGGGAACTGATGGCGCCAGGAATAGGCCAGCTCCGGAAAACCATGGCACATGACCACCGGCACGCCGCTGCCCTGCTCATAGACGGCGAGCTTCAGGCCGTTGGCTTCAATGAATTTGGGATCAGGAAAGGACATAAGACGGGTCTTTCAGGCACAAGGAGAATGAAGGTTCAGATGGTCGCCGGTTTCGCGTTCAGACGGTCATGCATCTCCATGCGTTTTGGTCCCAGCCGGGGCGGGTAGAGATGTCGCTTGAGTGCCTTCGGGCGTAGCCACATGAGAATGATCTTTGCGATGTTCGTCGGGCGTTGCAGCCAGTCCATGGGCGCTTCCAGCATGTGAAAGCCCTTCATGGCCTCGCGCAGCAACTGTGTATTACCGCGCACAGCGGGCGTTACGGCGTCTTCCGCGAAACTGGCTGTCATGCGGCCCTTTAGACTTCTGGTGGTGATGCCTGTGACACCGCGTTCAGCCTGCCGCATGGAGGTGCGGTCCTGTTTCACCATGTTGTCGTAGTACGGGCGGATGGCGTGTTCGAGTTTTTCCGCGTAGCGGACGGCCCGTTCGGCGGGAACAGATGTCTCCTGCAATGTATCTGCGAGGGCGTGGGCCTCGACAAAGGCGCAGGAGCATCCGCGGCCATAGAGAGGGTTGGTTCTGATCGCAGCATCCCCGACGGCAAAGAAGCCTGTGACCATGGGCGTCGGGGTCCCGGTGTCATCTGAGGTAATGTAAGAGCGCCACCGGCTGGCAAGCTTTCCCATGCCGAGCACCTTGCTGGCCGGGTCACTGCGCGCCGGCGATACCCAGTCTGCTATGCCGGGAAGCGCGAGACAGGCTGCATCAAACTTTGCCGGATCAACCATTGCCATCCGCAGCCCGGTCTCGATTTCCGGCACGGCGAGGGTGATGGAGAAGCAGCCATTGTCTGCCGGGAACACGCCATATTTGAGATACCCCAGATCCCCCGCGCCGGGCACATCGCCGCGCTGCGGCTCATCACAGCCGGGTTTGAGGCGATAGTGGCGGGTGAAATAGAGGATGCCGCAGGGCGCGGTTTCCTCGGTTGGTTCAATGCCGTATCTGGCGAGCCATGTGGCAACCTGGGAGGTGCGCCCTGTGGCATCAATCACAATGTCGGCGTGGTGTGCGCTGAGCGGCTGCGTATCCGTTTCCGCCATGACGCCTGAGACACGCGGTGGGGCAGTGGAGACATCAAGAAGGATGTCCCGCACTCTGACGCCGGTCTCGAGTGTGACATTGGGGAGGTTTTCCACATAGTCGCGAATGACAAATTCCAATGTCGTGCGCCGGGATGTGAGAATGGTCAGGTCATTGTCCTGTGGCACGGGCGCATAGGTGTCACGCAGGGTTGCGGGCAGGCTGTCCGCGAAAGTGAGTTCGCGGCATCCGGCATCAAGCAACCTTTGCAGCAGGTCCGGGTAGGTGTCGCGGAGCAGTTGGTAAAGGACGGCGAGGAAGGCATGGCTGTGGCGCACATGGCCGACACCCTTGCGGTTCCATTCGGCAAAGGCCTCGTCGGGTGAGGTGGCGGGCGGCGGGGCATCACGGTCCAGCACCGTAACCTTGTGTCCGTCACGGCTCAGGGCGAGGGCGGACGCCAGGCCTGCTATGCCTGCGCCCAGAACAAGGATGCTGTGTGTTGTTTCGCTGCCTGGATAGGGTGACGGCGTGGCAGCCGAAGAGGGTTTCACTGTAGTCGGTCCGCGCGATGATGAGGTCGGTGGGACTCTAGCCACCTCCGGCGTCGCGTCAAACCATGTGGCCCAGGGTCGCTGCATCTGTTGTGACCATTGCAGGGGCCCAGACATGGAAAAACCGGCGGCCCCCCAAAGGGCACCGCCGGTTTGTCCAGTGCTTCATCAGCCTATCTGGACTTGGCACTGATGGGTGCCAAGAGGTCCTTTCAGCCGCGACGCCTTGCAGCTGCTTTGCGCTTGGGTGCTGCCTTGCGCTTCGCTGCGGCTTTCCGCTTGGGAGCCGCCTTACGCTTGGCTGCGGGGCGCTTCTTGGCTGCAGCCTTCTTTTTGGCAGCAGGCCGCTTCTTAGCAGCTGTTTTCTTCTTGGCTGCTGCCTTCTTCTTAGCGGCGGGGCGCTTCTTGGCAGTGGCCTTCTTCTTTGTTGCTGCTTTCTTCTTCGCAGCAGGCCGCTTCTTAGCGGCTGACTTCTTCTTGGCTGCTGCCTTCTTCTTAGCGGCGGGGCGCTTCTTGGCAGTGGCCTTCTTCTTTGTTGCTGCTTTCTTCTTCGCAGCAGGCCGCTTCTTAGCGGCTGTTTTCTTCTTCGCTGCGGCTTTCCGCTTCGGAGCCGCCTTCTTCACGGTTTTCTTCTTAGCGGTGGTTTTCCGCTTCGGTGCCGCTTTCTTCTTAGCGGCGGATTTCTTCTTGGTCGCGGCTTTCTTCTTTGCAGCAGCCATGTGGTCCTCTCCCAATCTATCTCGTGTCACACCGCTCAACATCAATCTGGTGTGTCTTGCGGTTACGTCGTCACCGGTAAGTCCGGCCAATGGCCGACAACCTTCAAATGAAGACGCACGCCGGCTTGAGCTAATTACGCACAAGGACGGTTACGTTCTTGTGGTTAACAGAGTGTTATTCGAATACGCCGTGCTGCAAGTGCCTGCGTGTGTTACCGGCGTGCTTGTGGTTGTTTCGGCAATACAGATGAGATGCCGCGCGGGATGAGGGATGTGTTTTACGCAGGCGGCGAGCTGTTGGTTCGCATCGGGTTGCCGTTTAATCCGTACACGAATAAAGATCACCAAAACCCAGTAAAAACCTTGCTTTTTTGAGCGCGAGTGTGCTTGCGGCTGCGTGAATCAGAAGGCGTTGCGTTGTCACCACATGGCTAAGTTGTTTGTTGCGTTACGGCTTTGCAAAGCTATGCACAGCTATGTTGCGCAGATGCACCACTCATTTTGCGATTGCATTTTTGTGTTGCGCGCAACGTGCCTGTTCGACGCGTTTTTTACATTTTCGCGCACGTTGATTCGTTTTGTAACGGGCAACGCGACACGTCCCGCATGACAAAACGCGCAACAAAAAACGGCGCGGCAGAAACTGCCACGCCGTTTTCGTCGATTGAATGCGAAGTGTGAGCGGTTAGATCAAACCCCATTCCTCGCGCAACTGGCGCTTCAGAATTTTGCCGTTCGCATTGCGCGGCAATGGTTCGGTGCGCAGTTCGATCTTTACCGGCACCTTGAACGCAGCCAGGTGCTGGCGCACGTAAGTCTGAAGATCGCCTTCTGTGACACTTGAGCCCGGTGTCACCTGAATGACTGCGCCGACTTCTTCACCGAGAACCTTGTGCGGAATACCGATGACGGCGGCGTCCATCACGTCGTCATGGCTGTAGAGCGCATCTTCCACTTCCACGCAGTAGACGTTTTCACCGCCACGAATGAGCATGTCCTTCGCGCGGTCGAGAATGTAGATGAACCCTTCTTCATCGATGCGGGCGAGGTCACCGGAGTGCAGCCAGCCATCGGTGAAGGTTTCAGCTGTTGCTTCCGGCTTGTTCCAGTATTCCTTCACGACATTGGGCCCGAAGATCCAGAGTTCGCCGACTTCGCCGGTCGGCAGGGTGTTGCCCTTGTCGTCGACGACCTTCACGTCACAGACGGGAATGGCGGGTCCGCAGCTTTCCGGCTTGGCGATGTATTCAAGGCCGGCATTCTGGCTTGAAGCCGCTGATGTCTCCGTCAGACCGTAGCCGTTGGCGGCAGACGACGCCGGGAACAGGGTTTTGATCTTTTCGACGAGTTCCGGCGCGGCGGGTGCGCCGCCATATCCGATGCCTTCAACGCTTGAGGTGTCGTATGTGTCGAAGTCCGGGTGTTCAACAACCTGCCACACCATGGCGGGCACGCCGCCGAAGCTGTTGATCTTTTCACGCTCGATCAGCTCAAGGGCGCGGGTCGGGTCCCACTTGAACATCATGACGAGCTTGTTGCCGGCATTGAGTGTGCCGCACAGGATGGCGTGCAGGCCGGTTGCATGGAACAGCGGCACGGAAATCAGCATGCACTTCTTCGGCATGTTTGCGACGTCAGGCAGAGGCTGGCCGTACCGCAGCAACTGGCGCACCGGCGCGATGCCCAGGCCGACGACATTGCCGCAGATATTGCGCTGGGTGCCAAGCGCGCCCTTGGGGCGGCCTGTCGTGCCGGATGTGTACATGATGGTCGCGTCGTCTTCCGGCACCAGCTCAACGACAGGCGGCTCCTGTTCGGGCAGGGATGCATAGTCGTCGTGCTTGCACAGCACGTCTGCGAAGTGTTCGACCTTTGCGTCGCCGTCAGGCAGCTTGGTGGCCCGCGCTGCGATCACCGACTTGATGCCGAGGCGGCTCGCGAAAGGGGAAATGGCGTGGGCGCGCTCTTCGTCGGCAAAGACGAGAGAGGTGCCTGAATCTTCCAAGCCGTATTCCAGTTCCTCACCGGTCCACCATGAATTGAGCGGGACCATGATGGCGCCGATGCTGGCGCCTGCGAAGAACGCAATGGGCCATTCCGGGTAGTTGCGCATGGCAATGGCGACGCGGTCACCCTTCTGCACGCCATACTCATCCTTGAGCTTGTGCGCGAGGGCTGAGGCGGCCTTGTGGAAGTCGCGGTAGGACAGGCGGTCGTCTTCGAACACCACGAATTCGTGGTCGCCATGTTCCTTGGCCATGGCGAAGAGTTCGCGCAGGCTGTTCTTGGCTTCCTTCCACACGCGCATCTTCAATCCGCGCACCTCGGCTTCCACCACTTCAAAGGGGGTGCCTGGGGACGTCATGAGCGCATGGGCGTCCTTGACGCTCATGATCGGCTCGGACGGGATTTCGGGTGTGGGTGTGGTTGCGGCTTCACTCATGCCGGGTATCTCCCTGAAAAACGCTGGTTTTTTGCGGTTGGGACGCAATTTTGGCCGGGACCATACAGGATGGCGGCACCAGAGTCATGAGCCGTTTCGTCGGCAGCCAAAACCCCTAGAAAGCTTGGGATTACTATTAACATCAACTTAGCTCGACCTCCTTACGCTTGTGTCAAATACCTTTGGGGAGGCTTGAAGACAGACATGCTTATCAAGACGAAAATTCTCGTATTGGTCGGAACACTGGCGACTGCTCTGCTGGTGGTTACGTCACGAGATGCCTGGCTTTCCTATGGACAGCTAAGTGAAGAAGAGCGCTCCCGGGACATCAACGTGGCTGCAACTTATCTTGTCGAGGCAGCCGGCGCATGGGCTGTCGAACGCGGAACGACTGCGGGCGTGCTCGGCAATGGTGGTCGTGGATCAGCCGGACAACGCGCCACTATTGAGGCAAAGCGCCTGCAAGCAGATGAAGCTATGTCGAATGCCATTGCAGGGCTCCAGGCGGCCAATGCGCTGGACGATGCTGCAAGGTATGCGGCGAGTATGGAAAAGGCGCATGCTGAAGTCGTGCAATTGCGTGCGCGTATTGATGCCGTCATGGCGCAGGGCAGTCTAACCTCTGACAGGGCTTTGGCGGCAGACTGGTTTTCTGTCATCACGCGCCTGATTGTGGCGTCCGCGCATCTGCGCGTCGACATCGAAGCCCGCATGGCCGAGTACCTGCCTATTGAGGCGGTACATGCTGTGACAATGCGCGGTCATGCCTGGCGGTGGGCTGAATATGCCGGACGCGAGCGCGGCAAGATTGCTGGTATTCTTGCAAGCGGTCAGGCTCTCACTCCCGGAATGGCCGGAGACATTGCGGCGATGGTTGCTGTGGTTGATACCTCAAGGGAGTCACTTGACCTTCTAAAAGGGTTTGTGCCGTCAGACATCGCGTCGAAAATTGCAATTGCGGAAGAACAGGCGGATGGGTCGCTTGCACAATTGCGGGCCGATGTCAGCCGTGCGGGACTTGCGGGCGCTCCTTATTCGGTTACAGGTGCAGAATGGTTTGGTGAGGCGAGCCGCGCTATCGACTCAGTTCTGGCATCCGCAACCGAAATCCAAGGCTTTATTGACCAGTCGATTGCCGAAGACATAGCTGAGTTGCGTGTTGAGTTGATAGTGAAGGCAAGCCTCGCATTTATCGCTCTTACCGGTCTTGGGTTTTGCTGGTGGATGGTAGCCGGGCAGATTTCCCGACCGTTGGATGATGCTGTCCAGTCAATGGACCGTATGTCCAAGGGAGACATGGAGACAGATGTGCCTGCTCACGCACGCAATGATGAAATCGGGATGATGTATCATGCGCTGGCCCGTTTCCGCTCATCGATGCTGGAGAATGAGGAATTCAGGGTACAGCAGCGGGACAAGCGCATTGAGGCTGAACGTCAGGCCAGGGACAACCTCCTGAAAATGGCTGACGAGTTTGAGGGAGCTGTCGGCGGCGTGACATCGGGCATGGCAACACGTGCCACGCAGCTTGCTTCTACGGCGAGCCAGGTGAGCGGAACGGCGGAAGATACTGCTCAGGGGTGCCGCCTCGTGCAGGACCAGGCTACTGAAGCCAGCAGTCAGGTCGATGAGGTTGCGGCCGCCGCCAACGAGCTGAACACCGCCATTGCCGAAGTCGCCACGCAGATCAGTTCCGCCGCAGGTCAGGCTGAAACCAGTTCGGAGACCGCCGAAGCTGCTGCCAGGCGCGTGCAGGACCTCAATGAGGCATCTGCTCAAATCCAGGATGTGCTGAACCTTATTTCCGACGTTGCCGATCAGACGAACTTGCTGGCGCTCAATGCGACCATTGAGGCCGCCCGTGCCGGTGAGCACGGCAAGGGCTTTGCCGTTGTGGCCAGCGAGGTGAAGGCGCTTGCCAACCAGACACAGAAAGCCACAGAGCAGATTTCCGGCCATGTGGAAAACATGCTGTCTGAAATTCGCTCAACCTCTGAAGATGTGCGCGGGATCGCTGATGCGGCGCGGTCTGTGCAGCAGACGGTTGGTGGCGTTGCCGCTGCCACTGAAGAACAGCGGGCAACGACGAACGAGATCACCCGTGCCATGGCCAATGCGGCCGAACGCATTCAATCCGTGCGGTCAGAGATCGAACGTATGTCCGAGCTTGCGGCAAACACCAGCCAGGCTGTTTCTGAAGTGTCGGACGGGGCCAGTGGCCTGTCCGAGGCCAGTGCGGAGCTGCAGACCGAGTCCTCTGCGTTCCTTGACCGGGTGCGCGCCTAGCTTCCGATGGCGGCCCACAGCAGGGCCGCCCAGCCTGCAAGGAAAGCCACACCCCCCAGGGGCGTGATCAGCACCAGGGCGCGGCTTTCCGTCAGGCCATAGAAGTACAGTGACCCTGAAAACAGGATGATGCCTGTCAGGAATGCCCATCCGGCGACTGTGATTCCGGCGTTAGTGCTGATGCTGGCCAGCCACGCGACGCCGATAAGGGCGATGGCGTGATACATGTGATACTGCGCGCCGGTTTCAAAGGCGGCCATCGCACGTTCTCCCACACGCCCCTGAAGCCCGTGAGCCCCGAATGCCCCTGCGGCAACTGCGATGAATCCGTTGAGGGCAGCGAGGGTGAGCCAGAGTTTCATTGTCAGAATCCTTGTTTTCGGGCGCGCATCTGCTTGACCCGCCGGGCGTGGGCGGCTCTCATTCTACCCAATCAGAAACACAAGACGACATACAGGGAGTGGCCATGCTTACCAAGGCCGATGATTATCCGATCCATCAGGCGCCGGTGCCGATTGCCTATGCGACGACCGACCGCAATTTTTATGACCGCTATTTCTTCAATGGATATCCGCAGGACGCCGCCGAGCTAGGTGGTGACGGGCATTTCGCCTGCGCGTTTGGGGTTTATCCCGGCCTCAACATCATGGATGCCGCGTTCTGCGTCATTGTTGATGGGGTTCAGAAGAATGTGCATGCCTCCAAGGTGATGCATATGGAGCGCATGGATACGCAGGTGGGGCCGATCCGCGTTGAGATCGTCGAGCCATTGCAGGTGCTGCGCGTTGTCGTGGAGGACAATGAGCATGGCATCACCGCTGATCTCACCTTCACCGGTCGCACGCAGGCGCTGGAAGAACCACGCTTCATTTCGCGTGTTGGGCCGCGCACGGTTCTGGACTACACACGCCTGACGCAGAACGGCGAGTGGGAAGGCTGGATTGATGTGCAGGGCAAGCGCATTGAGGTGACGCGCCCGCGCTATCGCGGTACGCGGGACCGGTCCTGGGGGATCCGGCCTGTCGGAGCTGCGGACAGCCAGCCGGTTGCGCCGCCGCCGGAGCCTCAGTTCTACTGGCTGTGGTGTCCGCTCAATTTCGACGACCGGATTTCGCTCTACCACATCAATTCCGACAGGCAGGGGCATGCGTGGAACACCAATGGTGTTGTGTGTCCGGTGGATGGCGAGCCGATCGAATACGGACGTTGTTCGTCAGACGTGACGTTCAAGCCGGGCACGCGCCATGCGGCCGGGGCGACGCTGACCTTTAATGGCGAGGATGGCGACACGACGATTGTTCTTGAGCCGCATTACACCTTCTACATGCAGGGGCTCGGCTATGTGGGCTCGGACTGGGGACATGGTCACTTCAAGGGTGAGGATGCACTTGGGTATGACGAGATCGTGCTGGCGGATGCGCCTGCGCTGTCTTTCGAGCATCTGCATATTCAGGCTTTCTCGACTGCGACCATGACAACGCCGGACGGCAAGGTGCTGAAAGGCCAGGGCGTGTTCGAGCAATTGATCATCGGGGCGCATGACCCGTCGGGTTTTGCTGACATGCTGGACGGTGCCAAATGAGCGAAACACAACCGTTAGAGCCCGCGCTCGTAGACCTTGCCGCACGCTTTGGAGATTACCTCGAAGCGCATATGCCGGACGTGACAACGGCAGATGTGGAAGCCATGGAGCGCATCCATGGCGGGGCATCGCGCGAAACATTTCGCGTCAAAGTGCATCTGCGCACGGACCCGACGAAGCCGGGTCAGCATCGCGGGCTGATCCTGCGGCGCGACCCTGTCGGCAGCCTGATCGACACGGACCGGGACGTTGAGTTCAACGCCTATCGCGCGTTCTTCGACACGACGGTGCCGGTGCCCGAAGCGCTGTTTCTGGAAATGGACACCAAGTGGCTCGACAGGCCGTTCTTCGTGATGTCTGAAATTCCGACGGGCGAAGCGCAGTCGCCATTTGCGCCTGACCCCTATGGTGAACTTGCGCCCAAAGTGGGGGAGCAGTTCTGGCGGCATCTTGGCACCATCTCCGGTGCTGACCCACACGCAAACGGGCTTGCCGAGAAGATGGATGTGCCCGCGCTGGATGCCTGCTGGCAGAAGGAGCTTGATTACTGGGAAGGTGTCATCGACGGCGACCAGCTTGAGCCGCATCCGATTGCGCGCGCCGCCATCCGTAAGTTGCGGCGGTCTCCACCGCCGCCCGCGCAGAAGCTGTCCGTCATTCATGGGGATTACCGCATCGGCAATTTCATGAGTGACGAGCAGGGTGAGTTTACCGCCGTGCTCGACTGGGAGATGTGCCATCTGGGCGACCCGCTGGAGGATCTGGCCTGGGCGCTGGACCCTATCTGGGCGGCGACGGACCCGAACATGCCGGCGTCTCTCATTGCGCGCGATGAAGGCATTGCCATCTGGGAACGGGAGTCGGGTCTGCGGGCTGATCCCGCCGCGCTGGCCTGGTGGGAGCTGTTCTCCAACATCAAGGGGCTGGGCATCTGGATATCCTCCAGCCACGAATATGCGACGGGGGATAACAAGGACCCGATCCTGGCGTTTTCCGGTCTGTTCTGCACGGCCAAGCACAATGAAATCGTGGCAGCCAAGCTGCTCAAGAGTTTTGAGGAGACGAACTGATGCGGCCGGAAGCAAATGACCTTCTCAATGGCGGGTTCGGCACGATGCTCATGGAGATCGCGCCCAACCTCAATGCGACCTACTCAACGGGCAGTGCGTCCGTCGTTGGTCTGCTCATGTATTGTGCGGGCATTGAGTATGAGCGCGGTGCGGACGTACGGGTGAAGGAAAATGAAGCCTTTCGCGCCATCTTCCGCGATGCGACACCACATCTGTCCGGTGATCTGCAGAACCGTGTCGGGTCCGCCGGGCACGGGACGGATGAGGTGCTGACCATCAGTGCGCTTAATGTCACCAATGATGCGTTGCGCGAGTTGCTGATCGAGCTGCACGCGCATGTGGAAGACGTCGCTGACTCCTGGGCGCGTGACATCGAGCGCGCCATCCTCACGGCACTGAATGACTCGGCGCAGATGCGGAAGATCGAGCTGCCCGCGCTCTAGCTGATGCCTAGCCGCTGATATTGCTCCTGCGGGGCCTCCACATCATCCAGCGCGTGCCGCAGGAGATCGAGGTAGGTCTTTGTGTCGGTGCTGTCGGCCCGATCCGGCTCTTCGCCTGCGGGGGCTGTGAGGTCATAGAGATGGTCGCCGGTGAATTTACGGCCCGCCCAGTAGGGCCGCATGTCGCCGGGCACGAATGGCTGGCGGATGACCGGCACGTTCGAGCCGGGCACCTTGTGGAGTTCCGCGCGGTCATCCGGCAACGGGAAGATGTCGCGGGTGTGCATCTCCTTGCCGTCAGGTCCGGTGGCGTGAATGGGCATGGTGGACCAGCGATTGGAATACATGGCTAGCGGCGTGTTTTCATGCTCCGGCGCGCGGGCGAACAGATGCCTGCCATCGGTTACCTGAACTTCGCGGCCCCAGACGCCGGTCAGCACATAATCCCGCACGTCTTTTGATGTATCCGAGAGGATGGGCAGCAGGGACTTGCCGTGGGTGCGCTGGCGCACATCGAGGTCATACAGGTCTGCAAGGGTCGCGAAGATGTCGACGCTGGTGGTCAGCGCATCGGTCTCGCCCGGCGTGATGCCGGGACCACTGATATGGAGCGGGATGTGGCCGAGTGTCTTTTGCACCGGCGTGCCGGGTTTGCCCCAGATGTCCTTCTCACCCAGATAGTGGCCATGGTCGGTGGTGAGGATGATCAGCGTGTCATCAAGGCGGCCAGTGTCTTCCAGGGTCTGCATGACCTTGCCGAACCAGTGGTCGATCATCGAGAGCTTGGCGCCGTACTGGGCGCGGATCTGTCTGCCTTCACGTTCCGTGATGACGCCTTTCTCGATGGCGCCGACGGCGTAGGGCGGCCAGATCAAAGGGGCCTTGTCCCAGTCCTCGTCATACATCTTCGACCATCTGTCCGGTGTGTCGAACGGCTCGTGCGGGTCGAACTCGTCCACGAACAGGAAGAAGTTGTCGTGATGGGGCGCGTGGTCGCGCAGCCAGTCGGCGGTGGCGCGCATGGTGCGCGGGCCGGGGAAGTCTTCCTCGCCGCCGAAATAGCCGCGTGAATTGTCGTAGGGCATGTCGCGGGGATAGAAGTGCGGGGCACCCTGCCAGCTGGGGTCGGGCCGGGTCTTCCACGGGTCGCTTTCGTGGCCGCGCAAATAATCCCACGCCTTGAAGTCAGTGTGGTAGTTCTCGCCCCCCGTTTCGAACAGGTGGGGGTGGTCGGCAACCAGCATGGTGGTAACGCCCTTGCGCCGCATGGCGTAGGTGATGGCGTCTTCCCAGATTTCGATGGAGCCCCAGGGGCGCCAGAGAAAGTCCATGGCGCCGACCAGAATGTCGTGCCGGGCGGGCATGCAGGGCAGGGAACCGGTGAAGTGGCGATTGAAGGTGAGGGCGCTGGCGGCAAACGCATCGAAGTTGGGGGTCGCGAACTCCTCGCCCCCATAGCTGCCCAGCATGTGTCTGTTCAAACTGTCGAACAAAAGGATGATGACGTTTTTCGTCTTGGTGCGGTCCAAAGCCGTGTCTCCCCTTACCGGTCTTGTGGCGGCGAGCTTAGGGGAGGGGGCGTGCAATGACCATGTCGCTTGAGCACCGCTATGCGTTTGCCTATGGGGCGATCTTTCTCGCCATGGGGACGTTTCTTCCCTACTTCCCCGTGTGGCTTGAATCGCGCGGGCTCACTGCCTACGAAATAGGATTGCTGTTCAGCCTGTCCGGTTTGCTCCGGGTGGGGACGATGCCGGTGATCGCCTATCTGGCGGACCGGGCCGGGGCGCCTGTGCGGGTGCTGCGTGTTCTCACGGCGGTCTCGCTGGTCGCCAATCTGGCCTATCTGGCGACGGGCAGCTTCTGGCCGATCCTGGCCGTTATGGCGGTGATGACTGTTTTCGGTCCGCCGATCATGCCGATGACGGATGCCCTGGCCATGCGCGACAGCAATGTGGGCAAGCTTGTGTATGGGCGGGCACGGGCCTGGGGGTCTGTCGCCTTCATTCTGGCTAATCTCGGTGTCGGCGCGGCGCTTGGCAGTCTTGGGCCGGATCTCGTTATCTGGGTGATCGTGTTTGCCGGCGCGTTGAACTTCGCAGCGTATTTTCTGCTGACCGACAAGAGTGACGGCGATGAGATCGGCGGTGTGGGGCGTGTGGACATCGCTAGCGCGCTGCGGCTTGTGCGGTCGCCCATCTTTCTCGTGTTCGCGCTGGCGGCGGCGAGCGTGCAGGCGACCCATGCTGTGTACTACACATTCGGCACGCTGCACTGGCAGTCGCTTGGTCTGAGCGACAGTGTGATCGGTGCCCTGTGGGCATGGGCGGTGGTGGTGGAAGTCATCCTGCTCTGGCAGGCAGCCCCAATCGTGAAACGGTTCGGACCGGCCATGCTGATCGGGTTGGGGGCGCTTGCGGGTGTCGTGCGGTGGACGGTAATGGCGTTTGACCCGCCATTCTGGTCGCTGCCGCTTTTGCAGTGTCTGCACGCGATGACATTCGGGCTGGCGCATCTGGGCATCATGCAGTTTCTGGTGCGCGGGGTGCCGCCGCAACTGGCGTCGACCGCCCAGAGTGTCTATTCGGCCCTGGCAAGCGGCATTGTGATGGCGGGGGCAACCTTGGTGGCCGGGCGGCTTTATGGGGACTTTGGCGGGCTGACTTACCTTGCGATGACCGCCCTAGCTGTGCTTGCTTGCGGCGCGGCCTATGTGGGCCACCGGATTTGGAATGGAGAGCGGATCGATGGGTGATCCTGCAACGACAATGGATGTCCCTTTTGATGTTGTGCCGACAGGCGCTGCCGCGGGGGCTGAAATATGCGGACTTGATGTGCGGACACTGGATGACGCTACGTTTTCGGCGCTGCGTCAGGCATGGCTGACCCACAAGGTTCTGCTGTTTCGCGACCAGACACTGACGGATGATGATCTTGTGGCGTTCTCCCAGCGCTTCGGGCCGCTTGATCTGGCGCCGGCCAGTGCGACGGAAGATGTGGGAGCGCAGACAAAATCCCGTCCGGATATCTGGATTATTTCCAACGTTGTCGAAGACGGAAAACCGATCGGCGCGCTGGGCTCAGATGAAGCCGAGTGGCACACGGACATGTCCTATGTGGACCAGCCACCCATGGCGAGCGTTCTGTACTCGCTGGAGATTCCACCAACCGGTGGGGACACCAGTTTTGCGAACATGGTGACGGCGCTGGACGAACTGCCGGATGATCTGCGCGCGAGAATTGATGGGCGGATTGCCAATCATGATTCCAGCTACACCAGCGTCGGCGAGTTGCGCGTTGGGGCTGAGCCGGTGACAGACGTCACAAAAGCGCCGGGGGCGCGGCACCCGGTCATCCGCACCCATCCTGAAAGCGGGGAGAAGGCGTTGTATCTCGGCCGCCGCCGCAATGGCTGGATCGTTGACATGGATGTGTCTGACAATGAGGCGTTGCTGGATGAGCTATGGGCGCACTGCGCCGACCCGCGTTTTGCGTGGACGCATCAGTGGCGCACGGGCGATCTGCTGATCTGGGACAACCGCTCCCTCAACCACAAGCGCGAAGCTTTTGACCCCATGTCCCGGCGCGTGATGCATCGCTGCCAGATCAAGGGAGATACGCCGCGCTAGAGCAGATGCTCGCGGGCGACGGAATTCGAAAAAAACGAAAACTGAAAATGGGAGGCGCGCATCATGCGGGCAGTAGAAATTCAGGGGGCCTTCGGCCTCGACAATCTGGCGCTGGTGGAGCGAGATGTGCCGAAGGCAGGTCCCGGGCAGATCGTTGTGAAGCTGACGGCGGCGTGCCTCAACTTCCGTGACTATGCGACGGTGCTTGGGCTGGGCGGACAGTATCCGCTGCCGCTGGTGCCCCTGTCCGACTCCGTCGGCACGGTGAGTGAGGTTGGCGAGGGCGTGACGCGTGTAGCGACCGGCGACCGGGTGTGCCCGACCTTCTTCCCCACATGGCATGCAGGCGGGCCGACCATCGAAGGCCTTTCCAAGGCGCTGGGTGGA
>JGI12316J15310_10000722_pt2 | contig 46479 bp, 47 predicted proteins | sample MarCyaLeptolynsp_FD_15310 | JGI IMG/M metagenome (IMG submission 15310) | reverse complement strand
CCACGGCAATTTCTTTACCTTTATCGACATAGTTTTCCACTACTTTCACCAGCCCGCCTCTCACGACAATGTTGTGCCAGTAAGCGCGTTCTACTTTGTTGCCGTCTTTGTCTTTGTAGCTGTCATCTGTAGCCAAGGAGAATTTGGCCATTTTGTTGCCATCGGCAAAGTTTACGATTTCAGGATCCTGTCCCAATCTTCCAATCAACTGTACTTTGTTTCTAAGTGCGTTCATAATAATAAAATTTAATTGTTAAACAGTTAATACATTTTGTTGTTTTCACCACTTGGTTTCATTCAACGGTACAAAGATGAGACAGTCTCCAAATTTTATTCGGTTATTACACATTTACTTTCGTTTGTAAACGTTTGTAGTCGTTTGTAAATGGTTTTAGTGTTGATTATTAATAACTTACAAGAGTATATTGATTTAAAAAAAATAGTTTAAATTTGGGATTGCATAACATTATGTTGTATATACTAATGTTATAGCCAATGCTAAAAAACGACAACAAATAATATCAGAAACAATGGGTGAAAGACCGAAATTAATATTGGAACTTACGACATTTGACAAGACACTTGAAATTCTTGGTTGGACTTCAATTCTTGCAATTTGGGTTTTGACAATCACGAACTACACAAACTTACCCGACACAATTCCAATTCATTACAACGGTGCTGGACAAGCGGACGGATTTGGCGGAAAGGCGACTATTTTGACTTTACCTATAATCGCAACAGTTCTATTTATCGGACTGACAATTTTAAATAAGTTTCCTCACATTTTTAATTATCCGACTAACATAACACAAGACAACGCACTAAGACAATATACAAATGCAACAAGACTGATTAGATATTTGAAACTAATTATTGTTATCATTTTCGGGCTAATTGCTTTCAAGACAATTCAAAATGCAAACGGAGAAGCGGACGGACTTGGTATATGGTTTTTACCCTTAACATTGGGACTGATTTTTATTCCGCTTACTTACTACATAATCAAAACACTCAAAACAAAACAATGACGAGAAGACGAAGCACCGGCTATAACAGCACCTACCCAAAAGGCGGGGTTTCGTGCTCCGCAGACACATTTGTGGGAGCCGAAAGTTCAGTTCTCCGAATGAAGTTTAGTGCTAAAAATCCCGCCCTTCGGGTAGCTGCAAAACGTTAGCCTTCATTAAAAAAAACGAGAAACTGAATGAATTTTACAGATAGAATAAAACCAACAGACAAAGGAATAACAACATATCTTGACGAACTGAAAAATCAAGACTATCAAATTCCGACATTCCAAAGAGACGTTGTTTGGGAAAAAGAAAATGTAAAAAAGCTTTGGGACAGTATTTATAAATTCTATCCATTAGGCAGTATTCTCGTTTGGAAAACTGATTTAAAGCTTCAAAATCACAGAGAAATTGGCGGACATAAAATCGTCAATGACAATTTCAACCGAACCGAATATCAATATTTATTAGATGGACAACAAAGAACCACTTCCCTGCTGACTTCACTTTATGGTGGGAAAATTGAAGGAAGAGAAGATTTTGACCCAGCACTTTATGTAGATATTACTGTAGAAAGTTCAGACGACACAGATGATGAAAGCTATAAAAAACGATTTCTGTATTGGGATGAAATAGACGATAAAAATGGAACCTTCAAAAGGAATATAAGCAAGAAAAAAAAGTTTGACGAAGGACTGATTTTAAAACTGATTGACATAAAGGAGAAATATAATGACATTCAAAAAACAGTTATCAAACACCCAGAAATTGACTTAAATTTTGACCACCAATATATTGAGGAACTTGGACGAATAAAGCAAGTTCTTGATAATTATAGACTTTCATTCATTGAATTAAAAGGCATTCAAGTTTCAGAAGTTTGCCAAATATTTGAGCGAATAAATCAAGCAGGAAAACCTTTAGATATTTTCGACATTGTTGTTGCCAAAACATTTAGACCAAAATCAGCTTCGGATAACGGTTTTTATTTAAGAGATTTAATAGACGGTTTCCGAGAAATAAATAACAGTAGATTTCTACAATTAAGCGACTTTGACTATTTACAAATTTTATCAATTTTAATTCGGGAGAATATCGAAAATTCGGGAATTGTAAACATTACACCTCGATACTTAAACGACATAAAAACTGAACAAATAGAGACAATTTGGGCAGATTCTAAAAAGGCAATTTTAAAGACATTTGACTTTTTCGAGAACACATTAAACTTAAAAGGTCCGCAGCTTATACCATACAGGTATTTCTATCTTACAATTTCAAATTACTTTTACCAAAACAGCAATCCAGATTACGATTTTTTAAAGAAATATTTTTGGTTTAATAGTTTGCATAGAGATGACTTATTAAGCAACACAACCGATATTAAAAATCACATTACTTTTCTAAACAAAGAGAAAAATAAAGAAGAATATCAATTTGAACGCTTCTTAATCGACCGAGACACTTTGAGAAAAGCTTCATACAGTTCAAAAGGTGTTTCTTCAAGAGCAATACTTGCTCTTTTTGCGACTAACCAACCGAAAGATTGGAAATTTACAGATAGAAATGTAATTGCAGAAAATTTCTTTTTCTCGACCGACAAACCAAATTTGCACCACATTTTCCCAACAGATTATATTGCAAAAAATCCAGGCTCAAATACTATTGACAATAATTCCCTAATGAATATTGCCTATTTAACTCAAATAACGAATTTAGAAATCAGCAATAAAAATCCTTTAGATTATATATGCGATTATGACAAAAACCCTGATTTTCCAACAGCTATTAAATCACATTTAATCCCTGAACAAATATTGGAATGGTCAAGTTTACCCGAAATGCCAAAAAACGCATTGGACTTATTTATCGAACAAAGAATTGATTTGATAATCGAGCAATTAAAATCAAAACTAAACGGAATTAAATTTGAAGTTATTGATACAAGAGAAAATGTAATTGGTGAAAAAGAATAACGAAAGGCTAACAATGTATATAAAAAATAGGCGAAACAGTAGTAAAATCAAGAATTTTAGCTCGTATCAAACTTTGTGCTTAACCGAAAGTTTCGTGCTGCAAAATCGCCTACTTTTCATATACTAACCGTTAGTGGCAATTATAACGAACGACAGAAAACTATGAAATCAATAATAACTATGGGAATATTAAGTGGAATTTTATCATTATTCGGTTGCGGTAACAAAACAGACAAATCCGAAAGTTCTATTCAACGAGCAAAGCAAATTGAAATTGCTCAATTGAATGGAGAACTTAATTTATTGGAACAGAATAAAACTGAATTTGATTTCATTGGAATCACTTCTAATGGAATAGATTGTATTTATTTCGTTAGAGACAACGGTAAGTTTCAAATTGAATTTGAAGCTATGACAAGCAACCAAATCCCATATATTGACAAGTTAAAGACGTTTGCAACTCAAAACGGATTTGAAATACAAATGACAACATATGGAAACAAACCGCATTATGACGCTAAAGAAGCTCCTGTTTTGAAAATAATAACTAATTCAAACCTTCAAAAGACCGCTGAAATAGGACAAAAAATTCAAAAAGAAATTTTTAACAACAAGGCAGAAACAAAATATGATGTTGTGCCATAAAATAACAGCCACTAACAGCCGTTTTGCAAAAGCGGGGGTTTTGTGCTTCTATGAAAGTGAAGTGCTAAATTCAAGCTTTGTGCATCTAATGAAGTTTAGTGCTGAAAATCCCCGCCTTCGCAAAGCGGCAAAACGTTGTACCACATTATGAAAAAAACATCTACAATCATAATTTTAGTTCTATCATTAATTTCTTGTAAAGAGAAAACTAATGAAAATCCAAGCGGAAAAAATATGACAAATGAATTTATCTCTCGAATACATACACCAGACCTTGAAACTGACTTTTATAGAATTTTAGGAACGACTTCATTAGAAAAACATACTTCTGACTTTCAAAAAATTGATTGGGAAGAAGATTTCTGGACCGAGTATGATTCTGGCAATTTTAATATGTCAGACCTAGAAGTTTTTAATTTGGCGGACTCCAAATATTTATCAATAATGACTTCTCCAAACACAGATGATACTTTTCAATTTGTTATCGGACTTGGAACTCACACAGAAACGAACGACCAAAATAAACCAATCAGAAAGACAAAACTATATTTTACCGAAACCGAAAATACAGAAATCCCGATAAGATTAATTGAACTATTTTTTAAGAAAGAATATTCCAAAATCAATTCAGAATTAAATAAATATTCTATGGACGAAATTGAGGATTTATATTTGAACATAAAATAACGTGGTACAACACCGTGTAAAAAACATTGCTTATTTTAGTTCAACCGTTTGGTCGTTGCTTGTTTGCCAGCTCTGATTTTCCTGCGGAAAATCCTCGCACTCAAACACGCAACGTTCCTTACACAAACACGTTGGTTGCAAGATTGATTGACAAAAACACTTTAATAAAAACATAAAAGAGAATGAAACATCTAAAAATTTTGGGATTTGCAATGTTACTCATCTGTTCATCCTGCCAGACAAAAGAAGAAGTATCTAATGACGTATCTATAACAGGTCAAATTGAAAACCACGACCAGACTTTTTTAAAATTCGAAGATTTTATGGGTAAAGGAGAATGGTTTACTGAAATTGAGGTGCAAGATGGAGCGTTCGCAATAAACCTACTTTTAGACAAACCTGCAATCAAAATGTTGACCTTTGGGAGTACTTTCAAAAACATTTTTCTACAACCGGGAGAAACCTTAGAAATTTCATTTGACGCTTCAAATATTGACAGCAGTTTCAGCTTTGGAGGAAGTTTGGCTGTTAAGAATGTGTTGTTAGACTCGATTAGCAAAAAAATTGGAAAGGTAGATTATAATTACGTTTATACTGAGTCTCTAGAAAATGCCGGTAGATACCTGGATTCTATGTCATATGCAAATAAACAATATATTGAAGAATTGATTGGAGGTAACCCACTTTCAATTGATTTTGAGGAATATGTAAAAGCGATGGCTGAGTATAATAATGCAGGTCTTAAAATAATGTTAGGTGAACGAAAAGAGGAGCAACCGGAAAACTATTATGATTTCCTCAATCAGTTGTCATTGGAGAGTGATGAGTACCTTGATATTTTGGAATATCGCGTATTCTTAAGTTACTATATTGAAATGAAAGCCAATAAACGGATAAAAAAGATGGATTCCGTTAAAATAGTTGAGCCTGATGCCCTTTTTGATGAGAGCTTAAATGTAATCAAGGAATTTAAAAATGAAAATGTAAGAGACTATGCGCTATTTAATGCACTGAATATGAGACTAAGAGAAAAAGGTCCTGTGGGTTTTGAAAACTACTACACTTATTTTAATGAGAATAACAAAGATCAAAATTATGCAGCGCAGTTGAAAATAGTTTATGAGGAAAAGCAATTGTTGGCACCGGGACAACCTGCACCACTATTTACACTTGAAGATGTAGATGACAATATGGTTTCATTGAGTGACTTTAAGGGACAGTATGTTTATATCGATTTTTGGCAAACCCTCTGTCCTCGTTCCGGAAGAGAACTACCCTATTTACTGGACTTGTATGCTGATTATAAAGATGACAATATTGCATTTGTGAGTATTTCAGTAAATGAGGATGAAAATGTTTGGCGTGATTATGTCAAGGAAAAGAAAAATATGGGAACCAGTCTCAGAGTGCCCCAATCCTGGGATTCTAAAACATATAAAGACTATCAGGCTTTTGGGTTACCCACATTTATTCTAATTGACACAGCAGGTAACATAATTGATCCAAAAGCTGCAAAACCTTCATCAAAAGAAATAAGGTAGACATTCGATCAGCTTTTAAAGAGTAAGTAGAAATCCAGCAACCAACATTGTATAAGAGCAATAGCGGGTGAAGTGGTAAAATCAAGGTCTTTGCCCTTAATAAACTTTGGTGGTGGCCGACAGGTAATCGCCTTGAAATCCGCTACTGCTCTTATACTTAAACGTTGGCAAACATTAAAAACCCACTCAATAGTTTACAATTAACGAAACTTTTCATATATTTGTATCATATTTGACTTTAGACCAAAAATGACAAAACGATTTGAAACAAAATTACTAGAAGAAGCTTTTGAATTTATTGAAAAACAGAACCTTAAAACTAGAAAGAAAATATTTCAAAACATAAGAAGAGCCGAACAGCAATCTGACCCAAAATTATTCAAAAAGTTGACAAGTGAAATATGGGAATTTAGAACTCTATATTCTGGAATTCAATACAGGCTTTTAGCGTTTTGGGACAAAGAAAATAAAACCGAAACTCTTGTTTTTGCGACACACGGAATTGTAAAGAAAACAAGTAAAGTTGACAAAAAAGAAATTGACAAAGCGGATAAGATTAGAGAAACATATTTTAAAAATAAAAAGAAATGAAAAGTTACACTTTAGACCAAGCAGAAGACCTTTTAATTGGAAAAAAGGGAACTAAAGAACGTGAGGAATATGAATTTGAGTTAAAGCTTGAATTGATTGGAGATATGATAAAAACTGCTCGAAAAAAAAGAAAATTGACTCAAGAGCAATTAGGAGAATTAGTTGGTGTAAAAAAAGCTCAAATTTCTCGACTTGAAAATAGTACAGGAAATGTGACTTTTGAAACTGTAATGCGGATTTTTAATGCTTTAGGAGCAAAACTGAATTTAAACCTTCAAATGTAAAAATAACGATTTGCCAACATCGGCTATAAGTAATTGCTTGTTCTCGCCTACTTCTGAAAATCCTTGCGGATTTTCAGTTTGGCATGTACTTACAAAGGTTCGTGCTAACCCACGCAACTACTCATAGCCACAAACGTCAAGCAACACAAGAAATGAAGAAAACACAACTAATTCTGTTAGCATTTTTAGGACTCATAATGGTTCCAAATAGAGCAACAGCTTGTTCTGTACTTTACTATGTTGATTCAATTACTGGAAAAATATATGCAGTCAATAGTGAAGATTATTGGCTGGATGTTGATGCTTATATTCAAATTGAACCCAAATCAAAAAAAGAATACGCCAGACTATGGTATGGTTGGGACAATTTTGCTCAAGGCGGAATCAATGAAAAAGGACTTTTTTTTGACGCTGCAGTAACACCGGAGCAACAAAAAATAAAAGGGTATGGAAACCCTAAAAACAATTTAGGAGATAAGATTTTAGCGCATTGCTCAACGGTGGAAGAAGCCTTAGATTTTATAGAAAAAGAAAAAATAGCGTTGAATAAAAGTCATTTTATGTTTGGTGATAAAACAGGAAAAGCTGTGGTCGTAGAATGGGTAAATGGTGAGAGAATACTCCATTGGATTGAGGACAATAAATTGATAATGACAAACTTTTTATTATCAGACCCAAATGCAGGAAACTATCCTTGTTACAGGTACAATAGCATTGAAGAAAGGATCACTGAAATGGAAAAAAGTGGGGATGAAATGAATCTTTTAAAGCTTGGAAATACGTTTGGACAGGCAGTACAACCACCCAGGGAAATCGAAGAAGGAAGAGTTGGAGGAACTGTTTACACATCCTTCATTGATATAACCGACAACCAATTTTTTCTATCCTATAAACTCAGTAATGAAAATGTAATTAAACTTGACTTGAATAGTGAATTTGATAAAACAAAACGTCAAAAAATTAAGCTAAAAGAATAACTACCCATTAACCATTAATTAACCAATGAACAAGCATCTAAAATCAATACTCCTGTTATTCCTCATTATTACAAGCATCTCTTGAGAAAACTCCAAAATTGACCCGGAAAACAGTGAAACCCTATTTACCAAAATGGACTCGCTGTTGCAAGTAAAAAACTATTTTGACGCCCGGGATTTGTATGCAAAACACAGTGGCGACCTGAGTACCTATAAGCGGTTGCGCATTGGGGTTTTTCTCGACCACGCCTTTAACCGCCCGAAGGCTTCGGCGGCAAAAACAGACAGCCTCTTTCGTTACTATGCATCAGAAATGACAGATTCGCTGCGCTATCAAATAAAAGCTATTACGCACATAACCCATTCGCGCAACTATGAGTATCAAAAAGCCAAAGAGTCACTGGAAAATGTGTTGTCTCAATATACCCAATTCCTCACCCAGCCCGAAAAAGGATAATATGGAAAACACCCTCATCATCTGGACTGCCTTGCAAGACCAGCCCAAACAAAGGGTAACCAAGCAAGAAGATTTGGAGTTGCCAATAGAGCGCGACCAAGCCGGCCTGCAAAACCTAATGGTTACCAAAGACAGCTTGCAAAAACAATTTGTATTTGATACGGGTGCCAATATATCGACCATTACCGCTACAACGGCTAAATCTTTTGGAGTACAACTTTTGGACGGTACTTTTGATGTAGCAGCCATAACCGGAGATAAAATGCAGTCACAAGTGGGCTTATTGCCACGTTTCTCTTTGGGAAGCATCACAGTGGAAAATGCAATTTTTATTGTAGTCCCGGATGAAGCTCTGGCGTTTCCGTAGATTGATTACCAGATACATGGTATTTTGGGCTTTCCGGTTTTGGAAGCGCTGGGTGAAATACGCATCACATCAGACGACCGTTTTATCGTGCCTCAAGAACCAGGACGCATTGAAACGGGCAATCTTACACTCGAGTTTTTAACACCGCTCCTGTACCTCAAAGATAGCAGAGGAAGCGGGACGTATATATTGGACACTGGAGCCAATAATACCATGCTGTTTGATACCTATTATAACTTGCATCAAGACGAACTTTCAGCAGAAAAGGAAACTGATTATTCTTTTGGTGGTGCCGGTGGATTTGTCACTAAAAAAGGAGTTTATGTAACCTTTTCCCCCGAAATAAATGGTAAAAAGATTGCGATGAATTCCATCATTGTGCTCAAACAACCCCTGAAAGAGGATAACTATTTTTTGGGGGATATAGGTCAGGATTTTATTCAGCAATTTGACACGATGACCCTCAATTTTGAGCAGATGTATTTACGTTTGGAATAGAATGCGGCGTGAAGTTTAACAAGCACTTATTTGCTTTGCGGCTCTGCGCCTTTGCGAGACAAATACCACCCAATGGCGCAAAGAACACCAAGGTTTTATTAAATACCTTACTTAGTTCTCATTTAAATCCTCAAGATTTATTTCCCAATTAAAAGCATTTGACTTTCTCCAAACCAACTCCCACACAAAAACCCCAATCACCACCACATATTCCAACGCCACCAACCACAAATTCTCCTGAAACCCACCCGCACCATAGGCTGAGTAGCTCAGCACAATCATAAAACTCCACACCACCATAAAGCGGTATTTGGTAAACACACTCAATACCAGCGGCACGGTGAGGTACCAGGGATGCACTGTGGTGGAAAGCAGGTAGTAAAAACAAATGCCAAACAACATCAAAACAAGCAAATGATTCAGGTTTTTTGCTTTTTTAAAAAAGCTGAGGTACAATAAAAACAAGACCACCAAAACAGGCAAAACTTTCCCCGCTGTACCAATAATGTTCCAGCCCATGGTCTCAAAACCAATCCATCTTATGATGTAATAAACACTGGCATTGAATTCAAAACTGCTAAAATAGAGGCTAAGGGTAGCCGCAAAGTTTTTTATAAACGCTATGGAAAGAAACGGTAAGAAAAGCAAAACGACGGTTCCTAAAACAGTCAGATAATAAAGAACAAGTTTTTTGATTGCTTGTAGCTTTGAGTCAAATTGGCTTATAAAATAAGGAAGTAACAACGGCAAAAAGAGTAATGGAATCAATTTGGTGGAAACCGAAAGACCCAAAAACACCGCACTCCACCACCATTTTCTGACCGCCATAAAATAAAGTGCCCCCACCAAAAAAAAGACCATCACGCCCTCAAAGTGCAGGTTGCCCGTGAGTTCGATGATTATAAACGGGTTCAGGAAAAACCAAAAGATGTAAAGTTTGGGGAGTTTTAGTATTTCCAGAAGTTTTTTTCCAAATACCAATGTGCCGATATCTGCAGCAATGAGCAAAAGTCTAAGTACAATGACCGAACCTAGAATACTTTTCCCTTCAAACAAAGCGGCAATGGCATAACAAAACTGCAACACCGGCGGGTAATTGCTGTAGTTGCTTGCATTAAGCGGGCCCATACCATTTACAAGTTCGTCCCCCTGTGGGATTATCATTCCAAGTGAAGCGAAGGAATCCGGAGTGAACAAGTAAGGGTTTACTCCTTCAATAATCAAACGACCATCCCAAAGGAAGCGGTAAAAGTCCTGGGAGAGGTTGGGGATGGAAAAAATAAATACCGCCCTCAGGGCAATGCCTGTCCAAAAAAGAAATTTAAAATTACCCGTGTTCATCTGCACCAGTTTATAGAACAGAAAAAACAAGGCGGCATAAAGACTCAGGAGTTTGATAAAATCACTGCGCTCCAGTTGGTACGCAAATGAACCATAAAATACAAGGCTGGCAAACACCATCAACAAAGGAATGCGATAGGTTTCCAAAAGTGTTTTCAAGACTTTATTTTAAGTGATTTAAAAAACACATAGCCAAAGCCTAGAAACAGCATCAGGTGAAACGGGAACAGCCCGAAATCTCCTTCCTTACCCACAACAAATGCACTGTACATGCCAAAAGCAAAATAGAGCATCAACAGCCCTTCAATGATTACGTGGGGTGAGACTTTGTCTTTTAGGTAAACATTGCCTTTCCAGGAGTCTTTTAGTGTATTGATATTGAACTTAGGGGTTCTGATAAATTCGCTTTTCTTACCAAAATGACCTTCCAAAATGGCAATGGTGTTATGCAAAGAAAAGCCCATCGCAATGGAGAAAAAAGTAAAGAACATCCCAATGTATTTAAAAAAATTAAGAATACCACCACCGTATATTTTTTTGAACATAAACCAGTAGCAAACAAAAAAGATGAGTGTACTGATCACAAAAAAGCTCATTACTATAAAATATATTTTTAAATGGGCATACTCATTTTTGATGTAAAGCATGGGAATACTCAAAACAGCCACGATAAAAATATTTAAAAACATGGTGCTGTTGAGCAAATGCAGGAGTCCGTGTATTTTTGTTTTCAGCGGAATGGTGGGCGAGGTGAGTAAGCGCCATTTCATCTTCTGAAAATTTTCGGCACCGCCTTTGTTCCATCTAAATTGTTGAGAGCGGGCTGCGCTAATTACCACAGGAAGCTCTGCGGGTGTTTCTACATCCTCAAGATAGGCAAATTTCCACCCTTTTAGCTGTGCACGGTAGCTTAAATCAAGGTCTTCGGTGAGGGTATCGCCTTCCCAGTTACCGGCATCTATGATGCATTGCTTGCGCCAAATGCCTGCAGTACCGTTGAAATTAATAAAGTGATCATGGCTATTGCGCCCCACTTGCTCCAAACTAAAATGGGCATCAAGCGCAAAAGCCTGTACTTTAGTTAGTATGGAATAATCGCGGTTTATATGCCCCCAGCGGGTTTGCACTACGCCAATTTTTTCTGAAGTAAAATGAGGTACCGTGCGTTTTAACCAGTCTGGTTTCGGAAGAAAGTCGGCGTCAAAAATAGCGATGAACTCACCTTTTGCAGTTTTTAACCCTTCTTTTAATGCCCCGGCTTTAAAACCGGTTCTTTTTTCTCTTAAGGTGTGTTGAATGTCAATTCCTGTTTCTTGTAATTCGGCTATGAGCGCTGCTGTGCTTTTGAGGGTGTCGTCTGTTGAGTCATCAAGCACCTGTATTTCCAAACGCTCCTTGGGATAATCAATTAAAACTATGTTTTTCAAAAGGCGCTCCATGACATACTTTTCGTTGTAAACCGGCAACTGTATGGTCACAAAAGGGACTTCATCAAGATTTTTCCAATTGATTTTTTTTGGAGCAGCCTTTTTGTTTTGGGCTCTTACATAGTTAAAAAGCAAGTTCAATTGCGCCAGTGCATAAATCAAAATAAAGATTAATGCCGTGGTGTATATAACTATGGTAATGGTTTCTAAAATCACTTTTTAAAACTGTATTTAAAAATCCAACCTAATATTTTTATTCCGGCTTTGACCGCTGCTTTTAAGTTGCCTGAAATTTTGGAAACACCAATTCGGTTTTTGTACCTCACCGGCACTTCGGTATAGCTAAAGTTTCTTTTCAAAACTTTCAGTTGCATCTCAACCGTCCAGCCATAGGTTTTGTCTTCCATTTGCAAAGCTAAAAGTTTTGAATATTTTATAGCTCTAAAAGGACCTAAATCTGTAAAACGAGCCCCAAAAAAGAGTTTCATCAGGCTTGTTGCGAGCCAGTTTCCAAATATTTGAGGAAAGGTCATGGAACCTTTTTCGCGTAAGCGTTTGTCCCTTGCGCCAACTACAAAGTCGATGTTTTCCTCAATGATGGGCCTTACAATTTTGGATAACTCTTCAGGATAATCGCTGTAATCACCATCAAGAAAAACCACAATATCTGGTTTTTTTTCTTGACGGGCTAAATAGTCCAGCCCTTTTAAACAGGCATACCCATAGCCCATTTTTTCTTCTCTCAAAACGGTGGCTCCTGCTTTTTTTGCAACAGCTTCGGTCTGATCTGAAGAGGTATTGTTTACCACAATAATTTCTGAAACCATAGCAGGAATCTCTGCGATTACCTTGCCGATAGACGCCTCTTCATTGAATGCCGGTATAATGACACTAATATCTAAACTCATTTAAAACTGCACTTGGGGATTGTCTTTTCTAAAACTCCATAGGGATGTCCACTCTCCTTTTTTTTGATCTTTTTCATATTTTATGGCCTTCTGAAGTACATCATTGTTGTATTCCAAGGCAATTCCCTCTCGTTTTCCGTTTTCAAATTGCATTTTTATTTTTTTATTGCTCTCATAAAATATCCACCACCCATTTTTAATGTCTGATTTAAAATGACCTTCTTTCAAGAGTTTTTTTTCTTCGGAATAAAAATACCAATAACCTTCCTTTTTATCCTTATGATAATGCCCTTTTTTTTGGGTGTTTCCATCCTCGAAATAATAAGTCCAATAACCCTCTTTTTGAGAGCCTTCAATCCAACCTTCAGCTTTAAGAAATCCGGAAGCATCAAACTCCTTTATGTATTTTTTTTCAGTTGTCAATGGTGAAAGCATAAGAAGAATACAGAATGTTTTTACAAATAAGAATGTATGCATGGTTTTGGTTTTGACGTATTAAAATAAAAAAACTAACACCTCAAAATGGGTGTTTGTCATAGATACGTAGCTATAAAGGAAATGGTTTTGAAATCTATTTGTGCCGTGATTAAAACCGCCTCTTCAGTTTTACCGTAAGTAGGGTATGACTAACAATTCTAAAAATTAAAAAGATGAAAATGAAAATCAAATTTTTTGCAAGCTTGTGCTTGTTATTCCCCGGCTTATTTATGGCACAAAGCCCAGTAAGCGGATTTATGAAAAGTGCCGGTGAAGGTGCAGTCTCTGTTTCTTATTCACAAGAATCATATGACAAGGTATTTTTGGTTCCGGTAGAAGTTGATGGAGTACCCATTTTTAATGAGGTGACTGTCTCAAGCATTTCGCTTTACGCGGAAGTGGGCATTACAGACCGTTTTAATCTTGTCTTAAACCTTCCTTATGTGGAAAAAGAAGGAAATGCCAGTGAGGCTACCCTCACCAATAATGGTTTTGAAAACGAAAGAAGCGGGATTCAGGATGTGAAGATTTATGCAAAATACAACTTTCACACAATTAACGCCGGGTCAAGCACCATTGACCTTATTGGTGCCATGGGGCTGGAAACACCGCTGGGCGATTATCGTGCCAATGAAGGCCTGCAATCTATTCTTGCTATTGGTAATGAATCCTCCAGTTTTAATATGTTGGGTATTGCGACGTTCAAAACAGACTTTGGTCTTTTTGCTACCGGTCAAGCCGGATATAGTTTTAAAGGGAATAGTTCACCACATGCGCTCATTACCGAATTCAAACTGGGCTATGCAGCTTCAAAATTTTATGTAGATGCCTATGTCGCAAACCAACTTTCAGAAAAAGACGGAATAGATATTATAGGTGAAGGATTTACCGGTTTTTTCCCAGAAGCCAGAGTAAATTATACACGAGTGGGATTGAATGCTTATGCACCCATTACTCGAGGAATTGGTGTTACAGCCGGTGCAAACACCTATGTCGCCGGAAGAAACATTGGTAAATCCACAGGGTTCTATGGCGGGCTCGTTTACTCATTTTAAATCATTAACCTAATAAATCAAATACAATGAAAAATCTAAATATATTAAAATACCTTTTTTTATCTCTATTGATAACGCTTTTTTTCACAGCCTGTGAAACAGAGTCTGCTTTTGAAGATGAATTGCCCTCAATCACTTTTATTGTAGTGTCAAACCCAGATTTTAGCACACTAGAAGCGGCTGCTATTGCAGGCGATTTGGCCATACCTTTAAGCACTTCTAATCCTAATGACCCTTCTGGCGACTATACAGTTTTTGCTCCTACCAACGATGCATTTGCGCGTTTGGGCTTGAATGAACAAACACTGGGAGTGTTGCAAAAACCTTTTTTGACAAACACCTTGCTATACCACACCTCAAACGGAAACTTATTGAGCAATAACATATCAGCAGGAGGGATGTCAACCTCAGCTTTGGGACCCGACAGACGTTTTATAACCAGAGGAAACGATACCTACATTAACGGTTCAAAAATTTTAGCAACAGATATTGATGCAAGCAACGGTACCGTTCACGTGATCGATAAAGTCATGATTGCAACAGGCGTAGATATTGTACAATCGGCCATTGCGCTGCAAAGCTCGAGTGTTTTTACGTTCCCCGAACTTTCATTTTTGGTTGAAGCAGTCATTTATGCTGACTTAGCCGGAGCATTAACAGCCTCACCCGGCAGTCCTGACTTTACGGTTTTTGCCCCCACAGACCAGGCGTTTAAGGATTTGGGAAGTGCTCTTGGGCTAACTTTCAATGAACCGTCAGATATCAGGCAGTTACCACAGGAGGTGGTTGCTACTGTTTTGTTAAACCACGTTTTATTGGGAGATAGTTTTACCAGCGAACTCGATGCAGGTGCTGTAACGCCACTGGGTGGCGACCCTTTGACATTGGGCGCTTTTACAAACGGAACGCTAACAGTTACCGGTGCAGGAAACGGTGGAGTAGAGGCCAATATGGTAATTCCTGATGTACAAACAACAAACGGAGTGGTTCACGTCATAGACCGTGTGTTGCTCCCCAACTTATAAAAGAAGCATATTTAGTTATGTGTGTTAATTAGCAGAACAACACCAATGAAGCTCCTTCCTCATTGGTGTTGTGATTTAAAAGGTATGTGTTGAAAAATGCGTACCTTTTTTCCGTTTTAAACGAAACGATTTATAGATTCATTATGGCTACAATTTCTAAACTATTTCTTTTATAGCTTTCACACGACACTCATCGTCTTCAATCTCTTTGGCTGGCTGTTTCCCAAAACCAGAAAAATTCATCTCTTTAGTTTACTCGTCACACTTTTTTCCCGGGGAATCTTAGAATTCTGGAAAGAATTTGGATAGTGTTTTCTTACAGACTGGCACTATCAAATTTTACACAAACTAAGTGAAACCGAAATGCCAAGCAGTTACATTGCTTTACTTTTTGAAAAATTCACCGGCTGGTTGCCCGAAGCCGATTTGGTGAATACTTGGACCTTAGTCCTTACACTCATTGCGCTCATTTGTTCTGTTTGGATGAATTTTGGAAAAAAAGTGAAAGTGTAAAAAGGAATTCTCATCATCTAGAGGTTGGTCTTCAGTATTCTCAGGATAAAATTTTGTAGCAAACCCGATTTTTTGATGATGTTTTAATAAAAATCCGATGAAAGATAAAACACAATCACTAACCTTTATATTTTTTATATGAATTTACATAAAATTTTATTGACATTATTAAGTGTAGTAATGTTTTTATCCTGTAGTTCAGATGATAACCAAAACAACAACCCTTTGGTTAACTTTCAATCGTCTTTGTGCCCGGGAATAACCGGTTTCACAGCGGCCTTCTGGGATAGTGTTCACGGCTTACCACTCCCCTTAAACAATGTGCCGACAATTAGCAATCCCGGCGGTCAATTTATCCACAGTCAGTATCCAGCTCTTGGTTTTCAAATGCCTCAAGGGTACAATGGTTTTGAAAATCAAATAGGTATTGGCGTTAATGTGGTTAGAAACGACAATCAAGTAGTTTGGCGCTATGTTCCGGGTTTAACAGCACCCGGTCAGGTTTCTGTCACAGATCTTTTGACTGATGAAATTAACCAATTATTTGCATTTTATAACTTTAATGGCAATTTCGATGTGGTTTGTGCTGAAAATGTTTCTGTTCCCCAGGGTAATTTTACCATCAATTCAAGCTCTCGACTTTTGAGATTTGAAAATATTACTGCAGTAGTTGCAGTAAATACCTACTTCTCACAATCTTTGGGCTCAACATTTGGAACAGTACAATTATCTTCAGGGCCAACAGCTGAGTTTGATAATCTAATAATGGAAGTCTTTTTACCCATTAACTGGCAATTGCTCTTTATCGATAGAGATCAAACTGACTCTGATTTGGATGGTGTTCCGGATCGACTTGATAATTTTCCTTTTGATCCCACAAGACAATAAATAAACTCCTTAGATTTAATAATTCATTAGCTCTCTAATGATGACATTATACACTATAAATCGATGTTTAAATAAATACCCATTATGAATCCGCTAATTCTTAAAAAAATGTTCTTACTAATTGTTTTAATATCAATAACCGCTTGTAATTTAAATGGTAACCAACAATCAACCGCAGTAGAAGCCAGTTCATACGAAACAAATGAAACTTTTAATGATGTTTCAAAAGCTGTTCCGGAATCAACTATTAATAATACAAAACCTTTCAACATTTCTGACACTAAAAACGGATTGAATGTTTATACCATCTGGTATCCCTCAAATTGGGAACAAATAATTAACAACAAAGAATGGACATTTAAGGGTCCAAACGGAGTTAAAATCAGTAGCGAATTTGGGCGATATTTCACTTTTGGAAATTCTTATGGAGGGCAAAATCCATATGATCGTCCGCCAATGAATATCAATGCCATCATTGAAGAATTTTTCATGCCCTCAGCTCGTCAACACCAGAGAAAACTCCTTAAAGTATATGAAGTTCCTGAGGTAGCTAAAACCGAGCTTCAATATATAGTACAACTTTGGCAATATGCCCCCACCGAGAAGCAAGTAAATACCTATGCCATAGAATGGGAAGACCCTAACCAAATGAAATTTATCACTTTACTGAATGTGGCAATTCACCAATCGCAATCAGGAAGTGGGTGGGGTTTTAATGGGCGCTTCCTTCAAGCAGAATCTGCTCATTTTGAAAAAGCCAAAACCGCATTTTTAAAAGGAATGGAAACGAAAGTATATAATCAACAATGGATCGCAGCTTATAACAATAACGAAATGCAAAAAGCAAACATTAGCAATCAAGCTCATTTGAGAAGAATGGCTGCTATAAATTCCAGAGTTAATACAACTTCCAACATCGGAAAAATATATAGCGACATACTAGACATCAATCATTCAGGCTATTTAAGCAGAAGCAATATGACAGACCACGGTCATTCAAAAACTATAAGTGGAATACGTGAGACGGTTACTGTAGCCAATCACAATACAGGTGAACATTACAGTGTGCCTATGGGAAGTAAAAATTACTGGGTTTCAAACCAAGGAACCTATTTTGGAACAGACAACAGTTTGTATAATCCAAATACCGATATGAATATGAACAACAAAGATTGGACAAAGTTTGAAATAGAAAATTGATTTTATATATATTGATTTTTAGAATCTTCACTTGGTATTTTAGTTGGGGATATGAAAAAAAATAAAACCTCAGAACGGGTTTGTTTTTGAGATTCAAAATAACAATGAAACTGTTTAAAAAAACGCTATAAACAAAACTACCTTAAAACACAGAGTTTTATTCTAAAAAATAATGGACCAACATCTCAAGCCAAAGATATCTATCAACTAGCGTTTATTGTTGTTTGGCAAAATTTGAAAAATGCGTACCTTTTTTCCGTTTTTAAACGAAACGATTTATGGATTCCTTATGGCTACAATTTCTAAACTATTTCTTTTATAGCTTTCACACGGCACTCATCGTCTTCAATCTCTTAGGCTGGTTGTTTCCCAAAACCAGAAAACTTCATCTCTATAGCTTACTCGTCACACTTTTTTCCTGGGGAATCTTAGGATTCTGGAAAGGATTTGGATATTGTTTTCTTACAGACTGGCACTATCAAATTTTACGTAAACTAGGTGAAGCCGGAATGCCAAGCAGTTACATCGCTTTTCTTATTGAAAAATTCACCGGCTGGTTGCCCGAAGCCGATTTGGTGAGTACTTGGACCTTGGTCCTTACACTCATTGCGCTCATTTGTTCTGTTTGGATGAATTTTGGAAAAAAAGTGAAGAAAACCTAATTCCTTTATGGGATGCGGTTATATCGAAATAGCCCGTGCCACCAGATACCCGCCCGTCCAGCAATTTTGAAAGTTAAAGCCCCCGGTGATGGCGTCTATGTTTAAAACCTCGCCGGCGAGATAAAGATTTTTGTGCAGTTTGCTTTCAAAGGTCTTGAAATCAATTTCTTTTAATTCAACGCCTCCGGCTGTGACAAACTCTTCTTTGAAAGTGCTTTTGCCGTTTACTTCAAATTGGCACCGGGTGAGTTGGTTGGCTAGGTTGTGTAGCTGGTTTTTATTGATTTCTGCCCATTTGGTTTCGGGGTCAATTCCGGTGGCGTTTATCAGACTTTGCCATAAACGTTTGGGCAATTCAAAATGCGGAAACTTCAACACCCCTTGTTTGGCATGCTCGTTTTTGATTTCTTTTAATTGTTCCACCACATCGTCAAACCTGAGGTGTTCCAACCAATTTACTTCGAGGGTAAATTTATAATCCAGCGCATTCAATTCACGAGCCCCCCAGGCCGAAAGTTTTAAAATCGCCGGACCGCTCAACCCCCAGTGGGTAATCAATAACGGCCCCTCACTCTCAAGTCGAGTTCCCAATACTTTTACAGAAGCATTTGTGGAAACACCCGGCAAGTCAGCAATGCGTTTGTCTTTGATGTTGAATGTAAATAACGATGGCACCGGCGGAACGATGGTGTGTCCCAATTCTTCCAATAGATTCCAGATTTTGGGATTGCTTCCGGAGGCGATAACAAGATTTTTAGCTTGAAAAGTTCCTTGTGTAGTTTCAACCTTCCAAAGCTCTTTTTCGTTTAAAACTTCCTGAACGGAATGGTTCATTAAAACATCAATGCCCAATCGGTTTGTTTCATTTAAAAAACAGTCGATAATGGTTTGTGAATTGTCACTCTCCGGAAACATCCGGCCATCTTCTTCAATTTTCAAAGCAACACCGCGCTTTTCAAACCAGTCGATGGTATCGCCGGTCATAAAGCTGTGAAACGGCCCCAGCAGTTCTTTTTCGCCTCTGGGGTATTTTTTGATAAGGTCTTTCGGGATAAATTCGGCGTGGGTAACATTGCACCGCCCGCCTCCTGAAATACGCACTTTGGTCAGCACTTCCTTACCGCGTTCTAGAATGGCTATTTTGGCTTGAGGATGTTGCTCCGCCGCGTTGATAGCGGTAAAGAATCCGGCGGCACCGCCGCCGATGATAAGGATGTCAAGTGGCTTTTTCATTTATTCCAAAGCAAATTTCTCACACAACTGTAAAGTGCTCAAAACATCTTCCATCGTGGTGCGGGGGTTAATCAAACACATCCGCAACACTACCTGCCCGTTCAAAATAGTGGTGACCAAAAGCGCTTCACGCGACTTCACCACTTTTTGGGATATTTTCTGGTTGATGGCATCGAGCTGTTTCTCGGTCATGTTTTTACCAATGGGGTTGTACCTGAAGTTGATAATCGCCAAAGTCGCGGGGGAGACCACTTCCCATTTGTCGCTTTTACGCAGATAATCTTCGGTTTCTTCAGCGAGTTTGATGTTGTATGTGATTGCTTTTCTGAAAGCCATCAACCCAAAGGTCTTGATGGACATATAAAACTTGAGCGCCCGAAACCTTCGGGTCAGCTCGATACCGTGGTCATAAAAATTGATTTCAGATTCATTGCCTTCAATGTCGCGTAAATATTCGGGTTTTTCAGTAAAAGTGCCACTGAGCCATTTGTGGTTGCGCACGAGCAGGCAGCCAATCTCGTAAGGTTGGAAAAACCACTTGTGTGGATCCACGGTAATGGAATCTGCCTTTTCAATTCCCGAAAGCAATTGTTTACCATTTTTAGCTAAAATAGCCGCACCACCATAAGCGGCATCAATATGGAACCAGATTTTTTCCTTTTTACAAATGGTTGCCAATTCGTTGAGCGGGTCCACTGTCCCTGTATTGGTAGTCCCTGCCGAAGCAATGAAACAAAAGGGTTGCCAGCCTTCCAGCTTGTCTTTGGCAATCGCATTTTTTAGTTTATTGATGCCAATTTTAAATTCATTATCAGTAGGAATAATCCTGATTTGTTCTTTTCTAAAACCCAGTATGCGAATGGCCTTAATATTGGAAGAGTGCGCCTGGTCTGAAAGGTAGATAACAGCTTTCGAGAAATCGTCACCACATTTTAGGTTTCGGGCGGTGGCTACTGCTGTCAGGTTGGCCATGGAACCGCCACTGGTAAAGATTCCGCCGCCGCGTTTTATGGGAAAGCCATACAATTTCAGCAGCCAGTTTGTTGCCACAATTTCCATTTGAGCAGCAGCGGGCGAAGCAGCCCAACCTCCTGAAAAAATGTTGAATCCGCTGGCGAGTGCATCACCCATCGCACTGATAAAGTTGCTTGGGCCCGGTACAAATGAATAGGATTTAGGGTGACTCACTACATTGCTTTGGGTCATTACTCTTTGAAGTACAAAATCCAATACCTCATTGGCATCAGTGGGTTTTTCAGGGACTTCATCCTTAAATAAGCTATCCATTTCTTTTCTGGAAGCGGTTGCCACCGGAAACTTTTCATTTTGTGTATCAAAATGGGCAACAATGGAATCTACAATTTTGTAGCCATAGTCCAGCATTTCTTCTTTAGTAAGTTCTAATTTTTCTGTTTTGGTTAAAATCACTGCTTCATTTTTTAGGAGCTGCAAAGTTAGGGCATTCAGGTGGGGATGGAAATGATTTTAGGCATAAAAAAATCCTTTGACAATTTCTTTAAATAAAAGCACCGGTTTTGAAAGTCATTTACTTTGCTACATTTGAAATAGTAAACCCTCTCAGGGTTTAAACCTGAGAGGGTTGTTTTCTCATTTACTAAGATTAAATACTAGGCAATCGCTTCTGCTATTTCACCACAAGCTTTTTAACCGCTTGATTTTCATTTCCGTCAAAGGCAACAAAATAAAGACCTGCGTTCAAATTAAATTTGATTGTATTTGTTCCTTCAATAAGATTTTGCGTAAAAACTTTCTGCCCGTTTAGATTGTAAAAAGTGATTGTTTCAAAATTGTTTTGGTTTTGGAAATTGATTTGATTTTTAGCGGGATTTGGATACATTGTAAATGCAGTCAAGGTATTTTCGCCAGTGCTTAAAGTTTCACAGAAAACAGGATCAAAAATCACTTCACCCAATGTGGGGTCATCTACCTGATGAAAAATAACCCCTTCGGCCTCAGCCAAAGTGCCTTCCCCATTTTCTACCCAGCAGTTGTTTTTTGCCAAAATGGTGGTTGGACCGTTGTTGTAAAGCGCAAAGATTTCACCGTTGTTTCCGTTTTCAGAAAACACATTCAAACCGGGGTTGTCTGCATCATCGCCAAAATTGGCATCAACCGGGCCTTGAATGGTAACACCCCAAAGATTTCTTCTCATTGTATTTCCGGTGGCATCTACAGTCATATCACCAGTTGGTGCATTTAGATTGATGCCGCTTCCACCCAGATTGGGATTGACCTGGGTGTCATTGTCTTCAATGATATTATCCTTTATGAGCGCATAAGAATTTGGACCCACAATGGTCATTCCGTAACGGTTATCTTTGATTGTATTTCCTTCGATAATAACACGCAAAGCGCCTCCCACAAGATTGGCAACCGCGATACCACCGGCTTGATCCAAGTCGCGGTCTCCCAAAATAGTGTTGTTGCGTATTTTTAGAGTGTCGTTTAAACGCGTGGCTCCCATATTGATTTGAGGACGGTTATTGTTACTTTGGTTATTACCTTCGATTAAATTGTTTTCAATAATGGCAGAGACACTCTGGTTTGCACCGGAACTAATAGCCGGGTTGGCATTAAACAAAAAATCATTGTTTGTAATCACAGGTATCCCTCTGGATAAGGTAACCGTTGCTCCGGTTGCCACTCCTGAAACGTTGTTTAATAGCACACAATTATTGAGAACAAAACTTTCAGTTAAGACCTGAAGTCCGCCACCAAATTGTATGGTCGCATTTTGAATGTCAATAGTAGAAAATTCCTCAAACCGAAAACCATCATAAGGAGCGGCCTGATTTACAGCTGTAAAAATCACAGCATCTGCTTCGACAAAAAAAGAACCAAGCCCCAGGACTGTAATGCGCACTCCGGCTTCAATTTCAAGTGTAAGGTCTGTGTTTATTCTAAGAATATCATCTGCCGCTATAGTCAAATCTTCCAATAAGGTATAAGTTGTTCCTGAAACGGTAATTGTAGTAGGACTTGCGGCAGCTATATCGTCCAGTGTCCAGTCAACACCTGTACCGGGGGTGGTGTATTGGGCAAACGATACTGAAAAAGCAATTAATAAAAGGAATGTAGATGAAAATTTCATAATATTAGTTTAAGGGTTTTTGATTGCCCCAAAGGTAAAGAATTCTCAAAAAGACAAAAGGATAATCATTCCCTTTTAACTTTCATCCATTAACTGTATTTTTGCCGAACTTAATCAAAGGGTAACAATGAAATACCATTTCAACGAAATAGAAGCCAAATGGCGCAAGTACTGGGAAGAAAACCAAACATTTAAGGCCGAAAACCAAAGCGACAAACCCAAATACTATGTTTTGGACATGTTTCCTTATCCCTCAGGAGCGGGATTGCATGTGGGGCACCCGCTGGGGTATATTGCCAGTGATATTTATGCACGTTACAAACGCCACAAGGGTTTCAATGTATTGCACCCCATGGGCTATGACTCTTTTGGCCTTCCGGCGGAACAATATGCCATTCAAACCGGGCAGCATCCGGCTATTACCACTGAAACCAATATCAACCGTTACCGCGAGCAATTAGACCGCATCGGATTTTCCTTTGACTGGAGCCGCGAAGTGCGCACTTCGAACCCTGATTACTATAAATGGACACAATGGATTTTTACCGAATTGTTCCACTCCTGGTACAACAAAGACACTGACAAAGCCGAACCCATAGAAAGCCTCATCACCCGCTTCACCAATGAAGGCAACGAAGGGGTCAATGCCGTTTGTGATGAAAATGTTATGCCTTTTACTGCCGAAATGTGGAACGATTATGATGAGGAGCAACAACAAAAAATACTATTACAATACCGACTCACTTATCTCGCCGAAACCGAAGTCAACTGGTGTCCGGCTTTGGGAACCGTTTTAGCCAATGACGAAATCGTCAATGGTGTCTCTGAACGCGGCGGTCATCCTGTGGTGCGTAAAAAAATGAAACAATGGAGCATGCGCATCACCGCCTATGCACAACGCCTGCTCGACGGACTCAACCAGATTGACTGGCCGCAACCGTTGAAGGATTCGCAGACCAATTGGATTGGGCGGTCGGTTGGTGCTTCTGTTTCGTTTAAGGTCCTCCCCCTAGCCGCCTCCCAAGGAGGGGGAACACCTCGATATTTGACCGGCAAATCTGAAAAAATTTCTATGCTTTTAGATAAAGCACAAGAAATGCGGAAAGAACCAACGAAAGCAGAAGAAGCTTTGTGGCAAGCAATAAGAAACCGCAAGCTTGAAGGTAAATTTAGAAGACAACATCCCATCGATACGTTTATAGTAGATTTTGTTTGTCTTGAGAAAATGCTAATTATTGAAATTGACGGAGGAATCCACAAAAATCAAAAGGATGCAGATGAGTCGAGACAGCTTTTACTGGAAGTTAAAAAAGGATATAAAGTCATTCGATTTACAAATGAAGAAGTCTTAAATCAAATTGAAAATGTTCTTGAAAAAATAAAAATAGAATTACAAAACAGACCTTCATTTAAAAAAGACGAATCCAACTCCTATCTCCTTGTGAAAGGGGCAGGGGGTGAGGATACCCCCCTCTCCTCAGGAGAGGGGCAGGGGGTGAGGATAAATGTGTTTACTACAAGGCCCGACACAATTTTTGGTGTGAGTTTTATGACATTGGCTCCCGAGCACGAACTTGTTGAAAAAATCACGACTCCTGAGCAAAAAGATGCAGTCGAAGCTTATATCGAGCAGACCGCCAAGCGCAGTGAGCGCGAGCGTATGGCCGATGTGAAGACCATTTCTGGAGTGTTCACGGGAGCCTATGCTGAACATCCGTTTTCTAAAGAGCCCATTCCTATCTGGATTGGTGATTATGTGTTGGCGAGTTACGGTACCGGAGCCGTGATGGCCGTGCCTTGTGGCGATGAGCGTGATTACGCTTTCGCGAAACATTTTAATATCCCGATTCCAAACATCTTTGATCAAGACATTTCAGAAAATGCTTTTACCGAAAAGGAAGGATTTAAAATCGTCAATTCTGATTTCCTGAATGGTTTGGGTTACAAAGAGGCCATCAAGAAAGCCATTGAAGCATTAGAGAAAATCGGGCAAGGCTCAGGTAAAATCAACTACCGTTTGCGCGATGCGGTGTTTAGTCGTCAGCGTTACTGGGGCGAACCGTTCCCGGTCTATTACGTCAACGGCTTACCAAAAACCATAGCTCCGGAACATCTGCCCGTTCAATTACCCGAAGTGGAAAAATACCTCCCTACCGAAGACGGACAGCCGCCTTTAGGCCGCGCTGATGTCTGGGCGTGGGATGCTGAAAAGTGTACCGTGGTTAGTAATGAGTTGGTTGATAATGAAACCATATTTCCTTTGGAATTAAACACCATGCCCGGTTGGGCAGGAAGCAGCTGGTACCTCTTTCGGTATATGGATGCTAAAAACGACGACGAATTTGCAAGCCAAGACGCCCTGGATTACTGGCAAAATGTCGATTTATACATCGGTGGAAGCGAGCACGCCACGGGGCATTTGCTCTATTCCCGTTTCTGGACCAAATTTCTCTATGACCGTGGGTTCCTGAAAGTGGATGAGCCGTTTAAAAAACTCATCAACCAGGGGATGATTTTGGGGGAGAGCGCGTTTGTCAAAAGAGTTGAAGCTATTAAAAATGAATATGACACATATTCTGTTTTTCAAACTCAATCACCAATATTTATTTCAAATTTAATACTTAAGGAGATAAAGAATAACGAGGTTGATAGGGACTTAAACTCAAATATTCATGATTTATTAGAGAAATATTTTCAAACATTAGACGCTAATTTAAATACTAAAAACATTCAATTTAGTTTTAATGAAATACACGCCGATGTGTCCTTAGTTGATATCTCAAACAAGTTAGACATAGAAGCTTTCAGAAATTGGCGAGAGGAATACAAAAACGCTATCTTCATCTTAGACAATGGTGAAATATATGACCCAACAACTCCCCCTCCTTCGGAGGGGGCCGGGGGGAGGACTTTCACAGTCTCCCGCGAAGTCGAAAAAATGTCCAAGTCCAAATACAACGTCGTCAACCCTGATGATATTTGTGAGCAGTATGGCGCAGACACCCTGCGAATGTATGAAATGTTCCTGGGACCGTTGGAGCAGGCCAAGCCCTGGAATATGGCCGGCATCACCGGGGTGCATAGCTTTTTAAAGAAATTCTGGAAACTCTACCATTCCCCCTCCTTGGGAGGGGGCCAGGGGGAGGACTTTTACGTTTCTAACAACCCCGCTTCCAAAGACAGCTTAAAAACCCTGCATAAAACCATCAAAAAAGTGGAGGAAGATATTGAGAACTTTAGTTTCAATACCTCGGTTTCTACATTTATGATTGCGGTAAATGAGTTGACGGCGCAGCAATGCACTTCGCGCGACGTGTTGGAACCACTGGCGATATTGATTTCGCCTTATGCACCCCATATCGCGGAGGAGTTGTGGAACAAGTTGGGCCATTCAGAAAGTATTTCTACAGCAGCTTTCCCTAAATTTGATGCAACACATTTGGTGGAAAGTACTAAGGAATACCCCATTTCGTTTAACGGCAAAATGCGTTTTACGTTAGAATTGCCTTTGGTCTTATCAAAAGAAGACATTGAAAAAGCCGTAATGGCTCACGAAAAAACACAACACTATCTGGAAGGTCGCACACCCAAAAAGGTGATAGTCGTTCCCGGGAAGATCGTGAATATTGTGGGGTAGGGTTTTTGGTTTTGCTTCCAGCCTTCGGCGGGCACGGCGCACAGCCTGCCGGCAGTTGAGTTCGCTCCGCTCGTGTCAGGTATGAGCATTGAGCATGCCTGAATATGGTTTACAGCTATTAAAAAGTTTTTCCATTCAATAAAATTCTGTAAATTAGCCTTATGGACGCAACGCTTTTAAATAGAATTACTATCAATCCCGATATCTGCAACGGCAAAGCCGTTATCAGGAATTTAAGGATTACGGTAGAAACTGTTTTACAATATCTTTCTGCCGGAGACACTACAGAAGATATTTTGAAAGCTTATCCATTTCTTGAAAAAGAAGACATTCAGGCTTGTATCTATTTTGCCTTAAAAGGCTTATCAACAAACAAAAATGAAATTCAATTGGTCAGTTGATGAAATTTTTAGTAGATGTAAATTTACCCAAACATTTTTCTTTTTTCAATTCGCCTGATTTCCAGTTTGTAAATGATATAAATCTTTCTGCAACAGATACTTTTATCTGGAATTACGCTTTAGAAAACAACTTGACTATCATCACTAAAGACACCGATTTTTATTCCCGGTTTTTACTTGAAGAGAAGGCTCCTAAAATCATTCACATCCAATTGGGCAATTGCTCGCTAAAAGAACTACACACTCATTTTGAAAACCACTGGTTTGCCTGTAAAGAGCAGATTCAATCTTCAAATTTTGTGAGTTTACAAGAAACAAAAATAGAGGTCATCAGGTAAAAATAAGACGAATTGTCACCCATCAAAATCGGCAAGATTTTTGGTATATGTGAAGTAATTAAAATTTAAAAAAGAACAAAACAATGATAGGATATTATATTTTAGCCGGGCTCATCTTTTTAGTGAGCATGTATGTAAGCAACCGCTTAAAAAGTAAGTTTAAAAAATACTCAAAAGTCCATTTACAAAACGGGATGAGTGGCAAAGAAATCGCAGAAAAAATGCTGGCAGATCACGGCATTCGTGATGTACAGGTCATTTCCACCCCCGGTATGTTGACAGACCACTACAATCCATTAAAGAAAACAGTCAACCTGAGTGAAGGCGTTTATATGCAACGCAATGCTGCCGCCGCCGCTGTGGCCGCTCACGAGGTGGGTCATGCTGTACAGCATGCTCAGGCATATTCGTGGCTTGATATGCGTTCCAAACTGGTACCCGTGGTAAGCGTGGCTTCACAATATTCTCAATGGGTGATTTTGGGTGGTTTGGTATTAGCGGCAGGAACGGCTTTTGGAAACACACTTTTATTAGTGGGTATCATTATGTATGGTCTGGGTACACTTTTCAGCTTTATTACACTTCCTGTGGAATATGATGCGAGCAATCGTGCGCTGGCCTGGATGACCAACAAAAACATGCTCACTCAACAGGAACACGCCGGAGCTAAAGATTCCCTAAAATGGGCAGCCCGAACTTATGTAGTAGCTGCTGTGGGTTCACTGGCAACTTTGCTGTATTTTATTATGATTTATCTCGGAAGGGACTGATAAAATAAAAAATACAATCTTCAAGCACCAAATTCCAATTTGGTGCTTTTTTATTTTAAAAATACTTTAATTTCTTCAGCTATAAGTGTGGTGGGAGCCTTTTCAATGGGGTGTTGAACATCTGGTAAAATGAGGAGAGCAGCATTTGGCAACCATTCTGAAACCTGTCTGGTTTCAGAAATACTAACCATTTTATCCCCATCACCAATGGTGAGTTTTACGGGTGTTTTGATTTTATTAAAATCGTCCTTTTCTAGGGGTTGTTTTGTGCCCAAATCGAGCATCATTTGGGCTGTTTTCCCCAAGACTGCTTCCCATGATTGCGGGTGATGCCGTTGTTGTAAAGCTTTCGCGAAAGCGGGAATTTTCTCTTTGATAATTTCAGGATTGAGCATTTGGATTTCCTTTTGGGAAATCTCGGGTGACCAGTTAAATTTGGTTGCCAGGGTAAGGATTTTTTCCACCCTTTCAGGATGTTTTGAAGCGAGGTATAACGCCACATAACCGCCCATGCTGTATCCAAAAATGGAAATCTTCTCTATTTTGTTTTGATCGAGATAATTCAAAACCTGAACAGCAAAATTTTCGATGGAAAACGGGTGGATAAAGTCACTACCCCCATGACCACTGAAGTTGATGTTGTGGACTTCAAAGTGATTTTCCAGCTCTTTTGCAAGAGGTGTTAACTGGCCTTTTGCACCAATGGCACCGTGAAGTAATAAAAGTGTTTTCAAATTTTATCCGTAAATATTATCGGGGTTGTAGCCCAGATATTCCATTTCATATTCTTTAAAAATGATGCCGTGGTCTTCCAGTTCCTTCAGGATGGGTTCATACACCTCTTTTTTAATGGGTAGTTGCACACCGGGAGTGGTGATTTCTCCATTGAGAATTTTAAGCGTTGCAATGGCAACAGGTAAACCCACTGTTTTTGCCATAGCGGTAAAGGTTTGATCATCTCCTTTAATAACCATATTGGAATCAATCTGTTGTTTTTTGCCGTCGAGTTCATAACCAAATTTGTGATACATCACAATCATGTCTTTGTCTTCGGGTTCCAGCGTCCATTTATCCATCAATATTTTTTGAAGGCATTGAGCCGGTGTGGCATTTTTAATACCAATTTTTTTATTTGGATTGAAAATATCCAATTCAACCAGCTTGTCCCACATCACGTCATCCTGGTCTATTTTAAGGTTGTGTCTCAACTTGAGCTCCACAACATCGGTAGGAGAATAAGGCAAGAAATGATTCACAAAATCACGATAACTTAAATTTTCTGTATTTTGAAGTTTATAAGAATCATCTGTCATGCCGAGTTGTACAAACATGTTCCAAGCTTTACTGAACCCCACTTTTCTTATGGTGCCGCGGTATAAAGTGAGTATGTCTTCCAAGCCATAAATCTCGCGATACTTTAATGAGTTTCTGTTGGCATAGCCTTCAAAGCGACCATACCCATTGATATCTAAAAACTCAGTTCTTCTGAAAAGTCTGTGGTATGGGATGTATTTGTATTTTCCTTCCTGTATGAATTCTGCGGCACCTCCTTGTCCTGCCAAAACCACGTTTCTGGGGTTCCAGGTGAATTTGTAGTTCCATAGGTTGGTATCGCTTTCAGGAGCAACAAGCCCACCGGTGAAAGACTCAAAAAGGAGCATTTTACCGCCTTTGTCTCTAATGCGGTCTATAACTTGCATGGCACTCATATGATCAATCCCGGGATCGAGGCCAATCTCGTTCATAAAAACCAGTTCTTTTGATTTTACTTTCGTGTCGAGACTAAGCATTTCATCACTAATATAGGAGGCCGTAACCATGTTTTTTCCAAATTCCAAACAGTCTTTAGCCACTTCAAAATGATAACGGGCCGGAAGCATCGAGATGACAATATCTGCTCCTTGGACAGCTTCTTTGCGTTGTTTTTCATTGAAAACATCAAGAACAACAGTGCGGGCATTGGGGTGATTGCCAATTAAACTTGTTGCTGCTTTGATGTCAACATCGCCAATGGTTAAAAATAAGTCTTCCTCTTCAGACTTTTCTAAAAGATATTTTATTAAGCTACTTGCTGATCGTCCTGCTCCAATTATTAAGATATTCCTCATTCTAATTTTGTAATTTTGTCATATTATTTTATCAGGATACGAATGTACTAAATTGTTCACGTTTCATAAAGGGAAGTATGTATAAAAATATGGTTATTTACGGGGCGGTCTTTGCTATGCTGTCTGTGGTTTTTGGAGCCTTTGGAGCTCATACTTTAAAAACAATGATTCCCGCAGATGCTTTGGCAACTTTTGAGACAGGTGTGAGGTATCAAATGTATCACGCACTAGCGCTTATTTTTGTTGGAATGTCTCACTTGCTCACCCGGGCCGTTCAAAAACCGGTTTTTATATTATTCTCTCTAGGAATTTTCTTATTTTCGGGATCCATTTATTTGCTTTCTCTCAATGTGTTATTACCTTTTAACGCTCAAGTAATTGGATTTATAACGCCATTAGGCGGTGCTTGCTTTATCATTGGATGGTTCTACTTCCTGTTGAAAATTATAAAGTTAAAATCGATATAAATCTAATTCTTTTAAGGGCTTTGTAGCTAAATATTTTTTACTTTTGTAGTCTACAACAATCATATAAAATCAAGTTATGGTCAATAGTAACCAAGCAACTAAATCGATTTCGTTGGATACCTACGGAATCAAAAACGCAAAAGTTAACTACCAACTCTCTCCGGACGAACTCCACAAAATCACCATCGAAAAAGGCCAAGGCGTTGAAGCAAATTCAGGCGCACTGGCAGTTAACACCGGTGAATTTACAGGACGTTCTCCAAAAGACAGATTTATTGTAAAAGACGATATCACCCGCGATAAAGTGTGGTGGGGAAACATCAACATCCCTTTTCCCGCAGATATGTTTGATAAATTGTATGACAAGGTCACAAATTATCTTTCTGAAAAAGAAGTATTTGTCAGGGACAGTTATGCGTGTGCTCATAAAGATTTGAGATTGAATATACGTGTGGTGAATGAATATCCTTGGTCCAACTTGTTTGCGTACAATATGTTTCTGCGTCCAGAGGAAAGTGAATTGGAAAACTTTTCGCCCGACTGGTTGGTGATCAACGTGCCCGGTTTTATGGCAGACCCTGATGAAGATGGCACCCGTCAACATAACTTTGCCATTTTAAACTTCACCAAAAAAATTGCCTTGATTGGCGGAACCGGATATACCGGCGAAATTAAAAAAGGTATTTTCTCTGCTTTAAATTTCATCCTTCCTGTTGATAAAAATACTTTACCGATGCATTGTTCTGCCAATGTAGGTGAAGACGGTGAAACTGCAATTTTCTTTGGTCTTTCCGGAACCGGAAAAACCACCCTTTCTGCAGATCCCAACAGAAAACTCATTGGTGATGATGAACACGGCTGGACTTCAGACAATAAGATATTCAATTTTGAAGGTGGTTGTTATGCTAAAGTAATCAACCTTACCGAAGAGCAAGAACCTGATATTTACAGAGCCATCAAAAAAGGAGCGATACTTGAGAATGTGATCATGGATAATAATGGGGAAGTGGATTTCAAAGACATTTCCATCACACAAAACACCCGCGTGAGTTACCCCATTTACCACATTGACAATATTCAAACCCCATCCATAGCTGAGAACCCAAAAAATATATTTTTCCTTACCGCAGATGCCTTTGGCGTGTTGCCTCCCATCTCAAAATTAACACCAGGACAGGCTGCTTATCACTTTATTAGCGGTTATACCGCCAAAGTAGCCGGTACTGAAGCCGGGGTAGATGAACCTATGCCCAATTTCTCAGCTTGTTTTGGTGCACCCTTTATGCCTTTGCATCCCACCAAATACGCAGAAATGCTTAGCAAAAAAATGAAAGATGCAGGTGTTAACGTTTGGCTAATCAACACCGGATGGACAGGAGGTCCTTATGGCATTGGAAGCAGAATGAAATTAAAATACACCCGTGCTATGATCACCGCAGCAATGAATGGTGAATTAAATGATGTATATTTTGAGCAACATCCTATATTTGGACTTGCGATGCCCACACATTGTCCCAATGTGCCTGACGAAGTGCTCAACCCAAAAAGCACCTGGAAAAATGCCAAAGCTTATGATGTACAGGCCAAAGAGCTGGCAGCTTCTTTTAGAGAGAATTTTGCCAAGTTTGAGTCATATGCCAATGAAGAGATATTGGGCGGCGCTCCGATGGGGTAAACTTCAAAATAAATAGATAAAAAAAGCGGCTACTTTTAAAGTAGCCGCTTTTTTTAATTCTATCTTGTTGTCAATTATTTCTTTTTATTGACCTCGGTGATGTACTTCTCCAACGCCATGGTCATTGAAGGTGTTTCAGGGGTTGGGGCTTGTATATCCACACGCAAACCACTTTCTTTTGCGGCCTGAACTGTTGTGTTGCCAAAAACAGCTATACGTGTGTCGTTTTGTTCAAAATCAGGGAAGTTCTCAAAAAGTGATTTAATTCCGCTAGGGCTGAAAAACACTAAGATGTCATAATATACATCTTTTAAATCAGAGAGGTCGCTCACCACAGTTTTATAAAAGGTGGCCTGTCTCCATTTTACTTTTAAAGAGTTTAATATTTCGGGGATATCTGGTTTTAATACATCTGAACAAGGCAACAAAAAGCTTTCATTCTTGTATTTTTTAATCATGGGTGATAGCTCTGAAAAGGTGCGTTTCCCAACATAAATCTTACGTTTTCTGTAAACCACATATTTTTGCAGATAAAAAGCTACTGCTTCAGACAGGCAAAAGTATTTAAGTGTATCAGGCACCTTAAATCGCATTTCTTCAGCAATCCTAAAAAAATGGTCTACAGAGTTTCTACTGGTGAGAATAATTGCTGTATAATTATTCAAATCAACTTTTTGAGCTCTTACATCTTTACTGGAAACCCCTTCAACGTGAATAAAAGGTCTGAAATCAATTTTTACTTTTTGCTTTTCTACAAGTTCAAAGTAAGGAGAGTTTTCGATAATAGGTTCTGGTTGGGAAACCAAAATTGTTTTCACTTTCATAAACCTGGTTATTTTTTTTGTTAAAATTTCACGACCTTAGAAGTATCTTGTACAAGATAAAATAAGGTGAAATTTCAAGAGCGCAAAGATATAAAATAAAATAAAACAAATGACTTCTCACTAACTTTTCCTGAACTTTATAACTGTACCCAAGTGAAATGATGTTGAAAACAACAATAATTGCAACCATAAAAAATAAAATAGATTTTGATGGAGCAATGGTGTAAAGTAAAATCACATTGAAAACGAGTAGTAAAAGAGCTATTAAATTTCTATAACTCAATTTTTGGTACAAATATGTATCTATTTGTTTGTCAATTGAAAAAAGTGTCGCGATAATCTTCTCAATATAAAATTTCAAACCAATAAATAAGCTATAAAAACCAAGTATTTGAATAAATACAATTTGATTTTGAAGACTGATATCTTCACTAAAAAAATCCAAAAAAATAAATAAAAACAGGGATGCTGAGATTATTTGAACAAGTAGCAAAAGGTTATTAAAAGAATTAAAAACTTGTGGGTTTTTGCCGTGCACCAAAAAATATTTATTAGTGATAACAAGCTGTATAAACTCATTAAACCTAGAGGTGTTTGTTAGTTTTGCTCCTGCAACTAACACAAGGCATAGAAAGATTAAAAGGGTAATCCAATCAGGTGTAGCGGTATTTCTAATAATTTCTTCCAAAGCCTCACTTTATGAGACACAAATTTACTTTAAAATAAATGCAATTTATAAGCAGCTATAACATTTTTTAAACAAGCTTTCAATATAAAAATGAGTACATTTGCGCAAAAATTTGGGGAATGTCCAAAGCATTGGTGGTTATACCCACATATAACGAAATCGAAAACATTGAACGTGTTATTAGAAATGTTTTTTCGCTACAGCGAAAATTTGACCTGTTGATAGTTGATGATAATTCGCCAGACTTAACCTCAAAAAAAGTTGAAGAACTTCAAATCGAATTTCCGGACAATTTGCACTTGCTTCTCCGAGCCGAAAAAACAGGTCTTGGCACGGCATATATTGCCGGTTTTAAGTGGGCATTAGAGAGAGATTATGCGTATATTTTTGAAATGGATGCCGACTTTTCTCACAATCCAAACGACCTGATAAGGCTTTATAACGCTTGTGAAAAACAGGAATATGATGTCGCCATTGGTTCGCGTTATGTCAAAGGAGTCAATGTTGTAAATTGGCCCATGAGCAGGGTGTTAATGTCCTGGTTGGCTTCAAAATATGTGAGGTTTATCACCAGAATGCCCATTTTTGACACTACGGCAGGGTTTGTGTGTTACCGGAGAAAAGTGCTTGAAAGCATTAATCTGGACAAAATACAATTTGTGGGTTATGCCTTTCAAATTGAAATGAAATTTAAGGCCTATTTAAGTAAATTCAAGATTACTGAAGTTCCTGTGATTTTTACAGACCGCACTAAAGGCGAATCAAAAATGAGCGGGGGCATCATTTCTGAAGCTGTGTTTGGAGTACTGTCTATGAAATTTAAAAGCTTGTTTAACCGCTATGAAATTTAAAATATGCACACTGTATTAATCAAAAATGCTAATGTAGTCAATGAAGGAAAGATCACAAACTGTGACGTTCTTATTCAAAATGAAGAAATTTTAGAAATTGCTGAAAGTATAAGTGCAAAATCTTCAGACACAATTGTCATCGATGCTGAAGGAAAGTCTCTACTTCCCGGAGTGATTGATGATCAAGTGCATTTTAGAGAACCCGGGCTCACTCATAAAGCAACAATAGAAACCGAATCCAAAGCGGCTATTGCAGGGGGAATCACCACTTTTATTGAAATGCCAAACACCTTGCCACAGGCTACGACCATTGAGATGTTGGAAGACAAATTTGAAATTGCCAAAAACACTTCCTGGGCAAACTACTCCTTTATGTTTGGCGGCACCAATGACAATCTGGAAGAAATTTTAAAAGTAGATCCCAAAAAAGTAGCTGCCTTAAAGTTGTTTTTAGGCTCATCAACAGGAAATATGCTTGTAGATGACCCCAAAGTATTGGAAGAAATATTCTCAAAATCAAAGCTGCTTATCGCCGTGCATTGTGAGGATGAAAACACCATTAAGACAAATCTAGAAGAACATCTTGAAAAATTTGGTGAAAACATTCCGATAGAATACCACCCAAAAATAAGAAGTGAGGAAGCGTGTTACCTGTCCTCTTCAAAAGCCATTGCACTGGCAAAAAAAACCGGCGCGAGATTGCATGTTTTCCACCTTTCAACAGCTAAAGAAACCGCTTTGTTTGATAACAAAACACCGCTTGAGAAAAAGAAAATTACAGCAGAAGTATGCATTCATCACCTTTGGTTTTCTGATAAAGATTATAAAGAAAAAGGAACGCTCATCAAATGGAACCCCGCCGTTAAAACCGAAAATGACCGTGAAGGACTTTGGAAAGCCTTGCTCGATGACCGCATTGATGTAATTGCTACAGACCATGCACCACATACTTTAGAAGAGAAAAAGAACGTTTATACAAAAGCACCCTCAGGTGGGCCGCTGGTTCAACATGCACTGGTCGCTATGCTCGAAAATTACCACCACGGAAAAATATCCCTGGAAAAAATTGTCGAAAAAATGTGCCACAACCCCGCAATTCTTTTTGAAATTAAAGAACGCGGTTTTATAAAAGAGGGCTACAAAGCAGACTTGGTGTTGGTCGATTTGCACGCCCCCTGGACGGTCAATAAAAGCAATATACTCTACAAATGTGGCTGGTCGCCTTTTGAAGGATTTACCTTCAAGTCGAGAATTTCTCATACCTTAGTCAACGGTAAAATTGTCTATAACAATTCTAAATTTTCAAAAACAAGTAAAGCACAACGCATTGAATTCAATCGGTAAAATAAAAAAAAACAGCATCTGTCTTGTCATTTTGTTTTTGGGACTTGGCCTCTTTTTTTTAAGCTGTCAGAATATTCAATACCCTGAAAAACCCAAAAACCTTATCCCTGAAAATAAGATGGTGGAAGTATTGGTTGATGTGTATTTATTCAATGCTGCAAAAAGCATAAACCGGCTTCCTTTACAACAAACCGGAATGACCCCACACCAGTTTATCTATGAAAAGCACAATATTGACAGTATTCAATATGAAAACAGCAATGCTTATTATGGAGCCGATTTAAATAAATATGAACGTATTCATAACAAAGTGAAAGACTTTCTGGAATTAAAAAAAAGAGAGATAGACACGACAATTGCAAGAGAAAAAAGAAGGTTGGACTCCATTAAGTTTGTTACAGATTCCCTCAAACTGCTGAGAATCGAAGGATTGATTGATTCACAGGAAGAATTAAAAGTTCTCAAAAAATTAGAGCCAGACACAATTAACTAGAGTGGTCACGCTTATAATTTTTTGTAATTGTCTCAATAGTTTTTGATAACGGAATAAAATCATAGTGAAGCACACTTTTAATTTTACTGTTATCGTAGTGCTTTTTTTTGAGTATTGCTTCTGCTGTACTCTTAAAAAGCATTTGTTTATTAAATGAAAGTTTACTTTTTAAGTTATCCAAACGCCAAGCAATTTGAAGCATCCAGGGTTTTAATTCTTTTTGAGGTGGCTTTTTTCCAAACGCTTTGGCTATTATAGTTAACAGGTTTTGATAAGTGGTTCCTTCGGCAACGAGAATAAAACGCTCATTTTTTATGGAGCTTATCATTAATTTGATGGCAATTTTTACCACATCAACCACATCCACAAAACCCATTTCGCCCGTTGTATAATAGGAAAGTCCTTTATACACTTTATTGAAGATGGCTCCGGTACCTTTGTTCCAATGCCCACTACCCAAAATCACACCCGGATTGATTATTACAGCATCCAAACCTTCTTGTGTGCCCCGCCAAACTTCCATTTCGGCACCATATTTTGAAATGGCATAGACGTTATTGTCGCCATCGGGGTTCCAGTGCATTTCTTCGTGTATCATTTTTTGGCTGTCATTACCAAGAGTAGCAATAGAACTTATGTGACATAATTTTTTAACTTGAAATTGAAGACACAAATTCACAATATTTGCAGTGCCTTCTATGTTTGACTTTTTAAGTTTCTGAAAGTTTTTAGGATCAAAACTCACATAGGCAGCGGCGTGATAAACAAAATTAACCCCTTCAAAAGCCTCTGTCAAAGCAGGAATATCAACCAGATTTGCCTCCACCCATTCAATTTGATTAAAAAGGATTTCCGGTTCATCTGTAAAATATGAAAACACTTGTTTTACCCCCTCAAGATCGCTGTTTGCTCTATGAATTGCCCTTACCTTTTGCTCCTCTTGAAGCAAAAAGTACAATAAATGCGCGCCAACAAGTCCTGTGCCTCCGGTTACTAAAATCATTCCACTAAAATACTCTTTTTTAAAATTCTGCTTCATCTTTTGTCTGATAAATCTATCTTTGCAAAAACAATTTCCAAATGCTTAAAAATTTTGTAGAAGAATTGCAATGGCGTGGTATGATACAAGACGTCATGCCCGAGACCGAAGAACATTTACTTGAAGAAATGCGTGCAGCTTATGTGGGCATCGATCCCACGGCAGATTCTTTACACATTGGGCATTTAGTGAGTGTGATGATGCTGCGTCATTTTCAAAAAAGCGGACATAAACCGTATGTTTTAATTGGTGGTGCAACCGGGATGATCGGTGACCCTTCAGGAAAATCGCAGGAACGCAATTTGCTTGATGAAACCACACTGCGTCACAACCAGGATGCCTTGAAAGCACAACTTTCCCGTTTTTTAGATTTTGAAAGTGACAATGAGAATGCCGCTGTGATGGTCAATAATTATGACTGGATGAAGGAATTTTCATTTTTGGATTTCATCAGGGATGTAGGGAAACACATCACTGTAAACTATATGATGGCCAAAGATTCGGTTAAAAAACGCCTTACCGGCGATGCCAAAGAAGGTATGTCATTTACAGAGTTTACTTACCAGCTGGTTCAAGGGTATGATTTTTTACATTTATTCCGCGAGAACAACTGCACCCTGCAAATGGGTGGCAGTGACCAGTGGGGAAACATCACCACCGGCACCGAACTCATAAGACGCATCGCAGGAGGAAAAGGCTATGCCCTCACCTGTCCTTTGATTACAAAAGCAGATGGAACCAAATTTGGCAAAACAGAAGGAGGGAACATTTGGCTGGACGCCGAAAGAACGTCCCCTTATAAATTTTACCAATACTGGCTAAACACCAGCGATGAAGATGCTGAAAAATATATCAAAATATTTACTTTCTTATCTAAACAAGAAATTGAAACCTTAAACTCAGCGCACAAAACAGCTCCTCATTTAAGACAACTTCAAAAGCGTTTGGCCGAAGAAATGACCATGATGGTACATTCAAAAGAAGAGCTGGACAATGCTGTCGTTGCTTCAAATATACTCTTTGGGAACTCTACTTCAACCGATTTAAAAAAATTGAATAAGAGCACATTCTTAGATGTTTTTGAAGGGGTGCCGCAAACTGAGGTTTCGCAAAAGCAAATTTCAGAAGGATTGGATATCATTGCCGCCTTAGCCGAAGTGGGAGGCTTTTTAAAATCAAACAGTGAAGCGCGCAGAGCCTTGAAAGAGAATTCGATTTCGGTTAACAAAGAAAAAGTGGATGAGACTTATAAAATCACTGAAAAAGATTTAATCAACAACACCTTTGTGCTGTTGCAAAGGGGAAAGAAAAATTATTTTATTTTACGGCTTGTATAAATGAGAGAAACCCTTAGAATCTCCTAAGGGTTTCAATCAACTAACTAACCAATTATGAAAGCCCAAAATGGGGATAATACTTTTACATATTACAATGGGCTGAGCTTTCTAAACTTAAGTCGTAACTTTCTGCTTGTCATTACTTCATTAAGAAAAAAATAACATTTTTATAACACCATTAGGTTACACCCTCTTATATCGCTTGTATCAAACCTACCAAGTATTTCAAAACTTCCGTTTGCATGGACTTTACCTAAATCCTGGGTAGCAATAAACGAACAGGAATGATAATTTGCGAGGTCGAGGATATTCATCCCGCCTGTTTGATGTTGTACCAAACTCAAGGCGTCTTCAGTATCCCTGGTGAGTACCTTCATCCACGGTGGACATTCAAAAATTCCGTTGCCTTTTGAGTAAGCTTGCGACAACAGTTCTGTCATTCCATACTCGCTGTGTATTTGGGAAACCCCAAAACCCTCCTTTAAAATGGCATGCAGCTCACTTCTTATGAGTTCTTTTCTTCTTCCTTTCATTCCGCCCGTTTCCATGACAATGGTGCTTTTAAGTGAAAACCGGTGCTGTTCAACCAGGTCGAGCAAGGCAAAGGAAACGCCAATCAACAGTACTTTCTTTCCGGCGGCATCAAGACTTTTTAATTTTTCTGCAAGCAAATCAAGTTGATTAAGGTAAAAACCGCTTTCGGCATGTTTGCTTTGGGCGATAAAGTCATTCACCATATAGATTAATGACGAGCCTTCCCTCTCAAGGTAAGAAGGCAATAGCCCCAATACCACATAGTCGTCAACAGGTCCATAAAAGTGATTAAACCCTCTAGTGAAGCTTTGCTTATAGCCATTTAAGTCAGCTACAAAATGTTTACTTGTTTGACTTCCGGTAGTGCCACTGCTGGTAAAAATGGCTTGTGGTTTTTTTGATGTGGAGACCACTTTTTTTGATTTGAAAAATTCAATGGGCAAAAATGGGATTTCGTTAATCGAATGAATGTCTGAAGGATGCTTATACAACAAGTCACAAAATGAACGGTACACGGTATTATTCTCAAACTGATATTGAAAAACCTCCAGGGCTTTTTGTTCAAAATCCTTTGGGGAACTGATTGAAAAAATTGAATCCAAACTCATTGATAAAACAGACTTGTATAAATAAAAAAAGCTTCCGCAATTTACGGAAGCTTTCTTAAATTTTATGTCTTAAATGTCTTAGTTTACAATCAACTTTTTAGTTGAAGTCGTGTTGTTTTCAGTAACCTGAACTAAGTAGATACCTGCTTTTAGGTTTGACACATTCAATGTGTTGTTTGAAATTGTTTTAGAAATAACTTGTTTTCCCAAAACATCATATACCGCTACTTGCAATGGTTGATTGCCATTTGTTTTGATAGTTACAATACCGTTTTTAACCGGGTTTGGGTACATATTTAATTCCAATTTGTCAAATGATTGTGTGCTTAAAACACCTGCAACCAATTTGATGTTGTCTATTCTATTGTTGCCGTTTGTTGTTGTAGCACCATCAAAAGTTACTCTCAAATAGGCTGTTGCAGCATTGTTTAGATCAGCTGGAGCTGTAGCCTCAACAAGAAAGAAATCAGTCACGTTTGTGTCTTCAATAGTACCAAAGTCTGTAAAATCTGTACCATTTGTACTCCAAGACCAGGTTTGTGAAGTAAAACCAGAAGCAGTACCTCTTGTTGCATAACTAATTTCTAGACTTTCTTTATTTGTCATTGAAAACTCAAATTGAATATATGCTCCATTGTTTGCATTGTCTGTTCCTCCTTGAATAGAAATTGAACCTCCGGCATCATCTCCATCTTCAGCATTTATAGTAGAACCGGCAAAACTTGGAATCCATCGATAAACAAGATCTCCATTTCCATTTGTTTCGGTCTCATCTAAAATACCACCACCAACAGTTAAGGAACCAGCCCCTAAATCTGCAGCTTGAGGGAAAGCATCTGGATCAGCCAAAAAGCCAAACCCGCCTCCAGGCAAATCATTGCTATTTTGATTCCAATAAGCAACAATATCCTGCGCTTGAGAAGGAATCGAGAAAATTAAGGCCAAGCCTAAGAATAAAGTAATTTTTTTCATTTCAAATATTTTTGTGTAAATGTTTATAGTGCAAATGTATAAAAAAAGAATCGTATTATTGAAGAAATGCTTATTTTATAAAAAAATTAATAGTAATGTAACATGTTCAAAACAAAACCAATAGCTAATCAGTTTAACTTTTTTGTTTATTTTATTATTGTGTTACCATATTGTTATTATTCACACACAAATTTTCTCCTGAAAGTAATTTAATACTATCTTTACTTTATCAATAGAGTACTTATCAAATCATAACTATGAAGAAAAAGGATATTAAAATTTTACTGGTTGATGATGAACCAGATATTTTAGAGATTGTTGAATACAATTTATCTGCAGAAGGTTATCAGGTTTATACTGCCGAAAATGGACTAGAAGCTGTTAAAAAAGCAAAAAAACACCTTCCTCATTTAATCATACTCGATGTGATGATGCCCGAAATGGATGGAATTGAGGCCTGTGAAAAAATGAGAGGCATTCCAGATTTAGCAAACTCAATTATTACCTTTTTAACCGCTAGAGGCGAGGATTATTCACAGGTAGCCGGTTTTGAAGCCGGTGCAGATGATTACATCACAAAGCCCATAAAGCCCAAAGTTTTGGTAAGTAAAGTAAAGGCACTCTTGAGAAGATTTAAAGAAACCACCTCAGAGGAAGCAACTGTAAACTTAGGTAATTTGATTATCAATCGTGAAGAATATAAAGTCATTAAAAACAAAAAGGAAATTACGCTTCCGCGAAAGGAGTTTGAATTACTAGCTCTTTTAGCCTCAAAACCCGGAAAAGTGTTTAAACGGGAAGACATTCTTGATAAAGTCTGGGGAAACGAGGTGGTTGTTGGAGGAAGAACTATAGATGTTCATATTAGAAAATTGCGAGAAAAAATTGGAGATAATAGTTTTAAAACTGTAAAGGGAGTTGGGTATAAATTTGTTGTTTAATGTCCAAAAAAATAAAAAAAACATACCGTTTTGCTGTTTTCACATCTCTATATATTAGTATAACAGTGGTTGTTTTTTTGGTCATTTTTTTATATTTAATTGATGCTTTAAATTTTTACTACATTGGAGCCTTTGGGCTCTTTTTCTTTTTTATTTCTTTTTTAATAATTCAATTTCGCGTTAAGCATTTTATATACAATCAAGTTAAAAAAATCTACAACGATGTGAGTTTGCTGGATGCTTCAACATTACATCCAAGACATATTACCACAGATATGGACTCCCTTACCCGTGAGGTTCAAAAGTTTGCAAAAAACAAAAAACTGGAAATAGAAACCCTCAAAGTACGTGAAGAATACAGAAAAGAATTTATGGGGAATGTAGCACACGAGTTAAAAACACCCTTGTTTACAGTTCAAGGTTATATTCTCACTTTGCTCGATGGAGCAATGAAAGATAAATCGGTGAGAAAAAAATACCTGCAACGTGCAAGCAAAGGAGTCGATAGGCTTATTTATATTGTTAAAGACCTCGATATGATTACCAAGCTTGAGATGGGAGATTTGAACTTACACAAAGAGCAATTTAACATCATCGAGCTGGTTCAAAATGTTTTTGATTTGCTGGAAATGAAGGCCGCAAAAAAAAATATCACCCTCACTTTTGACAGAAACTACTCAAATTCCATTTTTGTTCATGCAGACCGAGAACGCATACAACAAGTACTCACAAATTTAATAGTCAACTCCATAAAATATGGAAAAGAAGAAGGTACCACCGAGGTGAGTATTGAAGATTTAATTAAAAACAAAGTGATTGTAAGAATTACAGACAATGGAGAAGGCATTGCTAAAGAACACCTCACACGCATTTTCGAACGATTTTTCAGAGTGGATAAAAGCGGCTCTAGAAAAGAAGGCGGCTCTGGCCTTGGACTATCAATTGTAAAACATATACTGGAAGCTCACGGCGAAAAAATATATGTTGAAAGTGAACTTGAAGTGGGCTCTGAGTTTTCATTCACCCTCGAAAAGTCCAAAGAACAAACTTAAATCAATACTGTTTTCCTGAGTTCTTAATCCTGTAAATAAAGAACTGCTATTAAGTTTATTCACCTGAAAGTTTTCTTGTTTACACGATGGAACGATTCCTTTTGATTTTAACCTTTTGGCAAGATACTCCTGTTCAAATTGACCCGGCGTGGGAATAAAAAACGCTTTTTTTTCCATAACAGCCAGATCCATAATCGTAGTGTAACCTGAGCGGGAAATAACCAATTCACTTTCGTTAATCGCTTTTTCCAAGACTTTTGAGTCCATATAGTTATACACTCTAAAATTATCCTCTGTGTAACAATACATTTCTTCCTCTACTTTGCCTAGGACAAAGAGAATTTTTTTATCCAGCCCTCGCAATTCGAGCATCAATTTTTCCTCCAGAAAGGTGCGTTGTGGCTCCGGACCGGAAAGTAATACCAGAATGTCATATTTTGTTTCAGACTCATTTTTTTTCATGCGGCTCAAAGGGCCAATGTATTGAACATTTGAAGGTGTCTTTTCGGGATGTCCCAGTTTACCACTCAAGTTGCCTATTCCCTCAAAATCAGGAACCCAGCAAGCATCAAATTTTTTTATAAAATCAAGATGCATCAAGGTGCTAAGCCAGGTAGTGCTTCCGGTAAGCACATTTAGTTGATGCGTAATAAAAACTGAAGGGACATTTTTGCTACGCACGCCCAAACGGTTATCTGAAATAATCCCTTGAATTTTACCTTCTGAAACCAATTGCTTTACTATTTTTTTTTCGGCTTTAATGGCTTTCATCATTTTGGGACTGTCAAACAACAATTTCCATTTAAAGCCCGAAGCTCTTTTGGCATAGGTAATTTGATAAGAAGGTAGCTCCACCCATTCCAGATTGGGAAACTCTTTTCGCAAGAGCGCAAGTGCCGCACCATCTGATGCCAGTAAAGGGGTGTAATTGTTTTCTAAAAGCGCATTGATAATGGGGATACATCGTGTGGCGTGACCCAAACCCCAATGCAAGGGTGCTACCAAAATTGTTTTTTGTCGCTGCATAAAAACAAAGATAATCATTATTATCACCGGGTATTATTTCCTTAATTTTGCCAAAACTTTATCTTATTGTTGTGGGAAGTAAAAACAAACTAAAACGCTTTAAAGAGAATGAAACGTTCTCTAATGTAATTCAACCAAAAAGAGAACAACTCACCTCCGGTGGTTTTGATTTAAAAGGGAACTGGAATAGAGCACACTTTAAAAACAATCACCCCATCGTTTTGGAGTTGGGCTGTGGAAAAGGGGAATATACCGTTGCATTGGCCAAAAAAAATCCCAGCAAAAATTTCATAGGCATTGACATCAAGGGAGCCCGTTTTTGGCGTGGAGCCAAAACAGCATTGGAAGAAAATTTATCCAATGTTGCTTTCATTCGCACCCAAATAGAACTCATTGAGTATCTTTTTTCAGAAAACGAAGTCTCTGAAATTTGGATTACCTTTCCAGATCCGCAAATCAAATACAAACGCACCAAGCACAGACTCACAAACCAAGAGTTTTTAAATCGCTACAAAAAAGTAATCAAGCCTGAAGGCATCATACACCTCAAGACAGATAGTGAGTTTATGCACGGCTACACGCTGGGGCTATTACACGGTTTAAATCAAGAAATAATCTACGCACATCACGATGTGTATAGCAATGAATACAGCCCAAAAGAAGTCACCGGCATTCAAACATTTTATGAAAAACAGTATTTAGAAACCGGAAAAAAAATTACTTACATAGCCTTTAGGCTCAGCTAAATAATTTTAGTTATCTTCACTCTGTAAATGAAACTTCATGGATTTCATCCTGTACTTTGTTTTTGGTTATATTTTTGCAATTCTTGGGGTAATACCACCCGGTTTGCTCAATATGACTGCCGCAAAAATAAGTATCCAAGAAAACAGACGCAATGCCTTTCTTTTTTCTTTAGGGGTGATTACAACGGTGAGTTTCCAGACTTACATAGCACTTCTTTTTGCTCGTTATTTAGACAAACATCCTGAAATTATTGAAGTGCTTCAACAAGTGGGTTTGGGGATTTTTATCTGTCTCACCCTCTATTTTTTATGTATTGCAAAAGAGAAAACACACCCAAAGGCAGAGGTGTCATTTAAATCAAAAAGGCATCGCTACTTTCAAGGGATGTTTTTGGCGTTTCTCAATATTTTTCCTTTGCCCTATTGGGTTTATTTAAGCATCACATTTTCAGCTTTTGGTTGGTTTGATTTTTCCAAGACTTTTATTGCGTTGTGTGTTGTGGGTTCGGCTTTAGGAACTTTAACCATGCTCATCATTTATGCACATTATTTTAACTATGCCAAGAAAAAGCAGAAAGAATTTCGCCTCAACATCAACTATATTATTGGCGGTATCACAGCACTCATTTCAATTATCACACTTATAAAAATTATCAAGGATCTCTAATGCCCAAAGAAAACGAGAATTTTTTCTCTAAAGTTTATGAAGTGGTACGCCAAATTCCTTATGGAAAAGTAACTTCTTATGGAGCCATAGCAAAGCATCTTGGTGCAGCAGGCAGCGCCCGGATGGTGGGCTGGGCCATGAACGCCTCGCACAACCTACCCGATGTGCCAGCCCATCGTGTGGTGAACCGAAAAGGTCTCCTTACCGGCAAACACCATTTTAAAGGTACAAACCTCATGCAACAATTGCTTGAAAGTGAGGGAATCGCTGTAATTGACAACCAAATTCAAGACTTTGAAAAACACTTTTGGCATCCGGGGAAGAGTTAAATATGTAACCCTTCCAAAACCTGTCAGGTTTGGGGTTTTATTGCTTTACAAACTTTCTCGTGATTTTCTCCCCACTTTTATTTTCAAAAACCACAAAATAAACACCCGATTTAAAATGTCCGACATCAATTTGTGTTTGAGTGGCATCAACAACATTCCTTTGTAGGAGTTTCCCGCTTAGGTCATAAATGCTTGATTGAACAAATTGATCGAATGTTTTACTAATATACAAAGTTTCGTTTGCCGGGTTGGGGTAAAGGGTAAAACTGTTTTGATGAAAAGTGGCTGTTGACAACAAAACACTGTTATATACCGCCCAGTCGCCATTGCCATTTTCAATTGTAAGTTGTAAATAATCTTCAACAGACTCTATATTATATGTGAAAGGGTTGTTTGGAATACCAGTAATTTGAAAATCTCCATAAAATAAATTATGCTTTTGCATTAACAATAATTCATTTTCATGGTCTGGAAAAAAACATTCGTCAACCAATAAAAACACATCACCTAAAATCTCAAAAATATCATTATTGTAATTTATTTCTTCAAATGTTGCACCCCCGCTACAAAAAGTGTAACCCACATCAATAAAATCATCGATAAAAACCAATTCAGGAGTTAAGTTTTGTGTTGGAAAAAATGCTTCATCATCTAATTCCCCATTAACAAAATACCATGTATGATCAAAAAGTTGAGGGTCTTGAGCATAAAGATTAGACGAATGGAGATTAATGATTGCAGATTGCAGATTGAGC